>JADMIO011260243.1_pt1 | contig 83812 bp, 82 predicted proteins | sample 8958161 | NCBI WGS metagenome assembly JADMIO01 (sample SAMN16585339, study PRJNA669376) | soil metagenome | isolation source: Crop rotation soil | place: USA: Cullars Rotation, Alabama | collected 2011 | reverse complement strand
CGCGACAACTTGTCCACGTGGAATTCTAAGCTTAGGATCCCAATGTGCTGGAAAGGATCGTGCCGTCGCGATCGAGGAACACCCCACGTTCGAACGTCTGCGTCACAGCGTCTTTTGCGCCTCGCTTGCGGAGATGCCGAGCATGCAGGCGTGATCGAGCGGACACTCGCGCAGTCCGCACGGCCGGCACCAGGTGTGATGGGTCAGGATCGCGGCTCGGGACTCGGGGCTCGCGGCTCGAGGCGCGCTGAGACGCTCGTCGGTCGGGCCGAACGCCGCGGTGACTTTCACGCCCAGCGCGGCGGCCAGATGCAAGGCACCCGAGTCGTTGGCCATCACCGCACGGCAGTTCGAAAGGACGCCGGCCAAGGCCGGGATGTCCGTCTGCCCCACTACATCTATTACTGTCGCGCGGCCGCGCAGCTCACGCATGACCTCCGCTGCCGCGGCACGGTCGGCCGAAGCGCCGACGATCACCGTCCTCACGCCGTCTTCGGCCAGGCCCGCAGCAAGATCCGCAAATCGCAGGGGCGGCCAGCGTTTGGCGGATCCGTACGCGGCGCCGGGAGCGATCGCGACCAGCGGCGCCGCGCCGTCCCAGCCGGCGCGCTGCAGCAGCGCACGGCCGGACGCGCGAACATCGGCGGCGAGCTCGATGCGAGGCGACGGTGATGCGTTCGGGAAGCCAAGCGACGCGACGAGGTGCCGGTAGTAATCGATCTGGTGGAGCGCGCCCTTCGGCCGATCGATCGCGCGCGTCAGCAGCATGCCGCGCCAGTCGGTGCGATAGCCCCACCGTTCGCGGACGCCCGCGCGGGCGGCGGTCATCGCTGAGTGAAAAGAATTCGGAAGCAGCAGCGCCGTATCGAAGCCGGAAAGCGATTCGGTGATCTCGAGGCCGGGCACGAGCGAAAACAGCGGCGCGACCGGCGCGCGAGCAGCGACGGCGACAGAGCCTTCCGGCCGGGCGCTTCTCACATCGACAATCGCAGGCAGCGCCATCACGGCATCACCCAGCCAGTTGGGCGCGACTATCACGAGCCGTTCCACAGTGGTTTAATAGTATCAATGAAGATCGCGCTCCTTCAGATCAATCCGACCGTCGGCGATTTGTCCGGCAACGCGCAGCTGATTGCGGACGGCGTCGCCGCGGCAAAACGATCGGGCGCCGATCTCGCGGTCACGCCGGAGCTCGCACTCGCCGGCTATCTGCCTCGCGACCTCCTGCTCAGCGAAGGCTTCGTGAGCCGCTGCTGGGACACGCTGGCCGATCTCGCCAGGAAGCTCGCGGATGGCCCGGCGGTCCTCGTCGGACTGCCCGAGCCGAATCCTGCATCCGAGGGGCGGCCGCTGTTCAACTGCGCCGTGCTCCTTCACCGCGGCGTGGTGGGACGCCGTTTCCGGAAGTCGCTGCTCCCGACGTACGACGTGTTCGACGAGGATCGATACTTCGAGCCGGCGCGTGAGAACGCCATCCTTGAATTCTGCAACCGCCGTTTCGGCATCAGCATCTGCGAGGACGTCTGGAACGATCGCGACTTCTGGCAGCGCCGGCGCTATCACTTCGATCCCATCGAGGAGCTCGCGAAGGAAGGCGCGCAGGTAATTCTCAACCTGTCGGCGTCGCCGTTCGCCGTCCGGAAGTACAAGCTGCGCGATGAGATGCTGGGCAGCATGGCGGCGCGGCATCACGTGCCGGTGCTCTACGTGAATCAGGTCGGAGGCAACGACGACCTGCTGTTCGATGGCCGCAGCTCGGCCTACTCCGCCGACGGCGGTTTGATCGCACGCGGCCCCGCCTTCGCATCCGACGTCGTCATCGTCGACCTCGACGTGCAGCGGCCAATCGAATCGCCTGCAGATGTGTCGGCCGAGGAAGACATCTGGAGCGCGCTCGTCTGCGGCACGCGCGACTACGTCCGCAAGTGCGGCTTCACGTCTGTCGTCCTCGGATTGTCGGGCGGCGTGGATTCGGCGCTGACCGCGGCGATTGCCGCCGAGGCCGTCGGCTCGGACAAAGTGCTCGGCGTGCTGATGCCGTCGCCGTTCTCCAGCAAGGGCAGCATCGACGACGCGCTCGACCTGGCCAGACAGCTCGGCATCGAGACGCTGACGCTGCCCATCGAGGCGCCGATGAAGGCGATGGAAGGCGCGCTGTCGCCGGCGTTCCGCGGGCTCGAGCGCGACGTGACGGAAGAAAACATCCAGGCGCGTATCCGCGGCAACCTGCTCATGGCGCTGTCGAACAAACGGGGCGCGCTGCTGCTGACAACCGGCAACAAATCAGAGCTCGCCGTCGGCTACTGCACGCTGTACGGCGACATGTCGGGCGGGCTCGCGGTCATCGCCGACGTGCCGAAGACGATGGTGTACCGCGTCTCGCGATGGCTGAACCAGCGGCGCGGGCGCGCTGTGATTCCGGAGAGCACGCTGACCAAGGCGCCTTCGGCTGAGCTTCGGCCGAATCAGACCGACCAGGACTCGCTGCCGCCGTACGACGTGCTCGACGCGATCCTCGAGCGCCACGTCGAACATCACCAGCCGGCCGACGAGATTATCGCCGCCGGCTTCGATCCGCCGACCGTCCGCCGCGTTCTCGGCCTCGTCCGCCGCGCGGAATTCAAGCGCAAGCAGGCCGCCCCAGGCCTTAAAGTCACGGACCGTGCATTCGGCACGGGCTGGCGCATGCCGATTGCCGCGAGAGTGGAACTGTAGATCTATAATCCGGCCATGAAACACCTTCTACTTGCCGCTATCGCGTCGCTGACGATGGCCGCGCCGGCCGTCGCCCATCATTCCTTCGCCGCCGAGTTCGACGCCGATAAGCCGGTCACGGTCAAAGGCGTGATCACGTCGGTGCGGCTGGAGAACCCGCACTCGTGGTTCTTCCTCGACGTCACCGGCCCTGACGGGAAGGTCGAGAAGTGGGCGTTCGAAGCGAGCACGCCGAGCTCGCTGATTCGCAGCGGCTACAAGCCGAATACCGTGAAGGCGGGCGACGAGGTGACGATCAAGGGCTATCACGCGCGCGACGCGAGCGCGAACGCGGGTGCCGCTCGAGAGCTTCAGACGTCCGACGGCCGCGCGTTCGCAATTGGTCCGCAGGTCGGACCGGTGAGGTAGTCATGCGCACAATCGTCTTCGCAGCAGTTTTCGCGGCGTCCGCGTCAATCGCCGCCGCCCAGACCGCGGTGCCGCGCGCGGCCGATGGACATCCGGATCTTTCTGGTGTCTGGTGGCCGGGCAGCGATCTTCGCGTCCAGCCGCTCACACCGCCGCCCGCGCCTCCCGGCGGCCGCGCCGGCGCCCCCGCCGGACCGAACCGCGGCGCACCGGCGGTCCGCGAACGATTCGAAACGAATTACAACGAGGCTGCGAAAGCGAGAGCGAAGACGCTCAGCGACAAGGACGACCCGACGCTCCGCTGCCAGTCGACGGCGTTCGGCACGCTGAACGTGAGCCTGCTCAACACCGGCTTCGTCGGCCAGATCGTGCAGACGCCGAAGTTCATGGTGTTCCTGTCGGAAACCAACCCGACGTTCCGGCTGATCCCCACCGATGGCCGCGCGCATCGCGACGAGCAGCCGCCCTCTTCACGCGGCGATTCCGTCGGCCACTGGGACGGCGACGTCTTCGTCGTCGAGACGAAAAACTACTCGGATCGCAACTGGATGCACGCGGAGGGCGAAGTCTCGTTCCACTCCGACGCCATGCGCGTCGTCGAACGCTACAAGCGGATCGACAAGGACACGATGGAAGTGGAAGCGACGATCGAGGATCCGAAGGTATTGACCAAGCCGTGGACGGTGCCGAAGCAGACGCTGAAGCTCGCGCCCTTCGATCAGATCATGGCGCTCGACTGCAGCGGCGTCGAAAGCGCGGCGCTCATGGAAGCCGCATCCAAGCAGAACTACGGAAGAAAACAACAGCCGTAGTCGCCAGTCTCCAGTCGCCAGTCGTCAGTCGCGCCACCGGCGGTGCATCCAGAGCCAGAGATCTGGATGCCGCCGGACGTACATCTCCAGCACGTCTGTACACCGCTGCGTGAACTCCCGGACGGCATCCTCGCTGTCCGGCGACGGCGGTTCCACCGGATGCTCGTAGATCAGGCGATACCGTCCTCGCCCCAGCGGCAGCGCGAACACCGGCACGACCGGCGCGCCCGTGCGCAACGCCATCGCCGCGACCGCAGACGTCGTCGCGGCCGCCCGCTCGAAAAAGTCTACTGTCACCGCGTCGGCGCTGCCCGAGATGTGCTGATCGATCAGGATCGCGACGCCGTGTTTCTCCGCCATCATCCGCATCACCTTCCGCACCGAGCCCTGGCGGTAGATGACGACGTTGCCGGTGCGCTGGCGGATGTCCTCGAGCAGCGTGTTGAGCTTCGCGTTGTCGAGTGTCCGCGCGAGCACGCCGATCGACTCGAACCGCAGCGGATGCGCGACGGCGTGAAGCTCCCAGAATCCGAAGTGCCCGGTGATGAACAGCACGCCCTTGCCCTGGCCGTATGCAAGGCGCACCCGCTCCTCGCCGTCGAACTCCACTCGGTCGAGCATCTGCTGGTCGGTGAGCGTGCTGAATTTCAGGAACTCGAACAGCAGACGGCCGAAGTGGCCGAACACTTTCCGCACGATCGCCTGGCGCTCCGCAGCCGTCCTGCGTGGAAACGCCTTCGCGAGGTTTTCGGCCGCGACCCGCCGGTGCGGGCCGTCCAGCACATAAAAGACGTAGCCGAGTGTCGTCCCCGCCAGCCACCGCAAAGGATACGGCATGAACGAGGTGATGCGGCGCACGGTGACGACGCCGATGTACTCGAGCCGCTGCCTCACCGGATCTGCCCCAGCAGCCAGGCGCGGAATTCCCCCGCGGGCTCGACGGTTGCGACCAGAGGCACCGCGGCCAGCGGCATCGCAATCGACGCCCTCGGAATCCTGACGGCGTCTTTCTCCGTCGTCAGCACGATGGCGGCGCCGGCTTTTTTCGCGGCGGCGCTGAGTCGCGTGATGTCGGACGCGCTGAAGTGATGATGATCGCGGAACGCTTTGGTGCCGACCACCTTCCAGCCGGCCGTCGTGAGATCCGAGAAGAACCGCTCCGGCCGTTCGATACCCGCGAACGCAAATACGCGCGACTCGTTCGGCACCACGACGGTGTCGGCGGTGTCGACCATCCGCGGCGGCAACAGCGATCGCTCGATGTGATACGCGTTGCGGACGCGCAGCACACGGGCGACGCGCTCGGCCGCGTCCTGATAGCCCACGTTCACCAGGATGGCGTCCACGCCCGCCGCGCTCTCGAGCGGCTCGCGCAGGCGTCCGTGCGGCAGCGGCTCATCGGACAGATCGTGCTCGCCGGTGACGATCAGATCGACGTCACGGATCAAAGGCAGATGCTGAAAGCCGTCGTCAAGAATGTGGACCGTCGCGGCGAGCTCGTTCTCCGCCACGCGGCCGCACGCATGCCGGTCCGCGCCGACGACGACGCGGACGCCTTTGTCGACGAGCGCGCGCGCGAGCATCAGCGGCTCGTCGCCGGCTGAATCGATGTCGGCTCGCACCTGCTTGCCGTCGGACACGATCGTCGGCGTCGAGCGCGGCGATCGCCGTCCGTAGCCGCGCGAGAGAATCGCCGGACGATACCCGGCGTCGGCGAGCAGGCGGGCGAGATGCGCGACGATGGGCGTCTTGCCGCTGCCGCCGACACGCAGGTTGCCGACGCTGATGACGGGCTTCTCGAGTTTGCGGCGGCGTTCGGGATGCTGCTGATACCACTGGCGGCGCCACGCGGCGACGGCGCCGTATAGCGAACTCAGGACGTGCGCCAAACTTATTGGACCAGCCGGAACGGGCGGACGACACCGCCGGATCCGGCCGGGGGCAGGAGGTCGCTGATGAGAGCGAGCGTCTTGTCCTTGGCGCCGCGGTTGGCCTCGACCAGCGCGCGCGCGGCCGCGCCGAGGCTCGCGCGGTGCACCGGATCGCGTACGAGGCCGAGGATCGCGTCGCCCAGCTCGCGCTCGTTTCCCACCTGAATCGCCGCGGCGTTGGTGGTGAACGTCTCGGCGATTTCGCGGAAGTTCTGCATATGCGGGCCGAAGACGATCGGCTTGCCGAAGATCGCCGGCTCGAGGATGTTGTGGCCGCCGTGGTCGACGAGGCTGCCGCCGACAAAGACCACCGTCGCCAGCTGATACAACTGCGCGAGCTCACCGATCGAGTCGAGGACGATCACGTCGGCGCGCGGCTCGGCGTCGATCGGCAGCTCTGATCGCCGCGCGGTCACGAACCCGGCGTCGCGCGCGATGCGCTCGACCTCGCCGAAGCGCTCGGGCGCGCGCGGCGCGAGGATGCAGACGGCATGCGTCTGCGTCGCCTTGATCTTCTCGAACGCGCGCAGCACTGCGGTTTCTTCGCCGCGCATCGTGCTGCCGGCGACGACGACCGTGCGGTGCGAGGACATGCGGAAGAAGCGCAGCACGCGCTCGCGCGGCTTGCCGTGCGCGGTCGGCGGCGGCATCTCGAGCGAGTCGAACTTCAGGCTGCCGGTCACGGTGACGCGGCCGGGGTCGGCGCCGAGATCGACCAGGCGCTGCGCCGACTCCTCGCTCTGCATGCAGAAGCGGTCGACGTCGGCGAGCACGCGCCGGAACAGCGGACGGACCAGCTTGTAGCGCGGATACGAGCGCGTGGAGATGCGGCCGTTGATCATCGCCGTCCGGACGCCGCGCTTCCGGCATTCATGCAGCAGGTTCGGCCAGATCTCGGTCTCCATCATGATGAAGAGCCGGGGATTGACGATGTTCAGCGTGCGGCGGACGATGAACGTCCAGTCGAAGGGAAAATAGAAGACGCCGTCCACGAGGTGCCGCAGGCTGGTTCGAGCCACCTGCTGCCCGGCCATCGTCGTCGTCGAGAGATAGAGCTTCAGCCGTGGGTAGCGCGACTTCAGATCCGAGGCCAGCGCGCGGGCGGTCAGCGCCTCGCCCACCGAGACCGCATGAATCCAGATGGACGGCTCGCCGTCGACATTGAACGAAATCGGGAGATATCCGAGGCGCTCGCGGACGCTGCCGATGTACTTCTTGTAGCGGAACGCCTGGTACAGGAAGTACGGCGACAGAAGCACGAACAGCACGAGCGACAGGGCGCTGTAGAGGAAGTACATCTATTGAGATCGTCTTGCTAAGTGTACAACGCGTTCACTAAAATGGCCTGTTTGGCATGGAGGATTCGAGGATGCCTGTGAGGGTTGGAATCAATGGATTTGGCCGCATCGGGCGCAACATCATGCGCGCGGCGCTCGGCGACAAGAACATCGACTTTGTCGCCGTCAACGATCTGACAAACGCCGCGACGCTCGCCCATCTGCTCAAGTACGACTCGGTGCTCGGCAACATCCACGCGACGGTCGAAGCCAAAGGCGACGCCATCTCGGTGGACGGCGACGAGTTCAAGGTGCTGTCGAAGCGGGATCCGGCTGAGCTTCCGTGGAAAGATCTCGGCGTCGACGTCGTGTTCGAGTCGACGGGGCTGTTCACCAATCGCGACGCGGCCGCCAAGCACATCACCGCCGGCGCGAAGAAGGTCGTCATCACCGCGCCCGCCAAGGGCCAGGACGTCACCGTCGTCCTCGGCGTGAACGAAGACACGTACGACCCCGCGAAGCATCACGTCATCTCCAACGCCTCCTGCACCACGAACTGCCTGGCGCCGCTCGCGAAAGTGCTGCACCAGAGCTTCGGGATCAAGAACGGCTGGATGACGACGATCCATTCCTATACGAACGACCAGCAGCTGCTCGACCTGCCGCACAAGGATCTCCGCCGCGCGCGCGCGGCGGCGCTGTCGATGATTCCGACGACAACCGGCGCCGCAGTCGCAGTCGGCGAAGTGCTGCCGGAGCTCAAAGGCAAGCTCGACGGCTTCGCCATGCGCGTGCCGACGCCGAACGTCTCGGTCGTCGACCTCGCGGCGATGCTGAACAAGAACACGACGGCGGAAGACGTGAACGCCGCGCTCAAGGCCGCGGCCGACGGCCCGATGAAGAACGTCCTCGCCTACTCGACGGCGCCGCTCGTGTCGATCGACTTCAAAGGCAACCCGCACTCGTCGATCATCGACGCCGAGTACACGAAGGTGATGGACGGGAATTTCGTGAAGGTCCTCTCGTGGTACGACAACGAGTGGGGCTACTCGAACCGCTGCGTGGATCTGCTGCGGATGCTCGTCAAGAAAGGGCTGTGAGCCAGAGGCTGCGAATCGGGCCGGCCGACTCGTTCAGCCGGCTCCCTGCCGTCATCAGCGAAGGCGCCCGGACGTATTTCCTGGTGCGGCAGCCGTCCGGCTACGCGCTGCTGTCCAACGTCTGCCCGCATCAGGGCGGCGCGGTCTACGACAAGGGCACGTGCTTCGAGTGCCCGCTTCACGGCTGGCAGTTCGATCGGATGACTGGGCGCTGTCTGAATGCGCCCAGCCGCTCGCTCGCGGCGATTCCCGTCGCCGTCGAAGACGGCGTCCTCTACGCGGACATTCCGGCTCCAGCGCACGTCGATCGGGTCGCACACGGCAGCCGATCCGCGAAAGCGGGACTCACGATTCAGCTTCACTCGCATGCGTGTCTCGAGATTTCGTACGAGGGCTACACGCTGCTGACTGATCCGTGGCTCGACGGTCCGGCATTTCTTGGATCGTGGGTGCAGTCGCCGGCGCCGGATACCGACGGCACCGATCTGCGGCCGGACGCGATTCTCATCACACACGAGCACTCGGATCATTTCCACGAGCCGACGCTGCGCCACTTCAACAAGCGCACGCCGGTGTTCGTGCCGGATTTTCCGAACGAGCGGCTTCCGAAACGGCTGGCGGCGCTCGGATTCACCGACGTGCATCGCATGCGCTTCGGCGAACGCACTCGGCTCCGCAAGAACTGGACGCTGACGTCGTTCGAGCCGGCCAGCTACTGGAACGATGCGTTCGTGCTGGTCGACGTCGACGGCTTCCGCATCTTCGACATCAACGACGCCGGCGTGAACGCGCGCATCGCGAAGATGGCCGGGCCGGTCGACGTCCTCGCCGTGCAGTTCTCGGCTGGCGCGTCGGGCTTTCCGTGGACGTGGGCGCACCTGAGCGACGAGGAGAAGGCCGGGATCTCGCGGAAGGCGTGCGAAGGCAAGCTGCAGCTGATTCGCGAAGCGACGAAGATCTACGGCGCGTCGGCGGTGCTGCCGTTCGCGTCGCACTTCTCGCTGTGGCACGAGTCGCACCGCCACTACGCGTCGCTGATGACCCGCAACACGCTCGAGGACGTGAAGAAGACGCTCGCCGACACCGACGTCGACGTGATCGATCTGCTGCCCGGCGACACGTGGGATGTCGGCAAGGGTGTCATCAGGAGGGGCAAGCCTGGCGAAGCGAAAACATCCGAGCGTGCGATTCCGACGGACGCAACGCTCACACGCGACGAACTCGCAGCCCATCTGATGCGGCTGAACGACGTTCCTGAGATCGCCTTCTGCGAAGACCTCGTCGTCCGCATGCAGGCCGGACCGATCGACCTGTCGTTCGCCGTCGACCACGGCCGGCTGTTCATCCTCGAGAGCCCGGCCGAATTGCCGAATCTGCGCATCGAGGTGCCGCTCGCGATCGCGACGGCGGTGGTCCGGCAGGAGCTGTCGTGGGACGAGGCGTTCATCGGCTACTGGTGCCGCTTCGATCGCCGGCCCAACGTCTACCACTCGGGATTCTGGCGGCTGTTCCAGGCGCCGTACTACAAGCGGCCGGTCGATCCGAAGGCGTCGGTGGCGCCGGCGATCGACGGCGCGTCGACGGTGGCCGAGCTGCTCGAAACGCACGGCGATCGCGCCGATCGCATCCTCCGGCGCTACGGCCTCTACTGCCTCGGCTGCCAGCACTCCACCGCCGACTCGCTGGAGATGGCCGCAAAGCAGCACGGCCTCGAGCCCAAACGCTGCGACCTACTGATCAAGGAGCTGAATCAGGCGTTCCATGGCGAAACTGTCGATAAAAGATCTGTCTCTTAAAGGTCAGCGCGTCTTCATCCGCGTCGACTTCAACGTGCCGCTCAAGAACGGCGTGATCGGCGACGACACGCGCATCCGCGCGTCGGTCCCAACGATCCAGTACGCGCTCGACCAGGGCGCGTCGGCGATCGTGCTTGCGAGCCATCTCGGCCGGCCGAAGGGAAAACCGAATCCCGAATTCTCGCTGCGGCCTGTTGCGGACCGGCTGGCGCAGATACTTGGGACACCGGTGGCCTTTGAGAAGCCTTCGGGATCAGTCTCCCTTCTCGAGAACCTGCGCTTTGACCCGCGCGAGGAAAAGAACGACGCGGAGTTCGCGAAGGCGCTCGCCGCGAACGCGCCGGATCTCTACGTCGACGACGCCTTCGGCGCGGCCCACCGCGCGCACGCGTCGGTCGAAGCGATCACGCGCTTCTACAAGCAGGCCGCGGCCGGTCTGCTCATGGAGCAGGAGCTGCGCTACCTCGGCCACGTCCTCGAGTCGCCCGAGCGGCCGTTTGTCGCCATCATCGGCGGCGCGAAGGTGTCGGACAAGCTCGAGGTCATCGAGAACATGCTCGGCAAAGTCGACCGCCTGATCATCGGCGGCGCCATGGCGTACACCTTCTTCAAGTCGCGCGGCATTCCCGTCGGCAAGTCGCTCGTCGAGGACGACAAGCTCGACGCCGCAAAGAAGATTGAAGCCGATGCTGCCGCGAAGAAAGTCACGCTCGCCCTGCCCGTCGATCACGTCGTCGCCGACAAGCTGGACGCGAACGCCGCGGCGGCGACGCTGAAGGTCGGCGACGCCGCCATCGGCGAGCGCATGGGACTCGACATCGGCCCTGAAACGATCAAGAAGTACGAAAGCCTGCTCGCCGACGCGAAGACCGTCGTCTGGAACGGGCCGATGGGCGTCTTCGAGATCGACAAGTTCGCGGCCGGCACGAACGCCGTCGCGAAGGCCGTCGCCTCGGTCAAAGGAACGACGATCATCGGCGGCGGCGACTCGATCGCGGCGATCAAGAAAGCCGGGATGGCCGACAAAGTCACGCATATCTCCACCGGCGGCGGCGCCTCGTTGGAATTCCTTGGAGGCCGTACGCTCCCTGGCGTTGCGGCTCTTACCGACAAATGAGAACACCCTTCATCGCCGGCAACTGGAAGATGTTCAAGACGGTCGCGGAAGCCTCGTCGTTCGTCACCGATCTCGCGGCGGCGGTGAAAGGCGTCACAGGCGTTCAAGTGATCGTCGGCCCGCCGTTCACCGCGGTTCATGCGGCGGCGCAGTCGGCGCGCGGCACGAACATCGAGGTCGCCGCGCAGAACATGCATTGGGAGAAACAGGGCGCATTCACCGGTGAGGTCTCCGCGGCGATGATCAAGGAAGCCGGCGCGACGTACGTGATCATCGGGCACTCGGAACGGCGGCAGCTGTTCGGCGAGACGGACGCGATCGTGAATCGCAAAGTCCAATCGGCGATCGCGCAGGGGCTGACGCCGATCATGTGCGTCGGCGAGACGCTCGAGGAGCGCGAGCGCAACGAGACGCTCGCCGTGCTCGATCGCCAGATCAAAGGCGCGCTGGACGGCGTCACCGCCGAGCAGCTCGCGGTGATGATCGTCGCGTATGAGCCTGTCTGGGCCATCGGCACCGGCCGCGTCGCAACCGCCGCGCAGGCCGGCGAAGCCCATGCGCACATCCGCACGCGGCTGCGGCAGTGGTTCGGCGCCGACGCCGCGGATCGCTGCCGCGTGATTTACGGCGGCAGCGTCAAGCCCGACAACATCCGCGACCTCATCGCGGAGCCTGACGTCGACGGCGCGCTTGTCGGCGGCGCCAGCCTCGACGTCAGAAGCTTTGCTGATATAGTTAAGAGTTCAGAGCCTCAAAAATGATTGCTTACTACCTGGTCTCGACGATTTACGTGATCGTGTGCCTGCTCCTCCTGCTCGTGATCCTGCTTCAGCAGGGCAAGGGCGGCGACATGGCGAGCGCCTTCGGCGGCGGCGGCAGCCAGACCGCGTTCGGCGCCCGCGGCGGCGCCACGCTCCTCACGAAAATGACGACCGTCTGCGCGGTGCTGTTCATGCTCGGCGCGCTTGTGCTCGCGATTCTCGGCCAGCGCGGTCCGCGGTCGCTCGTCAGCGGCACGCCTGCGCCGCCGGCGACGACGCAACAGAAGACGAACCCGGCGGCACCGGCCGCCACGCAGCCCGCGACGCCGCCGGGAGCGGAAGCGCCCGTACCGGCGTCACCAGCACCGACGTCGCCTGCGCCTGCGCAGGGCAAATAAGCCGCAGTGTAGGGCGACCCTTTCAGGGTCGCCGCCTATCTACCACACACAAAACGACGGCGACCCGCCCGGCTCCGTGATTCGCCGCGGAGCCGTGGCGCGCGTGGCCGCGATCTGATCGCACACCGCAATCTCTGACACGACGATCACACCCGGCGCGCACTTGTTGCGCGCGTCGCCCGGATTGTCGAAGTACATCGTCCGCGCGGCGATTGGCTCGACCGCGTGCTTCCTGAGATAGAACTTCCAGTACCAGTCGACCAGCGGGTTGATGCCGTTGCTCAGGCACACTTCAGCCGTCGGATGATCGCGCGCTTCGTCGATGGCCGTCTCCAGCGCGCCGCGGACGTTCTGCTCGAAGTAGCCGGAGGACCGCTTGCGGTAGTCGCCGAGATAGTCCGAGTGAAAGCGCGCGAAGCCGATCGGGATCATCGCGACAAGGACCCAAGTTGCTGCACGTACCCATCTTCGCGGGTCGGCCGACATCCGCATCACGAAGTACGCGACGAGAATCGCGCCGAACGGCGCCAGCGAGATCACGCGCTGGACGGCGCCACGCTCGTCGACGATCGACGCCGCGAGCGGCGTAGCGAAGAACGCCATGAGCGCCAGCCACGCATACCACTCGACATCGCGCTTGAGGACGTACACGATGGCCGCTGGCAGCAGCAGCAGAAACGGCACCAGAAAGAAGCCGGCCTCGCGGGTCGACTGAATCAGGCTTCCCGCGCCGGAGAAAAACAGCATCGACGGGTTGAAGTAGCTGAAGTACACGTCCGCGCGGGCGCCGAGGCTGGTCCATCCGAGCAGCTCGCGCGCGCCCCGGAAGACGCCGAAGCGTTTGGCGTCATACACGTTGTACTGCTTCGCCATCGTCCCGATGTAGTCGGGATGGGTCAGCACGAAGAACACAAACGGCGCGATCGTCACGGCGAAGATCACGAACAGCCACGCGTAGGCGCTCACCCGGAAGATGCGAGTTCGCAGCAGCAGCAGCGCGGTCAGCGCCACAAAGAGGGGCATCAGCAGTACGCTCGCGCCGTATGTGTACAGCCCGGCGCCGAGACTCAGTCCCGCAAGCGCGAGCCACACATCCCGAGACGGATCTTCGAAGAAGCGCGCGAGGCAGATCAGCCACAGCCCGATGGCGACAACCGGATAGTGATGGTCGGTTGAGAGACGACTGTCGATGAAGAACGCCGGGCACAACGCGAGAAAAACGGCCGCAAGCAGCCCGAAGCCGCCGTGCCGGAACACGCGCCGGCAGAACAGCCATATAAGAACGATGCCGAGAAGCGACGCCGTCGCGCTCGACGCGCGAATCGCCGTCTCCGTCGTGCCGAGCACGCGCACGAACAGCGCGGTCAGGTAGACGTGCGCCGGCATGTTCCAGTACGCGCCCGACATCGGCATGAACAGCGGGAGGACGCGGCCGTCGACATCGCGCGCGTGCCAGCCGATCTCGTGCGAGACGACGCCGAACATCGCCTCGTCGTGGGCGAGGTAGATCGGCGAATCGCCGAGCCGGTAGTAATACAGGAAGGCGATCGCGAGGAGTGCCAGGGCCGCCAGCGCCCGAGCCCGGGACGCTCTCATCCGGCCGAGCGCGTCGACAGGCGAATGGACGCGATGAGATCGTCGACTTTGAACGGCTTCGACAGGCACGCGTCGCAGCCGGCTTCGAGCGCTTCCGCCCGTTTGAGGGTCGCCGGATCCGCAGTCAGCGCGATGACGGGCACGGCGTTGCCGTGGCGCCGGAGCATACGCGTCGCCTGCAGTCCGTCCATGTTCGGCATCCGCAGATCCATCAGCACGACGTCGAACCGCATCGCCATCGCGCGATCGACCGCTTCCTTGCCGTCCCGCGCCGACTCGACGGTCGCGCCCGCGCCCTCGAGCGACGCGCGCAGCGTGAAGTGCATGTCGCGGTGATCCTCGGCGAGCAGAATTCTGATGCCGGCGATCGACCGTGAGTTTTCATCCGCCGAGCCATTGCCGCCGCCGTTCACTGATTCCTGCGGGGGAGTCGTCAGCGGCCGCAGCGTCAGCCTGAACGTCGTCCCCTCGCCCGGTGCGCTGCGAAGCAGGACGAGCGAGCCGCTCAGCTGATCGGCCAGCTTCCGCGAGATCGCCAACCCGAGGCCGTTGCCGCCGTAGGTCCGGCTGATCGACGGGTTGGCCTGCTCGAAGAGCTCGAACACGACCGACTGCTCCTCCGGCGCGATGCCGACGCCGGTGTCGCTGATGTCGATGGTCCACTCGGCGGCTTCGGTCGCGACTGAGGTCGCGCGCATGGACACGCAGATGCTGCCGGCCTCGGTGAACTTGATCGCGTTCGCCACGAGGTTGACGAGGATCTGCCGGAGCCGGAGCCTGTCGGTCCGAATCGATCCGAGCGCTTCGTCGGCGATGTCGACGCGCATCTCGAGGCGCTTCGCTCGGCTCTCGATCTCGAGGCTCGCGAGGACGTCGCGCACGACGTCGATGACCGACACGGGCTCGGGCGTGAACAAGATCTTGTGTGCGTCCAGCCGCGCCAGGTCGAGCAGATCATCGAGCAGTGACATCACGGCCTGGCCGTTCGCCTGCAGCCGCCGCAGCAGCTCCGGCCGATCTTCCTTCGAGCCTGGCGACGCCAGCAGCTCGGCGATTCCCAGCATGGCGGCGATCGGCGTCCGGATCTCGTGGCTCATGTTGCGGAGGAAGACGTTCTTCGCGTTGCTCACCCGCTCCGCCGCCGCCGCGCGCTCTTCCTGCGCTTCAACCACCCGCGCCGTCGTCCACGCGAGCTCGCCGACGAGGACGTTGATGCCGTAGGCGATCGCGTCGAGCTCGTCGCGCTGGTTCGAGATCTCGAGCCGCCGATCGAGATCGCCGGCGGCCATCATCTCGAGCACCTTCAGCAGCTCGGAGACACGCCCGCCTCTTAGAGATAGTTCGTCAGCCATTTCAACGCCTGCGCTTCCTGGGCAAACAGCTGGGTGGGAATGCCTGGACGGGCGATTCGCAGGTAAACGTTGCCCATCATGCGGCCGAAAGGGCTCGCTTCGACGAGCAGCGCCAGCGCGGAAAAGCTTTCGACCAGCGTCTGGCCGGAATAGTGGTGCCGCGCATCCGCGTCCAGCGGTCTGGCGGATCGGATGTCGATGAGAAGCGGGCGCCGCTGTCCATGCGTTTCCGACACGGCGATGGCGAGATTTTCCTTCGCGTCGGTCAGCGACTGGTACGCGCCGTCGTTGATGCGGACGACAAGCAGTCCGTCGCCGTTCAGGCTGATGCGTGCGGTCTTGGTGTCGGGCATCCGATTGGGGGTTGCGCGAAGATCTTAGCGCAACCCCCTCTCGGTCAAAACACGTACTGAATGCCGAGCTGCATGGTCCGGTTTCCGGTCCGCGACGTGATGAACCCGAAGTCCGGCAGCGTCGGATTGGAGACGGCGTTGCCGAGTCGCGTGCGATTGAGGATGTTGAACGCCTCGAGCCGCAGGTCGAGGTGCTGGCGCCCCGCGAGTGCAAATGCTTTACGGAACGACATGTTCAGCTCCCAGAAGCCCGGGTTGCGGAGGAAGTTCTTCTCGAACGCCGTCGCGTACGTGCCGGTGCGCGGCGCCGCGAACGCGCTCTTATCGAACCACGTCGCGCGGTTGATCGCGTCGTCCCAGTCGACTCGGAGCGCGTTCGGATCGCCGACCGTGTTGTAGAACTGGTTGCCACTGCCCGGTCCGACGCCCGCGATGTCGACGGCCGTGCGCACGTCGAACGGCGAACCCGACTGCGCCTGGAAGATGCCGGCGACGTTCCAGCCGCCCAGCACCTGCTTGACCACCTGCGACGAGCCCTCGAGCGCCGGGAAGCGGTACGAGAGCTGCGAGACCATCACGTGCGGGCGATCGAGATCCGAGATGCCGTAGTACCCCGTGTCGTCGAACGCGTTCGGCAGCAGATCGTTGCGGCCCGCGCCGTTGTCGGTCGTGCGCGAGTAGGTGTACGACACGCTGAAGCTGAGCTTCGACGATCGCCGATCGATCTGCGTCTGCAGCGCGTTGTACTTCGAACGCCCGGTGGTGTCGTAGAGCGTGATCGTGCTGTAGCCGAGGAACGGCCGCAGCGCGTTGGCGTTGACGCCGGGGTTCGCCTGAATCGTTCCCGGCTGGAGCTGGTTGATGTTGCGCGCGCGCTCGAGATTCGTCGCCGAGCGGCCGACGTACGAGACCGTTCCGCGCATCGACCATCCGAGCTCGCGATCGAGTGTCGTATTCCACGCCCACGACACCGGGTTCGTGAAGTCCGGCGACTGCATCGCCATCACGAGCGGGAAGTTGCGGACGGCCGCGCCGCCGGGTGTCGCCACCGTACCGTTGATCACCGTCTGCATTTCAGACAGCGGCGGGTTGAAGCCATACGCCGCCGTCGTGTTGATCTGCACGCGATTGAGGAACCGGCCAACTCCGGCGCGCAACGTCGTCTTGTCGTTCATCGCATACGCGAAGCCGAGCCTCGGTTGGAAGCCGTTCTTCGGCGTCTCGGAGAAGCCGTTCGGCAGGCCGTGATAGAGACGCGTGAGCCCCGCGAGATTCGGGAAGATCGCGAGCGCATCCGGCGTCGGACCGTCGCCTGGAAGGACGATGCCGTCGAAGCGATCGCCGGAGACGATGAAGCCGCCGGCGCGATCGATCACGGGCGCCGAGGCGGCGACGTAGTAGCGATTGTCGAACGACGCCATCGCGCCGTTCTGCACCATCCACGGCTGCCAGAGCGAGTACCTGAGGCCGAGCTCCAGCGTCAGGTTGCGTGTCGCCTTCCAGCTGTCCTGCAGGTACGCGTCGTAGCCCATCGCGAGCCACGGCGTGTCGGGCTTGTTGCCGAACTCGGTGTAGTCGTCGAACAGCCCGAGCAGCGCGTTGGCGGCCGAGTAGCCGGTGCCCGATGGACGCGTGTCGAAGAAACGGAACGATCCGTTCTGATTCACCGTCGCCGGCGCCGTCGCGAAACTGAGCTGAATGCGGTCGTTCATGCCCGACCGCTCGATGCTGACGCCGGTCTTGAACGCGTGGTTGCCGACGACTTTCGTGACGTTGTCGGCCCACAGGAACACGAAGTCGTTCCACGATCCCGGATACGCGGCGTTGTTGATCGCCGTGAAGCCCTGCAGCGAGATGTTCGGGATCTTGTCGGGATCGAGCTTCGTGCCCGGGAACAGGTACTGGTAGTTGAGGCCGACATCCGACTGCGTCGGGTAGAGGAACGCCGTCGTGCCGCCCGGGCAATAGTCGCAGTTGCGCTGGCCGAAATACTTCGACGGCGACGTCGTGCCCCACGAGAACGAGGCTTCGTTCACCAGCGTGTTCGAGAGCGTGCTGGTGAGCGTCGCCGCGAGCGTGCGGCCGGGATAATCCCAGATCGTCGAATACACCGCGAACGGCTCCGGATCGTTCCAGACGTTGGGCGCCCACGTGTGCCGGACGGCGAGCCGGTGCTTGCTGTTCGGCACGTAGTCGATCTTGAGGCTGTCCTTGCGCTGGTTGTTGAACGTCGGCGGGTTGCCGATCCAGTTGTTGGCGCCCTGCGCGAAGCCGGGCGTCGGCAGCGGGAACGCGTTGAGCAGCGCCCTGCCCTGCGCGCTGAAACGCGCGGCCGGAATGATGTTGCCCGCGAACGGCAGGTTCGTCAGGGGATCGCGGATCACGCGCGTCGGCAGCAGCGCACTGAAGTCGCCGTTGCGCATCGCGAGCGTCGGGACGATGCCGACCTGTTCTTCGACGAAGCGATCGCGCTGCCACTCTTCGCCCCAGAAGAAGAACAGCTTCTGCTTCGACGTGTTGAACGTGCCCGGAATGTACAGCGGGCCGCCGAGCGTAAAGCCCCACGCGTTGTAGGTGTGCGGCGACTTCGGCAGCCCAGCCTGCTCGTGCGACCAGGTGTTGGTGTCGAACGCGTCGTTCTGCGCGCTCCAGAACACGTTGCCGCGGAACGTCTGCGTGCCGCTCTTGGTCACCAGCCGCAACTGCCCCGCCGACGATCGGCCGTACTCCGCCTGATAGTTCGTCGTCAGGACCTGCACTTCTTCGACGGTGTCGAAGTTCTGCGCCCCCATCATGAAGCCGCCGGCCGCGCGCACGCGAATCGACGGCGCGCCGTCTACGGTGGTGATGAACTCGTCCGAGCGGCCGCCATTGATAGATGTCACGCCCGTCGCGAAGGTGCTGACGCCGACGGGAACGGATCCACTCATCGTGCCCCCGACGACGCCTGGAACGAGCTGCGCGACCTGCGAGGCGCGGCGTCCGCTGAGCGGCGTTTGCTCGATCTGCGCGGCGTTCACCGTACGTCCGATCACGGACGTGTCGACGAGCGCGGCTTCCGCTTTGACCTGCACCGTCTCGCTGAGATTTCCGAGACTGAGCTGCACGTCGACGCGGATGTTGACGCCGGCGCTCAGCGTCACGCCGGTCTTGGTGATCGTGTTGAACCCTTGCAGCGACGCTTTCACCGAGTACGTGCCGACAGGCACGTTCGGGAATGTATAGAGCCCGGCTTCATTCGCGACGGTGCGCCGCTCGAGACCGGTGCCGGTGCTCGTCAGCGTGACGTCAGCGCCGGGCAGCACGCCGCCGGTGCCGTCCTGCACGACGCCGGACACCGTGGCCGAATCGAATTGTGCGTAAGCGGGCAGCGCGAAAAGGCAGATAAGAGCGAAGGTGAGCGTGACGTACCGGCGCATGATTCCCCCCTCTGTTAAGGCTTCGCATCTTACAACCGTTAACAGGGGGTAAAAAGACGGTAATACGGGCCGGTTTCACAACACTTGACGGCCGATTCGGCAGGACGAAATGCGGAAGGGGGGACTCGAACCCCCACGGTATTGCTACCGCCAGCCCCTCAAGCTGGTGCGTCTGCCAATTCCGCCACTTCCGCGTGGAGAGACGGGCCGTCCGGCCCGAGGCAAACATCTATTATATGCCCCATGCCGAGCATCGAAAAATTCTGCGCGGCGGCGGTGTTTGATCCGGCGACGTACAGCCAGGGCGTCAAGGTCACCGGCGCGCAGACGATTCTGTTTCTCTCCGGGCAAGTCGCGTACGAAAAGGACGGCAGCCCTGCGTTCCGCGGCGACTTCAAAGCGCAGGCGCGAGGCGCGTTCGACTGCATCAAGGCGCTCGTCGAATCGCAGGGCGGGACGCTGGCGAACGTCGTGAAGATCACGACGTACGTCACCGACATGCGCTATCGCGCCGACTGGGCGCTGATTCGCGAAGAATACTTCGGCAAGAAAGGCTGCGCGTCGACGCTGGTCGAGATCAGCGCGCTGGCCCATCCGGACTGGATGGTCGAGATCGAAGCGATCGCGGTCCTCTGACCCATCGCCGGCAGGGGGTAACCCCTAGCGAATTTCGCGCACGCGTCCGTGCTGCAGAACCTGGCGGTGCCCGTGTCGGTCGCGCAGGCCGACCTGCAGCATTCTTCTGGGACTGGGACGACTTACGTGCGGATCCGAGGTTTCACAATCTGATGGACCGGCTCCATCTGCCTCGCTGACACCGAACGGGCGCTAGTGCCGTCGTTTCCCGCAGGCTTCGTCGACGGCGCGGAGGATCGTCTCGCGCAGGCGGTCCACCGCGCACGGCTTCTGGAGCACGGCGCTCGCCCCCACGGCCATCGCATGCTGGCTCAAGTCGCGATCGTCGGACGCCGTCAAGAGAATGACGGGAATGTCCGCGGTGTCGGAGAGACACTTCATCTGCGTGCACGTCTCCCAGCCGTCCATGCCCGGCATCATCACGTCGAGCACGATCGCGTCAGGCTGCTGGCGCGCGGCAAGCGTGATCGCGTGGGTGCCGCGGCTCGCCGTTGAAATATTGAATTCCGGTTCGAGCATCAGCTGATACAGGTCCCGCTCCGCGACGGTGTCATCGACGAGAAGCACCGTATAGCGCCGCTGCTGTTGCTGCTGCTGGTTGTCTGACGACTCCGACATGGCAGTGTGCATCGGTCGAGTGGGGGAGGGTGACAGCCGTTGTGCAGCAATCGTGCCTACACAAAATTTCGCACGTGAGTAACGGTGCTCTCACATCTACTACCGCGGAGTGAGCACACGTTTGCCATGATGTGGGCACCCTATGGCGAACATCGCGCTCGTGCTCGGCGGCGGCGGCGCGCGCGCGGCCTATCAGGTCGGCGTTCTCCGCGCGCTCGTCGAGATCCTCGGGCCCCGGCGATCACCGTTCAACATCCTCACCGGCTTGTCGGCCGGCGCGGTCAACTGCGCCGCCCTCGGCGCCGGCGTTGGGGACTTCGGCGGGACCGTCGAACGGCTGGCGCGCACATGGCTGTCGCTGGCGCCGGATTCCGTGTACCGAACGGACGTCACGAGCCTGACGGGGCTCGGCATGCGGTGGCTGAAGGATTTGACGACCGGCGGCGTGCTCGGCGCGGGGCGATCGCACGCGCTGCTCGACACCACGCCGCTCCGGGCGCTCGTCGCGCGCGAGATCGATCTCTCCGGCCTTCCGGCCCATTTCGCGTCCGGCGCTCTGCGCGGCCTGGCGGTGTCGGCCACCAACTACCTGACAGGCACGACGGTGACGTTCTTCGACGGCGTGCAGGCGCTTGCTCCCTGGGCGCGTCACAACCGCATCTCGATGCGCGCGGCGCTGACGATCGATCACGTCCTCGCGTCGATGGCCATTCCCGTGTTCTTCCCGCCCGTGCACGTCGACGGCCGCATGTTCGGAGACGGCGGCATCCGCATGACGGCGCCGTTGAGCCCGGCGATCCATCTCGGCGCCGACAGAATCCTCGCGGTCGGCATCCGCTACTACCGGTCAACCGATCAGGTGCTGGCGCTCAACCAGGAGAGCCGCGCCGACAACGTCACCATCGCGCAGATCGGCGGCGTTCTCCTCAACGCGCTGTTCCTGGATTCGCTCGACAACGACCTCGAACGTCTCAACCGGATCAACCGGACGCTGGCGCTCATCCCTGAAGACGTGCGCAGGCGGCATCCCGACGCGCTTCGTCCGATTCCGGCGCTCGTGCTCAGACCGTCACAGGATCTCGGCCACCTCGCCGCGGATCAGTACGAACGATTTCCCGGCATGCTGCGCCACCTGCTCCGCGGAATCGGAGCGACCGGCGATTCAGGATGGGATCTGGTGTCGTATCTCGCGTTTCAGCCGGCGTACATCGAGCGGCTTATCGACCTCGGCTACAACGACGCGCTCGGCCAGCGCGACGAGATCGAAGCCTTCATCGCCTGATCTTCGGATACCAATGCACCGGCCGGCTCTCGAGATCGACGGGGGCCGGGCTCTCCGGCATCAAGACTGACGGAAACAGCTTCGTCTTGAAGCCCTCGAAGTCCTTCGCCCACTCCTTGTGGTTGTACGCGCAGACCGGCAGGCAGATGGAACAGTACGAGTGCTTCGCGAAATACGGAAAGCAGCGGCCGGTGTCGACGACGTAACGGTCGTAGCCGAGGTGATCCTTCCCTGCTTCCGGGCTCCGATCGTCCGGAATCGCATCGGCCGGGCAGAACTTCCGGCAGGCACGGCACGCGTCGCAGAACTTCGCGATCCCGGCGTCGATCGGCGTGTCGATCGCAAGCGGAATGGACGTCGCGACGCTCCCCATCCTGAACAACGGCCCGAGCTCAGGATGAATGATCGACCCGTGGCGGCCAAGCTCGCCGAAGCCGGCCTTCAGACCGATGGGGATGTGAAGGAGGTCGCTGTCGCCGATGGGATGCTCGACCTGACACGCGTAGCCGAGCGATCGGATGTACGCCGCGAGCTGGATCACTGTTTCGCCGAGCGTGAAGTAGACGCGCAGGCACTCGATGGCCGACTCCCGCGACGGCACGACCTGAAACTCTCGCCACCGCATCCGCTGTCCCGCCGCGATCGCATACGTGTGCGACACCGAGCGTCCGCGATAGACATCGCTCGCTTCGATCCGGCAGATGCCGCAGATGTCGGCGCCGAACTCTTTCGCTTTGTCCTTCAGATGGCGGGCCGCGTCTTCAGGCGAGGCGAAGTCGCGCCGGTCTGACGCGATCTCGCCGTCAAACCGCGCGTACTGGCCGTTGTAGATCTTGTCGAGGTACGTGCTGACGTCTTCGATCGGAATGGAGCGGCCGCCGACCGACGCGTACCACTCCTCCCAGCTGAACGGCGGCGGCGAAGACAACTCAGCGCGCGGCCGCCGGCGCCGGCACAATCGTCGCCGGCAGCGGCCAGTTCCCTTCGTAGGGCGGCCAGTTCGGCACCGCGAGCTCGGGCGCCGGATAGAACATCGCCGTGTAGATCGTCTTGATGCGGCCTTCTTCGACGTTGAACCACTCGCTGAAGACGTTGCGCGGCGTCGGCGAGCCGGGCCGGCGGATGAAGACGGCCATGCCGAGCGCCATCTGCTGCTCTTCGTCGACGAGCGGAATCCTGCGCGCCACAACCATGGACAGGTTGAAATTCTGAAGCCCGGAGACGCAGTCATTCGGCGACGGGTTTGCGTTCGCATTTGCGGGCGGCAGGAATTTTCCTCCAGGCGCAGGCGAGCCGTTTTCCGCGCGGCCGCAGCCGGGTTGCGTCAGCGCAATCGATCCGTCGTGTGAGGTGATCGCGTCGAAGTAGCTGTTGACGACGGCGATCAGCTCGTCGCGCGTGAGGCGCTGTGCCGCCGGCACGTTCCGGTCCGGCGGCGGATGCGCGATCAGGTATTCAGGGTTCCACAAGTTCGCCGGAGGCCGTCCCGTCTGCCGCGGTCCGTTGAGACCCGGGTCGTTTTCACGAGCGAAGTACCACTCGGCTTCGGTGATCTTGCGGTTCTGCACGCGCAGTCGCACCGTGACGACAGCCACGGCTCCACCCTCTTCCACGAGTCCGTAGTAGCCCGCCTGGCCGCTGACGGCGTCGATATAGCGGCGCTGCATCTTCCCCAGCGCAGTCACGGTCTTCCATGCGCCGCCGCCCGGCACGACGTTGATCGCGTTCTCCGTCTGGCGGAAGCCGACGGACAGCGGGACGGCCTTCGGGTCGTGTTTGATCACGGCCGCCAGGTATTGATCGAGCATCGACCGCAGACACGCCCTGTCGCACATGGCCTGCGCCGACGCGCGATCGACACCGGGAACCATGACAACCGCAAGAACCCCGAGAACCTTGAGAACCCCGAGAACCTTCAGTTGACGCATGTGAAACTCCCCGCCTGATTCTCAGTCCCAGCCGCGCCGGTGAATTTCGGCCACTTCGGATATTCGCAGAGCGGACGTGTGCGTTTCGCCGTCGGCCCCTCGTTGGCGTCGATCGCGATGAGTCCCGCGGGCGCTTTGCCTTTCTCGACCCAGTCGCGCAGCGCGCCGAGGCTGTCGAACTTCGCGTTGAAGACGCCGAACCCGTGGCCGAGCCCGGGAATGACGTAGAACTTCATGAAGCCGTCGACTTTCTGCTGGCCGAGCTGCGCCACCTGACGCTTGTAGTACGCGATCGAGTTGTGCGGCGTGATGAAGTCGTCGGCGGTCCCATGCGTCATGATGATCTTTCCGCCCTTGGCCCGGAACGGCTCGAGGCTCACGTCGGTGACGTCCATCATCGTTCCCGCTCTGACCGTCTGCGCCTGGTACTGCTTCGGATCGAACGTCATCGTCTCGAACGTGGGGTTGCGCGTGATGATGAACTTCACCGTCTGGTCGCCGACGCTGTAGAGCAGCGGCTCCTTCCCCGACAGCGGATTCGACGGCTGCGGCGCCGTGCCGAACGTCGATCGTCCCTGGAACGGCGCGCCTTGCAGGAATGCCCAGCGCGGAAAGGTGTCCATACCGGCAATCGCGAATCCGGGTTTATAAGGCGCCGTGATGGCAGCTACCGCGTTGAGCTGTGCGTCGGAGAGGCACGTGTCGCCCTCGTCCGCGCCGCCGAGGCAGCGAAGCGACTTCACGTCGAACGCCTTGTCGCAGGACGCGACGTCGCTGATGATGCCGTCTTTCGCGCCGTCGAGGCCGTCGCACTTGGCAAACACCGCATCGTCGATCAACTTCGTCTTCGCCGGGTTGATCCACGCGGCGCCGCCGCCCGCGTAGAGCGCGCGTCCCACGTTGAGCGATCCGAGATGCAGCAGCGTCACGTTGTACGCCGGATAGTTCGCGACGACGCCGTCGTAGTCGGCCGGATAACGCGCGGCCGCATCGAGCGCTTCGTGGCCGCCCTGCGAGCCGCCGATGAAGTAGAAGCGCGCAGGCGGACGGCCGTACGCCTTCTTGATCACCGCCATCGCGGCGTCGTGGCCTTTCTTCACCGACTCCTTGCCGAAGTTCGCCAGCGCCTCGTCGTCGAGACCGAAGGTCCCGTCAAACCCCGGCTTGCCTTTGTGGCCGCCGTCGGTGCCGACCGTCACGTAACCCTGCTTGAGAGGCGTCGGCGCGTCAGTCGGCTGCAGGATGTATTGCGTCAGACCCGTCACGAGCGATCCGTCGTAGCCGCCGCCGCCCATCTGCAGCGCCACGCCGTTCCACCGCTGCGGCAGGTTCACTTCGAACTCGAGGCTGGGCGAGGACGGATTCTTCGGTTGGACGCTGCCGGTGACTTTGCAGAAGCCGTCTTCATTTGTTGCCGACTGGACGACGGCGCCGGACGTCGGCAGGCCGATGGCCGATGAGGGAATCGAAAAACCCTGGAGCGTCGCGCAGAGCGCCGCTTGAAGCACGATCGGATTCATCTACTTCCTCCCTCTCCCGGGGAAATGCGCATCGTCTTTTTCGTTCTCGAGGCAGTAGTGCTCGAAGACGTCGGTGTCGGGCATCAGGTCGAGCACGACGCTGAACGAGATGTCCTTCGTGAACACCGCCGGATCGCGGAGAGTGATCGCGAGATCGATGTGGCCGTAGTCGCGACGGTGAAAGCGCTCGGTCACGCGCATGCCCTCGGTGTGCGGCGTTCCGCGCGCGTCGATCCAGCCGGTGTCGTTGAAGCCGCTCGACTCGATCACCAGCGTGTCGCCGTCCCATCGGCCGACGGAGTATCCCTGATAGCGCGGCGACGGATCGTCGGGCAGCTTCCGGCCATCCATATAGATCTGCCTGAACGTCGTCTCGACTTCGTACAGCATGACGATGACGCCGCGGGAGTTGAGGATCTTGAAGGGCTCCGGCAGCAGATCGCCGTGCGGCACGCCGTCCGGGAAGCAGTTGAGCAACGGGTTGAACGCGCCGGCCGCGGTGTTCTTGCGCAGCAGCTCGACGCCTTGCGGCGTCAGCGGCTGCTGGTCCGGCGGAAAGTCCGCGAGGATGTTTCGGAAGTAGCGGGAGTTGATCGACTCGCCGATGCCGAACAGCGCACCCGGCGCCCGCGGCTCGCCTTCCACCTGCCAGACGCCGGAGAGATCCGGCTTGCCCTCGAACCTCGGCACCGGACCGGCCATGTTGACCGTGCCGTCAGGCTTTCGCGGCGCACCCGGCGTGCGCACATTCTGCCACTGCGCGTGGACGCCCGCGCCAAGCGCGAGACACGTCACCAGGATTGTGAATGCGAAGCGAGGGGTGTTCACGGCCCTCATTAGAGCACACGCCGCGGTTCAGTCGACGAACCGCAGCATCAGGCGAAGCTTGCTGAAGAACTGGCTGCTCAGCGCGACGAAGTTCTGCGCGACGAAAGAGATAAGGCGGCCGCTCATGAGATCGCGCGCCGTCAGATAGAGCTCGGCGTTGCGGAGCGCCGTCACCACGCGGAGCAGCATGAACCGCCGCTCGCCGCCGCGGATCCGGAAACGGCCCGAGATGCTCAACGTCTGGAAGCCGTACGGCTGCGTCATCGCGAACATCAGCGGCTGGCTGTTCGCCTGCACGTCCCAGTCGGCGGCGGCGTCCGCGATGGCGACCATCGTCCTTGTCGCGAAATCGAGCCGGAAGATCAGATTCAGATCGGGGACCCGAATCCGAAACGCACCAATCCGTTTGAGAAGGAGCGCCGGGTAGTGCGCGAACAGCCCGTCGAAGAACGCGGGTGCGGCCCGTTCGATCTCGGCGGCCGTAACCGACGTCAGCGGATCGAATGTCAGCGCCGACGTGTCGAGCCGGTCGTAATACTCGAGCGCGGCCGCGTTGTCGTGCGGCTGGCCTGGTTCGTAGCTGTCGAACGGACGGAGCACGACGAGATCGAGCCCGGCGCGCGTGAACGCGTTCTGGGTGTCTCTCACCGAGTTCCGGTACGGATTCAGGTACGCGTTGTCTTCACAGCAGAAGTACATGAAGCTCGCGATCGGGATCGTGACCCTGGCCGCCATGCCCTTGTGGTCGAGCACCATCCGCTCGAGCAGCTGCGCGGCGAACCGCGGCGCGACCTCCCCGACGTTCTCGCGTCCGTCGTAGGTGGCGATCGAAAACTGATTCAGCAGGATGTCGACCGATCCGCCGAGGTCTTTGCGGATCCAGTCGCGGTCGGTCGCCGACGGCTCCGCGTCGTTCAGGTTCATCAGCACGCGGCCGTCGCGGTCGATGATGGCGCACGCCGAATCGAGCGGCGCGTCCTGGAACATGTAGAAGCGCACGCCTTTCGAGATCTCGGCGATCTCACGGTGCTTGAACGTCCGCACGTCCTGAAATCCCAGCCGCCGGAACGCGTCGGGCATCTTGTCCGAGTGCAGCCGCTGGAAAAGAACAGTGACGCGGCGCTTGAACGTGTCAGGCAGCCACCGCAGCGTCGGCAGATGAAAGTGGTCGGGATGCTCGTGCGAGACGAAGAGATGCGTGATGCGCGGCAGCCAGGCTTCCACCTGCTCCTTCGCCGGCGCCGGCTCGAGCCCCCACGAGTCGTTGAACGCCCGGCCGAACACCCACGGGTCCGTCCACAGCACCACGTCGCCCGTCTCGATGATGACGGACGCGTGGTTCACCAGCGTCACGCGCATTCTGCGTTATGGTCCTTTCGGCGCCGGCTTGGACAGGTACTCCTTCGACTTCGCTTCATCTTTAATAGGCGTGACCTTGTCGGGATCGATCCGCACCATCAGGTAGTCGATGTGGTCGTCGATCTTCGTGAAGAGATGCCCTGTGCCTGCGGGAATGACGACGACGTCGCCGGGTTTGAGGTTGTAGCTTCTGCCGTTGCGGATTTCCGATCCGTTGTTGCCGGGCCCGTTGTACTCGACGACCGTGCGCAGCGTCGCCGGACGGCGAACGCGATTGGTGATGTCGGCGCCGAGCATCAGCGTTGCCGTGCCGTCGATGATGTGGTAGACCTCGCTCACCTGATCGTGCTCGGCGACCGAGTCTTTCGCCGGCGCGTCGAGCTTCTTGCGATGCACCATGCCGATTCCGACGTGCGCCTTGCCGATCTCGATGTCGCGCACCTGCTGATCCAGCAGGTTCTCGTCGATCGCCTTCTTCGTGTACGCCTGCAGCTCCGACAGAGGGATGTAGTATCCCGGGCACATGTTGCACGTGGGCTGCGGATCGGTCGGGTTGATCTTCGTCTGTGCATACAACGCCGCGACAGACGCCGCCAGGACGACCGCGATCAGAATGCCCTTTGCTCTTTGCCCTTTGCCCTGCGCTATCGCTTCGTTGGCCATACAACTCCCTGAACTTTCTGCGTGACCGGCTTCACGCCCTTGAAAAGAAATCGCTGAATCCGCGCGCCGTTGTACGTCTCGGTCGCGTACAGATTGCCTTTCGAGTCCGTCGCGAGGTTGTGCACGCCGTAGAACTGCCCAGGCTGGCGTCCGCCGTCGCCGAACGTCGTGAGCACTTCGAGGCTGCTGCGAAGCAGCACGTGAATCTCCTCGTTCACGCCGTTCGCCATATAGATGTAGGTCTGCTGCGGATCACGGGAGAACGTCAGATCCCACACCGAACCGGATCGGTACGTGTTCGGATCGATGACCACCTCGCGGACAAACGTTCCGTCCGTCTTGAACACCTGGATGCGATCGTTGACGCGATCGCAGACGTACACAAATCGATCATTCGACACGATCGCGCAGTGCACCGTGTTGAATTGCTTGGACGGCTCGCCCTTCGGGTTGTACGCGGGCACCTTCTCGTCGCTCGGCGGCTTGCCGTACGCGCCCCAGTGCCGCTTGTATTTGCCGGTTTCGTTGTCGAAGACGATGACCCGTCGATTGCCGTAGCCGTCGCCGACATACATCTCGTTCGCCGTGACGTCTTCCCAGATCTTCGTCGGCTGCCACAGGTTGTCGACGTCGTTGCTGCCGTTGTGGACGCCGTGCTTGCCGATCTGCAGCAGGAACTTTCCGGCGCCGTCGAACTTGAGGATCTGCGTGTCCATCTGGCCGTTGCCGGCCAGCCACACGTTGCCGCGATGATCGACCGTGATGCCGTGATTGCTCTGCGGCCAGTCGTACCCGGGGCCTGGACCTCCCCACGACTTCACCAGGTTGCCGGCCGGATCGTAGACGAGCACCGGCGGCGCCACCTTGCAGCACTGGCCGATCGGCGTCTTCCCCGTCGCCGTCGGTCCAGCCGCGCCCGGCTGCGCCTCATCGTCTCGGCCCGCGGCCTCGCCGACCATGATGTCGGCCGCTTTGAAATTCGCGTCGACCGTGTTGGGACGGTGAATGGTCCAGACGTTGTCCTGCGCGTCGACCGAGACGCCGATCGTCGAGCCGGTCACCCAGTGATTCGGCAGCGGCTTCGGCCAGTAGGGATCGACCTCGAACGACGGCGCCATCACCTGCGCCGGCTTTTGGGCCGACATGGCGACGACCGACGCGACGAGGACGCCGGCGGAAACAATCACGGACTTCATCGTGGCCTCCAGGTCGCATAGGATACGCCCTATGAAGCCGTCCCTGCTGGCAACTTTCCTGGCGCTCACCGTGGCGGCCATTCCCGCGTCCGCACAGTGGCCGAACTATCCGAGCAAGAAGGTGCCGCGCACCGCCGACGGCAAAGTGAACTTCGACGCGCCGCCTCCGCGCACCGCCGACGGCCACATCGATTTCACGGGGACATTCGAGAACCTGTGGTTCTACAACGGCCGCATCGGCCGCCCGCCGGTCTCGCCGCCCGGAGAGCCGCCGCAGACGACGTTCGCGGAAGTCGGCGCCGGCTTCAAGGACGGTCTGCCGTTCCGCCCGTGGGCGAAGGAGCTCTATCAGAAGCGCAAAGAGCAGAACGCGAAGGACAACCCCGACGCGCACTGCCTCCCGATGGGGCTGATGCAGTTTCACATCCATCCGCAGCCGCGCAAGATCATCCAGACGCCGGAGATGATGATCATTCTTTACGAGGGGAATGCCGGCATCCGGCAGATCTTCATGGACGGCCGTCCGCTCCCGAAGAACGGCGACGTGAACCCGTTCTGGTACGGGTATTCGACGGCGCACTGGGAAGGCGACACGCTCGTGATCCTGTCGAACAACTTCCGCGACGACGGCTGGCTCGACATCAACGGGAGTCCGCTGACGGATCAAGCGACGATGACGGAGCGGTGGACGAGGCGGGCGTACGGCGACCTCCGCATCGACGTCACCATCGACGATCCGAAGGCGTACACGGCGCCGTTCACCGTGCGGCTGAATCAGAAGGTCGTGCCGGACATGGAGCTGATCGAATTCATCTGCGCGGAAAACGAGCGCTCCACCGCTCATATGGTGGGGAAATGAGCCCTAAGCCCTCAGCCCTCAGCCCTATCTATAGATGAGGTAACTGCCGATAAATGTCGTTTGGAGGTTTTCGACATGCGTCGGTTTTCATCTGCTCTGCTTGCCCTGGCCATGGTGGTCGCGGCGTCCGCTCCGGCGTTCGCCGGTGACGAAGGCGACGGCGGCGAAGGCGTCTCGCAATTCCGTCCGCGTAACGTCTCCAACGGCGATCCCAGGTTCGCCGTCGGCGTCAAAGTCGGCACGCTCGGCATCGGCGTCCAGGTGGGCACCGGCCTCGCCTCACGCATCAACCTGCGCGGCGGCGCCAACTTCTTCAGCTACAAAGACTCGATCAACGAAGACGGCGTGACCTACAACGGCACGCTGCAGCTGCGTTCGGTCGAAGCGAAGCTGGATCTTTTCGTCCTCGGCGGATTCCGCGTGACGCCGGGGCTGCTGATCTACAACGACAACAACGTCACCGCGACCGCGACCGTGCCGAACGGCACGACCGTCAGGTTCAACGGCGTCACCTACGGAAGCAACCCCGCCGATCCGATTCGCGGCAACGCCTCGGTGACGTTCAACAAGTTCGCGCCGACGATCGGCATCGGCTTCGGGAATCTGCTGCCGCGCAGCAACCGGCACTGGAGCCTGTCGACGGACCTCGGCATCGCGTTCAGCGGATCGCCGCAGTTCGGCCTCGGGCTGACGGGGTCGGCGTGCGTCGGCAACGTCTGCCAGCCGATCGCGTCGACGCCGAGTGTGGCCGCCAACGTCGAAGCCGAGCGCGTGAAAATCCAGAACGATCTGAAGGACTTCAAGTATTATCCGGAGGTTTCCGTGATGTTTGGGTGGAAGTTCTAGGAGGATCCTATGCGCCGCGCTTTACTCGTCGCCACGTCGATTCTGATTCTCAGCGCCGCAGGCGCGGCGTTCGCACAAGAAGGACGCGGTCGCGGCGGGCCGGCGCGGCGTCCCGGGCTGTTCTTCAAAGAGGAATGGGGCCAGACGGAAAAGGGCGGCGAGCATCCGACCGGCCCTGAGTCGGTCACCAACCCGAACCTCGAGCTGAAGCTTTACGGCCCGACCGGCAAGGAAGTGCTTCTGACGGGCGCGAAGGGCGACGACAACAACCCGATTCATCTCTGGACCGGCATGTGCACGTCGCCGTGCGCGATCGCGCTGCGCGACAAGAACAACATGGCCGACCTGACCGGCCTCGCGCGCATCCGTTGGGTCACCAAGATGTCGGGCTTCCACCAGGTGCGGCCGATCATCAAGACCGCCGACGGCAAGTGGTACGTCGCCGACAAGGCGGACGGCTCGGTCGCCGACTGGCGCGTCAGCGAGATCAACTTCAACGAGCTCAGGTGGCTGGCGCTCGACATCGACAAGGTCGTGACCAAGGGCAACTTCGTCAGCAACGTCGACCTGAGCAAGGTGGACGAGATTGGCTACGTCGATCTGATTCCCGGCAGCGGACACGGCGCCGGCGGATGGTCCGACGTCGGCGCGATCGAAGTCTACGCCAACGCAGTCAAGAGATAGGTCCGGCTAAAGCCGGACACTACAAGCCCATCAACCCTACCAGCGCTTCGTATTCGCTGTGACCATGCAGCGAATCGAAGCGCGCGTCCGTTTTGATGAACGGCGTCCAGATCTCGCTCTGCTCCCGGGCAGCGTGCAGCGACCGCACAGCCTCATCGTTGTGACCGAGCGCGGCCTGTGCGGCAGCGACGTGAAAGTAGGACACGACGTCTTCCTTCTGCGCGCCGGCGACAAGCTGCTCGGCTCCTTCGCGGTCGCCGGCCAGCGCAAGCGCGCGCGCAAGCGAGGCCGGCAGCACCGGTGATACGCCGTCAGACGCAGCAATCGCGAGTCGATGCGCGGCGACCGCCTCGTCGAACTTCCCTTGCTGTTCATACGCGAGCCCCAGCATCCAGTGGGCAATCCAGAACGACGGCTCGCGCGCGAGGATCTCGAGATGGCGCTCGATGGCGCGATCGAATTGTCTCGCCCAGAAGTACACCGTACCCACGTTGGTGCTGATGATCGGCGACAGCGGGTCGATGGCGTCGGCCTTCAGAATCTCGGCGATCGCCTCGTCGAGGCGGCCGAGCGCCGCCAGGTGGAACGAGAGCCAGTGATGCGCGCTCGCGTAGTTGTCGTTCAGCTCGAGCGCGTGACGGAACTCACGCTCGCCGTCCTCCCAGCGATATTCGTACAGCGTCCGGATGAATCCGAGCGACGCGTGTGTCTCCGCAAGCGACGGGTCGATCTCGAGGGCGCGGGTCAGCACCGCATTCGCCAGCACCGCCGTCTTCTTCGGTGACTGCCAGAGCTGCGTCCCGAGCTGGATGTAGCAGTCGCCGACACCCGAGTACGCGCGCGCAAACAACGGATCCGTGGCGGCGGCTTTCTCGAAGTGCGCGATCGCCTGCAGCAGCGCGGCTTTCGTCCGCTTGTTCCAGAAGAACCGGCCTTTCAGGTAATCGACGTACGCGGACGGCGCGATCGCGTCAGCGCGATCCAGCCGCTGCCGCGCGTCCGGCGCCAGCTTGATTTCGATGCCGTCGGCGATCGCGTGCGCCAGCTCGCTCTGCAGTCGCAGGATGTCGCTGAGATCGCGATCGTACGTTGCCGCCCAGAGCTGCGTCTGATCCCGCGCCTGAATGAGCCTCGCCGCGATGCGGACCTGCCCGCCCGCTCTCCTGACGCTGCCTTCGACGACGTGCGACACGCCGAGCTCGCTCGCGATGGCCGCCACGCTCCTGCGGGTGCCTTTGTACGTCATGGCGGAGGTCCGGGCGACGACGCCGAGCCGGCGCGGACTGAGGCGGGCGAGCTGCGAGATCATCTCGTCGGTGAGGCCATCGCTGAAGAATTCCTGTTCGGCGTCGCCGCCAAGATTCTCGAAGGGCAGGACGACGAGCGTCACGCGCGCCGGCGAATGCTCATCGACCGCGACGCCGGGCTGCTGCACGCGTCCCAGGAATCTGTAACCGCGCTTCGGCAGCGTCTCGATGTAAATCGGCGCTTTCGCATCGTCTCCGAGCGCCGCTCGGATCTGTTTGATGCAGAAGTTGAGGCCCTGTTCGAAGTCCACGAAAGTATCGTCGCTCCAGATACGATCGCGCAGCTCGTCGCGCGTGACGAGGCGGCCGGCGTTGCCGGCCAGCACTTCGAGGACGCGAGCCGGCTGCGGCGGCAGCCGGACAGCTTTGCCCGCGTGGAGCAGCTCGCCGGTCACGGTGTCGAGCTCGAACGCGTCGAACCGCAGCCGCATCACACCTGCCATCCCACGCGCCGGAGCAGATCGGCAAACCGCGCGTCGCCGCGGACGCCGTCGAAGACAGGCTCGTTCCGCAGCTCGATCAGATCGGGATTGCGTTCGCTGTACGCGCGCTCGAGCCACGAGAAGACGCCCACCGCGTCGCCGGCGACGGCATAAGCGCGCGCCAGGTTGTATGGCGACACGTAGCGCTGCGGGGCTTCGCGTGTCAGCCCGTCGATGACGCGGTCCATCGCGCCGCGCCGGCCCGCGGCCGCATACGCCTGGGCAAGACCGGCACGCGATTCCGTGCTTCCTCCGGAGAGCTCGACGGCTCGTTCCATTTCTTTCACGCCGCCGGCGTGGTCCTGCAGCTGCAGACTGACAAGACCGAGCCTGAAATGCAGAAGAAAATGATTCGGGTTGTCTTCGAGTGCGCGCCTGAGCGCCGCGGCCGACTCGTCGAATCGACGGGCGAGATACAGAATCATCCCGAGCGACGCGTTCAGGACTGCTGACAGCGGATCCATGTCGCGGGCGGTCCGAACCTTGGCGATGGCCTCGTCCGTTCGTCCCATCGCCATCAGGTACTCGGCATACCAGTAGTGCGCGATCGCGTGTCCAGGACTGAGCTCCAGCGCCCGGCGGAAATCCGCGTCGAGGCCGTCCCAGTCCCACGCGTGCAGACGGACGTGCGCAAGCGAGGCATGCGCTTCGCCGAGCTCCGGATCGATCTCGAGCGCCTTCCGTGCCGCCTCTTTCGCCTTCTCAAATGTCTCGCGGACCGGCAGCACGCCGCGGCACGCAAGCATCACGTATGAATCGCAGAGGCCGTCGTACGGCGCCGCGTATTTCGGATCCGTGCCGATCGCGCTCATGAAGTGCTCGATGCCTTTCCTGAACGCATCTTCCGTGCGCTGATTCCAGAAATGCCGGCCGCGCAGGTACGCTTCGTGCGCCCGTGAGCTCACGGATGGACGGACGGCGAGACGGGTCGCCTCCCGGGGAGAGAGCTGGACGTTGATTTCCCTGGCGACCGCCTGAGCGATGTCGCTTTGCACCGCCAGCATGTCGTCGAGCGTCCGGTCGTAACTCTGCGTCCACACCTGCGCCTGGTCCTCGGTCTTCACGAGCTGAGTAGTTACGCGCACGCGCTCGCCGGATCGGCGCACGCTGCCTTCGAGGACGTACTGGACGCTGAGCTCCCGGCCGATGTCCAAGATGCTCTTCCCGAGTCCCTTGAAGCGCATCGACGAGGTGCGGCCGACGACGCGAAGCTGGTCGGGGTTGAGACGGCCAAGCTGCGTGATCATCTCGTCGGTCAGGCCGTCGCTGAAATACTCCTGCGCCACGTCGCCGCCGACGTTTTCAAACGGCAACACGACGAGCGCCACGCGGCGAGGCGCGACCACGCGCTCGACGCGCGCGAGAAACCGGTACCCGCGCCGCGGCATGGTCTCGATGTATTTCGGCGCTCTGGCCTCGTCCCCGAGCGCATCGCGAATCTGCTTGATGCAGAAGTTCAGGCCCTGTTCGAAGTCGACGAAAGTGTCGTCGCTCCAGATCTGATCCCGGAGCTCGTCGCGCGTGACCAGGCGGCCGGCGTTGGAAGCGAGGACGCCGAGCACCCTGGCCGGCTGCAGCGGGAGCCGGACGTGTTTTCCCGCGTTCTGCAGCTCCCCCGTCGCGGTGTCGAACTGAAACGTGTCGAAACGCAGCAGATCGGCGGCCACGGCGGCCAGTATAGGGTCACTCAGAAAAAACTCATCGCAATCTCATCCCGCAACCATTGGCGGCAGCCGCCGTCTCGAAGAACATCGCGGGGTTCACCAGCTTCCCAGGACACCAGGAGGTACGTCATGACCGTTCGACTTGGAGATGAAGCGCCGAACTTCGCGGCGGAAACCACCGAAGGCCCGATGGAATTCCACGCGTGGAAGAAAGGCGCGTGGGCCGTGCTCTTTTCTCACCCGCGCGACTTCACCCCCGTCTGCACGACGGAACTCGGCGCCGTGGCCGGTCTCAAGAGCGAGTTCGACAAGCGCAACACCAAAGTCGTCGGGTTGAGCGTCGACCCGATCGGCGAACACATGAAGTGGATCGGCGACATCGAGGACGTCACCGGGCACGCGCTGAACTTTCCGCTCATCGCCGATCCCGAGCGCCGCGTCGCGATGCTCTACGACATGATTCATCCCAACGCGAGCGAGACGTCGACCGTCCGGTCGGTCTTCATCATCGGGCCCGACAACAAGGTCAAGCTGATGCTGACGTATCCGGCGAGCACCGGCCGCAACTTCGCCGAGCTGCTCCGCGTCATCGACTCGCTGCAGCTGACGGCAGCTCACGCCGTCGCGACGCCTGCCGACTGGAAGCAGGGGCAGCCCGTCATCATCGTCCCCGCGGTCAGCGACGCGGAGGCGATGAAACGGTTCCCGCAGGGATTTGTCGCGAAGAAGCCGTATCTGCGCGTGACGGAACTGCGCTAGCCGTGCGTGCGGGGTTGCTGGTTCTCGCGATACTGCTGTATCCGCGGGCCCTGGGCGCTCAAGCGCCCGGCGATGAGCGATGGAGCTTCATGCTGCAGCAGGCGCAGCAGATGAGTCTCGGTCAGCTCATCGACTTTCTGCGGTTCGAGGGCGTTACGGCGCGCAGGTGAAGTTCTTCGCGTCTTCGATGTCGCCGCCGCCCTTGTAGTGCGCGAAGTTCGGATACGCGCACATCGGACGGCTTCTGCCGGGGAACGCGCGGCCGGTCGCAGTCACTGCGTCGGGCGCCGTTCCCTTCTCCACCCAATCGACCACCGCCGTCAGCAGATCGAAGCTGTCGAGCGCGGCCGCCCCGCCGGCGCAGTGGCCCATCCCCGGCGACAGATAGAGACGGCTCCAGTTCATGACCTGCGCGGCACCGCCGTTGGCCTTCGTCATCCGCTCGTAGTAGTCGACGGTGTCGTTGCTGGAGAACCAGGGATCGCTGACGCCGTGATAGAAGAGCAGCTTGCCGCCGTGGCCGGAGAACGTATTCAACTGCGTCCACTCCGACGTCATCGTCAGCATCGAGTTGCCGCTCATCGCCCTCTCAGCTCGCGCATCGACATCCATGGTCGTCGCCGTGAAGGCGCCGCCGACGGGATTGCGTCCGCCGTTGAGATGGCCGGGAAGGCCCTGCGTTGCCGCGATGCCTGTGTCGAACGGGAAGCTCGCGTAGACCTGGCGGCCGCGTGAATCCTTCGGTCCGCCGAATCCCTTCTCGAGCGCCGCCGCCTGCGCGGCGGTGATGCACCCTTCGGCTTTCGGGCCCTTGCAGACGAGCAGCTTCGGATCGAACTTGCACTTGTTGTTGTAGATGATGCCGTCTTTGGCGCCGTCCGTGGCGTCGCACTGATTAATGAGGCCGTCGATGATCGTCTTCTTGTCGCCGTCGGTGAGCTTCTCGACGGCATTCAGCTGGGTCACGACCCACTCGTCGCCGATGCCGGAGAAGTTCGTCCGCATCGCCGGCGCGCCGGCGATGATGCCGTCGAAGAACGTGGGATGCCGCTCCGCCATCAGCATCGCTTCGCGGCCGCCCGTCGAGCAGCCAGCGAAGTACGAATGATCGGCGGCACGGCCGTAGTACTGCGCGACGATTTGCTTGGCCAGGCCGGCGACGCGGCCGACGGCCTGATACGCGAAGTCGATGGCGGCCTGCTGCTCGCCCTGGAACGAGCCATCGAATCCGTTGGTGCTCTGATGACCGGTGTCGGTCGTGACGACGGCGAAGCCGCGCAGCAGCGCGGGCTGCGTGCCCGCGGCCTGCCCGCCAAGCGGGAACGCGACGTTGCCGTTCAGGCCGCCGCCGCCCTGCTGCAGAAATCGGCCGTTCCAGTCGTCAGGAAGGTTAATGGCGAAGCCGATGCCGTACGGCTTGCCGTCGGCGCCGGTGCGCTTGTCGATCATGCCGTCGACGCGGCAGAACGCGGGAAGCTTGAGTGGTGACGGCGGCGCGTTGGGGTTGGCTGCCGGCGGACTCGAGCCCGCCGGCTTCCATTCAGCTTTCGTGATTTCGAGCGTGACACCCGGCAGCTTGAACGTCTTCATCGACGCGCAGGCGGCCTCTCGTGAGGGCGCTTGCGCTGTTGCGGCGAGAAGCGCCAGCTCGATAATCATGACTACCTCAGATTCTTGTTGAAGAACTCCAGCACCCGGTTCCACGCGGCCGTCGCCGACTTCTCGTCGTAGCGCGGCGTCGTGTCGTTGTGGAAGCCGTGCTGCGCGCCCTTGTACTCGAACACTTCGTACTTCTTGCCGTTCGCCTTGAGCGCCGCTTCGTACCCGGCGACGCCGTTGCCGACGCCCGTGTCGATCGTGTAGTCGGCGTAGTGCAGCTGCAGCGGCGCCGAAATCTTCGCGGCGTCTTCCGCGCTCGGCTGCCGGCCGTAGAACGGCGCGCCGGCGTTCAGATCCGGACCGAGCCGCACGGCGAGCTGATTCACGATGCCGCCGCCGAAGCAGAAGCCGATCGCGCCGAGCTTGCCGTTGCTCTCGGGCCGCGACTTCAGCCACTTTGCCGAGGCGACGAAGTCCTCGGTCATCTTCGGACCGTTGACCTGGCGGAATTTCACGGCGCCTTCTTCGTCGTTGCCCGGGAAGCCGCCGACCGAGGTCAGGCCGTCGGGCGCGAACGCGATGAAATTGGCGACGGCGAACCGGCGCGCCACATCCTCGACGTAGGGATTCAAGCCGCGGTTTTCGTGGATGACGAGCACCGTCGGCAGCTTGCCGCTGATCTTCGCCGGCCGCGCGTAGTAGCCTTTGATCGTGCCGTTGCCGTCGGGCGACTGCACGGTCTCGTAGCTGACCGTGATCCGCGCGTCGTCTTTCTTCACCTGCTCTGCCCACGCGTAGTTCGGCCGCATGCTCTCGAGAATCGCCACGGTCGTCAGGCCGCCCACGGCGAACTTCTTCGCCTTGTCGAGAAACGCCCGGCGATCGATGTCGCCGTGCTGGTACTCGTGGAAGAGGTCGAGCAGTTCCTGCGGGTAGTCGGAGGCCTTTTTACGATCGGGTTGTTCCATATGTCACCTCAGAGCAAAAGCAAACAATGAACTGCCTGCAGCTACGGTCACGTACTGCTTTCCGTTTACCGAATACGACATCGGGCCGCTGTTGATCTGGCCGCCGAGCGGCACCTTCCAGAGGAGATCGCCGTTCCGCGCGTCGAGCGCGAAGAAGTAGCCTTCCTTGCCTCCGCTGAACAGGACGTCGGACGCCGTCGTCATCACGCCCGCCCACGTGATGTCGTTCATCTTGAATTCCCACTTGCGCGTCAGGCCGTGCGGGTCGAGCGCGCGGATCACGCCGAAGCCTTCCTCTTCCTTCTTGAAGTTCGGCGTCAGCGTCGCCTGGCCCATCGGCGTGCCATTCGGAATGCCGGTGGCGCCGGGGAACTTGCCTTCGGTGGCGATGAGGCCGGAGTTCTCCCAGCCGGCGACGTAGAACAGACCGGTGCGCGGGCTGTACGACGGCGGCGACCAGTTGGTCGCGCCGAGGACGTGCGGCCTGATCAGCGAGCCTTCGAGCGTCGGCACCTGGCCGGGAATGCGAATCGGCCGGCCTTTCGGATCGAAGTTGTCCATCCACGTGACCTTCACGAACGGCTTGCCGAGCAGGAACTGGCCCGTCGTGCGATCGATCACATAGGCGAGCCCGTTGCGATTCGCCCACAACATGACCTTGCGCGGCCGTCCTTCCCACTGGATGTCGGCGAGGACGGGCACCTGCGTCGAGTCGTAGTCGACTTCGTCGTGCGGCGTGAACTGGTAGTGCCACTTGATCTTGCCGGTGTCGGCGTCGAGCGCGAGGACGCTGTCGCTATAGAGGTTGTCGCCGAGGCGCTCTCTGCCGTCCCAGTCGGGCGCGGGGTTGCCGGTGCCGAAGAACACCAGGTTCGTCTCCGAGTCGTACGCGCCGCTGTTCCACACGCCGGCGCCGCCGGTCTTCCACGAATCGCCCGACCACGTCTCGTTGCCCGGCTCGCCCTTCGCCGGAATCGTGTACGTCCGCCACAGCTCCTTGCCGGTCTTGCTGTCGAACGCGCAGATGAAGCCGCGGACACCGAGGTCGCCGCCCGCGATGCCGACGACGACTTTGTCTTTGATGATGACGGGCGCGTGCGTGATGGCGTACTTCTCGATCGCCTTCTCGCCGACTTTCTCGACGGTGTGATCCCAGAGGATCTTGCCGGTCTTCGCGTCGATGGCAACCAGGTGCGCGTCGATCGTGCCCATGTAGAGCGTGTCGCCGAGGATCGCGAGGCCGCGGCTCACGCGGCCGCAGCACGGCCGCGCGGCGAGCTCCGGCCGGTAATCGAGCGTCCAGAACGGGCGGCCGCTGGCGGCATCGAGCGCGACGACTTCGTACACGCCCTGCGCCGGCGGCCCCTGCAGCGTGTAGAGCACGCCGTCGACGACGAGCGCCGTGGCTTCGAACTTCTCGAGCGACTTGCTCTGCCACACCCACTGCAGCTCGAGGTTCTTCGCGTTGGCCGGGGTGATCTGCGTGAGCGGGCTGAAGCGCTGGTTGAACAGGTTCTGCGAGTAGCTCAGCCAGTTCTGCGGCTCGCTCTCCGGATGCTGAATCCGTTCGAACGTCACGTTCTGCGCGTGCAGCGACACCGCGCACGCGGCGAGCGCCAGGATCAGGAGTATCCGTCTCATTGCGCGACCCTGCCCTTCAGAGAAACCAGGTAGCTCACGACGTCGGCGAGTTCCTGAGTGTCGAGCTTGTCCTTGTACGACGGCATCGGCGACGCATCGACGAAGCCGTAATCCCGCAGGCCGCTTTTTTCGAACGACCGGAGCTGCTCCTTGCTGTCGAGCATCAGGACGTTGAAGCTGTCGAGATTCAGCAGGCGTCCGGTGACCGTCTGGCCGGCTTTCGTCACGACACGGTATGAGCGGTTCGCATAGAAGACGTCCTTGCCCGGATCCACGAGCGACGTCTCGAGCTCCGCGGCCTTCCGCAGCTGACCGACATTCGTGAGGTCCGGACCGGTGCGCGCGCCGACGCCGTCGACACGATGGCAGGTCGCACACGCGCCCTTCGTCTGGAACAGCGTCTTGCCGCGCTCCGGACTGCCGACCGCAGTGGCGCTTCGTTTCGTCGCCGCAACGGATTTCAAATACGCGACGATCTGTTCGGCCTGGGCCACCGACATATCTGACGCCGGCATGCTCGTGCCGGGTACGCCGGTGCGAATGATGTTGACCAGGTCCTGATCGGTTTTCGCGCGGCGGAAGATGTTGCGCCCGAGGTCGATGCCCGACACCTGATCGCCGTCAGGCCCATGGCAGTTCGCGCACGTGTTGCGGAATGCGCGGCCGCCGTCGAGGATGTCCTGCGCGGTTTCGTGCTGCGCGCTGACTGGGACCGGCGTCAGAAGCGTTGCCAGCAAAAGCGCGAGAGTGCACAGCTTGAGATCCCGCATAAGTGCGGGCATCTTACACCGTCGTTATCTCCGGCCTCTCCGTGTGACGATCCGGAACATATACCGCGGGATAAATGGCGGTTTTTCGTGATGGTAAGTTGTTGTCCTAAAAAGGCTTAGATGCCAGTGCTACAGGTCGCTTACGTTGGCAAGGTTATTGGAACTCTATAGGACATCATGGTTCACTTTGCTGGAAAGCCCGAAGGGATACACCGGCCGCCGACGCCGCCCGTGTGTCCGAAGTGCGGAAATCATCGAACAGAAATCATCGGCAATCTCGACGACTCGACGAAGCGTACGGTGCGCTGCAACGCGTGCGGCGCGATTTCGACGGTGCCGTTGAGCGAAATGGCGGCGGCGTAAACTTGCACGTCTGACATCCTCACCGCCAGTCACTGCGATCGTCGGCGCCGGCGCAGCCGGAGTGGCCGCCGCGATCTTCACCCGTCGACTTCACCCTGACACGCCGGTCGTCGTCTTCGATGGCGCTAGACGTGTCGGCGCGAAGATCCTCGTCAGCGGCGGCGCGCGCTGCAACGTCACGAACACCATCGTCACCGACGCCGACTTCTGGGGCGGCCGACGGACGATCATCCGCCGCGTGCTGCGCGGCTTCCCCGTCGAGAAGACCGTCGCGTTCTTCCAGGAGATCGGCGTGCCTCTGCACGAGGAGCCCGGCGGCAAGCTGTTTCCAAACTCGAACAGCGCGCGTGATGTCCTGCGCGCGCTCCTGGACGAAGCATCGCGTGTCGGCGTAAAGATCGTCACCGGCGCGCGCGTGGAAGGCGTCGTCGCGGCTGACGGCGCGTTCCGCGTCGTCATGAAAGACTCGACGCTCGACGCGCGGCGCGTCGTCCTCGCCACCGGCGGACGCTCACTGCCGAAGAGCGGAAGCGACGGCGCCGGCCTCGAGATCGCTCGTCGCCTTGGCCACACCATCGTGCCGACGACGCCGGCGCTGGTGCCGCTCCTGCTCGACGCCGCGCAGAACACGATGCACAAGGAACTCACCGGCGTCGCACACGAGGCGGAGCTGACGCTGTGGGTCGATGACGCGGTCGAGATGCGGCTCACGGGGTCGCTGCTCTGGACGCACTTCGGCATCAGCGGACCTCTGGCGCTGAACATGTCTCGCAACTGGATCAGGAATCCCGGCGCGCGACTCACGCTGAACTTCCTACCGGGTTCGACGTTCGACGACGTCGAGAAGTGGTGGACGGCGAGCGCGCAGGAGCGGCCGCCGGCTGCGGTCGCGAAGCAGTTGTCGACGCGCGTGCCCGCCTCAGTCGCCGATGCGCTGCTCCGGCGAATTGGCATCAGCGGCTCGACGACGCTCGCGCACTTCCCGCGCGAGGACCGACGACGGCTCTCGCACGCACTGGTGAGCTGGCCGCTCGCGGTCTCCGGCGATCGCGGCTACAGCTACGCCGAGGTCACGGCCGGCGGCGTGTCGCTCGACGAGATCGATCCGTCGACGATGGAATCGCGAGTGTGTCCGGGGCTGTTTCTCGTCGGCGAGATTCTCGATGTCGACGGCCGGATCGGCGGGTTCAACTTCCAGTGGGCCTGGTCGAGCGCACACGTAGCAGCCACAGCGCTTGGCGCATAATGACCAGGTGGTCCGGCCCTGGACGTCCATCGCCATGTTCGCGCTCATCGCGGTGCTCATGGCCATCGACACCGTCATCGACTACCGCCAGAACGGATCCATCGCCGCGCAGACGTTCGAGATCCTCGTGTTTGCCATGGCGCTGGCCGCCATTGGCGTCGAAGCCTGGCAGCTCCGGTCGGCCCAGACCAAGTCGGAGGACGTGCTCAAAGGCCTGGCCGTCGCAATCGACCGGCAATTCGACAAGTGGGAACTGACGCCCGCTGAACGCGACGTCGCGCTGCTTCAGCTCAAAGGTCTCCGGCATAAGGAAATCGCAGACCTGCGCAACACCAGCGAACGCACAGTCCGTCAACAGGCGCTCTCCATCTACAAAAAGGCCGGGCTGTCCGGCCGCACCGATCTCGCCGCGTTCTTCCTCGAGGACCTGCTGCTTCCGGGCGTACGTCATTCGCCGGATGCGCCTGAGGCGGATGCCGGATGACATGACACCCGAATCGCGATAGCGTCTGACCTCTTGAGGGAGGTCCGCATGCGCAAGCTATTCGCTCTCGCCGCTCTTCTGCCCTTAGCCCTAAGCCTTCAGCCCTTGAAGGCCGCAACCACCGGTTACCACATCCTCAGCGAGATTAAGGTCGGCGGCGACGGCGGCTGGGACTACCTCACGGTGGATCCGCTGGCGCGCCGGCTCTACATCTCCCACGCCACGCACGTCGTCGTCGTCGACATCGACAAGAACACGGTCGTCGGTGACATTCCCGATACGCCGGGCGTCCACGGGATCGCGCTCGCGCCGGAGTTGGGCAAAGGCTTCATCAGCAACGGCCGCGGCAACAACGTCACGGTCTTCGACATGAGGACGCTGAAGGCGACAGGGACGGTCGCGACGGAAATGAATCCGGATTCGATCCGCTACGACGCCAGGTCCGGGCGCGTGTTCGCGTTCAACGGCCGCTCGCGCAGCGCGACGGCGATTGACGCGAAGACTGACAAGGCCATCGGCAACATCATGCTGCCGGGCAAGCCAGAGTTTTCCGTCGCCGACGGCAAGGGCAACGTCTATGTGAACATCGAAGACACGAACGAGATCGTCGAGATCGACGCCGCGAAGGCGACTGTGACGAAGAAGTACGCGCTCACCGGCTGCGAGGGACCGTCGGGCCTGGCCATCGACGCGAAAGCGCGCCGGCTGTTCTCGGTCTGCGGCAACCGCGTGATGGCGGTGTCGGATCCCGACAAGGGCACGGTCGTCGCGACGCCGGCGATCGGCGCGGGGTCGGACGGCGTGATCTTCGACTCGAGCACCGGCTACGCGATCAGCTCGAACGGCGACGGCACGATGACCGTCGTGCAGCAGTCGGGCGGCAAGTACGACGTCCTCGAGAACATCGCGACCGAACGCGGAGCTCGAACCATCGCGCTCGACGAGAAGACGCACCGCGTCTACACGCCGACGGCGACCGCGAATTCTTCCGGCGGACGCGGCTACCTTCCCGACTCCTTCAAAATCCTGGTGGTAGGCAAATGAGATCTCTCGCCGCGATTGCGTTCATGCTGACCGCCGCCGGCGCGGCGGCGCAAACCACGCTCGTCCGTCCGGACGCGGGCACGGGGCCGCCGGTCACGATTACGCTGGCCGACGCGCTGCAGCGCGCGAAGCAGAACGAACCGGCGTTTCTCGCGGCGGCAGCCGACGCGGAAATCGCGCGCGAGGATCGCGTGCAGGCGAGGGCCGGCATGCTGCCGGCGTTCAGCGGCACGACGCAGTACATCGGCAACCAGGGCGACACGCCGAATCCGACCGGCCGGTTCGTCTCGATGGACGGCGTCAACATGTGGCGCGCGTGGCTCGTCGGCCGCCAGGATCTGTCGCCGGGCACGCTCATGGGGACGTCGCTCGTACGAGCGCGCGCGGCGGAAGCGGCGGCGCAGGCGAAGCTCGAGATCGCGCGGCGCGGCCTCGTCGTCACCGTCACGCGCCTGTATTACGCGTTCATCTCCGCGCAGCGGAAATACGCGACGGCGCAGCTCTCCGCGCAGCAGGCGCAGCGGTTCTTCGACGTCGCGCGGCAGCAGGAGCAGCTCGGTCAGGTCGCGCGCGCCGACAGCGTCAAGGCGGAAATCTCGTTCCGTCAGCAGCAGCAGGCGTTTGAAGAAGCGACGCTCGCGATGGACAGCGCGCGGCTCGGCCTCGCGGTCCTGCTCTTCCCCACGTTCAACGAGAACTTCTCGGTCGTCGACGACATGCAGAGCGCGCCGGGGCTCCCGCCGTTCGGCGACGTGAAGACGATGGCCGAGAAGGGCAATCCGGATCTGCGCGCGGCCAGCGAACTGCTGCGCGCGGCCGGCGCCGACGTCCGGCTCGCGAAAAACGGCCTGCTGCCGAGCCTGACGCTCGAGGCGGTGTACGGCATCGAAGCGAACGAGTTTGCGCTGCACAGCGTGTACGTCGCCGCGCCGGAGCTCGGCGTCCTGCCGAATCTGGGATACGCGCTCACCGTCAATCTGACTGTTCCGCTCTGGGATTGGGGCGGTCTTCGCAGCAAAGTCCATCAGAGCGAGGCGCGGCAGCGGCAGGCGCAGGCCACGCTGAGCCAGACGCAGCGTCAGCTCGTGAGCAGCCTCTATTCGATGTACAACGAAGCGATGATCTCGCGCACGGCGGTCGACAACCTCCGCCGCGCAGCTGAACTCGCGACCGAGAGCCTGCGGCTGACGACGCTGCGCTATCAGGCCGGCGAGTCGACGGCGCTCGAGATGGTGGACGCGCAAAACACCGCCGTCCAGGCGCGCAACGCGGCAGACGACGCGGAAGCGCGATATCGCGTCGCGATCGCGCAGCTGCAGACGATGACGGGAACTTTTTAATGAAGTACTTAGTGTGCATCCCGCTGCTCGCGACGCTCGCGTGCGGCGGAAACAAAGAAGAAGAGACCGCACCTGTCGTCACCGTGGACGTCGCGCCGGTGCTGCTGTCGAAGATCCAGCGCACAATCCGCGCCGACAGCCTGCTCTATCCGAAGCAACAGGCCGCGATCATTCCCAAGATCGCCGCGCCGGTGAAGCGGAACGCCGTCCAGCGCGGCGCACGCGTGCGCGCCGGACAGCTGCTCGTCGAGCTCGAGAATCAGGATCTTGCCGGCGCGGCCGTCGAAAGCCGGGCGACTTTCAGTCAGGCCGAGGCGCAGTTCGAGACCACGTCGAAGGCGACCGTGCCCGAAGATCTGCAGAAAGCCGAGCTCGACGCGAAGGCCGCCCAGGACGCCGCGGTTGCCGCGCAGTCGATGTTCGAAAACCGGCAGCGCCTCTTTCGCGAAGGCGCGATCGCGCAGAAAGACGTCAACGACGCGCAGGTCGCGGCGAGCCAGGCGCGGGCGCAGGCGGAGACGGCGAAGAAGCGGCTCGACGACCTCCGCTCGTTCGCGAGCGACCAGGCGCTCAAGGCCGCCGCCGCCCAGCGCGACGCCGCGCGCGGACGCAATGAATCCGCTCAGGCGCAGCTCTCGTACTCGCGTCTCACCAGCCCCATCGACGGCGTCGTCACCGACCTGCCGTTCTATCCCGGCGAGACAGCGCCCCAGGGGACGGCGGTGGTGACGGTCATGGATCTCTCGCGCGTGATCGCGCGGACGCACGTGTCGCAGACCGACGCGCAGGACATCGCCGTCGGCCACGACGCCAGCATCATCGGCCTCAACGGTGCGCCCATCCCTGCGAAAGTCACCTTGGTCAGCCCCGCGCTCGACGCCGCGAACACGACCGTCGAAGTCTGGATCGAGGCCGACAACAAGGACGGCACGCTGCGCGCGGGCGCCAGCGCGCGCGTGGAAATCGTCGCGCGAACCGTGCCGGACGCGCTCGTGATTCCGCAGCAGGCCGTGATGACCAGCCCGCAGGGCGCGACGTTCGCGATCCTGATCGACAAGGACAACAAGCCCCACATGCGGAAGATCGCCGTCGGCATCAAGGACGCCGGCAAGGCGCAGATCACTGACGGCCTCGGCAGCGGCGACCGCGTCGCGACGACGGGCGCCTACGAGCTGTTCAAGCTCGACCCCGAAGTGCTGGAGAAGACGAAGGTTCAGATCGCGCCGGCGAAGGAAGTCGAAGAGCCCGAAGAATCGTGAGTGAAAACCCGAACGACTACTGGTTTGCCCGACACGCCAAGTCGATCATCTTTCTAATCGGGATTCTCACCGTCATCGGCGTGTGGCAGGCCTTCACGCTGCCGGTCGCCGTGTTTCCGACCACCAACTTTCCACGCATCATCATCGGCGTCGACAACGGCGTCATGCCGATCGAGCAGATGGAAGTGGCCATCACGCGGCCGCTCGAGGACGCCGTGCGCTCGGTGCCCGGTCTCGAGGACGTCCGATCGATCACCAGCCGCGGCTCAGCAGAGATCGATCTGTTCTTCACCTGGAACGTCAACATGATCGAGACGCTCCAGATGGTGGACGCCGCCGTCTCGCGCATCCAGAGCTCGCTGCCGTCCACGGCGCAGATCCGCACCAACCGCCTCGACTTTTCCAGCTTCCCGATCATCGGCTACAGCCTGACCTCAGACACGGTGCCGCAGACGGATCTGTGGGATCTCGCGACGTACGACATCAAGCCCAGGCTCAACAGCCTCGCGGGCGTCGCGAGCGTGCTGATTCAGGGCGGCCGGCGTCCCGAGTTCCACGTCGTCGTCGATCCGGCGCTGATGCTGCGGACGAAGACGTCGATTGCCGACATCGTCGGCGCGATCAACCGCACGAACGTCGTCGACTCGCCGGGTCTGCTCACGCGCAATCATCAGATGTTCCTCGGCCTCGTCACGGCGCAGGCGCGCAGCCCGGAGGACGTCGGCGAGATCGTCATCAAGAACGTCAACAACGTCCCGGTGCGCGTGAAGGACGTCGGCGCGATCACGCCGGCGGCCGAGCCGGTGTACACGGCCGTCAGCGCCAACGGGAAGCCGGCCATCCTGCTCAGCGTCAACCGCCAACCGGACAGCAACACCGTGCAGGTGGCCGACGAAGTTCACGACGAGATGGCGAAGATCAAGGCGTCGCTGCCGGCGGGCGTGGACGTCCGGCCCTTCTACGACCAGTCGGGCATCGTGCAGGAATCGATCAAGAGCGTCCGCGACGCGATCGTCATCGGCCTGTTTCTCGCCGGCCTCGTCATCTGGCTGTTCCTGCGCGACTGGGGCACCGCCGTCATGACCGGCCTCGTCGTGCCGGTGACGATGGTGGTGACGTTCATCGCGATGAAGATGCTCGGCCAGAGCTTCAACCTGATGACGCTCGGCGGGCTGGCCGCGGCCGTCGGGCTCGTCATCGACGACAAGATCGTCGTCGTCGAGAACATCACGCTGCATCGCGACAGCGGACAGGGCCCGCTCCAGGCGACAGCCAGCGCACTGAAGGAGCTGACGGTTCCACTGATCGGCTCGACGCTGACGCCGATCGTCGTCTTCCTGCCGCTCATCACGATCACCGGCGTCACCGGGACGTTCTTCACCGCGCTCGCGATCGCGATGAGCGTGTCGCTCCTGTCGTCGCTCGTGCTCGCGCTCGTCTGGACCAGCAATCTCGGCACGCGCCTCATCCGGCGTCATCAGCACGGGGTCCACGAGGCGGAGCCGAGGACGGGGCTGTTCGCCCGCATCATCGCGTTCTACGAGCGCATCATCCGCCAGGCCATTCATCGTCCTCTGGCGCTCGCGCTGTTCTGTCTCGTGCTGATCGCCGCGTCGTATCTCTCGTATCGCGCGCTCGGCAGCGACATGCTGCCCGCGTTCGACGAAGGCGGCTTCGTCCTCGACTACGTGATGCCGCCGGGCAGCTCGCTTCAGGAAACCGATCGCGTGATGCGGCAGCTCGAGACGATCCTGCGGCAGACGCCGGAAGTCGAGAGCACGTCGCGCCGCACGGGTCTCGAGCTCGGCCTTGCCGCAGTGACCGAGCCGAACACCGGCGACATCGCGGTCAAGCTGAAAGAGCAGCGCAGCCGCAGCGTCGACGAGGTCATCAGCGAGGTGCGCGAGAAGGTGACGAAGTCGCAGCCGGGGCTGGATGTCGAATTCATCCAGGTGCTCCAGGACATGATCGGCGACCTTACGGGCGCGCCGGAGCCGGTGGTCGTGAAACTGTTCTCGCAGGATCCCGATCTGCTGGAGACGTGGGCCCCGCAGGTGACCGAGGCGCTCGAGAAAACGAAAGTCGGCGGCAAGACGCCGATCGTCGACGTCGAGAACGGCATCGAGAAGTCCACGAGCGGGCCCGCGGTGCGATTCCAGGTGAATCCCGACGTCACGACCCGCGCGGGCTTCACCGCCGAGGAGCTCGGTACGGTTGGCGTCGCGATGGTCGAAGGCGAGCCGGCGGCCGCGCCCGTCCTCATCAACGGCCGGCCGTATCCGATTCGCGTTCGGTTTCCCGCTACGACGCGCCAGTCGCTCGAAGCGATGAGCGGCACGATGCTCGTCAGCTCCGCGGGCACGACGGCGACGCTCGGATCGCTGACGTCCATCGACGAACTGCCGGGCCAGACCGAGATCCGTCGCGAGAACCTTCAGCGGCTTGCCGAGGTGACCGCGCGGCTCGAAGGCGTAGACATGGGCACGGGGATCGCGGCCGTGCAAAAGACGGTGGCCGGGCTCAAGCTCCCGCCGTCGATCCGCGTCGAGTACGGCGGCACGTACAAGGAGCAGCAGAAATCCTTCCGTGACCTGACGACCGTGCTCGGGCTGGCGATCGTGCTGATCTTCCTGGTGCTGCTCTTCGAATTCCGATCGTTCACGGCGCCCGTTGCGATTCTCTCGTCGGCGATCCTCTCGACCTCCGGCGTCCTTTTCGCGCTACTCATCACGCGGACGACGTTCAACGTGTCGTCGTTCATGGGCCTGATCATGGTCGTCGGGATCGTCGCCAAGAACGGCATCCTGCTGCTCGACGCGAACGAGAAGTTCCGCGCCGAAGGGATGTCGCTCGAGGAAGCGATCGTGCAGGCCGGCCGCCGGCGTCTGCGTCCGATCGTCATGACCGCGCTCGCGGCCGTCGCCGGCATGCTGCCGCTCGCGTTGGCGATCGGCGCCGGCTCGCAGATGCTTCAGCCGCTGGCCATCGCCGTCATCGGCGGGATTCTGATCTCGATGGTGCTCTCCCTCATCGTCACACCGGCCATCCAATACTTTCTGGAACGCTGATATAATTTCCGCGCGCCTATGATTGCCCGCTCTTAAGCGGTTTTCCCTGTTCTTCCTCAAACTGAATTTGAGAATGCGGAGCAATCAATGGACGTGTGTCGAATCATCGCGCACTATCGCGATGCGTACCGGATAACCACCCCTTCCGGCGAGCGGAATGCCGTGCTCGCCGGCCGTCTTCGTCACCAGGCACTTCGCGCAACCGATCTTCCCGGCGTCGGCGACTTCGTGTACGTCCGTCTGCCGGAGGACGGGAACGCCGTGATCGAGTCCGTGCTGCCTCGCCGCACGCTGCTGATGCGGCGCGCGGCCGGCGATCGGCCTGACGATCAGATCATCGCCGCCAACCTCGACGTCGTGTTCATCGTCGTCGGGCTCGATCACGACTTCAACGTGCGCCGTGTCGAACGCTATCTCGCCGCCGTCTGGGAAAGCGGCGCGACGCCTGTCGTGCTGCTGAACAAGGCGGACGTCTGCGAAGACGTCGATGAAAAGTTGGAAGCACTGCGAGGAGCCGCCATCGGCGTGGATGCGCACGTGCTGAGCGCGCTCACGGCCGACGGCCTCGAGGCCGTGCAACCTTATTTAAAGGAAGGAGTCACTGCCGGATTCGTCGGCTCGTCCGGCGTCGGCAAGTCGACGATTCTCAATCGTCTGCTTGGCCACGAGGCGCAGGTCACAAACGCCGTCCGCGAGCACGACAGCCGCGGACGCCATACGACGACGCATCGTGAGCTGTTTGCGCTGCCGGGCGGAGCGTTCGTGATCGACACGCCGGGGATGCGGGAATTCAAGCTGGCCGACGAGGCCGGCGTCGAGTCAGTGTTCGCCGACATCGAAGCTCTCGCCGCTCAGTGCCGCTTCGCGGACTGCACGCATCACAGCGAACCCGGGTGCGCGGTGCGCGAGCACGTGGACCCCGAACGGCTGGCGTCGTACGAAAAGCTGCTGCGGGAACTGCAGTATCAGGAATCGAGGGAGGATCCGGCCGCGGCGCGTGAACGGAAGCGCCGCGAACGGGACGGCGCCAAGGCCGTGAGACAGGCCAAGGCGATCAAGGGGCGATGACTACTCTTCCTTTGCGGCGACGGCCTTCTTCTTCACCGCGCGCTTGCGCGGCGCTTTCTTCGGCGCCGGCTCGTTGGTCGGCTGCAGCGACACGAGCTTGCTCGAGAACACCTTGCGGCCGTGTTCGTCGAATTCGATCACCGTGTGGTGCTCGTTGACTTCGACGAGCGTGCCGTTGCCGTAGGTCGCCTGCGCGACTCGATCGCCTTTGGCCCAGTTCTTCATCTATTTTTTACCACCGTGGCTCGCGGCCGCCGCGGTCGTTGCCGCGATTGCCGTAGCCTCCACCGCCGCCGAAGCCGCCGCCTGCGGGCTTGGGACGCGCTTCGTTCACCGTGAGGGCACGGCCACCCAGTTGAAACTGATTGAATTCGCTCGCCGCTTTCTGCGCTTCGTCGTCGGTCGACATCTCGACGAAGGCGAACCCGCGCGCGCGGCCCGTTGCGGGATCGCGCATCACGCGCACCGATTCGACGTTACCTGCCTTGCTGAAGAGCTCCTGGAGTTCCGCCTCGCCCGTGCTGTAGGGAAGGTTGCCGACGTAAAGCCTGCGTCCCATACCTGCTCCTAAATCGAGTCGTCCGTCGTGGTTGCTTACTTGCAGAGCCAGGCAGGACTACCAAGGGCGCGTAGTCTATCAAGCCCGGACAGGTAGAATCAAACGGCGTGCCCAGCAGCAACCACGAAGTTATGCAGGGTCGATTCCCGGCGATCGCGCGTGTTCTGGGCCGTGTTTTCGTTCTGAACCTGACGGTCGCGCTCGCGAAAATCGGCTTCGGCTACTTCAGCGGCGCAGTCAGCGTGTTGTCCGACGGCTTCCACTCGCTCATCGACGCCTCGTCGAACGTCGTCGGCCTGATCGGCATCCGCGCGGCCAGTCAGCCGCCCGATGCGGACCATCCGTACGGACACCGGAAGTTCGAGACCGTCGCATCCGGCGCATTCGTCGGCTTCGCGGCGCTCGTGATGCTCGAAGTCCTGCGCAACGCCTTCAATCATCTGATCGGCAGAACGCCCGCGCACGACATCTCGCCGGCCAGCTTCGTCGTGATGCTGGTCACGGTCGCCATCAATCTGTTCGTCATCTGGTACGAGACGCGGGAAGCCAAGCGGCTGTCGAGCGAGATGCTCGCCGCCGACGCGCTGCAGACGCGCGCCGACGTGTGGTCGTCGATGACGGTCGTCGTCGCGCTGATTGGCGCGCGATTCGGCTGGCCGATTCTCGATCCGATCGGCGCGCTCGTCGTCGCCTGCTTCATCGGCTACGGCGGCTGGCAGATCTTCCACGCAACCACCGGCATCCTGAGCGACCGCGTCGTGATGCAGGACAAGGACGTCGAGCAGGTCGTGATGAGCGTGCCGGGGGTCCTCGGCTGCCATCAGATCCGCACGCGCGGATCGGAAGATCATGTGTTCCTGGATCTCCACGTCTGGCTGCCGGCGGAGATGCCGCTCGTCGATGCGCATCACATCTCGCACGTCGTCAAGGACAAGCTGATGACGCGCTACCCGCAGATCGCCGACGCGATCATCCATATCGAACCGCCGCCGAAGGAATTAAGATAAGTCGCGTGAAGCTTGGCGTCGAACGGCTGCTCGGGTCGGATTCGCTGGACGGCCGGCGCGTCGGTCTCGTCTGCAATCCAGCCTCGGTCGACAGCCAGCTGCGGCACGTCGCCGATCTCTTTGCAAGGAATCGCCAGGCCCAGCTCGTCGCGCTGTTCGGTCCGCAGCACGGCTTCCGGTCCGATGTGCAGGACAACATGATCGAGACGGCGCACGGCGAGGACTGCACCCGCCGCGTGCCCGTCTACTCGCTCTACAGCGAGACGCGAGAGCCGACGGCGAAGATGCTCGACGGCGTCGACGTCCTCGTGATCGACCTGCAGGACGTCGGCTCGCGCATCTACACCTTCATCTACACGATGGCGAACTGCCTGATCGCCTGCAAGAAGCACGGCGTGAAGGCCGTCGTCTGCGATCGGCCGAATCCGATTGGCGGTGACGAGGTCGAAGGACCGATGCTTGTGAAAGGCTACGAGAGCTTCGTCGGCCAGTATCCGATCCCGATGCGGCACGGCATGACCATCGGCGAGCTCGCGCTGCTCTTCAACAAGGAGTTCGGCATCGGCGCCGACGTCGAGATCGCCAAGATGGACGGCTGGAAGCGACAGATGTACTTCGACGAGACGCACCTGCCGTGGGTCATGCCGTCGCCGAACATGCCGACGCTTGACACGGCGATCGTGTATCCGGGCGCCGTGCTGTTCGAGGGCACCAACGTGTCCGAGGCACGAGGGACGACGAGGCCGTTCGAGCTGACTGGCGCGCCGTGGACGGTCGCCGAACGGTTCGCGGAGCAGATGAACGCGCTGAAGCTTGACGGCGTGCTGTTCCGGCCCGCAGTCTTCGAGCCGACGTTCCAGAAGCATGCGAAGACGACATGCGCGGGAGCGCAGATGCATGTGCTCGAACGCCGAACGTTCAAGCCCGTCGAAGCCGGCGTCGCGTTGATCAAGGCGTACCGCGATGCGGATCCGAAGCAGTTCGCATGGCGCCAGCCGCCCTACGAATACGAACACACGAAGATGCCGATCGACATCCTCGCGGGATCGTCTGAGCTGCGGGAACAGGTTGAATCAGGGATGAGCGCGCGTGACATCGCACGCTCGTGGACAAGCTCGGTCGACGCGTTCAAGAAGATCAGGGCACGGTATCTGCTTTATTAGAGCCACGAAAACCGCTGCGCACGCAGCGAGCGCTGTGGTTACCGTGGTTTGAGCTCGTCCAACCGCTTTTCCAGCTCCCGAACACGTTTCGACAATTCCGGCAGGTTTGCCCAGACGGCATATTGCCGCGACGCGAGTCCGATCGGAACCGCAGGACTGCCGAGGTAGTACTGCCCGCCGTCGAGGCTCTTCGACACGCCAGACTGCGCGCCGATTGTCGCGTTCGATCCGATCGAGATGTGATCGGCCATGCCCACCTGGCCGGCGATCGTCACGTTGTCGCCGATCGTCACGCTGCCCGAGATGCCGGCGAGTCCGCAGACGACGGTGTCTTCGCCGATGACGACGTTGTGCGCGATCTGGACGAGGTTGTCGATCTTGGTGCCGCGCTTGATGATCGTCGCGCCAAGCGTCGACCGGTCGATGGCTACGTTCGCGCCGATCTCGACGTCGTCTTCGATGACCACCGTGCCGACCTGCGGCACCTTCACGCGGGTCCGTCCTTCCTGCGCGTACCCGAAGCCGTCGCTGCCGACCACAGTTCCGCTATGGATGACGACGCGGTTGCCGAGGCGGATGTCGCGATAGAGCGTCGCGTTGCTGTGAATGAAGCAGTCGGCGCCGATGACGACGCGCTCGCCGACGACTGCTCCGGCGTCCACAACAGAGCGCTCGCCGATCGAAGCGCGGTCTTTGACGACGGCGTTGGCGCCGACGTGGACGCTGGCGGGCAGGCTGACGTCGCGGCCGATGAAAGCTGTCGGATGAACGCCGGGCTCAGGCTTCTGCGGCGGATGGAAGATCGCCAGCATCTTCGCGAGCGCGAGCGTCGTCTTCTTGACGCGAATCATCGGCTTGCGTGATTGAGCGACCTCGATTGAGACGACGATCGCGGCGGCAGCGGAGGCTTCCGCCTGCGCGAAGTGCTCTTCGCTGTCGGCGAGCGTGACGTGACCCGGTTTGACGTCGTCGACCGGCGACACGCCGGTGACGTCGACGCTGCCGTCGCCGGCCAGCTCGCCGCCTATCTGCTGCGCGAGATCGGCGAGCTTCACTTGAAATGCTTCGACGAGATCTCGTTTTCCTGGCAGATAAACTCGATCAGCTCGTCATCCGGCATCAGCCGCTGGTTCCACTTCACCGTGAACGGCTTCGTGTAGGCCTTCGGGTCTTCGACGGTCACTTCGATCTCGAGCGTGCCGACGTTCGACCGGCGGAACTTCTCGATCATCTTCCCCTGGTCGGTCAGCGGGCTGCCGTTGACGTCGAGCCAGCCGCCGTCGCGGAAGCCGGACGTCTGCACGACGAGCGTGTCGCCTTCCCACTTGCCCGTCGAGTACCCGAACCACCACGGCTGCGGATCGCCAGGCGGCAGCGATCGGCCGTCGGTGAAGATCTGCCGGACGCCGCCGTTGCCTTCGTACAGGATCACGATCTCGTGCTTCGACTGGATGATCTTGCGCGGCTCGGGATGCAGGTGAAGTTGCATGTTGCCGAGCGGTAGACACCGCGTGTCGGGGTTGTCCTTCGCGTTGTCTTTCGTCCGCTGATCCTTGAGCGCCTTCGCCCACGGCGTATACGGCAGGCCGCCGGGCACCATCGAGCTCAGCTCGAAGAACGCCGCGATCATCGGCGCCGGACCGCGACGCGCCGGTTCACTCCGCGTCGTCGGCGCGCCGCCGACGCCCGTGATGACCCCGGCAGCCGAGGCCGCCTGCGCGCCTTCACGCCAGCCGGGATTCTCCCAGACGCCGGACAGATCCGGATGGCCGTCCAGAAACTTCGGCGCGGGCGCCGCGAGGTTGACCGTGCCGTCCGGCAAGCGCGGCACATCGGCGCGCTTGTAGATCGGCCACTGCGCCGCCAGAAGCGCGAGCGCCACAATCAGGGATTTCATGCGGTCAACGATACGCGGCAGCCTGGATGCTGTAAAGCTCGGCGTACTGTCCGCGCTTCGCCATCAGCTGTTCGTGCGTGCCGACTTCGGCGACCCGCGATCCGTCGAGGACGACGATGAGATCGGCCATGCGCACTGTGGAGAAACGGTGTGAGACGAGGATGGTCATGCGTCCGTCGCCATCTTTCGCAGCCGCCGCGTAACGCTCGAAGAGCGCGTGCTCGGTTTCGGCGTCGAGGGCCGCTGTGGGCTCGTCGAGCGCGAGCAGCAGCGGCGCGTCGCGCATGAACCCGCGCGCGAGCGCGAGCTTCTGCCACTGGCCGAAGCTGACTTCGACGCCGCCCGGCCAGGCGGGACCGAGCTGCGTCTCGAGACCCGCCGACAAGCGCACGATTACATCGTCCGCTCCAGCGCGGCCGACGGCCGTCACGACCGCCGGCTGATCGTCGAGGCGCGGGACGTCGCCGACGCCGACCGTATGGCGCGCGCGGAATTCGAAGCGGAAGAAATCCTGGAACGCGCCTGCCAGCCGCGTCCGCCAGACGTCAGCACGCACGCGCCCCAGATCCACATCATCTATATAGATGTGGCCGCTGGTCGGCTCGTACATCTTCGCCAGCAGCTTCACGAGCGTGCTCTTCCCGGCGCCGTTCTCGCCGACGACCGCCACGACAGTACCCGCCGGCAACTCGAGATTCACGTCGTCGAGGACGACTTTTTCAGTGGCCGGATACGAGAACGAGACGTGTTCGAAGCGGACGCCTTTGGTCAGTGTTACCGGCGGCTGAAGATCGGCGTTGGCCGTCAGCGACGCCGCGTAGTTTTCGAGCCAGACCAGTCGCCTGGCGCCATACGCCCAGAAGCCGGTGAGGAAGCCGAGCTCCGCCACCGTCGCGCCGACGTACGCCGACAGCTGCGCGCCCGCGGCGAGAACGAGCAGCACGCTGCCTGCGCTCGCGCGAAGGCCGGCGGCGACGAAGACGACCGCGCCCACATACGCCGAGCCGAACACCGCCCACGCGAGCGTGTGCCACCACGCAGATGCCCAGCGGACGCGGCCGATGGGATCGAAACCCGTCTGCCACGCACGGCGGCGATCGGTCATCAGCTGCTCGCCGATGCCGGTCACTCTCACTTCTTTTCCCGGCGCAGCCGTTGTCGCCAGGGTGAAGAGATGGCGAGCGAGCCGGTTGAACGGCGCTGCTTTCTCCTGAACCTTGCGCTCGACGCCTGGACGCCACGTCGCCGTGACGGCTGTCGGTATCGCGAACGCCGCGAGCAGCACGAGCGCCGGATGCACGGACATCAAGAGCGACAGCGTCACGACGAGCCGGAGAATCCAACCCGCGGTCGTGAACACCGACATATACATGTGATCGAGCACGAACACCTGATCGCGCAGCATCGCGATGCGGTCCAAGTAGGCAGGCACTTCCTGATGCGCGATCGTGGCAATCGACGCCTGCAGCTTCGCGACGTGCGCTTCGAGCGCGATCGTGACCTTGTCGCGGAAGCGGCGCTGCAGGCGGGACGAGACGACGCGGAGAAACCACATGCCGGTCGCGGAAACGGCGAGCGCGAAGGCGCCGATGGCGACCCTCCGCATGTTGCCGCCGGCGACGCCGTCGGCGATGATCTTGTACCAGAGCGCCAGCAGCGCGTCCGGCAACGACGACAGCAGCGCCAGCGAGAAGGCCACCATCATGAGCCCCGGCTCGTGCTGATAGCCCAGCTTGCAAAGCCGCCACATCGATGGGATCGTTGGCGGTAAGTCTTCTTTCATTGCGCTGACGTCCTATTCCTGTGTCGGTGAGCTGCCTGATCGTGGTGTGTGCGTTGCTCGGCGCCCAGGCGCCGCGCGTGACCGACGAGGCCGCGCTCGCGCGCATCAAAGCCGCGCTGCAGAAGCCCGCCCCGAAACTTGTCATAAACGCGCCAAAGCCGGACTTCCGCGTGAACATCGACGCGATCCGGCCGTTCGCGGACATCTTCGAGCTGCCGCCCTGGGTGACGCCGCCGACCGGGTACGAGGCCCCGAAAACAAACCGGGATCCGCACGACAGCACAATCGTCGGCGTCGGCTTCGATCCATACGCCGCCGGCCGCGGGATCTCGAAGGCGATCCGCACTCGCCGGGCTCACGCCGAGGTGATGGAAGCGATCATGGAGTACTGCCGTCTGCACCGGGACGAGCCCGGTGCGGCAGGTGTCTGCGGCGGGCCGCCTAGGTGAGCACGTCATACGTCTGGCCTTCCTCGTCCTCGCTCGCGCCGAACCGCTGCGCCTGCAGATCGAACATCGTCTTATAGCGGCCGCCTTTCGCCATCAGCTCGTCGTGCGTGCCGAGCTCGATCACCTTGCCGTGTTCGAGCACGCAGATGCGATCCGCATGACGCACCGTCGAAAAACGATGAGAGATCAGAATCGTCGTGACCTGCCGCGTCGCTTTGAGGATGCGCTCGAAGATCTCGGCCTCGCCGCGGACGTCCAGCTGCGCGGTCGGCTCGTCGAGCAGGACGATGCCGGCGCCGTTTTCGACGGCGCATAGCGCCCGGGCCAAGGCGATCCGCTGCCACTGCCCGCCCGAGAGATCGGTGCCGCCTTCGTAGCCGCGCGCGAGGATCGTGCTGAGGCTCGCGAGGTTCGACGCGCCGGCCTTCTCGAGAGCGGCCACGATCTTTTCGTCAGGCGATCCGGCAGGCGCGACGTTGTCGCGCAGCGGCAGCTCGAACTTCACGAAGTCCTGAAACACCGCCGTCAGCCGTGAGCGCCAGGCGGCGATGTCCATCTCGCGGATGTCGACGCCGTCCGCTTCGATGGCCCCCGACTGCGGGTCGTACAGCCGGCACAGGAGCTTTGCCAGCGTCGTCTTGCCCGCGCCGTTCTGGCCGACGATCGCGAGCGACGAGCCCGCGGGAATGATCAGATCGAATCCATCGAGCACAGGCGATCCGTTCGGATACGCGAACGTCACCTGCTTGAACCGAATCTGCCGCTGCGGCGATTTGCCCGCTGACTGGTGTCCGACCGGGAGCGCACCTGCCGGCAGCATCGCCGCCTCGAGACGGAGCACCGCCGCCACCGGAGCCACGGCGCCCTGCAGCGCCCAGGTGAGGCCGCCGAACGCGATCAGCGACGTCCCGACGGCACACTGTGAGTAGACGATGAGATCGCCGAGCGTCATCGCGCCTGACGCCATCGAGCGGGCCAGCGCCCAGAACACCAGCACGTTGGCGGTGACGACGATCAGCAGGCTCCACGCAAGTGGACGTTCACGGAGCCGCGTCGCCTGGTACTGAAGATCGTGCAGCTTCGTCCGGCGGTTGACGAAGCGATCGATCACCCATCCGGCGAGGCCGAAGAGCCTCAGTTCCTTGCTGGCCGGAGGATCAACGGCCAGGGTGAACGCGTAGTCGGCGTCGCGCTGCGCGCTGCGGACTTCGTCGGTGTTCCGATCGAACCAGACCGCGCTTTCGCGCAGGAGCCGGTGGGTCATGAACCACGCGCCGGCCAACAGCAGCGGCGCCCACCACGAAAACCGGAAGAGGATGATCGCCGACGCGAAGCCGGCGACCATCTCGACGAGCCCGCCGGCGATGAAGCCGAGCGCGACGTTGAGCGGCGGTCCGGTCATGCCGAGATCGAAATCGCGCGCGACCGTCAGATCCGCGATGAGCTTCGGATCTTCGAGATGGCCCATGCCGGGCGGCCGGACGCAGGCGGCGGTCAGCCTGTCATACAGCCACGCCGCCGTCTTGTCGCCGAGGTTCCCGCCGGCGGCCGAATGAATCGGCACGAGGATCTGCCAGAGGACGAAGATGACGCCGACGGTTGCGAGAGGAACCGTGAGGCCGCTCTTCTGCTGGACGGCGGAGACGATCGCGCCCATGGCGATGGCGAAGAGCGCGGGGAGCGTGCCGCGAAGCAGGAGCATCAGCCACCAGGCGGCGGCCAGCCCCGCGTCCGCTTTCGCGAGGACCGAGAAGAACTTCCATTCGTCGCGCTGGGTCAGGCGCACCCGCGCATTCTACTTGCGCGCCGACGCCCTCGCTCTCCGAATTTGTTCCGCGTGGTCGTGCGCGTGCGCGGCGTAGATCGTGAGCCATTTCTCGACGCCGTAGTCGGCGTGTTCAGGATGCGTGCCCTGGCGGCTCCAGTCGCTGTCGCGCATGCGATCCAGCAGCTCCGCCGTGGACTCCCGGGCGGCCTTCAACGCCGACAGCGACGTCGCGATCGGGCGATCGTAGTGAAGACGCCGCGCGAATTCGTCCTGATCGTACGCCGCGATCGCAGGCTTGTCGGACGCCAGCATGTGCCGCAGCCGGAACGCCGACTGCATCTCGCTGTCGGCGAGGTGATGCACGATCTCCCGCGCCGTCCATTTGTTCGGCGCCGGCCGCGCGTCGAGCTCCGCCTCGCTCGCGCCGGCGACCGCCTCAGCGACCACGCGATAGCCCTCTTTGTACTGAGCAACGAGTTTCTGCCGTGTCTGCACGTCCATCGACCCTCCGCCCTATGCCCTCGTTAACCCCTCGTCTTCGCGATCCCAGGCGCCGCCTTCTCCTGGCGCGTCTTCGGCTCGATGTGATGCGTTTCGAGATGCGCGCGAAGCTGCGCAAACGCTTCGTCAGGCGTGTCGGCCCACTTGAGCAGCTCTTTGTCCTGCTCGGCGATGGCGCCCCACTCGACCATCGGATCGACGTTGATCACGCGCTCCCAGTATTCGCGGCCGTACAGAATGACGGCGATCTTCTTCGACAGCTTGTCGGTTTGCGCGAGCGTCAGGATCTCGAACAGCTCGTCGAGCGTGCCGAAGCCGCCGGGAAAAATCACCAGCGCTTTCGCGAGGTACGCGAACCAGAACTTGCGCATGAAGAAGTAGTGGAACTCGAAGTGCAGGCCGTTGGTGATGTAGTCGTTGGCGCCCTGCTCGAACGGCAGGCGGATGTTCAGGCCGACGGTCTTTCCTCCGGCTTCCGTCGCGCCGCGATTGGCCGCTTCCATGATCCCGGGACCGCCGCCTGACGTGACGACGAAGCGGCTGTTCTCCGCGCCGAGGCCGATGCTCCACACGGTGAGCCGCCGCGCCACTTCGCGGGCGTCCTCGTAGTACTTCGCCCATTCGACATGCCTTTTCGACCGTGCGAGCTCGGCCTGAAACTGCGCGTCGGTCTCGCTGACGCCGCGGGCCCGCAACGTCTTGAGCGCGCGCTCGGCGCGCTCGCGCGAGTCGACGCGCGCCGATCCGAAAAACACGACGGTGTCCTGAATCTTCTGGTCCTTGAAACGCCTGAGCGGCTCGAGATACTCCGAAAGAATACGAAGCGGTCGGCCTTCTTCACTTTCGAGAAACTGGGTGTCGAGATAGGCAAGCGGCTGCTGCGACATATATTCGCCACTGTATCACCGGGGTATGATGAAAACGCTCAATGCCTGAACCCGCGCTCGACGTCGCCGTGGTCATCGCCGCGCCGGTCGCCCGCATCATGAGGGCCTTCTTCGAGGCCGAAGCGCTCAACGCGTGGCTGCAGACGTCGCACGCCGTGACGGCGCCTCGAGTGCTCGGTCCCTACGCGATGGCGTGGTCGCCGACCGAGTTTCGCGACGAGACGCTCGGCCGTCTCGGCGGCGTGTTCCGCGGCACCGTGATGCAGTACCAGCCGGCGCACGGGTTCTTCGTCGCCGACGTGTACTTCCTTCCGCCCGACGGCGATCCGATCGGACCCATGGCATTCGAGGTCACGTGCACGCCCGACGGTTCGTCGACGCACGTCCACGTCAGCCAGCGCGGGTTCGAGGAAGGCGCGCGCTGGCGCCGCTATTACGAAGTGATCGTGCCCGGCTGGGATCGCGCGCTGCACGCGCTCAAGGCGCTTCTGGAGAAATAGGAATGGATCGCACGTTTCTGCTGGCCGGCGCGATTGCCGGACTCGTCGGCGTCGGCTTTGGCGCGTTCGGCGCGCACGGACTGCGCGGACGCCTGACGCCGGAAATGCTCGCCGTCTTCGAGACGGGCGTCCGGTATCAGATGTACCACGCGCTCGCGCTGCTGCTGACGGCGGCGCTTCTGCCGCGCATGGCGGGGAAACTCATGGTCGCCGCCGGCTGGTGCTTCGTCGGCGGCATCGTCCTGTTTTCGGGAAGTCTCTATCTGCTGGCGGTGACCGGCGTGACCGTCCTCGGAGCGATCACGCCGATTGGCGGCGTCGCGTTTCTCGCCGGCTGGCTGCTGCTAATGATCGCGGCGATGTAACTCTCCACCGGGTCGCGCGTTAGCCTTTAAACCGGCGTACGTCGACTGAGTATTTTTTGATCTTGTAATTCAGGATCCGCTCGGTCGCGTCCAGCAGCCTCGCCGCCTTCGCGCGATTCCCTCTCGTCGTCTTCAGCGCGTCCTGAATCAGATCTTTCTCGTACGCCACCACTGCGTCGGCGAGCGACACACGGGTCACCGTGCCTGACGCTTCAGCGGTCTGCAGCGAGGGCGGCAGATGGTGCGCGTGAATCACCTGGCCTTCGCAGGTCAGAACCGCGCGCTCGAGCGCGTTTTCCATCTCGCGCACGTTGCCCGGCCAGTGATAGCTGACGAGCATGTCGATGGCCGGCGTCGAGATGCGCTTGATGCTCTTGCCGTGCTCGCGTGAGAACTTCTCGAGGAAGTAATCGGCGAGCAGCAGAAGATCGGCTTTGCGGTCGCGCAGCGGCGGCACGAAGATCGTGAACACGTTCAGCCGGTAGTACAGGTCCTCGCGGAAGCTGCCCTGCTGGAGCGCCTGCTCCATGTCCTTGTTGGTCGCCGCGATCAGCCGCACGTTGACCTTGATCGTCTCGGTGCCGCCCACGCGCTCGAACTCGCGCTCCTGCAGCACGCGCAGCAGCTTCACCTGCGTCGACAGGTTGATGTCGCCGATTTCGTCGAGGAACAGCGTGCCGCCTTCCGCCAGCTCGAAGCGTCCTTTCTTGCGCTGGTCGGCGCCGGTAAAGGCGCCCTTCTCGTAGCCGAAGAGCTCGGCTTCGATCAGGCTCTCGGGCAGCGCCGCGCAGCTGACCTTCACGAACGGCTTCTTCGCGCGCAGCGAGTTGTAGTGAATCGCGTGCGCGATGAGCTCCTTGCCGGTCCCCGACTCGCCGCGAATCAGCACCGTGGTGTTCGTCGACGCGACCTGCGCGACCTGTTCATACACCTGCCGGATCGGGCCGCTGGTGCCGATGATGTTGGAGAAGTCGTACTTCTCGCGCAGCTCCTGCCGCAGGTGCTCGTTCTCGTCGACGAGCCGCCGCTTGTCTTCCTCGACCAGCCGCTGAATCTTCACGGCCTGCGCCAGCATCGAGGCGACGACGCCCATGAACTTGACGCTGCTTTCGAAGTCGCGCTCCGCCTTGTAGCGGAGGTCGACGCCGAGCGCGCCGACCGCCCGCCGGTTCAGCAGAATCGGCACGCAGACAAAACTCAGCTCCTGCTCGTCGCTCTCGGCGCGTCTCGCCGCGCGGTTGAGCATCGCGGGCTCGCGGCTGACGCGCGGCACGACGATGGGCTTGCCGGTTTCGACAACGCGTCCGGTGATGCCTTCGCCGAGGCGGTACTGCACGGCCTGTGACGGCCGGTCGAGGCCGTCGGACGCCTCGACGAACAGCTCGCCGCCGTCCCGAAGCATCACGATCATGCTGCGCACGGCGCCGTGGTGCCGCGCCAGGACTTCCAGCACGCGATGAAACGCCGACTTGATGTTGAGGGTGCCCGACAGCGCCTGGCTGACTTCCAGCAGCGTCGAGAGGCGCCGGTTTTCCCGGCCTTGCGTGGCGGCCGCAGCGGCCGTACTCGCCTTCATTCAGTCGTCTCCCAGTAGTCTCGATCCGTCAGTACATTCTTGTGGAATGACGTTCTTCTTACAACAGATTTGTCCAGCTCTGTCTTCTGAAAAACCCGCCTCGATCCGCCTCCTTGGGCCGGCACTCGGACACTTTTGTCGAGTGACCGTTTTTCCAGTACCTATTTGTGCGGAAGCCTCCTGGGAGCAAACTCCCGGATCGGCAAAAACAGGCCGGAAAACCACGTGTCAGACGCGATTCCAGCCAGCCTTGCCACAGTGGACTGCATTTTGCTCTCCAAGCCCGCGAAGGCAGGTTGTGATGAACGAGCTGGTTGGCCGAATCCGTGCGGAGTTCCTGGAAATGCCCGGTCTGAGGCTGACCGTCACTCAGGCGTCGCGTCTGTGGGGCCTCGACGAGGGCGCCTGCAGGCGCGTCATCGACGTGCTTATCGGCTCGGCGTTCCTTCGCTGGACGTCGGGCGGCGCGGTTGCGCGCGTCGACGACTGAGCTCAGACAGAGAAGCGCTTATCCCGCATACGGCCGGATCCCGCGCGCGACAAACGTCGTCACGAGCCGCCGGCGCAGTTCGTTGGCCACCTTGTTCTGATTGAGCGGCTGCGTCTTGAAGCGGACGCGGATGACCGAGAAGCCGTCGTTGATCGCTTCAACACCCGGAATGTCGATCGGCGCGAGCAGCAGCGGCATCCACTCGGGATCGCCTTCGAGCGCCGCGCCGACGTCGTGAATCGTCGCCAGCACGCGATCGAGATGCTCGCTGTAGGAAACGCGGACATCGACGACGGCGTAGGCGAAGTGCTTGCTGAGATTCGCGAGCGCGCTGACGGTGCCGTTCGGAAACACCTGCACCGCGCCTTCCCCGTCTCTCAGCACGATCGTCCGCAGGTTGATCTGCTCGACCAGCCCCGCGACGCCGTTGATCTTCACGAGATCACCGACGCGGACCTGATCCTCGAGGATCAGGAAGAAGCCTGAAATCACATCGCGCACCAGGTTCTGCGCGCCGAAGCCGATCGCCAAGCTCGCGATGCCGGCGGTCGTCAGGAACGGCGTGATGTCGACCGACAGTTCCCGCAGCACCATCAGCAGGGCGACGACGCCGAAGACGACCGTGACGAGGTTGTTGAGAAGACCGCCGATCGTGGCCGTGCGGCGCTGCCATTCCAGATCGGTGGAGGCGTGACGGCTGCTGAGCCGGTGCTGCAGCTGCCGGATCGCCAGATGCAGCACGCGGATCACGATCGTCGCCGCGACCGCAATCACCACGATCCTGACGCCGTGAACGACGAGCCACTGCGCGACCAGAGTTCTCACAGCTTCTGTACCTTGAGGTAGTTGGCGTCCGTGCGAGCCAGATCCGCGTTGATGCTCACGAGCACCACCGACGCACCTGCGGGCACCAGTCGGCGGGAGACGAGCTCAGGCCCGACGCTGCCTCCGGCGCCGTTCAGATTCTCGCCGATGTCGGCGCACATCGGCAGCACTCCCCAGTGCAGACACAGACGCCGCGCAATCTCGGCGCGAACGCAAGTGGCGATGATCGGCGCGCGAGGCCTCAGCGCCGCCAGGCGCCTGGCCGTTTCTCCTCCGCGGGTGATCGCGACGATGGCGGCGGCATCGCCGCGGTTCGCCAGCGTCACGGCGGCTTCGCAGAGCGCCTGCGTCTGATCGCCGCTGACGCCGATGCTGAGCGGCCCGGTAATTCCCTGCGCCGATTCCGCCTCGCGGATGATCGAATCCAGCATGTGGACGGCTTTGACGGGGAAAGCGCCGGCAGCCGTTTCTCCCGCCAGCATGATCGCATCCACGCCGTCGTCGACCGCGTTGGCGGCGTCGCTGACTTCGGCGCGTGTCGGCCGCGGCTCTACGGTCATCGACTCCAGCACCTGCGTCGCGACGATCACCGGCACGCCGTGCAGCCGCGCAAGCCGGGTGATCTCCTTCTGCGCCGTCGGCACTTTCTCGAGCGGCATCTCGAGGCCCAGGTCGCCGCGCGCCACCATCACGCCGTCGCAGGCCGCGAGGATCTCGATGAGATGCTGGAGTGCCTGCGGCCGTTCCAGCTTGGCGATCAACGGCAGGTCGTCGGCGCCGGCCTGGATGAGGAGGCGCCTGGCCTCTTCAAGATCCTTCGCCGATTGCACGAAGCTGAGCGCAATCATGTCGACGCCGAGCGAGACGCCGAGCCTCAGATCGTCGACGTCCTTCGGCGTGATTGCCGAGGCGGGCAGCGGCACTCCAGGTGCGTTGATGCCCTTGTGGTCGCCGATCTCGCCGCCCTCGACGACCGTTGTCTGAATCGTCGTGCCGTCGGTGGAATCGACACGCAGCTCGACGAGTCCATCCGCGATGAGCAGCGAGTCGCCGGATTTCACGGCCTTTGCCAGGCCTGCGAACGTCGTCGAGATCATGCCGGGTACGCAGGGCTGATCGCCGGTCACGATACGGAGATGACCGCCGGTTTTGACGACGATCGGACGGCCATCAGGAGTCGCGCCGGTGCGAATCTTCGGACCGCCGAGATCCTGCAGGACGGCAACGTCCCGGCCGGCACGAGCTGCGGCAGCGCGCACACGCTTGAACGTCGCCGACTGCGAGTCGTGCGTTCCGTGCGAGAAGTTGAGACGGAAGATGTCGACGCCGGCGGCGATGAGGCCGTCGAGTTGCTGATCGCTGTCGCTTGCGGGGCCGACCGTCGCAATGATCTTTGTGCGCCGCATGTACAATCCACACATTATGGGGCAGATCGTTCCGGACGCCGTCGAGGAGTACCTCACATCGCTCAATCGTCAGGGCGATGGAGTGCTGGCCGAGATCGCGCGTGACGGCAAGAGATTCGGCAGCCTGCTGGTCGACGCCGAGGTCGGCGCGTTCCTGCGCGTGCTGACGCTGACGACGCGGGCGACACGTGTGCTGGAGATCGGAACGGCGATCGGGTACTCGGGAATCTGGATGGCCGGCGTGCTGCCGAAGGACGGCATGCTGATTACGATGGAGATCAACGAAGGCCGCGCGAAGACCGCGCGCGAGAACTTCGCACGTGCCGGTGTCGCCGATCGCGTCAACGTCGTCGTCGGCGATGCCGCCAGAATGCTTCACAAGATCGCGGGGCCGTTCGATCTGATCTTTCAGGACGGCGACAAGGCGCAGTACGGGCCGATGCTCGACCGGCTCGTCGAGCTGCTGCGGCCCGGCGGACTGCTGGTGACGGACAACGTGCTGTGGAGCGGCGACGTCGTTCCCGGCTTCAACAAGAAGCCGCAGCAGCCCAACGCCGAGGACACCAAGGCCATCGTCGCCTACAACGAACAACTTGCGAATCATCGCTCGCTCGTGACATCGGTCGTGCCCCTGCGCGACGGCATGGCACTTTCCGTCAGACGATGACCGTCTCGGAGCTCGCGCGGGCGCTGCGCGCGCGAACCACGACGTCCGAGGCCGCGACGCTCGCGTGTCTGGATCGAATTCGCGAGCGCAACGACGAGCTGCGGGCGTTCACGCTGGTCCTGGAGAAAGAAGCGCTGGAGCAGGCGCGACAGGCGGACCGTGAACTGGCCGCCGGCCACGACCGCGGCCCGCTGCACGGTGTCCCGATTTCCATCAAGGATCTGATCGACGTGCGCGGCACCGTCACAACCGCGGCGTCGGCGGTTCGTCAATCGGCGCCGGCGGCGACTTCGGATGCGCCGGCGATCGCGCACGTGAGAGACGCCGGTGCCGTGTTTGTCGGCAAGACGAACCTCCACGAGTTCGCGCTCGGGACGACGAGCGAGGACACGGTCTTCGGCGCTGTCAGGAATCCTCTCGACACGACGCGATCGGCGGGTGGCTCGAGCGGCGGCTCAGCCGTCAGCATCGTCACCGGCATGGCGCTCGCGAGCGTCGGCACCGACACCGGCGGCTCGATCAGGATTCCGGCGGCGGCATGCGGCATCGTCGGCCTGAAGCCGTCGTATGGCGAAGTCGAGACCGACGGCGTCATTCCGCTGTCGCCGCGGCTGGATCACGTCGGCCCGCTGGCGCAGACCGTCGAAGACGCGTGGCTTGTCTTTCGCGTCCTCGCCGGCGACGCGCATCCCGAACCGGTGACGCCGTTCGACGGTCATCCGCGCGTGAAGGTGCTGCGTTCGTACTTCTGCGACGCGCTGGACGATGAGGTGCGCGACAGGTTCGACGAGGCGCTCGATGTGCTGCGCGCCGGCGGAATCCGCGCCAGCGATCACGCGCTCAAGCACGCGCGCGTAACCTCGCACGTGTATCTGAAGATTGCTCCTCGCGAAGCGTTTCTCGTGCACGAGAAAACGCTCGACGCGATGCCCGAGAAATATTCACCGGCCGTGCGGCAGCGGCTCGAGCTGGGACGGGCGGTCACGCACGACGAGTTCCTGACGGCGTTGAATGTTCAGGCCGACCTGCGCGAGGACGTCGACCAGGCGCTGTCGAACTGCGACGCGCTCGTACTGCCGTCGATGCCGATCCCCGCGCCGCAGCTTGGCGCCCAGACCGTGCGTGTCGGTGAGAGCGACGAGCCCACGCGCGCGATGACGTTGCGGGAGACGCAGCTGTTCAACCTGACCGGCCACCCCGCGATCTCGATTCCCTGCGGGACGACTCGCGACGGCCTGCCTGTCGGCTTGCAGCTTGTCGGCCATCACGGCCGAACGGACGTGCTCGTTCGAGTCGCGCTTGCCTGCGAAGGATTATTGAAATGACCGACCGCATGCCGCCCATTCCAAAAGATCAATGGACCGATTCGCAGGCGAAGGCCGCGGCAGAATTCGAGAAGATGCGCGGCCAGGCGCCGTTCGGCCCGTTCGCGCTGATGCTGCGGAGCCCTGACGTGATGCTGCGCGCCGCCGCGATGGGCGACTACATGCGGTACAAGACGTCGCTGCCGCCGGCGCTCAACGAGATGATCATCCTGCTCACCGCGCGCCACTGGAGCCAGCAGTTCGAGTGGTACATCCATCAGCCGATGGCGCTCAAAGCCGGACTCGGAGAGACGATTGTCAACGCGATCGCCAAAGGGCGGCGTCCCGAGCAGATGTCTGAAGACGAGGCGACCGTCTATGAGTTCACGACGGAGCTGCTGCGGCTGCAGAACATCGGTGACGAGACGTACGCGAAAGCGCGCGGCCGATTCGGAGAAGCCGGAGTCATCGACATGGTCGGCGTCGCGGGCTATTACTCGTTCCTCTCGATGATGATGAACACAGCGAGGACGGCCGTGCCGGCGGACTCCGACGTCCCTCGTCTTCCCTGAACAATGGCGCAGCACATCGGCGTCGTCGGTGTCTCGGCCGAAGGGGCGTTGCTCTGTTACCGGACCGTTTGTCTCGAGGGCGAGCAGTATCTCGGACGACACGACCATCCTGAGATCTCGATGCATATGCACTCGCTTGCCGAGTACATGAAATGTATCGAACGCAACGACTGGGATGCTGTCGGTGAGCTCATGCTCTCCTCGGCTCACAAGCTCGCGAAAGTCGGCGCGCAGTTTCTGATCTGCCCCGACAACACGGTCCATCAGGCGTTTGCGTACGTCGAGGCGCGGTCGCCGCTGCCGTGGATCCACATCGCCGACGTCGTCGGCGACGAAGCGGTGTCGCGGAGATTCCGGCGGCTTGCGCTGACGGGCACGAAGTACCTCGTTCAGAGCGACGTCTATCCGGAACGGCTGACTACGCGCGGCGTCGAGTACGTCCGGCCGTCAGCCGAGGACCGAGAGGAGATCAACCGAATCATCTTCGACGAGCTGCAGTCCGCGACGATTACCGCGTCGGCCGTGGCGTCCTTTCAGCGTGCGATCGGACGGATGAAGGACGAGGGATGCGACGCCGTCGTCCTGGGCTGCACCGAGATCCCGCTCCTCATGAACGACGGCAACTCGCCGCTGCCGACGCTCGATTCGACACGCCTTCTTGCGCGCGCCGCGCTGCGGCGCGCCACCCGGACATAACGGTCGGTCGGATATCGAATTTCGTCTGACGGCCACACGCGGTCGAGATTGATTTACGACGACAGCAGGCCCTTGACGATCCGCACGTAGCTGTCGACAGCCGCGTGAAGTTCCGGAATCGCAAGATACTCGTTCGCGGTGTGCGCGGCGTGGATCGATCCGGGACCGAACAGCAGCGGCTGGCCCCACGCTTCAAGAAACGGGATGTCGGTCGTGTAGGGAAACACGGCGGTCTCGAAACCCGGAACCACCTTCATCTTGATCGGCGGCACTTCGAGCACATGCTCGATCGACACGCGCGGCTCGAGAGACGCGATGGCTTTGCGCACCTCGTCTCCAGGCCCGACCGTGCGGAACATGACCTCGGCTTCGGCTGACGGCGAGACGACGTTCGGCGCCACGCCTCCGCTGATCAAGCCGACCGTGTAGTACGTCTTGCCGAGGGCCGGATCTTCCGGCAGCGGCAGCCGGCGCAGATCGATCAGTGTGTCGAGCAGCTTGTCGATGGCGGAGATTCCAAGGTCGGGGAACGACGAATGCGCCGCACGGCCTTCAGCGTGCAGCCGGACGCGGAGAATGCCGCGCGTCGCCGCGCCGAGACGGCTTTCTGTCGGCTCGCCGTTGACGAGAAACATCGAGCCCGCCGCCGCTTCATTGGCGAGCTTCGCGCCGTCGCTGCCGCGCTCTTCGCCGACGACGAAGAGCAGCCCGGCGCGCGTCTCGCCCTCACTGCGGAGTTTCTCAACCGCCGCAACCTGCGCGGCGAGAATCCCCTTCGCATCGCACGAGCCGCGGCCGTAGAGGCGATCGCCTTCGAGCCGGCTCGCAAAGAACGGCGGCACGCAGTCGAAGTGCGTGGACAGCACGACCGCCGGCTGGCTCGCTTCGTGATCGGTCGCGATGACGTTGATGCGATCGCCGTCGACGCGCTGTTCGGTGACGAAGAACTGCAGGTCGCGCAGCTGGCGTGCGAGCCAGCGACCGGCCTCGCCCTCGCGGCCGGTCGTCGAGTCGATGTCGATGAGCCCGCGGGCGAACGCTACCGGATCCATGCCTCGAGCTCGGTGCGCGTGTCGGTGCGGGAATCGCGATACTTCACGATCACAGGCGTGGCGAGCGACAGCTGCCACTCCGGTCCTTTGCCCGCCGTCACCGCCCGTGCGCCGGGCACGATGACCGCGCCTTCCGGAATCACGAGCGGGCGATCCGGACCGGGCCGGAGGATCTCGCCTTTGACGAGGTCGTACACAGGCGTCGAGCCCGTAAGTACCGTGCCGGCCCCGATGACGGCCTTCGACTTCACGATCACGCCTTCGTAGAGTCCCGTGTTGCCGCCGATCAGCACTTCGTCTTCGACGATGACCGGCAGCGCGCCGACGGGCTCGATGACGCCGCCGATCTGCGCCGCCGCGCTGACGTGGACGCGCGCGCCGACCTGCGCGCACGATCCGACGAGCGCGTGCGAGTCGATCATGGATCCCTCGCCGACGTAGGCGCCGATGTTCACGTACATCGGCGGCATGCAGATGACGCCAGGGCCGAGATACGCGCCGTCTCTCACTGACGATCCACCCGGGACGATGCGGACGCCGGCGCCGGCAGCGTACTTCTTCATCGGCAGCGTGTCCTTGTCGTAGAACGGCCACTTGCCGTGGTCCATCGACACATCTTTGATGTCGCCGAACTTGAAGCCGAGCAGGATGCCCTGCTTCACCCAGGTGTTCACGTGCCAGCCCAGAGGAGACGAGGCGTCCGGCGCCGCCGCGCGGACTTCGCCCGCCGACAGCGCCGCGCGCAGTTTCTCGAACATCGCGCGCGCCGCGTCTTTGTCCGCCGCCGCACCCGCCTCGACCAGCTTCTGAACGTCGTCACGAAGAGACATCTGCTAATCCCACCGCTGCAGTTCGACGATGTTGCCTTCGGGATCGGCGACGTAGCACCACGTCACCTTCGATCCCGCCGACGTCGTGAGCGTGACGACGTCGCCGACCGGCGTCCCGCCGGCCGACAGGAATTCCTTCCGCGCGTCTTCCACCGAATCCACGGCGAACGCGATGTGCGCGAACCCGGGACGATTCACCGCCGGCGTCGGCGCGGCTTCGAGGTTGGAGTAGTTGAAGATCTCCAGCGTCGGTCCTGTCGCTCCGCCTCCAGGCATCCGCAAGTGCATCCCGGTCAGCCGCGCGTCTTTGACGCCCGTGCCCGCATCGAACACCGGTCCCGAGAAATCCCGTTCGGGTGGAACCGGCACGCAGCCGAACACGTTCTCGTAAAACGCCGCGAGCCTGTGCCAGTCGCGCGCGATCAGGTTCGTGTGCACGTACCGGGCGCCGGCGATCATCGCGTGTCTAGACGAACGCGCCCTTCAGCAGGCCGAGCTCCTTGAGGACCGTGTCGATCTTCGCCTTCGATTCCGGCTTCGGCGAGACCATCGGCAGGCGGAAGCTCTCCTCGAGCAGCCCCATCGCGGCCATCGCGTACTTCACCGGCCCGGGATTGCTCTCGACGAAGTTGATCTGCATCAGGTTGATGATGCGGCGGTGAATCGCGCGCGCCGCCGCGAAGTCGTCGCGCTCGGCCGCTTCCACCATCTGCGACATCTCTTTCGGAATCTGATTCGACACGACCGAGATGACGCCGCGGCCGCCGACCGCCATCAGCGGCAGCGTCAGCGAGTCGTCTCCGGACAGGACGATGAAGTCCGACGACACCGAGCGGAGAACGTCGCACATCTGGACCAGACTGCCGGACGCCTCTTTCACGCCGACGATGTTCGGCACCTGCGAGAGCGTCACGACGGTCGCCGTCTCGATGTTCGTGCCCGTCCGGCCGGCGATGTTGTAGAGGACGATCGGCAGCGGCGTCGCGTCGGCGATCGCCTTGAAGTGCTGAACGATGCCGTCCTGCGTCGGCTTGTTGTAATACGGCGTCACCGACAGCAGGCCGTCGGCGCCGGCCTTCTGCATGTCCTTCGCGAGGTGCACGATCTCGTTCGTGTTGTAGCCGCCGCAGCCGGCGAGCACGGGGACCTGACCCTTTGCCTCGTCGACCAGGATCTCCACCATGCGCAGCCGCTCGCGGACGTCGAGCGTCGGGTTCTCACCCGTCGTCCCGGCCGGAACGAGGAAGTGCGTGCCGTTGTCGATCTGCCGGCGGCCGAGGCGGCGGACCGCCTTCTCGTCCATCTCGCCGCTCTTTGTAAACGGCGTGACAAGCGCCGTCCCCAACCCTGTGAACTTCGTTCTCATAGTTCTCACTTCTCACTTCTCACTTCTCACTTCTTACTTCTTACTTCTTACTTCTTACTTCTTACTTCTAACTTCCTCTGTCTCCCGCCACTCCACGTGATCCAGCCCTAGAACGTCGTGCATGTTGAACCAGCCACGCCGTCCTTTGACCCACGTCGCCGCGAGCAGCGCGCCGCGGGCGAACGCTGAGCGATCGCGCGCCGTGTGCGTCAGCGTGATCGTGTCCGCGGGGCCGTCGAAGCCGACCGTGTGCACGCCGGGAATGAACCCCGCGCGCACCGACGACATGTCGATCGGCCGCGAATAGCCCGCCGTCTCCATCGTCTTCTTCAGCATCAGGGCCGTGCCCGACGGCGCGTCCTTCTTGGTGCTGTGGTGTGCCTCGTTGATCCACGCGCCGAATTCCTGGTGCGCGTTGAAGAGCGCCGCCGCCTTCGCGACCGCCGCTTCAAACAACAGGACGCCGGTCGAGAAGTTCGCCGCCGCGACGATGCCGACGCCCGTGTCCGCAACCGCGCGCCGGATCGCCGGCTCGTCCTTCAGCCATCCCGTCGTCCCGATGACGACGCTGATGCCGCGGCCGGCCAGCACCGGGACGTTCTTCACCACCGAGTCGGGCGTCGAGAAGTCTATCGCGACATCGACGCCGCTCCACCGATCGGAAGCCGGACCGTCCTTGCCCTGCGGCAGCTGCGGATCGATGACGCCGGCGATCTCGGCGCCGAACTCCGGCGCGAGCGCTTCGATCATCTTTCCCATCTTCCCGTAGCCGACCAGCACAATGCGCATCGTCTAATCTGCGAAAAAAGCGTTATGCAGGCGCGTCATCGCGTCCTGCACGTGCGCGTCGTCCAGCACGAACGTAAACGTCCGGCGCGACGAGGCCTGCGACACGAGCCGCAGCGGGATTCGGTCCAGCGCGACAATCGCCCTGGCGAAGACGCTCGGGTCGTCGTGCAGCCGGTCGCCGACGACGGAGACGATCGCCATCTTCGGCTCGACCTCGACCTCGGAAAACTCGGTCAGCCCCTTCACGATGTCGTCGAGCTTGCGCGTGTCGTCGACCGTCACCGACACGCTGACCTCGGACGTCGTCACCACGTCGACGGCCGTCTTGCACCGCTCGAACACTTCGAAGAGGCGGCGCAGAAAACCGTGCGCCCCGAACATCCGCGTCGACGTGATGTCGATCACCGTCACGTCGCGCTTGCACGCCAGGGCCGCCAGGTGGCCTTCGCGGCGCGCGTCGGCGGTGATGAGCGTACCCGGATTCGCGGGCTGCCGCGAATTAAGAATTCGGACGGGGATGTTCTTGGAGACGGCCGGGAGGATGGTGGCGGGATGGAGGACTTTTGCGCCGAAATACGCGAGCTCGGAGGCTTCGGCGAACGACAAGTGCGGGACCACTCGAGGCGACGGCACGACCCGCGGGTCCGCCGTGAGCATGCCGTCCACGTCGGTCCAGATCTGAATCTCCTCGACATCGAGGCACGCGCCGAAGATCGCCGCCGAATAGTCCGAGCCGCCGCGGCCGAGCGTCGTCGTGACGCCGTCCTTCGTGGCCGCGATGAAACCGCCCATGACCGGAATCTGCTGGGCCGCCGTGACCGGCGCGAGGCGCTGGGTCGCGTGGCGGCACGTGGCGTCCATGTCGGGCACAGCCACCATGTGCTCGCCGTCAGTGACGAGCACTTCACGCGAATCGACCCACGTGCCCGGGAGCTGCTGTTCCTGAAACGCCGCGGCCACGATGCGGCTGCTCGCGAGCTCGCCCATGGCGACGATGGCGTCGTGATTGGACGGCGTGACCTCGCGCCGCGCGGCGAGCAACCCGACGGCTGCACCGAGCTCATCGAACTGCGCGCGCAGGGCTTTCACCAGATCCCCGGCCCGCTGATGCGACGTCAGCGTCCGCGCGATGGCGATGTGCCGCTCGAGCAGGTCATTCACCAGCGCTGCGGCCCTGGCGGCATCCCCGCTCCGCGCGAACTCCGCCGTGCGAATCAGGCCGTCGGTGACCTTCGACAACGCGGACACGACGACGACGGGAGGGCGGCTGCCTTTCGGCTGCGAATCCCACTGCCGGCGGACGATGTTGACGACGCGTGTCATCGCGTCGGCGTCGGCGACAGACGTGCCGCCGAACTTCATCACCACACTCACAGCAATCCTTCTTCTTTCATCAGCTCGGCGTTGAGGATCGCCGCGCCTGCGGCGCCGCGGATCGTGTTGTGCCCGAGCGCGACGAACTTGTAGTCGAGCACCGGGCACGCGCGCAGGCGCCCGACGGTGACGGCCATCCCGCCGCCACGATCGACGTCGAGCGCGGGCTGCGGACGATTGGGCTCCTCCAGATACACGACCGGCTGCGCCGGCGCGGACGGAAGCTTGAGCTCCTGCGGCCGTCCGCGGAATCCGTTGAAGGCCGCGACAATCGCCTCCGGTGTCACCTTCTGATCAAGCTTCACCGACGTCGACACCGTGTGGCCATCGCGCACCGGCGCGCGTGTCGCCGTCGCGCTCACCACCACCGGGTGTCTTTGAATCGCCCCGTTCACGACGTTGCCGAGAATCTTCTGCGTCTCGGGTTCGAACTTGTCTTCTTCGCCCGCGATGAACGGGATGACGTTGCCGAGTATGTCCCACGACGCGACGCCAGGGTAACCGGCGCCCGAAATCGCTTGCATCGTCGTCACGAGCGCGGACTTGAGCCCGAATTGGCGCAGCGGCGCGAGCGCCAGCGTCAGCGCGATCACCGAGCAGTTCGGGTTGGTGACGATACGGCCTTTCCAGCCGCGCGCGGCCTGCTGCTTGTCGAGCAGCTTGAGATGCTCGCCGTTGATTTCGGGAATCATCAGCGGCACCGTCTCGTCCTGGCGGTAGTTCTTCGCGTTGCTGATCACGATGTGGCCGGCGTGTGCGAACGCACCTTCGACTTCGGTGGCCACCGAGGAATCGAGGCCCGAGAACATCACCTTCGGCGCGTTGCCCGGCGCCGCGGTTTCGACGACCATCTTCGCGACATCGGCCGGCAGCTCCGCCGGCAGGCGCCACGGCGTCGCGTCGCGATAGGCCTTGCCCGAGGAGCGTTCGCTCGCCCCGAGCCACGTCACTTTGAACCACGGATGCTTCGCGAGCAGCTCGATGAACCGCTGCCCGACCGTCCCTGTCGCCCCGAGAATTCCAACCTCAATCATTGACATTGCCTTCAATCATCATCAATTCAAAAAAAAAGCCGACCTGGTTTACACCAGCGTCGGCAACGTTCCGCTCAGATTGGGACTGTCTTACAGTCTCTCGACTATCGCCCGAGCACAACTTCCCCGACGCGGCACGCCCGCTTTCGCGGGCTGCGCTTGCTCTTCAGCGCGTCAAGGAAGAACGGCATCAGCCGATGAGTATAGCATTGAGGCTGGGTGCTGCTGCAACGGGTCTTTCACGGCTGGGAACGCCGGCTCGCTTCCGTCACCACAGACCGCGTCGTCCGGGATTTCGAGTGGGGCCACGACTGGGTTCCCGGCAACACAGATCTGCACGAGTGGATCTCTGCGGTCATGGAAGACACCGACCGCTTTTTTTCCGCGCCGCCGACGTCCGACTATTCGCTCGGAACGCCGTCGCCTGAAGGCGATCGGCTGCTGAGTTTTCCCACGGCGTTTCCGACGCCTCACGACGCGAACAACACCGTCTACTGCCGTTATTTTCAGGCGAGCCGTAGCGCGAAGGCTTCCGAGCGATCGCCACGCGCGGCCGTCCTCGTGCTGCCGCAATGGAATGCCGACAACGGCGGCCACGTCGGACTGTGCCGCTTGCTGACCTGGAACGGCATGAGCGCGCTGCGGCTGAGCCTTCCGTATCACCATCAGCGCATGCCGCCCGAGCTGCATCGCGCCGACTACATCGTCTCGAGCAACGTCGCGCGGACGGTGCAGATCTGTCGCCAGGCGGTCCTCGACGCGCGGCGCGCGATCGCCTGGCTCGCGTCGCAGGGCTACGAGCGCATCGGCATCCTCGGCACGAGCCTCGGCTCCTGTCTCGCGCTGCTGACGACGGCGCACGAGCCGCTGATTCGAGCGGAAGCGCTGAATCACATCTCGCCGTACTTCGCCGACGTCGTGTGGCGCGGACTCTCGACCGAACACGTGCGCCGGGGCCTCGACGGCCACGTCGATCTCGACACGCTGCGCGAGTTGTGGAAGCCGATCAGCCCGCGCTGGTATCTCGATCGCCTGCGCGACCGGCAGACGCTGCTCGTCTACGCGAAGTACGACCTGACGTTCCCGGTCGATCTGTCACAGGATCTCGTGCGCGAGTTTGCCGAGCGCAACGTGCCGCACGAAGTCGCCGTGCTGCCGTGCGGCCATTACAGCACGGGCAGAACGCCCTTCAAGTATCTCGATGGATGGATCCTGAGCCGGTTCCTGAGAAGGGCGCTGCTAACGAAAAGCGAAGAACGTTAAACGTCTCTCGTTTCGCGGTTGTCGTTTGGCGTTTCTCGTTGCTGGCGCTTCACAACCAGCGAAGCAACCCGCGTAGCGCGCTGAAGAGTGCATCGGCGAGACTGCGGACGAGCGGCGACACTTCGCCTTCGTTGATCGCGTTGGCGACGTTGATCGGGTTGGTGAGGAACAGCCACACGGCGCTCACCGCAAGCAGCACGCTGATTGCGGCGATCGCACCGAAAAGACTGGCACTCCATTTCTGCAGCGCACGCATTACGACACTTCCAGCACGATCTTGCCGAACGGCTTGCCTGTCTCGAGATGATGATGCGCAAGCGCCGCGTCGGCGAGCGGGAAGGTCCGATCGATGACGGGATCGAGCTGGCCCGAGAAGAAGAACCGGGCCGCGCGCATCAGCTCGCCTTTCGATCCCAGGTACGACCCGTAGATCGAAAGCTGCCGGGAAAACAGCGTCCGCAGATCCAGCGCCCCGTTGACGCCCGTCGTGGCGCCGCACGTGACGAGCCGGCCGCCGCGTGCGAGCGATGAGACCGCCTGCGGCCACGTTGCCTCGCCCACGTGCTCTATTACGACGTCGACTCCGCGCTGGTTCGTGAGGCGGGCGACTTCGGCCGCGATGTCCTGCTTATAGTGGTCGATCACCTCGTACGCCCCGAGCGCGCGCGCCCGCTCCAGGGCGTCTGGCGATCCGGCGGTCGCGAACACTCTGGCGCCGTGAAGAAACGCCGTCTGGATCGCCGCCTGCCCCACGCCGCTCCCCGCCGCGAGAATCAGCACATCCTCACCACGTTTGAGCTGTGCCCGGGTTATCAGCATGTGCCACGCCGTGAGAAACGTCAGGGGAAACGCCGCGGCCTTCGCGAAGCTGATCTCGTCGGGAATCGACACGACGTTCTGCGCCGGCACCTTGATGTACTCCGCGTAGCCGCCGCCCGTGTTGATGTGCCCCAGCACCTCGAAGCGCGGACACTCGTTGTCCTTGCCCGACAGACACGCGACGCAGCGGCCGCAGCTGATGCCCGGCTGCAGCATGACCCTCCGGCCAGGTAAGACATCAACCGCGGCGGAGCTGACGATCTCTCCCGCGACGTCACTCCCGGGGATGTGCGGCAGGGGAATCTCGAGGCCGGGGCGCCCGCGGCGCCCCCAGACATCAATACGATTCAGCGCGCACGCCCGGATGCGTACGAGAACGTCGCCGTCCGCGAGCACGGGCTCGGGGGCTTCCTCGTAGACAAGAACATCGGGACCGCCGTGGCGGTGAAAGCGGACTGCTTTCATTTGGGCAATTGGGCATCTGGTCAGCTGGTCATTTCCATTCAATTGACCAGGTGACCAGATGACCAGATGATCAGATGGTCAGATGCTATCAGGCGACACAAGTTCCGGCGCGCCGAGGTTCAGGCGGCCAAAATCTTGGCTGGTCGTGTCGACATCGCCGACGACGAGCGTCGTCAGGCGTGCCGGGTCGAGATGGCGTTCAGCGGCACGGGACACCTCGTCGGGCGTCAGCGCCTCGATGCGAGGTACAAATTCGCTATAAAAACTCTCTGGCAGATCGAACAGGGACATCTGCGCGATCGCCCGCGCGACCTGATCGAAGGTCTCGAAGTTCTTCGCATAGCCTCGCGTCAGCGCCGCCACGCCAATCGACAGCTCTTCCGCAGACACCGGCCGCTCGGCGCGAATCTCGCTGATCTCGCGAATCGACTCGCTGATGGCGAGCGCCGTCGCCGCTCTGTCCACGCTGACGCTGAGTGAGAACGGGCCGGGCATCCTTCTGAACTCGAACGCCGTGCGCACGCCGTACGTGATGCCTTTGTCGGCGCGGAGATTGAGGTTCACGCGGCTGACGTACTGGCCGCCGAGCACCATGTTCGCGGCGACGAGCGCGTGGTAGTCGGGCGTCGCTCGCGACACGGCGACGTGGCCGATGCGCAGCTCCGACTGCGGCGCGCCTGCTCTCGCGAAGACGTTGAGACGCGCGGCCGGCGGCGGCTGCACGCGTTCACGCGGCGCCGGAGATGTCCCCGCCGTCCAGCCGCCGAACGCCTGTTCGGCGATCGCGCGAATCTGCTCGTGACTCAGATCTCCGGCCGCGACCAGCGTGGCGTCACCCGGGTGGAAAACGCGCTGGTGAAACGTGTTCACGTCGTCGACCGTGATCGCAGTCAGCGACGACTCGCGCCCGAGTGGCGTGTGGCCGTACGGACCGTCGCCGAACAAGAGTCGAGCGAACGCTCGTTCCGCGATGGCGCCGGGCATGTCGCGCAGTTGGATCAGCCGGTTCAGGCGCTGGCGCTTCAGCCGATCGAAGTCGTCCTGTCGGAGCGCCGGCCGGACGATGACGTCGGCGAGCAGGTGGATTGCGCGATCGGTGAATTTGCTGAGCGACGTCAGGCCGATCAGCGTGGCGTCCCAGCCGACGTCGACGTCCAGCTGCGTGCCGAGACGAGCAAAGCCCTCGCTGACTTCGATGGCCGACAGCGAACCCGTCCCCTCGTCGAGCATGTCGGCCGTGATCGCCGCGAGGCCTTCTCTGCCGGCAGGATCCGACGCGGCGCCGTGCCGTACGAGCAGCATCACGCCGGTCATCGGCACCTGCGCGTGATACGCCGTCCAGATCTTCAGGCCGTTGGCGAGCGCCGACTTGTCGACGGAGGGAAACTGGAACGGCGGAACCGGCTTGAGCGGCGGGAGCTTTGACCGATCGACGGTGGCGGTCGTGGTGCTCACGACACTGCCACCGGCGAGGAATCCGCGACGCCGAGATCCAGGCGTCCGCGCGGGACGACGCTCATGACGACGGAAGGCGCGTCGCGCAGATACCGCGCAGCCGTCTGCTGGAGCGACGCCGGCGTCACGTTCTCGTAGCGCGCGAGATCTTCAGCGAAGTAATCCGGGCGGCCGAGGAATGTGTTGTACGCGTTGAGCTGATCGGACTTGCCGCCGAAGCCGCCGACCGTCTGCAGCCGCTGCATGAAGTGCGTCTCAGCCTGCACCTGCCCGCGCTCGATTTCGTCGACGCTCGCGCCCGCGCCGGCGAGCGAGTCGATCTCTTCCGTGATCGCGCGGTGCAGCTCCGCGAGCGTATGACCCGGCGCGGCGGTGGCCGACACCTGCACGAAGCTCGACATCTCGCGCGAGCTTTGCGACGCAGCGACGTCGGTGGCGATCCGTTCCTTGTAGACGAGGCGCTTGTAGAGGCGCGACGTCTTGCCGTTGGCGAGGATGTCGGTCGCGAGATCCAGATCCGCGTCGCCGTCGGCGTACATCGCCGGCGTCAGCCACGCAAGATACAGCCGCGGCAGCTCGACACGATCCTCGAGGTAAATGCGACGCTCGGCGTCGATTGTCGCCGTCCGCTTCACAGGCTCGACCCGCGGACCGGCCGGAATCTGCTCAAAGTACGCGCGCACCTGCGCGAGCACGGCCTCGGAATCAAAGTCGCCGGCCAGCGCGAGCGACGCGTTCGCGGGGTGATAGTAGCGGCGGAAGAACTCGTGCGCCTCCTCCACCTTCGCGGCCTTGAGGTCGTCAATCTCGCCGATCGTCGTCCAGTGGTACGGGTGGTCCGGCGGAAACAGCGTCGCCAGCATCGCCATCGCCGACAACCCGTACGGCCGGTTTTCGTAGTTCTGCCGCCGCTCGTTCAGGACGACGTCGCGTTGTGTGAGGAACTTCTGCTCCGTCAGCGCCGGCAGCAGAAACCCCATCCGATCGGATTCCATCCACAGCGCAAGATCGAGCGCCGAGGCCGGAACGACTTCCCAGTAGTTGGTGCGATCGGAGTTGGTCGATCCGTTCAGCGAGGCGCCGGCGGCCTGCAGCGGCTGGAAGAAGCCGCTGTCGTGGTGCTGGGAGCCTTCGAACATCAGATGTTCGAACAGATGCGCGAAGCCCGTGTGGCCCGGCCGTTCGTTTTTCGATCCGACGTGATACCAGAGGTTGATGGCGACGATGGGACACCCGTGCGCTTCGTGCAGAAGCACGTCGAGGCCGTTCGCGAGCGTGTGCTTGCTGAAGGCGATGTCCATCTGTAGTGCGGGCCTTAGGCCCGCTGTTGTTACCTGACGACTGTCAGCGGAATGGTCGGCTGCTTGTACGCCGCGATCGAAATCTGTGCGGCCGCGCGAGCGGCGACTTCGACGATCGCTTTCGCCGCGGGCGAGTCCGGCTCACTGATCAGCAGAGGGACGCCCGTGTCCCCGCCCTCGCGGATCGGCTGATAGATCGGGATGCCGCCGAGGAACGGCACGCCCAGGTCGTGCGCCATCTTCTCGCCGCCCTGCTTCCCGAAGATGTCCGACTCGTGGCTGCAGGACGGACAGACGAAGTAGCTCATGTTCTCGACGATACCCAGCGTCGGGATGTTGAGCTTCTTGTACATCGCCACCGCGCGTCGGCTGTCCGCGAGCGACACCTGCTGCGGCGTCGTGACGACGATCGCGCCGGCGACCGGAACCGTCTGGCTCAAACTCAAGCCGACGTCGCCTGTCCCAGGCGGCATGTCGATCACCAAGTAGTCGAGATCGACCCACTTCACTTCCCGGAAGAACTGCTGCAGCGCGCCGTGGAGCATCGGACCGCGCCAGATGATCGGCGCGTCATCCGCCGTCATGAAGCCCATCGAGATCACCTGCAGGCCGTACTTCTCGGCCGGCAGGATCTTCTGGCCGTCGGTCGTGAGCTGCGTCTTCATGCCGAGCATGATCGGCACATTCGGTCCGTAGATGTCCGCGTCAATCATGCCGACGCGGCTGCCGGCTTTCGCCAGCGCGACCGCAAGATTCACCGCGACCGTCGTCTTGCCGACGCCGCCCTTGCCCGCGCCGACGGCGATGATGTTCTTCACGCCGGGAAGCGGAGCGCGCGGGCCTTCGCCGATGCTGCCCGATCGCACGCTCGCCGTCATGTTCACGTTGACCGCGCCGACACCCGGCAGGGCCTTCACCGCCGCCAGCGCCTGATCGCGCATCTGATCCTTCACCGGACACGCCGGCGTCGTCAGCTCGATCGTGAACGAGACGTTGCTCCCGCTGACGTTCAGATCCTTGACGAAGCCCAGACTGACGATGTCTTTGTGGAGGTCCGGATCCTGGACAACTTTGAGTGCCTCGAGGATCCGCGCTTGGTCGACGGCCATATCCCTAAGAGTATCGTACGCCGAAGAGCGCTTTCGCCCGTTCGTTGAGCAGCACCCACAGCGCGTAAATGCCGAGCGGCGTGCCGAATGGCAGAAGCACGAGGTCGATCGAGCCGGCAAGAATCGCGAGCAGCCGGGCGTTCGGGCTCCGCTTGCGCAGCGGCAGACCGATGAAGACGTGGCCGAGGCCCCAGAGAATCGCGATCACCGCGAGCGTGATGAACGCGGCGGCCGTCAGCCCGGCCGCGACGTGGCCGTTCGGCGCCGAGGCGGCCAGCGATGCGGCGCCGATGCCGAGCGCGAGCGTCGACAGGCCGATCGCCGCGATGAGCGCGCCCCAGACGACGAACAGGATCGCGACGAAGTCGACGTGTGTGGATTCGCGCGCGTGATCGAGCCGGGCCGTCACACGAGCGACGGCTGGATGGCGATGCGGACGTTGACGCGAACCGAGCCGATATGCGGAGACGTGACGCGGAAGCGGAATGTCGCGCCGTCGGCGACGCCGGGCGGCACGGCGAGCTTCACCGTGTGATGAAACAGCGCTTCACCCGACCCGGCGCAGCGCCGGCACGGCTCGGCCCACGACTCGCCGCGGCCGCCGCAATCGGAGCAGGCGCCGCGAATCGGCACGAGCAGCGGCGTGATCAGACCGGAGAACGCCTCGCGCGGCGACACCGGCAGCTCGGCCTCGAAGAGATCGTGCGCCGCGGGCTCGCCGAGAAACGAGTCGCGCATGCGTTCGACGACGCGTCCGGCCGACGGAAAATCGATCGCGATCTCGTCGGCGAAGCACTCGTGCGCCACGCATCAACCATAGGAGCGCGGTCGCTCCGTGTCAATGGTTGCGTTGCGGGAAGATTCGTGTAGGCTGCGCGTGTGAGCGTCAAAGAGTGCCCGCTCTGCGGCGGATCGATGCAGCTGAAGGAGCGGACCGAGACGACGCACGTGCCCGGCAATCCCAAACCATCGACGAAGACGGTGCGGGAGTGGGTATGCCCGGACTGCGATAACTTTGAGGAAGCCGAACCCGGGGAAGAATAACGAACGAACTACCGCGCGCCGATCGTCAGCAGGACTTCCTTCCGCAGCTGGTCTTCGAACTCTTCGAAATTCAACGCCGTTTCACATTCGTCGCACAGCACTTCGAGCACCGTCGGGCGATCTTCGTCTGAGACTTCGACGCGACCGTCTTCGAGGTGCACGACGTGCATTTGCAGCGTTTTGACCTGGAAGTTCCGGTCATTGCCGCAGTTCGGACAAGTCAGTGTCACCGCTTGGGCCTCCAAGAATTCGATTCTATGGGATGGGGGGGCAGGCGCAAAGGGAATTATTTTCTGCTAAGTTTGCACGCACAATGACACCCACGAGTTCGTACGAGATTCACAGCGAGGCGCGCGGGCCGCACTGGGTCGCGTGGATCACGCGCGGCGCGGGCAGCAAACCCGAGCGTTCAGTGCTCATCGTCGGCGCCACGCAGGCCGAGGCCGAGGCGGCCGCCAAAGAGTGGGCGGAATCGCAGGGGTAGGACTTCCCCGAGGCTCCCGCGGCCGGGCCTGAACCCGCCTTCCTTCACCACCGCTCCGAGATACAGCCGATCGCGCGCGCGTGTGACGGCGACATAAAGCAATCGTTTCGTTTCCTCGCGCTCGCGCGCCGCGGCGTCCTCATCAGCTTCGGATTCGAAGTCGCCGATCGCCACCGACGGCGTGTCGTAGCCGTCGACGGTCACGCGAATCGGCGCGCGCGGCCCGCCGGTGCCGCGGTTCATGTTCACGACGAACACGATCGGAAACTCGAGGCCCTTCGCCGCGTGCACGGTCATCAGATTGACGGCGTCGAGCGCGTCGATCACGGCGTTGCTCTCGTCACCCACCGCGAGATCGTCGAGGAACTCCGCGATGCGCGCGAGCGTCGCGTAGCCGCGGTTCTCCGCTTTCCTGATCAGCGCGCGCAGTTTCTTGAGGTTCTCTTTCCAGCACAGTGGGATCCGAAGCTTGGAATTCACGTGACTTGAAGTCGCG
>JADMIO010703125.1_pt1 | contig 83821 bp, 76 predicted proteins | sample 8958161 | NCBI WGS metagenome assembly JADMIO01 (sample SAMN16585339, study PRJNA669376) | soil metagenome | isolation source: Crop rotation soil | place: USA: Cullars Rotation, Alabama | collected 2011 | reverse complement strand
GCCGCGACTTCAAGTCACGTGAATTCCAAGCTTCGGATCCCACTGTGCTGGAAAGAATTCGGACTCGTCACTTGAAGGAAGCGCTACAGGCGAAACAATTGGGCGCTGACATAACAATTGTTGAAGAAATCGAGACTGCACGAGCGATGAGCGCCGCTGTGACCCGCGCGCTCATGTCAGACGATCAACCGGCCGGCAATAGCCTTCGTAAGAAAACGGTTGCGCTCGCGCATACAACATAACAATGCAGTCCGCGACTCAGGCTTCTGCGAATCCCTCGCGAATCGCGAATCGCATCAGATCAGCGCGCGATGTAACACCCAGCTTTTTCATCATGCGCTCCTGATGGCCATCGATAGTTTTTGGGCTTCGACTGAGTTCCTCTGCAATCTCCGTACGTGAGAGTCCTTTGCCAATGAGTCGCAGCACAGCAACTTCTCGCGGTGTGAGAGTAGAAAGTGAAGTCGTCGGTGACATATTGCTATCGGCGGCTTTTTTTTTCCGGAACGGTGTCTCGCCTGGCCGACGTGATTGATCACGCTGAAGTCGGGCTGCCACCTTCGGGCCCATGACGAATGTCCCGCTCCCGGCAGCACTGCTGCGGGCAACCTCCACTACGCCATTGACGATATCTTCAAGAGTATCGCCCTTGGCGAAGTAACCCCACGCGCCGCATTTGAATGCAGCGGCGAGATAGCCATCACGGATGTGCGCGCTGAGAAAAATAAATCGCACGCGCGGATGCATGTGACGAAGACGATCTGCCATCTCAAATACATCCGGACCAGGCATCTCGATATCCAATAGAACGATGTCGGGATTCAACCGCTCTGTTTCTTCAAGCAAGTTGGCTGCAGAGTCCAAACTGCCAATGATGCGAATGCGATCTTGAATGGCAAATTGCGCTCGAAGGCCTTCGATGAGCACTTCATGGTCATCAACACACAAGACTTGAATGCCACCTCTGGCCCGCCATTCTGCAAAATCGTCGGAAGTAGCATTCTTCGAATGGGTCGAGGCAGCTTTGTGCTTCGAAGAATCCATCCTGCTTGCGCGTTTTGTGGTCGTGGAATGTGAAGTGAGTTTGGGCATGACGAACGCCATCCGTTAGAAATTTGCAATCGCGCGATTGAGCGCAGTACGAATTGCGTCAAGATCACTCGCGTCACGAATTGTAATTGGTCGCAACGATTTCCATTCTTGCTTTGATCGCGAATTCGGTTCGCCAAGGAGAACCAATCTGCCCACGTGGTTCCGCCTTCGCCACGATTGAGCATCATTTAGGTGGTTCTTCTGCGGTTCCACGATCCAGATGTCGCAATTCTCAGGATCATCTCGGTCGGCAACTTGAACGCCAGCAGACTCCAGGATTCGCTGGATGAGAATCCCAGCACGACCGTCTGTCAGCGTGATGACTGCAGCGATCGCTTCTGTTCGGTCCGATTCGTGGGCAGCAGGAAGTATAATTTGCACAGTCGTGCCCTTTTCGAGTTCCGAGTCGATGCGCACCGACCCGCCAGCACGCTTAACAACCCTCGCCACCAAGGGCAAACCAAGTCCAGTGCCAAGTCCGCGCGTCTTCGTGGTGTAAAACATTTCAAAAGCATTTCGTTGAACTTCCGGCGACATGCCGACGCCGTTGTCAGTCACACCAAGGCAGATGCTACGCCCATCTTTGTCGTGATCGCTCTTGATGGCCTTGGCCCAAATTCGAACACGGCCTTGTCGCCTCTTCTCGTCAAGGGGAATCGCTTGGCCTGCATTGACGACAAGATTCAAAATTGCCTGAGTGAGACCGTGCGCAGAGATGGCAACTTTGGGCAAGTCTTTGGGCAAGGAAACCGTGACTTTCACATGCTTGGGTACAGCCTTGGTCAGAAGCGGTCCAACCTGCGACCACCATGCGCGCACATCAGTCACAGCACGCTCAGAATCCTCGCCATCAGTGTCCAATGCCAGGAAATGCAAAGCATCGGCAAGCTGTTGAAGGTAAGTCACACTTTTCTGCACGGCAGTGACATGTTCGCGCACTTCGGGAATCATCGTCAACGCACGGGCCGCATTGAGATGCGCCTGCACAGGCAACAGCACATTGTTCATGTCGTGCCCCAAGCCAGCCGCTAACGCGCCGATCGATGCCATGCGGTCGGACATGCGCAGGCGCATATGCGCTGCCTGAAGCGCAGAGTTTTGCTCCGCAAGCAATTTGTGCAACTCTGTGTCATTTTCCGGTTCATGCATCTCAATTCCAGCGTTCGCTCGAGCATGTTGACTCATGTCGAAGATAACTCCGCGAGGAACCTGCGATTGTTGCACCCGGCCACCTTCATTTTCCCATCGAGCGAGCGCCCTCTCGATCAGATTCTGGGTTGGCGTAGATTCCTGTTTGGATAATGTGCGTTTTGTCATGCGCTTCGCGGGTCCTGACAAACGCGATGCAACAGTTTCATGCCTTCTAGTGAACAAGAACCCTTCACAACATCGCGTATGTACACGTTTACTAAATCTCGGGTTTCCTGTTGTGCTGACTCAGTCGCGCAAGCCAAGGTGGGGCCATGAGTAGCAAAGCGTAAGGCACAACTACGAGTAGCACAATGAAAAAATACGTCCACGTGTGAAACAAGATCGCCGCCATGAGAAGCCCAATCACAACTGCGATAACGATGAATCGAAGCATGATCCGCCCAATGCGTCGTTGGGTGGGGTTCAGGACAGGTAGCGTTCGATCGGTTTGAGAATGTGCTATTGATTGTTTCATAGATTCACCGACAGTCGAGTTCGCCAAAATTATTTCGCTCGCACAAACGGATTCATTTCATTCATCAGTGTATGCAGGACGAATCGCGCTTCCGCGATCCTCTAGAAATCTCCGCACGATAGGGGAAATTTCCGCGTTGAGCCCGCCAGTCGTGTGCAACATGATTGAATGGCAATGAGATGACGACTCCAACACTAAGAACAACCGTACTGATGATTGCTGGCATGCGTGACAACGCCTGCCGGCGGAAGATTGCTGAAGCGATCAGATCTATCCCGGGCGTTCATGATGTGGATGTCAATCTCTATCGAGCCAGTGCCACAATCGTCCACAACTGTTTTTGTGATGTAACAGAGTTACAACAGACCGTGGAGAAAATTGGTTACGCGACTGAACCCGTACTTGAGGTGACTCAGAAATAAACCCTCATTAGAACTAGGAGATCTTCCCAATTCACGTATGTATGACACGGTCAAACCTCTCATTCAAACATAGGAGTACAAGATGAGCAGAATCAAAGCTACAAAATGCAAGAATGGCGCCACTGTGCACCATACCGCGCCCAACGTGGATGGGCGCGTTGAAATCACGCACGATGACATTCGTTGCCGTGCTTATGAGATTTATTGCAAACGCTGCGATACGCAGGGCGAAGGTGGAGATCATTTTTCCGACTGGCTCCGCGCAGAGCAAGAGCTGAACAGGGCTGCGATTGCTGCATCGGCCACAGACCAATTCAGCGGACAACACGAATCGCGATCTCAGCCTGATCCGCAAGATCAGCCGGAGCTTTCATCGCAAAGGCACGATGAGCAGCTTGTAAACGCCTGAACATTCCGAGTCCGGAGCGTCGAAACACACTCGGAGCTCTTTTACTTCAGTCGAATTCAAAAGAACAGAATTGGAGATATGAAAATGAGAGTCAAATCATTAGATCGCGTGTACATTCCGCTCAGGCTTTGTTACGGCCTTATCCCGATTGTTGCCGGCGCCGACAAGTTCACAAATTTGCTGGTTGAGTGGACCAAATATCTGCCGGAGTTCGCAACCAAAATTATCCCAGTGAGCCCGAATGTCTTCATGATGGGCGTTGGGGTTATCGAGATCGCTGCCGGCTTGGCGGTGCTCACATTCCTTCCTCGCTTGGGCGCTTATATCGTTACAGCGTGGTTAATGCTCATCGCGTGCGCTGTGACATTGTCTGGCTTCTACGACATTGCTGTTCGTGATCTTGCCATGGCCCTTGGCGCGTATACGCTGGGCACAATCGCAGCGTTGCGCGGCCTGCCTACGATCCCAAGTCGCGTTCATCACACAAGTACAGCAATCGCTTCCAGCCGCGCTTGACCTCATTGTGAACGCGCAACTTCATACATAGGAGACAACATCATCATGATTCCGTTGCCCTAGCGTTCGCACAGACAGGAGTTTAATCATGTCATTTGCACCATTGATCGCGACCGGCACAAAAGTATGGTTGGATGGTGTCGAACCCGATGACATCGAGTTCAACCACGCGCGAGTCACAATCGATGTCACGTTGATGTTTACTGAGCGGCACTATCTCGCGCCGCGTAGTGCAATATGGCGGGGGGTGCAGCGTCGCAGGGATGGGCTGAATCATTTCAAGAGCGCGTACTGCATTTTCGTTTCGCGCGTGGATGTGTACACCCAAAAACATGTGCCGAACCTGAGTTCGGCATCGTAAGGCCTGGTTGGCATCGTGAATGCCCAGTATTTGGCGCGCCAATCAGGAATTCTGGAAGACCAAAGGACTGCGGCTGGAACAGGAAATCACACGAACGAACAGCTTGATGCGATCGTCGCTTACCTCAAGATGTTGCCCAAACCAGACTGAAGCAAGGTAGCAATTGGGGTGTTCCAACCTTCGGTCCACCAGCGTTCGAGCACGCGCTTTTTGCCCAACTCGGCAGCCGTTAGAATCTCGGCGCACTTTTGGTCAACCATGCAGGAGCCCACCTTAGCAATCGAAGCGTCAACGCGATTCTGTACCCTCAACTGTACCTCACATATTGAAAAACAATATGCACATAGGCAGAGCCCGGACTAAAGTTATTCAGTTCAAACCGCGATTGTTGGTCGATGTGCCGTTAACATACCGGTACATCCTCAAAACACATAGTGTTGAGGTCTTGTACTGCTCAGAGAATTTCACTGGCGATCGAACTGACGATCTCCTGCGACCAGTCAAACAGTGGCAGGCTCGTGAAGAATCCAAGGACCTTTCAAAGGTGAGCATCCGAGGGCTGCTGAGCCGCTTTGCTCCTCGACGATCAGCCGCGCGATTTGGCCTTGTTGCGGCGAGGCATCCAGGCGTCGCCACAAGACCCGCCAATCGTCGCGATCGGTGATTGGACGCGGGGGGCCGAAGCGTGGGCGAGTGCGAGAATGGCGGCAGCGCTGCGAACGCGGAATGAGCGCTCGCTTGTGCTTGACCGATTGCGCGGCGGTCGCAATGCCATCGACTGTGCGGTGTTCCTCGAAGAGCAGAAGCGCGATTTGGCCTTGTCGGCCGCGAGGCATCCAGCCGCTGCGCGAAACCGACTACTTATTTTCCGTCATTCTCAATTCATTGGAGCAGATGCACCCATGACAAGAGAGCAATGGGTGACAAAACGTTTCCGAAAATGTCAAAGACGCGAATTGCTGCCAGCTTTGACTGCGCCATGAAATAAGAGCCCTAGCAATTCGCCAGGGCTGCGTGAGGTCGCAACGAATCATTTCACACGAGATTGTATTGTCCGCGCTCGATTTTCTTGAATCGACTCGCTTTGGCTTTGCCGGTGATTTCGCGTTGCAAGGCGCTGCTTAATGTTCCTGCGGGGGTTTTGCCCGTGGTCTTCCACAAATTTGATGCCAGCATCATTTCGACAATCTGCTTGCAGTTCATCGGCTGGCCTGATTCCTTGAGTACGCGCGCCGCGGCGTCAAGGATGCTGAACCTGCCATCTTGTTTTTGCATTTTGGTCTTCTTGGTTGCTTGCATTTTTGTGCTCGTCGATTTGGTTTTCTTGCTGGACATCAGGGACTCCTTTGGGTGCGGAACACGCACCGCGTTTGACCACGTTGATCAACGCCGGCGCGATGCTCATCAGGGTCGATGTTGGCGCAAGTAGCAAGGCATATCTGCTTGGGATTGACCAAAACTTTGACTCAATTAGCGCCAACTGCGCGTTCATATGGCCTTGATATATGGGCCACTCCATGCCCTCATGGTCCTCCCCCCAACCAATTCCTTTTTTCTCATTTCAAGGAGACCAAATGGCATGAAGCAAACCAAACGCACCCGAACAAGAAAACGGAAACCCTCAACAATCGATGTTTCCAAAAGACCGAATTCACCTCAATTGTTGCTGGCCATCTTGGATGAGATGGATCTGATCGATTCGCTGCTGCGAACGGTTCCCATTCTCAACGTGGCTGCATGCTTGGTTCGTGATGAAGAACTTGGCGGAGGACCTGATGCCATTGCAGAACTCGCCAAGACATGGTTCCACAACGATTTGGCTCAACAACTGCAAATCGTCAACGATTCAGACTGCGCCAATGCTCGCGCTCAACTTCTGAGCGCACCCGATGCCATGGTTGAAACAGCACGCTGGCGCTTGCGGCGCGTGAATGTCATTCTCAACGCCCTGCGCATTGATCCGGCCAAGCCCAAGAGAGGAGCCTGATCTTGGCTAAATCCAAATCGATGAATTCATTCAACGGCAGAGGCCATGAATCCAGCGCTCGGGATAAGGTCGCTGTTGGCTATTGCCGCCGTTCCACTGACCGGCAAGAACAGAGCATTCCAGATCAAAAGAAAGCCGTCGAACTATTCGCTGAAGAACAGGGTTTGAGGGTTGCACGGTTCTACATCGATGATGCCATCAGCGGGACTTCAGTGGCAGGGCGCAAGGCATTTCAGCAATTGATTGGTGATGCCCAGCTTGAATCTTGTGACTTTGGATTTGTAATTGTCTACGACGTCAAACGCTTTGGACGAGTGGATAACGATGAAGCTGGGTACTACCGCCACATCTTGAAAAGCCATGGTGTTGAAGTTCTCTATTCCAGTGAGAATTTTTCAGGCGATTACACGGATGACCTCCTGCGACCAGTCAAGCAGTGGCAAGCCCGCCAGGAATCCAAAGATTTGAGCAAGGTCACGATACGAGGATTGCTGACCAAAGTTGATGGCGGCAACTGGATGGGTGGTGTGCCCCCCACGGCTATGACCTCAAGTATGAGAATGATAAAGGTGAGTTCTTATTTGTGCTACGCCATATGCCAGATGGTTCAAAGATCATGTTTGATTGTGATGGCAAGACCATCAGAAGGCTGGAACGCGGTGAATCTGTCAATGTCTCACGGCGCGATCGTGCTCGGTTGGTTCCAGGTGAACCAGAGCGCATTGCCACCATCAAGAAGATCTTCGAGCTTTACACCACTGCTGGTCGTGGGCTTAAGGCAGTCACTGATACATTGAATAAGGAAAACGTTCCCACACCACGTGGACCTGCTTGGTCACACATCTATTGTGGTCAATGGCGCGATTCAACCATCAGAGCCATCTTGGTCAATCCTATATATAGAGGAGACATGGTCTGGAACCGACGGACTGATGCACGATTCCACAGCATTGCTGATGGCAGGGCCATTGAACGAAAGACCCAGCATGGCGCTCGGTTGGTCCCCAATGCCAAAGAAGATTGGATATTGATTCCCAATACCCATCCTCCATCGATTGATCGAAGAACGTTTGAAATGGCACAAACCCTTCGAGAGGGTCGTCCAGAATCAGAGAAACAGCGTGGTCGGCCACGAACAGCCATTGGTGGCTGGAACGGAGCACGTTCGAGATTCTTGTTGTCGGGTTTGATTCGTTGCAAGCTCTGTGGCAGTCGATATCAAGGGGTCACCATGCGCAAAGGCAAACCAAGAAACGATGGATCGATCATCAAAAACTATTACTACGGTTGCGGTGGCTACGTTGCCAAAGGCAAGGGTTCCTGTTCATTCAATCCCGTCAAACAGGAATCCTTGGAACAGTTGGTGTGCCAGCAGATGCTCGCGTTCTATGGCAAGTTTAAAGGCGACGCGGGTCGAGAAAACTTACTTGTTGCTGTTCGTGAGCATTTAGGTACGGAAGCCATTGATCTTGCGGAAGCCCGAAAGAGAAATCAATTGGAGCAGGCCGACATCGATCGCAAGATCGCAAACTTGCTGGATAATATTTCAGCATCCACACGCGACATGGTTGAACAGCGGTTAGATGAATTGCGCCAACAACGCCAGAATCTAAATGACCGCATTCAGCAACTGGATCAACTTGCTGGTGCCGAGAGTCGCGTCACTGAAATTGCCAATGACGTGGCAAGGTTCATCAATGACTTGGAATTCACGCTTGAGCATGGCACCAACGTCGAGAAACAAACGGCGCTTCGAAGGGCGATTCTGGAAATTGAAATGGAAAGACCAGCAAATTTCGCTGGCATTTCCTTTAAATCACTGCCCATTGCTGGTATAGGTCATATCTCATACACGGTTGTAAACGTGAAATTGACATCTTTTGCAATCATGACGGACTAGTGCAACTGACTCGGCTGCAACATGAGTGTTGGCGTCAATTTTTGTCTCAAACTCATTATGTAGATGCCGATTGAAATGCGTGCTTTATTCCTTGACCACATACCCCTCCTCGAGGCGCAAGTAAAGTGACATTGTTGCCTTATATGATCTAATGCTTGAAGTCGCAAATCTGTTGATACTCAACGCTTGACAGGGAGGATTCATGAAGAAGGTCTCTTTTCGCTGGCTCTGTGATCGGGCCGACCGCCTTGGCTGGAAGCTCTATAGGATCCAGGGAAAACGGCGCGTCTTCGGAGGTAAAGGTCTGCCAATCGTACTTGTCGAAGTCGATGACATGTCGGTCGACATGCGGTGGGTCAAAGTTTTTGGCGAATGTGCTAGCGAGATTCTTGGAACGCCATTCCTCGATGGCACGGAGAATTCTGTTCCATCGAAGCCAACATCGGAAAATGAAGAGGAAAATCTCTCAGCACATACAGTGGCAACACCAAATTGCGGCTTGGATGTTCCGCCCAAGGTTACTGTAATTCCGTTCTCACAGTCAGTTCTTGCAGACCTGCAGAAAAATCCCGAATTACTCCACACCTTGAATCCAGGACAATTCGAACTGTTCATTGCTGACAGGCTGTCGAACATGGGGTTTGACACGCTTCGTACAGGAGGAGTATATCGTCGCGATGGGGGCATCGATATAATTGCAATACCGCGAGCTTTGCGAATTTTCGGATGCATGGTCGCTGTGCAGTGCGAACACCACCGATCAGGTCGCGCTACGGGTCGGGGGAAAATACGCGACCTTCTTGAATGGAGAGGCAACCAGTTCCAACTTGGCGTAGTCGTAACTAACACGAGTTTTACACGGCCGGCTCAATTTGTAGCGTCACAACCTAACAACAAGAGCTTCCTTCGGCTTCGAGATTTTGACGACATCATTCGATGGCTCCGCGCGGATTTCGATGCAGCGGCTGAATGGAGAGATTTTCCGGAATTGGTCGAATTGGCTCCAAAGGTATCGCTGACAATCCCCCAATAAATTACCGAGGGATGTTGCGATCGAAATTTACGTAAGAGTTTGGTGCTTCGAAGACGAGTACGGGAAATTGTTCCTGCCCAACTTTTTCAAAGTATTGCAACTATCGGTATTCAGTTCCAGTCCAATTACGAATTGCGACCGAGGAGGTCGTTTATTTCTCGTAAACATAACGCCGGAATGGCGACGGTAGCAAGGTCTATCGCGGTAAGCCTTGCCAAGCAAGCCATCTTCATTTGCGAAAGCAGACGAATTAAATGATTCACTGTCAAGTATTCTTAGGTTCTTGACCTGCCAAAAGAGAAGCTTGCGCGAGGCTCAGATGTAGTGTTTGAACGGGAGTGGTGGCGTGCATTTCAGCGGACCGGCCGTTAGTATTTCACCCACCGCGTTGGCAAACTTGAGCGTGACGGGTAGACCATCTGCATAGATGCAGGCGTTGTAGTTCAGTTTGGTCAGCGCAAGGATGTCGGTAAGGACGAGGTTGATGTCAGCGTGTCCGCGTGAAATTTGGACGTACAGCGGGTTTGGCACTTCTAGCCCCGGATATGTACGAAGACGGGGAACAAACCCTCGCGTCCACAAGTATGCGCTCTGTTCTGTTTCAACATAAGCCATCCCGCGTAACACCGGAATAGTGCTGGTGCTAAAGAGTTTCAGACGCTCGCCCTCACGTATGCTGATACCCACCACGGCCGTACACTCGCGTGCTGCATCTAGGAATCCTTGCCACTCCTCATCACTGAATCTCACTCTGCCGTGAATGAACATCTCATTGGGCAGGCGTTCAAATCGGTCGCGGTACGACTGTAGTGCAACCTCGATTAGCTCCTTCGCGACCTTACGGCTCAGATGATAATCACCCTTCACTGGATTGTACCACGGACAAACGGCACCCTTGAAGACAACGCCATCGCCTGAATCCAGAAACATCTGGGCCGCACAGCACGCGTTCCGTAAGTTCTTACTGCGCTGGTCCTGCTTGAACACAATGCCGACGTAGCAGACGCCTGGGCGGATGCCGTTGAGTTTCCATGGTCGCCCACCGGATTTGTAGAACGCAGCCGTCGATACGTTCCACGCGATCTGCGACTGCATTTTCGCCAGCGACGTCTTCTCCCCTTCGCTCCAACTCGCTGGATCGGAAATGGTCTTGTGCTGTAGTATTTGCGTCAATATTTGGTCGGGCAGCATCCTCGATTTCAGTTGGTTATGGAAATGTGGCTCATATTGGTATGGTTGTGATGCATTGTTCGCCTCGGCGAACATGAAGGGCTCATCCTCTACGCGGGCGGCAGCATCAGGTGCGACGATTCGTGCACTCTCGATCCTAACTGATGCCTGTACCGACGAGCGCGGCCGGCAGTATTGACGTACTCGGTCGGGGACGACGACAAACCATAAATCAACCTTGGCGTCTTCGTCACGATTGGACCGCAGTACCCGCTCTGCGTACAGGTCCACCGCCTTGTACACGCGCTGATGGCGATCACTCTGATAGATGGCTGTGTCAATATCCTTATCATTCACCACCAACTCCAGCACCGGAGTGGAGTGCCAGGGGATCTGGAAGGCGGCCTCAAACCCCGGAAATGGCGGGCGCGATGTGATCGGCGGGTCACAAGCGACCGGGCGTAGGATGCGTGGCACCCATTTCTTGTAAGCCTCAATTCCTTCACGGGTGCCAATGATGCCTGCGCGGATGCCATAAGGCTTGGCTTCCTCCAGCGGACCAAACAACGTCAAACCGTCACGTGGGTCTTCGACGCCCTGATTGTGGCGAAACATCAGTGTCGGCTCTGGGATGCGAACCAGGCGATGGGTCATTGGTTCGACTCTTCCTCTTCTTCGAAATCCTCATACTGGGCATCATCCATCTCGGTGGACGCGAACTCTCGCTCCAGAGCTCTCGTCGGAATGGCATTTTCGGCACCGGTAAACTGCATAGGACTGGTGAATGTCAGTGGCCGGGTGGCGACCTCGATAAGGTCTCCGCCGCAGTCAATGGAGATTGAATCCGACCTGTGTGCCAGCCATGTCATCATTGCCAACATGCGGTCCCGCCAGTCGTCGTTCCACCAGTTCTTGCACTGGCTGCGCCGAGCGCTGTGTTGGCGCTCTTGGCTGTCCCAAAGATGTTGCCCGTCTTCCGAAAAGACGACGTGGTTTGTGATGAGATAGGCCAATACCGGGAAGAACTGCGCCTTGGCTTGCACCGCGAAATGCCAAAAGCGCACCCAACTCGGTGCTCCAGTGCGCACCATCGTCTTATGCCAATAATACCCCGCCATGCGGACTTGCCGTCATTACCTGTGAAAAAAATCTTGTCGTCCTTCACCTGATTCTGTTTTAGCGCGCCGCAAAAGCGGTGATTGGATAACTGGTAAACTGCCATATCCTTCAGCCGCATCATCCGCACCCAGCTATCTACCAACAAGTAAGATATGATCTTTTTGTATTCAGTGCGAGGAATGTACCGCTCGTCGAGCATGCCTTGAAGCACGTCTTTGGTAGCGAAGTCCCTTGTTCTCTGCACGGCAAAAGTGGGCGCGATGTGCGCTGCATCCGCGAACGACAGCCATCGCCCACCCTGCTCCAATGTCGGATACGCCGGACTATTACCATTGGTGTAAATGCTCGGCTTCGGCTTGCCGTCATAGCAATACAATTTCTCTGGCAACTTCGTTATCTCGAACCAGTTAGATAGACACTGTTCCGGCTCATTGATTACGCCTATATCAGCGTTGAACTGTGTTCGCCACCACGTTGTTACTGTGTCGGGCGTGAAGCGAGCATCCTTCTGCACGCTGTCTTGCTCCAGCTTCAAGAGCAACTGCTGGAAGCCTCGCGCCCAACTGGCCGCGAAAGGAATGGCGTTAAGCCGGTGGATGTCGATATTGATGTCGGCGTGGGGAATGTCGTCGATCTTCAGCGGTATTACAAAATCCCGGAAACTGTTCACCTTCGCCACGGTCTGCGCCAGCGCCAATTCCTTCAACACTCCGGGTTTTACATTAGACGTTTGGCTTAGGACATAAAGAACCTTGATGGCCCGCTGGCGAATCGTCGTTTCGATCTCATTCCAGAAATCTTCTCCGCCCAACAAGTGCTTCAGATCAAGCCAAATTGGATAGCCTTCGCGCGCAAGCTGAAGGCTCAACCAGAGACAGAACTGGTTATCCTCAGGGTTCGCGTGACTGACGAATACAAGGTCTCGCATGTTTGTCTGGCGTCGCCTTACCACCGATTAGTGGTCTCATGTAGCCATTCGGGCCGTACTGCATTGCAGAGGTTGGAGCTCCACTTCACACACCATCGCCTCCGAAACAAGGACCGCGTAGTGCCTCCGGCAAATTTCCGGTGAGTTGCCCATCAGTGTAGCGATTTTGTAGAGCGAAATACCCACTTGCGCGAGATGGCTGCCGAACATGTGGCGGAAATCCAAGCATCTCCAGACCAAATTGGTCTCAGAATTCGCCTTCGCAGATCGCGTGAGAAGTTGTCCGGATCGAGCCAGAGTCCTTCAGCGCTGGCGAAATACCAACCCTATTCTGTGGCGACTGGTGTGTAGGCATTGAGATAACCTCGAAGGGTTGGCTGATATCCGACCACGGACAGGTGACAAGCGTTCAGCTCGTGGCGATGACCCTCCGCCTTTTGTGTCGCCTCGCGCGTTGGCATCTCGTAGGCGCTGCTCCGGGTCGTCCGTCGATCGCATCCCTGACGGGTGGGCCTGTCATGCGTTTGGCTTAGAAACGGCCACAATGGGATGGTTCGCTCCTTGAGAGAGGAGGTGGCACGGTTTGGACAAACGCGGCAGATATGAATCTGTCGCAACAAATCTCTACCCGGCTAGTTTACCCCGGAGATGCAAGTCCGCCGGGGTAGTCGCTCGCGCGAAGCGTTCTTCGACAAAAGATGAACTGGCATGACATGTGCGCTCGAATATGCTTATGGAGCGACAATCATTACATTCTGAGCACCTTCAACATCGATAAGCATCTTACCGTCTGCTCCCACCAATTTGGCATTTATGATGTAAGTGACATCCTCGCGATGAAGTCTAAACACATCATCTGCTGCTACCTTTTGCTCTTCATCTGCAATCAAGTTATAGAGGACTTTCATCAATTCCTTAGTTTCTGTAGTGGCAAGCTTTGTGGAGTAGCTATGTCCAGATTTAATAAAGTTCGAATGTGCATAAAGGATGCCATCCTTGGCAGTAACATAAACTTTACAGGCTTGTGCTGAGCGCGTCGTCTGAGTACTCAATAATTTCAAAGCCTCTTGTCGTTCTCCATCAAACCCAATGATGCTATTTAGATGGCACACCACAGAAGTGTGCATAACGGGACGCAAGTGACCGATGGGTCGTCCGGGACTATGAACATATGACTTTTTACGATCAAGCTCTGCAAGCGCGAGTACCTCGTCGCCAAGGATGCCACTTAGTTCTCCTGCCTCATACAAATCTGCCAAAACGAGGTATGCGCTCCTTGGCATTTCAAGCTCAAAAATAGTTGACCCTTTATGAACCATATTGCATTTGATCTTGCCTCCACTCGCTTTCTCGAGCAAAGAAAGCGTCTTCAACATTTTACTGAGATCCTGCAGGTCACCCTTGATTGTCAGCGTAACCATTGTTGTGTCAATCGAATGTCCTCCCGCAATTCGGTCGTCGCCATTTGGCACGCGTTCCGACCGTTTTGTGATTCCAAACAATTTTAGAAGGCGATAGAGTGCCGGTTGTTTGCGCTCGACGATGTTAGGCGAACTTGCCGGCAACGCATCGTGTGATTGAGTATTATCAAGAGCGCAGTCTGAACAGCCCAAATCGGCTAATACGTCCGGCTTTCCTAGAATGTGAACGGCGAGAGAGACAGCTGTATAGGCAGCGAATGACTGCGCGTGGCCAGTTTTCGTACCATCCGCCCAGTCGCAAATCCCTTTAACCAATAACACTTCGACATTGCGAGCGAGTCCAGCCGCATATGCTCCGGCACCTTCCATCTCTCCGCCAAGGGCAGTAGGAAAATCAGTCAACAATCGCTGCTTGAAGTGATTACTGTCGACGAGCACGTCTCCAGATAGCACATCGCCCCGATGACACCGCACTCTTCCAGAGAGATTTCGTAGAACCCAGTCATCAGACAGGTCGGAAAAGCGTGAAGACAATCTAGTTCCGCATGGCAAGTGTTGGCCACGACGAATGAGATGATTTGAGCCTTCGCGCCGCATCTCATAGGGGATGATAGTCTCAGCCAGAAGCACGTCACCGAGTCGTTGTTTGGTTTTATCCGCTCCAAAAGCAATCCCCAGGACAAGAATTGCTTTGGGCGAGACTATGCGCATTGCGTCAGACACGGCCAAAGCAGAACCGCGCCGACCACCACTGCCCATTGTGCAATGAACGTGCGCGCAGACGTACCGTCCGAGCAAACCAATCCGTAGTGAAATGGTTTCAATGGGCCCGCGAGTGACTAGAGTCTCGGTGGGCAATGGAGCCAACATCGAAACAACTGCGTCCATTTCAATTTGTGTTGCCGTGACTAAAAGGACGTCGACTTTTTCCATTAGTCTGGATAACTCTCGTTTGTCGACGTCACGGTACTTCGGCACTTTTGAGCTGATTGCGGGTACAGCCTCAAAGATACGGCTGGTTCCTTGCCACACCTCGACCAGTGTTTTCGCTGGCTCACCGGTGAGCCGGCAACAGCTCGCGCTTGCAAAGGCTTCTGTCAAGAGTTTCTGCAGATCAAATGGATTGCATCGGACTTGCAGAAGACCATCGATGGTCTCCCATGCTCGAATTGGTGCCTTGTATTCATCGTGGCAGAACTCCAAGACGGTATGTTCTCGTGTTGAATCTGCTAGGGCGAATACAAGTTTGACATCAGCGTCGTCGTCAGTGCTCATGGTACGAAATCCAGCACGAAGTCAGGCAGAGAGCCCAAGGAATGTGCTGACTATCTTACCGCTGAGCGAGTGACCCATTCCAGAGAAACGCTGGAGGGTCATTTCACCACTTTCGTAGCCGTCATGATGCGCGGGCCTGGACCTGGGGAATTCGACCGACTTGGCAACGCTTCGCGGAGGCACGACGCCTTTTTGTCGCAACAGGACGCGCCGGAGCATTTTCCCAATGATCAGTTTTGATTTGAAAGGATGAAAATGAAAAAGAAAGGTCAAGGCAAACCCCCTCTGGGCGCGACCCATCCAGCCTGGATGGGACAGGTCGGATGCAGGAGTTTAGAAACATGTTTTACAACGGGTCAAATATTGCACAGCAGCAAAACGAGTACGGCATCTGTGGAAGGCCCACACTCGGCGAGGTGGCTGCTTCGCGGCAAGCGGATGCTCCGGAACTGGTTGAAGAGCGCGGATCGATCTTGGGTGAGGCCTGAGCCGCAATGCGGCCCGGCGGGCTTCCGGACCGCCACGCCAGGTGTCGCGATCGCCGGCATGATCAACGAGAATTCACCGCATGGCCTGGGCCGCCGCTGCATAGAAATGGGCCTCCGCGATGATTTCGCAGGTCAAACGAACCGCGTTCTCGCATATGTAATTCATGGTGACGAAATCAGTCTGTCACGAAACACACGCAGGACAACAATACGTCGTTGTCCTGCAAGTAGTTAAGTAGCGAGGAATCATCACAAACCTTTGACTCGCTGCATGTTACTCGATATGAGCCAACGACCACAAAGCACCTCAAAAGTGGAACGGCGTAAGTGGTGACTTGTAAAAAAATTGGCACCCAATTTGGGTGCCAATTTTAGAGCGGGGAATCATCACAAACCTATGACACGGTGGTCGATCGATATGAACCATTGACCACAAAACGCTTTCAAAAGAGGAACGACGTAAGTCGCGTGTTGTCAAAGACTTGCAAAAAAATTGGCACCCAATTTGGGTGCCAATTTTATAGCGGGGATTGGATTTGAACCAATGACCTCCGGGTTATGAGGCGGTATTTTGAGCACGAGGAATCAGCCTGAAACCTCTATTTTTGTAGAGTCAAATCATACTTTGGGTGGAATGAAAGTCAATGCCGGTATGTGCATTTTTTTGCATGAGAATGCGGTAAGCACCGGACAAAAACGGTATGTACCGTTTTGTTTTCTGTAGCTCAAATGAACTAATTTGGGCCATCAGCGAATCTCAGATCGTCAAGCTTTTACTTTTGGAAATTGTGCACTTGCTGGGTTGAGGTTTCATCGACGAAGACGAAGCGGCAAGCAGCAATGTGTCCGATTCTACGTTACGAGTCCCACGAGGCGCGGCCACGTGGGAGACACAAACAGCGCGCCGACCTGATGCCGGCGCGCCGTCGCCATGTGTGATAGTGAAGGGTGCCCGTTTTTGCTCGAAATGACATTCCTACTGGCTGCTATTGCAGGAACCTCGCCATCCTGTAACGAGCGTGCTGTATCCGCTTGTGCCACAAGCGCCACGTGCCTTGATACGGTAATTGTACTGCATACACGCTTGGCCAGTAGTGTCGTTGAACTTCGGTGAATAGGTCAATGCGACGAACTCATAGGGATAACCAGGGGATTTACGCTTGCGCCACACCTCGTAAGCCGTAGCGCCACCGATGCTGTTCCAGCGCAGTTTTACCTTGGCACCGAAGGTACCTTTGGTTGCAGTCAAACTATCGGGCGCAGTTGGTGCTGCGCAGACATCAAGGGCCGCTGCATCCCAATACAGAGTTGCATTGTTTCCAGTGTTTGCATCGGAAATGTTTAATATGACTCCGATGTAATACGAGCCAGGCGGCAAGTTCGAAGGAAGGGTGGGAGGATTCGTGACGGTGATGCGAGTACTACCTCGGGCCGCGATATTGCTTGTAAACGAGTGAGTTTGAAGCAGCACGTCGTAGGGCGAAATGTAGTCATCGCCCGACAAAACAACCTGCACTGATACAGTGCCGCTGAAGGTGCTATTGGAATAGTTGTGAACTAAGTAATTCAGTCCTTGAAGCGGACTCCCCGCTCCTGCCGGGGAATCCACATTCACATCCATCGGAATCAAATCTGTAGCCGCGGTCGCAGCAGATTGAATTGTGCTCTGAATAAAAGAAAACTTATTGGAATCAATCCGAGCCGTATAAGAAACCGTGTTTGAATTGTTCGTACCTGAATGGACTCCATGCACATATCTCGCGTTCGATAGGAATGTGTAAGAGCCTGTTCCACTCGAGCCGCCATAGCTCGCATTGTTGCTGTATGCCTGGGTTGTAGAGACGCATCCTTCATAGGGGCCCGAACGGAACCACATTTGTTCGCCGTCAAATGGCCCCGCGGCTGGGTACCCGGCCTGATTCCATGTTGAAGACGTGAAGAAGCTGCAATCGTTGTTGTATCCGTAGCCGTACCAACCAGTGAGAGCGCCCACCGGGCGATCCAGGCGGACGAACCCGACATCGTGCGAATAGTCTCCGGAGTTAGTCCACGCTGTCCATGACCACATGTTCGTTGCGTTCGCTATGCCGAATGGTTGTGTGCCGTTGTCATACGCAGGCACCACAACCATATTTGTCGACCATGTGCTCCCGGCACCACCATGCACAACATGCCCGGCTGTAATCACATGCCGCGAATCAATCAGCGTTCCGGAGGCGACATAACTCGACCCGCCGCGTTGAAAGTAGATTTTGCAATTTGCAGACCACGGATAGTTCCAAGGCGCTGTGACCATGCTCGTGCCGGCAAGAACCTTGGGCATGCCTTCGCTTTCATTGCTCAGGATCGATGCGCCAGGAAGGCCACCCGGCATCAAGTCCGAAGACCCGCCGGAGATGCCTCCCATCATCGGAATTGTCTTGGCGCGGTTGGTTTGAGGATCCCATTCTACGAGTTCGTTGGGTCCCATGTGCGGTGGAATTCGATCGTCAACAACGACTGGTTCAAGGGGCACATAATGATCGGCCAAGTTGATGGTCGGCCGCGGTGGTCCATCGATCATCTGGAGCCGAACGAGATCAATTGGCGAAATTTCGGGCGCGAGGAGATCTGCTTCTTGGTCATCGCCCGCAATGTCGGCACTCCAAGTCACCGGCGGTGAAATCGTGAAGGCAACCAAACAAGCAAAAGTAGAGATGAATGTTCGAACGGTCATGTGCGGATGCTCCTTTGTAGTAGTGTGTCCTGTATAAACACCTACTCCTACGCCGAGGACGAATTGCACCCGCCAAAGGAAAAGCTTTATTGCGCGCATATCACCAAGTTTCTTGCGGAGAACTTTCCCCGCAGTCGATTTGCAGTGTTCCAAACCAGCGCGATGCGGTAAATGGACGACGAAATTTGTCATCGCAGCCGCCCCAAACGCCGGCATATCCACCCAACGTCCCGGCAGACGTCAAACCGCTTTGCAAACCTTGTTTAGGTGTAAGCAATTTCCCCTGACGAGAATCATAATCGGATTCTTCAATCGCTTTCCCCTGCGCGCCGCGTTCCCAGGCAATTAGCGTCGAACGCTCTTCCGCTTCAATTGTTCCATCGCCTGGAAATAGTCAGCGATCCAACGATACAGCTTGCGACGCACCGCATCGGAATTAGGGTCTGTGCCGTCCCGACGCGCTGTTGAATCCACGTTTCCGCCCCAGCCGCGATGAAGAACCGGCAGCGCCACTTGATCAAGAATCATTTGTTTAGACACAGAACCACCGCGCTGCGCAAGTGCATGAACCTGTTCCCAGATCATGTGTTTCGTGTATTTCAAACGGTGAATGACTCTGGGCCGGTTCAGGAATACTACTTCAGCATCGTTGAGAGGCTGTCCAAGAAAGTGTTTGATCTGGAGCTGTGTATCTCTTATTTCCTCGCTGCTAATCTTGGCAAAGTCCGGCGTGTATAACACATCAGAACCAGGGTCAACAGGCAACTGTCCAGGTTTCGGTCGCATTGCCTTTTTGACACCATCTTCGTCGCGATAGTTGATGGGTGGTTTGATGATGCGTACGTCCTGATTATTTATCCCGGGAATTTCGGGCACTTCCATTTCAAATGGATTTTCTGGACCGCCGTCACCCAAATCACCCTCTATATCTATCTCTTCATCTGCGTTGCCGCCGTATTCATCTTTTGCTTTGTTCAAGGCATCCTTGATCGCACCACTGGAATCTTGATCGGACCCCTGAGATTCATCAGCTCCAAATGGATAGCCTATTCCATCACCCGCCCATCCAGACAACAATTTCCCGATAGTCTTAGCTGTCACTTCACTCGTCGACTGCGGACTAATCCCAAGTTTGGAGAGTATCTTGCCGAGTGCCTGCCCCAAAATCACACTTCGCCCTGCGGCCAACAATGCTTGTCCAACTGAGCCCGTCTTTGCATATTCCTTGATGCCCGCATATGTAGCACCAGTTCCAACACTTCCAATTTCAAGCATTTGCCCCATTCCGACGAGTACAGCTCCCTGAGGAATCCCCAAAGCTAACAGCTCAATGCCCTCCGATGTTAGTACAAACCCACCTACACTCATTGCGCCGGTGACTCCCGCCACAACCATATCCCCAGCTTTCCAGTAGGGTGAGAATTTCGTCTCGGCCTTTGGCGGTGTCGCAGTGCTCGTTGAGGTAGGCAGGCACATCATGACCAATACCATGAAGATTTGTGTGATTCTCATGACGCCACCTTGTTACCCATTGACTTGACGAAATCGAAAAGCCTGACCGACGCATCCTCACAAGCGCTCTGAATTGCTTGGCTCTCTGGGACTCGCGTAAACGTCGTTCGAACAGACCCGAATCCGGCAAATGACCCGCCGCTCTCGCGCTTGGAATCCGAGAGCAATCCTGCGGTCCGGAATGTGAAAACGCTGCGCGAGGTCACCGCATCAACCAGGTTGAAAGAAATCTCTACCACGCCGCGCCGTTCTTCCTCACCCGATTTCACATCCACGACGAACGTCGCACGCGAATTCGTCTGCCCACCTTGAATATTGCGATCTACTGTTGTCACGGTTGCCGAGATCAGATAGTCAGCAGTAGCGATCGCCTGCTTGGAATTTCGACCTCCACTTGCCCTCGCGTTTGCCTCGCGAAGTTCGCGTTCAATTTCTATCTTGCCACTTTCGTATCGGTCGATCACGTCAAAGTTCCAGCTTTGTTGCAGCACCTCAGTGAGATTGGCCTGCACGGTTTGCTCAAATGCCCGTCGCTCCCCCGCAATCGGAACCGCAACTGACACGGTTCCGATAGCAATGGCAATTCGGGGAAGTGATCGGTCTTCGGGCGGTTTAAACCCAGGCGACATGACGACGGGCGAGAGATGGACAACGTCGGGATGAACCACCGCCTGAGGCTGCGAACAGCCTGCGGCCAACCACGACGAAGCGCTCCATAGGAATAGCCAAACCAAGCGGTTCAAACTCTTAGTTGCCCAGAGCGGCATGAATCACCTCCGTTCCGGAAATCACATCGAACAACTCGGAATCTGCGGCAACTTCGTCCTGCAGTTTCGAAAGGAGATCCGTCATCAAGCTTTCTGACGCTTCATTATCTTCTGCGAGCATGGCAAGTCCGGCTCCCAATCCGCTAATGAACACCAAGCCACTGCTGGCTCGCTTGATCTTGCGCTCCGCCAGGATCGCCAGTTTCCGCGAGTACAACTCAGTTCCGTTGTGCGCCACGAACAGTTTGCCTTCGACGTAACCATCGCGCACGTTTGCATCGCGAGTGAGAAAGCACCCGAACTTGGAAATCTGCAATTCGACCGTAGGGCGTTCGGCTGCATCAACATTGCTGCAAATCCCCCGCGACGCCAATGCCTGAGCGACAGCGGCCCGTATCAATTCATCGCCCTTCTGCTTCGATCGCAGCGCGGCACCTTCTCGCGCAGAAGCCTTTGGGTCGGCGGCGTCACCCACCAGCTCCACGTGCAAGTTCGCCTTGGGAGAATCTGCACTCACTTTGGAGGCCATCAAATCTCGACCGCACACTTTGGTCAAACTCTTGGAATAATCAAATGAGCGGGATTCTGCACTACATCCGCCGAGAAATGCAACGATCGCGATCGCTGCGGCCAAACCAGACTGAAGTTGATAAATAATCATGCGCATACTCCTAAATGGAAGACCATGTCTCAGAAATAAACGAGCGATTGAAAGATCGCTCGCTGAGCGGAGCGTCGTCCGCCTCAACTCCCTGCGACATCGCCATTGCGATCCGCCATTTTTTTGGTGTAAGTAGAAAGATTCGCGCCGAATTGCCCCGGATCGATCTAGTTTTCTAAGAAGGATTAATCATGTTGAAATTTACTGGCAGCCATCTCGACCGTGTTTACTGAGATCTGGCCGGAGCCTTGTTCCCCCGATCCTCGACAATCCGCGTACGGCATAAGTACGATGATGCTTGCCTGTATCAGGAGGTGCTTTGATGAAGACCGATTTAACCCGGCTCATTAGTGCGGCACATAGCGGCGACGCCGACTCGCGTAACGAACTATGGGAAAGGGTGTATGACGAAATCCACCGCATGGCTCAGGCGAAGCGGCGCAAGCGCCCCAGCGACACGTTTCAATCCACGGAAATCGTTCACGAGGTGTACAGGAAGATTGCTCACCAACTTGATATCCCTTGCCAGGATCGCCGGTATTTCTTTGGGATGGTCGCGAATGCAATTGAACAAATTCTGGCGGACCATGCCAAGGCTCGTCGTAGGAAGAAGCGCGGGGGAGATGCCGTTCGCGTGGAACTCCTTGACATGGCAGGTTCGACCAAGACTTCTGAATACGACGCTCAAACCCTTCAGCAGGCAATAGCCGCCCTCGCCGAAGAAGACTCACGCTGTGCTGAAATTATGCGGCTTCGCTGCTGGGCTTCCCTCACAAACGCAGAGGTTGCCAAAGTTCTTCAAACACCGCTTCGAACCGTCGAACGCGATTGGCAATTCGGAAAGATGTGGTTGGCCCGGCGACTCAAACTAAATGAGAAGTTATGACCCAGATTGACCATGAACTGCTGAAAGACCTACTCTGGGAAGCCAAGAGCCTGTCTCCTGAGGATCGAATAAAATTCCTCAACGAGCGGTGCGGCCATGATCACGAGCTTCGCGGTGAGGTTGAATCGCTCCTGAACGCCGATACAACTGGTGTTGAACCGCTCTCCACCGGCAGTGCATTAAAGTGGCTGAGCGACACCGAAAAATCTCACCTCCCGGAACGAATCGGCAAATATACGATCAGGCGGCGGATCGACAAGGGAGGTACTGGCGTTGTGTTCGAAGCAACGCAGGAACACCCAGCCCGCACGGTTGCGCTCAAATTGCTGCGCTCCGCGGTCATTACTCCACGCGCCATGCGCCGCTTCAAGTTTGAGGCGGACATTCTCGGACGCCTTGAACACCCGAACATAGCTCGCCTTTACGACGCCGACACTGCCATGATTGATGGTGTTCCAGAACCCTTCCTTGCCATGCAATTCGTCCGCGGTGTGGACGTCGTGTCCCATGCCAACGAGAAGCATCTTGACAATCGTGCCCGTCTTTCCTTGCTCGCTGAAGCCTGCGACGCCGTGCATTTTGCCCACACCAAGCAGGTCATTCACCAAGACTTAAAGCCCTCCAACATCCTCGTCGACGATCGGGGACAACCAATGATTCTGGATTTTGGAATTGCGCGGCTGACGGATGATTCAGATTCAGAAAACTCACAATCGAAAGAAGATCATGTTGCAGGAACGCTGGGGTACCTCAGTCCGGAGCAAGCCTCTGGACAGCGCGACAGAGTCGATACCCGCTCGGATGTTTATTCACTTGGCGTCATTGGCTTTCAACTGCTCTCGGGTCAGCTCCCTCATCCGCTGCCGCACCCCGCGGCACAGTTTGAGACCTCAGTGTTGCTTCGTCGCACGCGCGAAGTACCTGCGCCACGATTGGGCTCGCTTCAGAGGCGGTTCCGCGGCGAACTTGAGGCCATTATCGCAAAGGCCTTGGAGCTCGAGCCGGACAATCGCTATCAATCCGCCTCCGAGCTTGCAGCCGATATTCGCCGATACCTCCGCGGCGAACCCGTTACACCCTTGAACGGAGCGATGTACCATACACGCAAATTTGTGCAACGGAACAAGGTGCTGGTCGCGGGCATTGCTTCGACAGTTCTAGCGCTACTCGCAATTGTGTATCTCAATGGGCGACTGGAGAAGTCTGAAAGCCTGAAGAAAGTAAAGACCGACACAGCCACTCTATTCGGCGAGGTATTAAGCGACATTGTGGGCTCTGCAGATCCAAATCGCGCCCAAGGGCGCGATGTAAAAGTTATTTCCGAAGGCCTTGATCGATATGTTCGTCGGTTGGATAGCGCCTCCGGAAATCTGGACGCTTTAATTGAAGCCGATCAGCGGTTGACGCTCGGCGTCACATTTACGAATCTTGCACAATTCGAAAATGCTGAGACGCAGATTCTGAAATCACTAGCCCTTTTTGAAAAGGCATATGGTAAAAACGATTCTCACACGGCTGATGCCATCGATGCGTTGGCGTGGACGATTTCGCTGGCTGATAAACAACGCTGCCAAGAGTCGATCGAGCTGGCACGTCGCGCCATTGCCATTCGTGAACGAAATGAGCCCCGAACCGCGCCAGCGCTGCTTCGTTCACGCGCTAATCTTGGCATGTATGAAGCCTATTGCAACGGCAAAGAAGCGGCCGGCCTAGATTCGGTTATGTTGACTGCATTTGCGCTAGCGCGAAAGAAGGGCGAAACCCCCCAGCAACTTGGCGCGTATCTCGACAAACTTATGCTTCAAATTGACTCTCAGTTACGCCATGGAGAGTTCGATGACGCAATCCAAATGGTGATCGACGAGGTCACACCGCTCATTCCGACTTTTCGTGAGCAAGTGCAACTTGGGCTTGCCGGATTTGCTCAAATGCTTCAGAAAGATCAACCAGCCCGTGGAAATGTTGCCGAGGCAATTGCCACCGCCGCCGTCCGAATCGGGACGAAACAATCCACTGCCATGCATAAAAACACCATCTGGGCTCGCACAATGCTTGGTCAAATTCAGTTTCTGAATGGCAAGCGGCCCGAAGGTCTGGAGACTTTTCGCGCTGCCCTTGAAGATGGTCGACAAGTTGTTGAGAAGCGCGATCCAGAGTACGCCCTGGGACTTGGTCGCTACGCCGTGCTTCTGGAACGCGACGGACGCTATGCGGAAAGCGAGCCATATTTCCAGGAAGCAGCCGATCTCTCTCGCAAATATCGGGGACGCGGGTCTCAACACCAGATATCCGCTCTGGTCAATCTTGGATTCATTGAACAAAAACTCAACAAGTTCGATGAATCTGTCAAGGCCTATCTGGAAGCCATCCAGTCAATGGTTCGCTGGAATGACGTTAAAGAGCACAGTTCTGAAATTGTACTGCTTGCACGAACCTCCCCAGACAGGTGTCAGCTCATTCTCGCGTCACTCAAAACAGCCTGGGATCGCCTCGATGCAACTTCACGTCTGCAGCCTGCCGAAAAGCGACAAATTGCGACAATGTTAGTTGAACTGTCAGCTCTAGTGCGCGATCCGGAAGAAAAACGTTGGCGCGACGTCGTGGCGGCACTTCCCTGAATCGTCAGAAAACACTTCACCATATTTTGGACAGGATTTGTTTCGAATCGCAAATGCACGAACACCAACTTGCGGGAGAAAGTGCGATTCTGCGCCGAATTGGAGTTTGAATTTTAGTTGATGCGAACGACAGACCTTCGGGTGATGCAGCCAACGATGCACTGTTTTGGAGCTACATACCGCATCTGTCAATCGACAAAGACCTTTCAATTACGCATGCTTAAGGCCACCATCCAGCCTTTGACGGAAAAACAGTATTTACCGTTTTCGTAGTTGTGGAAAATGCAGAGCGATTGAATTTGCCAGCAACGAAGTTGCGAGCCTTCTAAATTATCCACAAATAGTTACTCGTAACGACTTTCACAGTTCAGCCATCCTCGACGTAGGGCATGTCCCGTTTCCAGAGCTCCGCGAACCATTCGCAAATCCCCCCTTTCTGGTTTGAACACCCGGTCGCAACGATAGTGCGAACCGCTTCGCAGGTTCTTTGGCCGGTGGCATGAGTTATATGGACCACATCACCGTTTGCATGGCCCCCTCGCGGGTTCACGCGGCTATTGCGAGCCGCTCGTATGCGAAATAAACCGTTTGGGTCAAGTCTGCGGGTTATACCGCCGAAGACGATTCAGCAACATGTCCATTAAGCCGTTCATTTCGACCCTAGATAAATCCTCCGGCAACAACTTCGACGATCCTGCGCTATTTACGCTCGCACCTACGGAATCGCAGTCGATCATGGATGCCTTTAACCGATTCAGCGCAGCATGCACAGCGAACAATAAAGCGACGTGACAATCGCTAATGGTCGCTGAGTAAAGAGTGAATCCCATGACACACCAAATCAGTGATTTATCTTCACGAGCCGTGTCTATTCCCGAAGGCATGATTGGCCCTGACGAGGCTTGTCGCATGTTCGGCGTGTCGCAGCGCACGTGGAGCGAGTGGCAAAAGCAGGGCAAGGTGCACGGCGTGCGCGTCGGCAGATATAGATGCTATTCCTCTGAAGAAATTGAGCGCTTGAGCGAAGAGATAAGGCGCGCAACTGAGCCGTACCCCGACGCCGAGCGGCCCAGGTGTTATCGTGTTCCGGTGATGAGTCGGGTTCATCGCATTGAGGCAATCATCGACGCCGATTCGTTGCCGCTGATTCGTGGCAAGCGATTGAACTGGACTTCGGGATCAGGTCGCAGTTTGAGCAGCGGCATGTTGGTGTGCCAAGGACCCATGACGCCGCTGGCGAGGATCATCATGGGTGTGAAAGATCCGGAACTTCTTGTGAGCCATTTAAATGGTGACAAGCTGGATTGCCGTAAGGAGAACCTGATCGTACGGACGCGATCGGAAGTTGCACTGGCGCGCAAGTGGGAGGGGTTGGAGCCCTACTCAGATCCCCTTTGCTCGAGCGTGGTGCGCGTGCCGGTGTGCTCGGACAAGCATAAGGGGATGGAGGCGCTGATCGACTCTGCTGACTTGGCGCTCGTGCAGGGCAAGCGATGGAATTGGACGCCCAGCAAGACGAATGGCGGATCGGTGATACTTGCGATGGGTGGCACACCCAAGCCGTCGTTAGCGCGAATTATCCTGGGGATTGACGATCCGGAGCAACTGGTCAGTCACGTCAACGGTGATCGATTGGATTGCCGCCGCGCGAACCTCGCCGTGCGCACGCGCAAGCAGGTGGCGCGGGCGAGAAAGAAGACGCTGGTCAAGGCTGGCCGCGCGTGCAGCTCGCGGTTCAAGGGCGTATCGCGCACGGCGAGCGGGCGGAAGTGGGCGGCGTCGATCAACATCGGCGGCGAGTGGCGCAATCTCGGTCGCTTTCGCAGCGAGATCGATGCAGCGCTCGCCTACGATGCAGCTATTCGCGAGCTCATGGGTGACGATGCCGGGGGCTTGAACCTACCTGATGCGACGGAAGTTGAACGACTTCGGGCGCTTGAGCCAGTCGTGGAAGATGGACCATGGCCCCCGCAAGGCATGGTCGATATTGATGACGCATGTCAGATGTTCGGGATCGCTTCAAAGACTTGGCATGAGTGGGAAAAGAAGGGCAGGATTAGCTGCGGCAAGTTCTATCCGTTACCAGATGATAAGCCTGGACGGTGCAAGCTCTATCCGATCGAGGAACTCGAGCGCTTGCGCGAGGAGATAAGCAAGCTGGGCAAGCCGTATCCAGATCCCGATCGGCCGGGCGCATTGCGTGTGCCGCTCAAAAGTTACCTGGTAGATCGCGAAGCGCTGATCGATGAGATGGATTTGCCAATCGTTGAGGGGAAGAACTGGAACTGGTCACCTCGAAACGAAGACGGCAAGACAGAGGGCACGGTGGTCCTGGCAACGACGGGGCGGCAATTGCCGCTGCATCGGATGATCGCGGGCGTAACCGACCCGACCACGAGGGTAAGCTTCGCTAACGGCGACGCGCTGGATTGTCGCAGGGCGAATCTAATCGTGCGTACGCTGGCGGAAACGGCACAGAGCAGTCGGAAGATGGGCCTGGTCAACGGACGAAAGTACACCTCGAAGTTCAAGGGCGTCAGTTGGGACGAGCCGCGGGGGATGTGGCTCGTGCAGATTCGCAAAGGCCAGTTGTACGCGCACGTCGGCAGGTTTGATGACGAGATCGCGGCGGCCAAAACGTACGATGCGGCGGCACGTGTGCTGTTTGGGGAGCACGGTCACCTGAATTTTCCCGATCAGCCTTCGACCGAGCAGGCGATGTCTGACGCGCGAACCGCGCTTGACAACGCCGACAACTACAGGCGCGCCCAACGCCTGCGCCAACGAGATGTCGAGCGGCAGTTGCAAAGGGCAATGAACGAGAAGCCGGTGGTGGAGACGCGCAACGACAGCGCGATGATTTCACAGGAGACGGCGCGGCAGTTGTTCGACGTTGCGCCTTGCGTCTGGCAGCGTTGGCAGGGCTTCGCTTGGCTGCCCGAGACGGTGATGGTGGATGGAACCGCGATGTACCGGCTGGTCGAGATCGAGTTGCGGTTGCTGCGATGTGGCATCGTCGCTTTGCCGTACCCTGATCCGCAGCAGCCTGGTGTGTATCGCGTGCCGCTGAGCGGCGAGACGGCTAACGGCCGCGAGGCATTGATTGATTCTGACGCTGTATCACTGGTGCAGACGAGACGGTGGCGATTTGCTGCAAGCGATAAGGGTCGAGGGGGCGAGGTGCAGACGATGATTCCCAGTGAGAACATACGGCTGCATTATGTGGTGATGGGCATCATCGCCAATGCTGATGATTTTCACATCGGTCATCGCAACGACGATCCGCTGGATTGTCGGCGATCGAACCTTGTCGTGCGGACCCTGACTGACACGGCTGCTAACAAGCGAAAGCAGGCGACGTTCTGCGGGCGGCCGTGCACATCGCGGTTCAAGGGTGTATGTATGCCTAAAAAATCGACACATTGGGTGGCCACAATTAAAAAGGACCGAGTTGCCCACCGCCTGGGCACGTTCGATGACGAAATCGCCGCTGCGCAAGCGTATGACGAGGCGGCGCGAGAGCTGTTCGGCGAGCACGCGAGACTGAATTTGCCCAGTGATGGCGAACGGGGAAGTTGTCATCAATCACTCGTGCACCGCTTCGCTGCCTAGCATGCGCTTGATCGAACTACAAATTCGACGTGTTAAGGTCTCAATGGCCTCCTCTTCAATGCAGATCGATATTGGACCATCACCATTTGCTTGTGCCCTAATGATCTCGCCAGACAAGATCACCTGCATCGCGCGGCCTTTGCCGACGAGTCGCGGCAGGCGCTGCGTGCCGCCGCCGCCGGGAATGACGCCGAGCTTCACTTCGGGCTGGCCGAACTTGGCGTTCTCAGAGGCGATGCGGATGGTGCACGCCATGGCGGTTTCGCAGCCGCCGCCGAGCGCAAAACCGTTGATGGCCGCGATCACCGGCTTGCCGAGGTTCTCGATAAGGTCGAGCACAGCCTGGCCGTGACGCGATGACTCCTCGGCTTCGACGGCGCTCAAGTGCGCGAGTTCGCCGATGTCGGCGCCGGCGATGAACGCCTTGTCTCCCGTGCCCGTGATGATGACGCCGTGGACATCAACATCATCGCGCGCGGTTTCGAAGGCGTGCCGCAAGTCGTCCCACGTCGCGCCGTTCAGGGCATTGAGCACCTTGGGGCGATTGATCGTGATGTACACGATCCCGCTGCCCCCGCCCCCGCCCCCCACAAACTTGGTCTCGTAGAGGAGGTTCTGAAAAGCGGAAGCAGAGACGGGGACTGTGGGACTGGCAGTGGCGGTAGCGGTGATAGGCATGGTTGGCTCCTTCACTGAACTGAGCGAAAAGAGGCGGACAATGCCTTAGAAGGGATCGTCTTGACGTGGGGGGCGCAGGATCAACTCGGCGTACGGCTGGCGGATGGAGAGGGCTCGCATGTATTATGCATCGACCGGATCTCATTGGCGATTCAGCAAGGCCGATCGACGAATTGAGCGTTCAATGGACGATGACGAAGAACTGGTTACGACTATTGAGAGATACTTCAGAATCAGGTTTTACCCTGACGAACTTTCGAAAACTGGAACATTTGGCCAACTGTGCGAAGTCGTGGTTCGTGTGATGAACGAAGCTCAGCCACCAGTTCCGTATGCGTTTGATCAGTTCTGGGCGGCAATTCAAGAGATCGCGGCAGACGTGCTCGGAGTTTCAGAGGACGATATCACACCAGTGACCCGATTCTCTGAGTTGAATATGTGATTCCGAGCCTGCTGCGGTACTCGATCGTCTTGACCCCACGCAGGATCAGCTCGGCATACGGTTGTCTGATGCTCAATGCTCGCACCAGTACCCAATCGGCTCAATGCACCCAAAGACTTACAGCCTATTGAGTGCGGAAAGTCGCCGTGGCGACCTGCCGGATGGCGAGAATGAACCATACCATCGTCAAAACACCAGACTATGATCCACTCCCACCTACCGTGAGCCTACCTTCAAAGAGCACAGGCTGAAGTTACCTCAATTCAACGTCTCCAACTATGAACGCTCAAGAATACATACGATCGCTAGGAGACGAGTTCGGATGGACACAAGCAAGCCACGACCTATCGTCGGAGTTTCGCCAAGCAAGAATCGATGCTCTTGAGAAAACTGGATTGTTCTCGTCAGATCAAATTGCGAACATGCGGACAGATGATTCACTGCCAGTTGATTCTCGGGTTGTGGAATTCTTGGAGCGCATTGGCGCGCTTGTTGCTGCTGAACTGATCGCCATGGGGTACGACAGCTTCCGTACGCCCACAATTGGTCTTTTGGAAACGCGCGATTTCAATGCGTGGGCGACAACCTCTCCAAATGGTGATCCGGTCTGCTTGATGGATCGGTTCTTATGGGGAACACTTACTCTAGTTGGTGCCTCGTTAACTGAGATGCTTTTCGAAGGCAGCGATGGCAGTAGCGGAAACCACCAAGGGGCGCAAGTGCTGTTGTTCGCAGCAATGCTTCAATTTGCACGCCAACATCAATCTGTGGCATTTGAGATAATAGAGAAAGAGTTTGACGGTATGGCAGCTGATCCAATTCGTGTGTTTGTTGCAATGCAAATTGTTTACGGCATGCTGTTGTTTGTTGTCGCGCACGAATTCGCTCACCATGCGCTTTGCCATTTGCCCAGTCATATGAGTATCCCCAAAGGGAAGACTCTAAAGGTCTACACTCGGTCGCAGCTCGATGAATTTGACGCTGATCTGCTGGGGTATCAGGTATTTACTAGGATCGCAGGGCCTTCAGTTGAATCCGGCACACGTCGCCTTTTCTCCCAGGCTGAAGTGGCACCAATACTTCTTGTTAGGTTTCTTGCACTCTACGATTCAACATTTGCGCAGACATATGAAGGAGCATCTCATCCCAGTTGGATTGAACGGTTGAACCGTCTCGAAGAAGAACTGCAAAAGGACGGTCATCCAAATGCCATATCGCTCAATGCTGTCTCGTGCAAGCTGTTCAAGCAATTACAGAATTTCACTACGAATGCGCGTGCAGCTATTGAACGTAACTCCCATAGTTAGTCTGGAATCTGATTATTCAAGAGTGCGGCAAGTTAGCATGATTCGGTACGTGTTGCGAAGAACGGGCGGATAGCACACACACTATTTGTCCAGGGCAAGCCCAAACCGCTCAAACCCCGGCCCGCCGTCCTGCTCCATCTCATTCAACACCAACTCTCGCAGGTGCGTGAGGGCCTCATCGAGGGTCGCGCACTCCGTCTCCGTGTCGTTGGCAGGGTCGGATAGGTCGAGCGCGTAAACGGTGAACATCGTCATCACAGGGAAAGATCGGGCGTTTGCGGGCTTGCCTTTGATCGCGCTGGGCAATCATTCCGCGCTTGCTGGATAACCTTTCTCCGCGCAGGGCAAACTTTGTTCGCTTCCGGGCAAACCTTTTTCCCAAAAAGGGAAACCTTGTTCGCTTCCGGGCAAACCTTCCTCCCAAAAAGGGAAACCTTTTTCGCTTCCGGGTAAACCTTTCTCCGCGCAGGGCAAACCTTTTTCGCTTCAAGGCATCCCTGCCGCGCGTCATTATCCTCATTTTTGTTCCATTTCTCCCAAAGCAATCAAGTCGCCCCCGGAAGTCGCCGACGTTTGCGCGACAACAGGAGTCCGCATGTCGTCAAAACGCCACCGATATTCCACCAGCGCGAGTTCGTTGGCGATCAATAAACAACCAGCGCTCGCGCGCAGAAAGGCATCGCACATGGCATCTTCGACTGACTATCTCCCTTCACGGGAAGCTGACCTCGTCACCTTCTCAACCAACTTCAACGCGAAAATCGTCGCGGCTCCCACAAGCTACGGCCTGGTTGCTGCACAGGCGACCGCGTACACCGCGCTGCACACCGCGTTCGTCACGGCGTATCAGACCGCCAACAACCCCGACACGCGCTCGCCTTCCAACATCACCGCGAAGAACACCGCCAAGGAAAATCTTGTGAACGGTGCAGGCGGAATTCGTCAACTGGTCGCGATCATTCAGGCGTATCCCTCGGTCACCGATCGACAGTTGAGCGATCTGGGCCTGACGGTGCGCGATCACAAGCCTTCGCCGATCCCGGCGCCGACGGTTGCGCCGGAGATTGACTTTCTGCCGACGGGCACGCGCACGATTCGGATTCGGATGCACAACGAGACGACGCTGCGCAAGAAGAAGCCAGATGGCGTGAAGGGCGCGACGGTGTTTTATCACGTTGGCGCGACGGCTCCGAACGAACTGAAGGATTGGACGTTCCACACCAACACGACCAAGACGACGCTGGATGTCGATCTGCCGCCGAGCGTTGCAGCCGGAAGCCAGATTTGGTTCACCGCGTTCTGGCGCAATCCGAAAGATGAGTCAGGCCCCGCGACGACGCCGGTGAGCACGTTTATGAATTATGGCGGGTTGTCGATGGCGGCGTGAGAGAAGAGGCATCAGGCATCGGGCACTAGGCACTAGTGCCCGATGCTGTTTTCGCTCTTCGGGTTGTTTGATCGCTTGCGAAGGTAACGAACAAATTGGATCAAAAAGGAAAGCACGATGGCAATTGCGATGATGAGCCCAATGACGAAGTAAGTTTGAGAGGTTCGCGCCTGTTTCCCAATCTGTGACCCCAAATAAATAAGCGCGATCGTGATGGTTGTATTTGTCCAAAAGAGCAAGTGCCGCCGCATAAGCCTTTGAGTGTAACGTGAAACATTCGAACCCAGCAATCTCATTCATTGATCAATTATGACAACGCTCGCAATCCATCGTGATGTTCAAACGTAATTCCCCGCAGAGGCGCGGCGGAGGCCGCGCTTCTGCATTCGATCAAAGCTTAAAGTCGTTTCTTCAATGTGTCGTGGACCAGTTTCGCCATGAATGCGATCAAACAAAATGTGGCAATACTTATTACAAACGCGATCGGATAGCCAATCCACAGGCTCAGCCCGAACGTGGCATTGAGCCAGGTCACAACGAGGAGGCCGACCAGCACTGAGATGGCAAGAGAAACGATGAGAATCATTGACGCTGATTGGTAATCATATGACAAACCTGACGCTCCATTGTGATGTTCAACCTACTGCAATCGCACTTCCCGAACCGCGAAGCGGGCCAATCAATGTTCGCTTGGCGAACAAGTTCGATCTCAAGTTCATCGATGCATTGCAGAAGAAGCATGCTCGCATGGTGGGGTGGTTTCCGACCAAGCAGATTGAAGGCAACATTGCGAAGGGCAAAGTGCTCGTTGCAGACGAAAACGGATCGCCCGTCGGCTATTGCATTTCGAGCGACCGCTACAACAAGAACGACAATTGCGGCATCGTGTATCAGTTGAACGTGGTGCCGGACAAGCATCGCGGCTTGATTGGTGCATCGCTGATCAAGGCGGTGTTCGATCGTGCTGCGTATGGGTGCAAGCTGTTCTGCTGCTGGTGCGCGCAGGATTTGCAGGCGAATCACTTTTGGGAATCGCTGGGGTTTGTGCCGCTGGCGTTTCGGACGGGTTCGCGGGTTGCGGGATCGAAGCGCACGCCGCGCATTCATATTTTCTGGCAGCGGCGGATTCGCGAGGGCGATGCGGAGACTGCGTATTGGTTTCCGAGCGAGACGACGGGCGGAGCGGTGAAGGAGAATCGGCTGGTGCTGCCGATCCCGCCGGGCACGCACTGGAGCGATGCGAAGCCTGCGGTGCTGCCGGGGATGGAGAATGTGAACGTGCTGCCGCCGGGCGAGGCTGATCCGACTGCGAAAAAGTCGCGTGTGAAGACACCGAAAACCACGATCAAACCGCCATCACGGCCAAAGGGTGGATTGTGGTTCGCACCCGCTCCGGGCAGCGTGGAAGCGAAGGCAATCGCCCAGGCCGAGAAGCCCAAGGGGGGGCGCGAGAAGTTCAAGCACGATCCAAAGATCGTCGAAGCCGCCCGCGAACTGCGCGACCGCTACATCGAAGAGATCAATGCAGGAAGACTGCTTCCGCCTTCTGCGTGCGGGAAGTACGACGTGAGCAGACAAATAGAGTCTGCTCCAACACAGTTGAAGCAGACTCCGTTGCTCAAAGCGGCGTGATTGTCTCGTTACTTGGACTTGGGTCCGGGGTTTCTACCGCCACCGGATGGATTGGTGTTTGGTCCCTTTGTCGGCCAGTTGCCGCCTGGGCCATGCTGTCCACCACCATTGCCTTTCTGTCCGCCCTGATTTCCGCCTTGATTGCCACCCTTGTTTCCGCCGCCTTGTCCTTGGTTCGCCATGTCGATGTCCTTTGCTGAAGAGACCGAATCCATCGCACTCCATCACGATGATGAATGCTGCGATGGATCATAGGTCTATCTGACACTTCGATTGTCCCGGCTGTTCCACTTCTGACGTGTCAGTATTCGCACTTCAACGGACACGCAAGGTTCACACGAACGCGCTGAAGCCAGTGATCGCCTTGCCGATGATCAGGTTCTGCATTTGGTATGTGCCTTCGTAGGAATAGATGGCTTCGGCATCTGCGAACGAATGCGCCGTGTTGCGAAGTGCGAATTCCACATTCATTGTCGCCCTGCGAACATGCGAGAATCTAGCCCATCTGTACGATGCGTAGCTAACCCCGCATGTTGGCAGTGCGTTTGTACTTTTCTTAGCGAATCCCGCGAACGACTGACCTCCGGGTTTTGTTGCTAGTTTCACGATGAATCGGTCCCTCAATTCCATTCGCTTTGAATCAGAATTGCATTTTTCGTTGTTGACCGATAGTTGTGGTGTTACCTGGTTGATCGAAACACGGAAATGTCTGTTCCAAAACGGTAATTACCGGTTTTTCATTTGCCAATCCGATTCAAAAGCGTGCATTTGAAACGCGGGATTTTCGGTCGCATTTGGCCTGTTTGGGCCCCTGCAGATTTGAATGGTTTTCGCTTGATCTGTTAAAGTGTACAGTGAACGCCGAGTTGCTGGCAAACCGTCCATCATTGCTCCAAGTGGAAAGTCGGACTGCCGTGAACAGAACCATCTTTGAACTCTGTGTACCTCGTGACGATGTCATCCGTGGACGTATGCGGGATGAGGAATTTGCTGCCGATTTATCTCAGGTTGTTCAGGGCAACGCACCCAAAGAATATCTAGATGCACCCACCTTTTTCCGAAATACGTTTCCGACAAAAGGACTTCAACTCTTACTGAGAACAGTTTGCAGTCGTCTTAGCGGAATTGGCGGCGAGCTCAACTCATTAATTCGGTTAGATACCCAATTTGGTGGCGGCAAAACGCACAGCCTCATCGCACTTGTTCATGCAGTGAAGGGTGCCAAGGATGTCGATAATATTGCTGAATTCATAGACCCTACTTTGCTACCCAAAACCATGGTGCGAGTAGCGCCGCTAGATGGAGAGAATGCTGACCCATCAAACGGTTTGCGAATGGGAGATGGAATAAAGGCGTACAGTCTTTGGGGTGAGATGGCATATCGCCTAGATGGAATTCGGGGTTACGAGCGAGTTCGCAAGAGTGACGAAACCCACACGGCCCCAGGCGCAGAGACTCTTCGTGAACTTTTTGGAGATGATCCGTGCCTAATCATGCTCGACGAAGTGGCAGTGTATCTTCGAAAAGTTGCAAGGGCATTTCCAGAAGGCGCAAATCAGTTCACAGCATTCGCTCAAGCACTTCTCAAGGCTGTAGCTTCCACGCCGAATGTGTGTTTGGTTTTTACGTTGGCAATCAATCGTGAACGTGAATCTAAAGATGCTTACCGTGACGAACAGCAAGTTGCGCTTGCAGCGTTCGACGAGGCCGAGAGTATCGCAGGGCGCAAAGCGACCGTGTTAAATCCGACAGAGGAGGATGAGACAGCTTTTGTGTTGCGCCGCAGGTTGTTTCAACGAGTAGATGAAAATCTTGCGGTCGACACTGCACAAGCCTATCGCGCGCTTTGGCAGAAAAACAAAGACATCCTTCATGAGGACGCCAACCGGCGTGAGACACTGGACCAATTTGTCCGAGGCTACCCCTTACACCCAGAGACTCTCGCAACGCTGATCGAGAAAACAAGCAGCCTGACAAATTTTCAGCGCACACGCGGAATGTTGCGACTGCTTGCACGTACCGTTCACAACCTGTGGCAGGAACGGCCTGTGGATGCATTCGCAATACATCCACACCACATCAACCCTGCTGTACAGGCAATCCGAGATGAAATAACAACGCGCCTTGGTCAAGGTGCATACGCGCCCGCCCTCGCCGCTGACGTTGCAGCTCACGAAGGATTGGCCCCGGCAACTGCACAATCCATCGATGTCCGCGAATACTCCGGCCAGGCGCCCGTCACGAGTTATGTTGCGAGGACCATCTTTTTGAACACCATCGCGTACCCCGATTCGGCGAAAGGCATCGCCGTCGAGCGGCTGCGCTATGCAGTGTGTTCCCCTGCAATTGATCCATCGTTTGTTGATTCTGCTCGAAAGCACTTCGTAGAGGAATCTCTTTACCTTGACGATCGCCCTGGCTCGTCACTGCGGTACATGGTAGAACCGAATCTCAATCAGATGATTCGCAAAGCGATGGAAGAGGTTGACTCAGAAACCGTCCGCTCGCACGCGCAAGAACGCATCCGAGACATCTTCGCCGGCCAACGTCAGTCATTTGAGCCTGTGTTCTTTCCAGCAGGCCCGTACGAAGTGCCCGACGATATCGGTGACGGTCGTCCATATCTTATTGTTCTCAACTATGACGCGTCGAGCGTGTCTGCCGAACCGACCGACTTGCCCACCGACATTGTGCAGATGGCCCGGCACAAGGGTGTCGCAAATGATCTGCGATTGCTGTTGAATAACATCATCTTTGTCGTGGCCGACGCAGGTCTGCGCGAGACGATGAAAAAGACTATCCGAAAGCACCTCGGCTTGCGACTGCTCACTCAAGCCGATCGGATTCGCGATCTCGCCGACTACCAGCAAGAAGAAGTAAAGAGGTTCTATCGCACTTCACAGTTGGAAGTCGCAGTCGCGATTCTACGAACCTACCGGCACCTCTTTTATCCGTCGCAAACACCGCTCGGCAGGGGTGGCGCGCATCTCGCTCACACCGTGGTCGAGTTGCCAAATACGTCCGATGATCCCGGCAACGGGCAGCGCTTCATCAAGCGCGCGCTGGCGGATCAGAAAAAGATTTTGGAGTCAGGTAACGCGCCTGATGCTCCTGCGTTCGTGCGTGATCAGACTCCACTCCGCACCAAAGGCGAAATTTCCACGCTCGAGCTTCGCGAAGAGTTCCGCAAGGCACCAAAGCTCTCGATACTCCTGGACAATGAGCCTCTCACGCGCTGCATACGTGAGGGCATCAACTTAGAGGTCTTCATCTATCGACAGGGTGATCAGGTCTGGGGCAAGGACGATCCTGCACCTGTTGTGCGAATCAGTGACGACGCCTTTGTACACACGATGGCGGATGCCAAATCAAAGGGCTTGTGGCCACGCAGGCCCAAGGAGCCGGAGCGCGACAAAGACGACGACGGAGTGAAGCCTAAAGGCGCCGAGAAACCGGGCGCTGATCAACCAAAGCCTGCGCCGCTGCCCGGTGCTATTTCTGAGGAAGGACCGCTTCGCGCTGCGCTGATACAAATCTTCGAGAAGGCCCGTGATCGCAAGATCAACGCGTTTGGCAAAATGTCCATCCGGATGTTTGCGGCTAAGGAAGGCTGGAACCTGCATCAGGCCATCGCGACTCTGCGAAGCGTTGACGTCGGCGTCTACTGGGAAGTCCATATGACTGGCAAGGAAGTCTCTCGCTTTGATCTCGCCTTCGAAGGATCGCTGAACAAATCCAACAGCGTAAAGAGCTTCCTGCAGCCGCAACTGGCCACGGCTGACGAACAATCATTTGAAGGCACCTATTTCGTGACGTTCACCGAACCGCTCAAGACAACCGCAACGGATGCGGAAGCCTTTATCAAGAACATGACCAAGTATGGTGGCGGCGATGCCTACGTCGAAGCCACTGCCGCGAGCGAACAATCCAAATGAGTGCCGCCACATCCCGTTCGTCGGTTCTTCATCGAATCCAGCCCAAGCCGCGCTATGAACTCCGTGCCATCGTGCATGGCAATGGCGAGATGGAAGTGCAAGTATGGCAAATGCCCTCCGTCGCCACGCCGCGCCTCGCTTTACCGGAGTGGACTGCGTCAATCAAAGGCCGGCCACTGCGCATGATCGAGCATCGGCTCATCAAGCGTCTTAAAGCTGAAGGCTTTTCGATCGCCGGCCTTCGTCGCGGACAACAAAAACGCAAAGACATTGACGAAGAACTCGCCATGTCCCTTGCCCTGACTTTTCGTACGCTCGCGCCGATGAAGAGTATTGAGCGCATTGAACAAGTGAGTCTAGCAATCGATAAAATGGGCCAGGAAGAGGCGAGTTATTGGTTTGGAATGGCACTGCACCGCAAGAATCCGAGGCGTGTTTTTGCGGCCTTGAGGACACTTCTCACATCTATGTGACGATTCAAGGGGAAATACGATGGCGTTGGCGAAGCCGATGAAATGGGACAAGCTGCTTTCAAGTAGACGTATGCGAGAATTGGAAGGAGGAACATCATCCACGGGAGACCATCGCAGTCAGTTTCGTAGAGACTTCGATCGAATTGTGTTCTCATCCCCGGTTCGTCGCCTTCAAGACAAAGCGCAGGTTTTTGCGCTTGATCCAAACGATGCAGTGCGCACTCGACTAACACATTCTTGGGAGGTTTCAAGCGTTGCTCATGGCATTGCCGAAAAGGCTTGTCAATGGCTTGTTAAGTCCAACAAAATCAATTCGCAACAGGCATCGGTCATTGAGACAATTGCTAGCACTGTCGGACTAGTTCACGACCTTGGAAATCCACCATTTGGACATTTTGGCGAAGACGCAATTCAGGAGTGGTTTAGCGAGCGATTTAAGAATGAGATTTTGAGCGGTCCTGACGGAGGACGCCCGCAGGGCGCGGTCTTCGAACACCTCGATTCGAAGCGAGGTGAGACTTCACAATTGGTATCGGATTTCCTTCGATATGAGGGCAACGCTCGGACGATCCGCATACTCTGCAATTTGCAAATCTTGGCTGACCGATCCGGAATGAATCTGACCGCAGGAACGTTAGCAGCCACGCTCAAATATGTTGCAGCGTCACACGAGGTCGATGAATCCAAAGATGACAAGACGAAGAATCACACCCGCAGCAAGCCGGGGTATTTTTTTGCTGAGCAAGAGGCTGTCGATCGCATACGACTAGAGACTGGAATTGAACAGTATCGTCATCCAATCGCATTTCTCGTCGAAGCAGCGGACGATTGTGTGTACAGTCTGTGCGACATTGAAGATGGCATAAAGAAACGTGTCTTGTCATGGCAAGATTTTGAGAACTCACTTCAATCCTTCGTCAAAGATTTGCCGACCTCACAGGAAAAAGTAATAGCAACTGAGACAATTTCGCCCGTCCTTGAGCAAGCGCGTAAATCGATCGAGAATCGATTGCGAGATTCGCAACTTGAATTACATGGTCCAGCTTTGGACGATGCCCATGCGCAGATGTTCCGTGTTCACGCCGCATCTCACGTCGTAGACGGTGCGGCTGCATCTTTTCAGCACCACTTTGACAATATTATGCTCGGGCAATTCATGAATGAACTGGTGGCTGTTCCAGAATCTGGCGATGGGTACTGGTTGGTCAAATTCTGCAAATACGTGGGAAGAACACGCGTCTACAATACTCGTGAGAACATCGAACTAGAACTTCGCGGTCGCCAAATCATTCGTGATTTGATGTCTCTCATCTGGATTGGCCTTAAAGATTTCAATGGAAAAGTGCCCAAGACTCGGACGCTTCAGGGTAAGGCATGGAGTTTGCTGTCGGACAGCTACCGTCAAGTTTTTTTGAATGATTGGAAAAAGATTCCACCAGGCGGCAAGTCCGGATATCCTGAGGCTACGCTCAAGCAGTACTACAAGCTGCTTCTGCTGGCTGATTACGTGGCTGGCATGACTGATACTTTCGCAAGCAACCTCCACGCATCGCTGTTTAATGGATGAACTAAAAAACGAAAACCTACTTGCTCTTCTCCGACATCGCGTCCGACATTTTCTTTCGGATACGTCGATGTGGAAAAGTCCACGACAGGCAATTCTTGAAACGCTTCGAGAGCGCCATTGGACCGCTTGCTTGTTCGGCGGGGCAGTTCGTGACATCATGACCCACAGTGCGTGGGTGGTTTCTCGCGATATCGATGTTGTTGTCGCAGGCGCAGATGATGAGCAACTCCAGTGCAAGTTTGCACAGCATGTGCAACGTCGCACACGACTAGGTGGGTTTCATCTTGGGGTCCAGGGCTGGCGATTCGACATATGGCCTCTGGAAAAAACATGGGCGTTTCAGGAACTCCCTGTTCTTCTACAGCGAGATATTGCCACCCTGCCTCGGACAACATTTTTGACCACTGAAGCCATCGTAGTTGAACTCAGTTCTACATCTGGCAAACCTCGAGCGGTGTATGAACATGGATTTTTCGAGTCGATCGTCAACCGAACGGTTGAACTCAACCTTGAGGTGAATCCTTACCAGGCGCTCAACATCATTCGTGCATTTGTTGCTGCACGTCGCCTGAAATTTCAAATTGGTCCAAAATTGGTCGGCCACATCGCACGACAGATGCGAAGCATTTCAATTGAAGAGTTATTTGAAGAACAGATGTGCCATTATCATCGGCCGTTGTTTTCGCTTGAGGAACTTTCAATCGGCGTGAAACAGATTAAGGACGCTGCTCGATGGCGCCAGCGATGTGCACTCATGCTCCCCATGTTCGTGCAACTTGATTTGCCTGTCACATCCGATATTGAACTTGATCTGGATAATGAACTAGATTGGGACAGCGATGAGCCGGAAAGCACTCCTTGGGACGATTGTTTAGGGCAATACAAGTCGAGTTGCTACGTCTAATCAAGGGTCATCATCTAAGCTCAAATTGATTCCTCTCCATCGCAGTCCACGCCAGTGTTCGCTACTATGCGTCCTGCACCTGTTTGCAGGAGAAGCGTTTGACCACAGCACCACATCAGTCCGTGGCGGAAGCCGCGCCCGGCAAGGCGCCGCGACATGTCAAGCCGGCGGGTGATCGACGGCTCATTGAGGAATGGCTGCCAATTGTCGCGCTTGGCATCGAGTCGCTTCGTGAACGAACGCCGATGACTCCATTCCCTGCACCAAATCGTCTGCACGTGTGGTGGGCGCGGCGACCGCTGGTTGCCAGTCGTGCGGCGGTCTTGGCCTCGCTGCTTCCCGCTGACGCCGACCGGGATAAATTCATGCACATCCTTGGCATACACGGAGATCCGGTTGCGGCGAAATTGAGGATGGCCCGTGCTGGGAAAAATATCGATCCAACAACCGGCACACGTGAGAATCTTGGCCCCAATCCATATGGATACGACCGTGCCTTCAAGTACCGGCCGAATGCGGAAGAATGCCGATGGATGCAAGCAACGTGCAAACTTCGACAGTCTGTTGTTCTTGATCCAACCGCCGGCGGGGGCAGCATTCCTTTCGAGGCTATGCGTTTTGGGTGCACTGCAATTGCAAATGATCTGAATCCCGTTGCATGGTTGCTTCTAAAGGCTACTGTGGATTTTCCTGCGCGATTTGGAGCACCCCTTCTACGTCGCTATGAAGAACTGTCTGGCGAATTCATGGCGCGAACAGATCACCGATTCAGCGGCATGTTTGGGCCCGAGCCGCCCAGTACGCTTGTTGACGGCTACCTCTGGGCCCGCACCATTACCTGTCCATACTGCGCCGGCCTCATTCCGCTCTCACCCAACTGGCGGCTCAAGGGCAGCACCATCGGCGTGCGCCTCGATCCTCAAACCGACGATCCCAAACATCGCATCTGTCATTTCCAGATCGTAAAAACAGCCGCGGATCATTCACCCGGCACGGTGGCCGGCGGCGATGCCCAGTGCTGCTTCCCCGATTGCAATCGCGTTATCGATGGCGATGAAATCAAGCGCCAAGCACTCGCCGGGCAAATGGGCGATCAGCTCTACGCCATCGTGTACACCGAGCGCAAGGTGGTCGGCTACAGCAAGAACGGCAAGCCAAAGCTAAAGAAAGTTCGCGGCTTCCGCGCGCCGCGACCGCAGGATGATGTCAGCGAGCACGTCGCCAAGACGCTGGCCCAACGCATGTCTGCGTGGGAGGCGAATGGCGTCGTGCCGCACGAAGAGGTCCCTGTGGGCCACAAAACGGGCGATGCTGGCGGCGCAGGATCGGGGACTGATAAGCCTCTCAAAGTAGGGATGGCCCGATGGCGCGACATGTTCTCGCCGCGCCAACTTCTGGGTCACTGCACCAGCGTTGAGGTGTTTCATGAACTGGTGGAAGAAAGCGGCGGGCGTGGCCGCGTCAAAGAATTGGACGCCGCGGCGCTCACCTATCTCGCCCTCGCGATCGACAAGATGCTCAACTACAACGCCCGCATGGTGCGATGGCATGCAAACCGTCAGGTGGTCGCAGGTGTTTTCGATCGGCACGATTTTTCGTTCAAGTGGAGTTACGCCGAAATGGCCCCGACTGTCACGGGGCTTGGCAATGACTGGGCCACCAAACAAACAGGGAGGGCCCTCAAAGAACTGATCGAATTATGCGGGCACGAATCACCCGCTTCAACCAAGGCGAAGCGCGATGTGAAATCGCAGATGATGTTGGCGGGGACGCCAAACGACGCTGAAACCGCAGCCAAGAAGCCCCTCAATCCGAGTCTTACGAATCCGGTCATCATCACTTGCGGCTCTGGAGACAACCTCACGAGCATTGAAGATGGCTCAGTGGACGCGGTCGTCTTTGATCCGCCATATTACGACAACGTGATGTACGCGGAGTTGGCGGACTTTTTTTATGTGTGGCTCAAGCGCACGGCTGGGCTGTTGTTTCCTGAGCCGTTTTCAGATCACCTCACGGACAAGGATCGTGAGGCGGTCGCCAACGTCGCCAAGTTCAAAGACCACAAGGCCATCAAGGGCGTGAAGGGCGGCAGCACGAAGAAGCGGGCAGCACGCGATTACCAAGAGCGGATGCAGGGCATCTTTGCCGAGTGCCGAAGGGTGCTGAAACCAAATGGCATCATGACGCTGATGTTCACGCACAAGGCCAGCGGCGCGTGGGATGCACTCGCGAAGGGCTTGGTGGATGCCGGTTTCGTGATCACTGCGAGTTGGCCGATCAACACTGAAGCCGAAGGCAGCCTGCACATCAAGGACAAGAACGCTGCGAAGAGCACGATCTTCCTGGTTTGTCGGCCGCGCGAGAAGGCAGCAAAGGATGCGGAGGTCACGTACTGGGAGGATGTCGAGCCGCGCGTGCGGGAAGTAGTTCGCAAGGAAGTTGAACAGAACCAAGCGGCGGGCATCAGCGGCGTTGATTTGTATCTCTCATGCTTCGGCCCCGCGCTGCAGGTCTTTTCAGAGGAATGGCCCATCAAGCGAGGCCGGGCAGTGCAGAAGCCGCCGCCGGCCAAGGGCGTACAACTCGATTTGATTGAAGATGACGATTGGGACCCATATGCGGTGCATCCTGAGGACGCATTGATGGCGGCCCGCAGCGCTGTAAAAGCCTGGCGACTGGAGCAACTCTCGAAAGTCAAGCGCCGCAGTCATGTTGATCCGGTGACGGAGTGGTTCGTGCTGGCATGGGACGCTTTCCGCAGCCCGGAGTTCCCTGCGGATGAAGCGCTGAAACTGGCCCGCGTGGTTGGACTCGATTTTGACGCCCAGTTGAGGAACAAGATTCTTGAAGTCAAGACCGGAAGCGTGATCTTGTGGGATTCGGAAACGCGGGCGAGAAAGGGCACGCTTGGATCGGTGAAGTCAGGCGTGCAATTGGATGCCTTGCATCATGCAGCGAATCTTGCCCGTGTGCAAAATCTTGAGATGGCAAAGCAAATGATCGAAGGAGCGGAATTAGTGAATGATCCAGTGTTTGTACACGGCTTGGACTTCCTATTACATGTCCTGCCGACGCCAGGCATGGTGAGCGGCACTGGACACTCGGCAGGCGCCGCAAAAGATGGCGCAGCGCTGGAGCAATTGCGGCGACTCATGTTTAACAACGAAGTGCCTCAAGCGGATCAGTGGGTGCTTTTTCAGTCTTAGTTGGAGGCGGTTGCGCCGCAAAGATGATGGACGAAACTCGCCTGCGAGATCAGCATTGGGAAGTGCGCTACAGCCATGAAGATGGCGATCTCGTTGAGTTGTTCTATCGTCGCGTGCTGTCAAAGGCCACGCTTTACCAACGTGCGACCGGGTATTTTTCCGGTGATGTGCTGGCGCTTGCCGGCCGAGGTGTGGACAAACTCATTGAACGGGGTGGACGAATGGAGTTGCTGGTTGGTTGCACTTTGAGTGACGAGGATGTGCAGCAGATCACCGCCGGTTACGACGTGAGAGAGGCAGTTGCGAAAAGTATGGTCAATCGGATCGCGCTGAGTCAGGAAAGCTTGAATGCTCGCGAAATCCTAGGTCGGTTGGCATGGATGATTGCCCACGGCCATCTTGACGTGAAAGTGGCCATACCGCTAGATGATCGCGGAAAGATGCGTGCTGGTTTGGGGCTATATCACGAAAAGGTTGGAATCGTTAGTGACAGCGGTGGCGATCGAATCGTATTTACAGGTTCGATCAATGAAACACCGGCTGGATGGCTTCACAATGTGGAATCATTCGATGTCAATTTCTCGTGGGGCGGCGTAAACGATGAACTTCGCGTGAAGCGATGTGCCAATCAATTCGAGCGGTTATGGTCGGGTCGCTCTCGAGCTGCACGAGTAATGGATGTTCCTGAAGCAGTTAAGTTAGAGCTGCTGAAATTTTTGCCCACCAATGACACCGTGGTTCGTCCACCGCATTTGCCTGCTGATCCAAGCGCAGAAGAGATGTTGGAAATTCATGCGCCGGAATTGTCAGAACCGGACATGGATGAACTTCGGAGCAAGATTTGGACCGCAATTCGCGAGGCACCATCGCGGCCAGATGGCGAAATGGTCGCGGTGGTCACCAGTGCAATCACACCGTGGCCACATCAATTGCGGGCCTATAAGCGCATACTGGATGCTTGGCCAGCACGACTGCTTATCGCTGATGAAGTTGGTCTGGGAAAAACAATTGAGGCCGGTTTAGTTATCCGACACTGTTGGATTTCGGGAATGGCAAAGCGAATTTTGATCCTTGCGCCATCGGCGGTTGTTACGCAATGGCAAAACGAGCTGTACGAAAAATTCAATTTGCGTGTTCCAAGATACGAAAATGGAAAATTGATTTTGCCTGCGTGTCATGGCGACGAAGCGCCGCTTGAGCGAGAAGTCGCGAGGACTAAGTGGGCACATGAGCGGCTCGTATTGGCGAGCAGTCATCTTGTGAGGCGATCCGATCGGCGAAATGAAGTGTTGGATGCACCAAATTGGGATCTGATCGTGCTTGATGAAGCACATCACGCGAGACGGTCATCACCGGGGACGCCGCAAGAGGGTGGTCCAAATCGACTATTGACACTTATGCGGCAGCTACAAGCGAAGACAAATTCGTTGTTGTTGCTGACCGCCACGCCGATGCAGGTCCATCCAGTTGAGTTGTGGGATTTACTCAGTCTCTTGGGACTGCCTGAGGTTTGGAACCCGCAAACGTTTCTCAACTATTTCGAAGGATTGGCTACGAATCCAAATGAGAAGGCGTTGCATCGCCTGGCGAAGTTATTTCAAGCGACAGAGGCAGCATTCGGCCCAACGCAAGAGGCTGAAATTCAAGAGGCTGCAAGGCGAGGTGCTGTGGATGGGAAGATAAAAGCAGGCCAGGTTGTAAAGGCCCTACGTGAGCCAATTTCAACAATGCAGCTTCGACGATTGGATGTAGCACAGAGGAAAATGGCGTTGGAATTGCTGCGCGCGGCCAGTCCCGTGGCGAGACGAATGTTGAGAAACACTCGGGCTCTTTTGCGCCGCTATCACAAAGCTGGCCTGTTGACCGAAAACGTTGCGGAACGCGATCCCATTGATATTCCCGTGAGGTTGTCAACGGCAGAGCGTTCGATCTATGACGCTGTTGAGGATTACATTGCGGATACATGGGAAAAAGCAGCGAAGGAAGATCGGAATGCTGTGGGCTTTGTGATGACGATTTATCGTCGTCGCGTAGCGAGCAGCTTTTACGCGTTAAAACGTACGCTGCAGAATCGATTTGATCGATTGTCGCATCAAGAGCAGTTGCGAACGGAAAAGTCAATGTCAACCGAGCAGCAGACGGCGCTCATTGAAGATTTGCCACAGGATGAGACGGCGACGGAACAAGTTGACGTTGCGGAAGCATTGACGCTTGAACAGACCGCACTCTCATATGAAGAGCGCGCTGAGATACAGGGATTGCTAAAGGACATTGCAAAATTGGGAACCGATTCCAAAGCACTACGATGTTGTGAGGAGTTGGAGAAAGCTTTTGCCGCGGGTTACGACTCGGCCATAGTGTTTACTCAATTTACCGACACGATGGATTACCTGCGTGATTTTCTGGCGACGCGAATACACATTCCGATGGGATGCTATAGCGGTCGCGGTGGTGAACGGCGCGATTCCTCGGGCAAATGGGTCATCTGCTCGAAAGACCGAATCAAGCAAGATCTCCGCACGGGAAGTGTGAAGCTGTTAATTTGTACCGATGCTGCAGGTGAAGGTTTGAACTTGCAGACGTGTGGTGTACTTGTCAATTACGACCTTCCGTGGAACCCGATGAAGGTGGAGCAACGGATTGGTCGTATCGATCGCATAGGTCAGCGATATCCGCGTGTGCTTGTAATCAACCTGGCCTATCAAGATACCGTCGAAGCTGACGTGTATTTTGCGTTGAGCCAACGCATTAATTTGTTTGAAGGAGTGGTTGGAAAACTTCAGCCGATCTTGGCTAAGGTACCTCGCGAATTTGAAGCGACAATGATTTGCAAAAGAGAAGAGCGCGAAGCGAAACGAGCAACTGCCGTTCACTCGATTGCCACGATGGTAGAAAAAGCAAAGGAAGCGGATTTTGATATCGATGCAGTGAGCGATTCGGACATCACAGTCCCGAAATTGCCGAATTCTCCGTTTACACCTGCACACATGGAAGTCATTCTGCGCTCAAAACGATTGATGCCGAGAGCCGTGGAATGTGAAACGCTCGATAAAGGAACTTTCAAGGTACGAATTCCAGGATCGCCGCAATGGCTGCGGGTAACTCCGCTGCCGACCGTTTTTGATGAACACACTGAAAGCCATCAATTGCTCCTTCCCGACGGATTGTTATTCAACGAACTCGTTGAACTGGTCCCAAGTGCAATTCCCGGAGAGGCCACAGTTGAATCGCTACTTCAGACGTTGCCCGTATTGAATACTCCTATCGGAGCTTGATGCCGAACCGTGGCGCACGACTTGCTTTACGCGCGCGTGCGTACCGCGCGGAAATTAGCCGTTCCGTGACGCAATTCGTGTGATGTGGCAGATAACGCCTCGGATTAGATCAAACGGGTGGCATCATTGCTGCCGCAGCGTCAACACCGGTTGGTGTCAACTGAAGACATCGCATTGAGTAAGTCACCAAGCCGCGATGTTTGAGGCGGTTGATTGCCTTGGTCACGCTGACTTGAGCAGCTCGATATTTCGCCATGCCGACCTCCTGGCGATCAAAGATGGGGGTTGAGGCTCGAAAGCGATGGCGAACAGGGCGCCAGCCGTATAGCGATTGAAGCACATCGCTTCGAATAACCTCGCAGGGCTGGTTTGGATCCTGTGGGCGATTCTGATATGCGAGTTTCAAGATGGAGCGTTGAAGCTTGGAGAGTCCCCGGGTCATTTGTTCCTCAAGATGTCATCTGTTTGGAATATCGAATTCAGATTGTTTGCAGGCAACGGTTTCTTTCAAGTAGTCGAAAAGTTGTTTCAATGATTTCGCCCAGGATTTAGCCATTACGCGCATTGGAATGTGATACTCGCCAATTCACCAAATTATTTGAGCGATGTGCACGATTTTCCACTTGTGTGGCACAGGTATTGTTACACGCGCACGCGCGCGTATTGCTTTCGAATTTAGCCGTTGGCCCCACCAAACGTGGCCTATGCATGCTTAGGGAGAATTCAATCGTGACGGTCAATACCACGAGCTCAATCCCACCTTTCGAGTTCTAGCCATATACAACTCAATCAAGAATTTTTTCAACGACTCTGAGATGTTCGAGCGATCTGGCACGTGAATTGTTTCGCGCGGGCGCGCGTATTGGCCCCGAAACTAGCCATTACCCGTATTAATTGGCCGATCATTTAGCCGTTTGTGTAATTCGGCTGGAGTCTAGACCCGCCTTGAGCATTGCGGCCTCCTGCAATGGCCCAGAATTCGTTCTGCCGCATATTCTTTGCTCCCAATGCTCTTGACCATTACCACAACCCATCAACCTGCCAGCGACCTTGGCTTCTTGCTGCACAAGCATCCCGATCGTTGCCAATCGTTCGACTTATCGTTCGGACAAGCTCACGTCTTTTATCCAGAGTGCAATGAGACGCAATGCAGTGCAACACTTCTGCTGAATGTCGATCCGATTGGTTTGGTTCGGAATCGTCGTGGACCGGCTGGCGAAGGTGCTGCGTTGCAGCAATACGTGAATGATCGACCATACGTCGTTTCATCGTTCATGAGCGTTGCGATCGCGCAAGTCTACGGCTCGGCGTTAGGCGGCCGGTGCAAGGTAAACCCATCGCTCACTGAGGCAATCATGCCTTTGCATGCCACGCTTGCAGTATTGCCCTGCCAGGGTGGTGATAAGTTCATGCGGGAGCTCTTTGAACCATTGGGCTATGCCGTTGAGGCGTTGCCCCATGAACTGGATGATCACTTTCCAGAATGGGGCAACAGCCCTTACTACACAGTTACTTTGACTCGAAACTGCAAGTTGTCAGATCTACTCACGCACCTTTATGTCTTGATCCCAGTGCTTGACAACGAAAAGCACTATTGGGTTGGCGATGATGAAGTTGAAAAACTCTTGCGCCATGGCGAAGGCTGGCTCGCGAATCACCCACTTCGGGAAGTGATTGCAAAGCGATATCTTCGTTACCAGGGTCACCTGACACGTGATGCTTTGTCACGGTTGGCAGATGAAGATCAACCTGATCCTGACGCAACGGCTATATCTCACGATCAGGAAGAAAAAGCTGCTGAAGACCCAATCCGATTGAATGAACTGCGGATGGCCGCGGTATTGAGCGAGTTGATAGCTTCAAATGCAGCCACTGTGATCGATCTTGGATGCGGTGAGGGCCGCTTGCTTAAAGCCCTGTTAGAACAGCGCCAGTTTGAATCAATTGTCGGGGTGGATGTCTCGGTGCGCGCCTTGGAAATTGCTGGGCGTCGTCTCAAGCTGGATCGCATGCCCGATCGTCAACGTCAGCGAATCAAATTGCTGCATGGCTCACTCATGTATCGCGATAGCAGGTTGAACGGTTTTGATGCTGCATCGGTGGTTGAAGTGATTGAACACCTTGATCCGCCACGGCTGCGCGCCTTTGAACGCGTTGTATTTGAGTTTGCCAGGCCCAGGACCGTCATCGTCACAACTCCGAACGTCGAATACAACTCAATGTGGGAATCACTTCCTGCGGGCCAATTCCGGCATCGCGATCACCGCTTTGAGTGGACTCGAAGTGAATTTCAGCAATGGTCTAACAGTGTTGCGGATCGATTCGGATATCGCGTGCGATTTGCCCCGATCGGTCCGGACGATCCTGACAAAGGTGCGCCGACGCAGATGGCGGTGTTTCAACAGTGATCATTCAGGTACCAGAATTCTCTTTGGTGGTTTTGATCGGCGCCTCAGGTTCCGGCAAATCCACATTTGCGCGCAAGCACTTCAAGCCAACAGAAGTGCTGTCGTCTGACTATTGTCGAGGTTTGGTGAGTGACGATGAGAATGATCAATCGGCAACCGAAGCAGCGTTTGCCGTGCTGCATTTCATCGCAAGCAAACGCTTGGCGGCAGGCAAAGTGGTGGTAATCGACGCGACCAATGTTCGCAGCGAAGATCGCAAGGTAATCATCGATTTAGCTCGTCAATACCACGCACTCCCTGTCGCGATCGTATTCAACTTGCCTGAGCGCATATGTCAAGAACGAAATAAATCGCGCCAAGATCGTCAGTTCGGCAGTCACGTAGTGCGGAGCCATCGACAGCAGCTCCGCCGATCGCTGCGCGGCTTGGGTCGCGAGGGTTTTCGTCATGTGCATGTACTGAATTCGCCTGAAGAGGTGGACTCAACGAGTATTGAGCGCACTCGTCTTTGGAACAACCTCAAACACGAACACGGCCCGTTTGACATCATTGGCGATGTGCACGGATGTATCGATGAACTCAAGGAATTGTTGTCTTCCTTGGGTTACCAAGCTGGTAACGAAAGTGAATTGGCTTGGACCTACCGTCATCCCGAGAATCGCCAAGCTATCTTCGTCGGTGACCTGGTTGACCGTGGCCCAGGTTCGCCCGAAGTGTTGCGCATTGTGATGAACATGGTGGAAGCTGGAAGCGCACTATGCGTTCCAGGCAATCATGACATGAAACTGCTGCGCAAACTCCGCGGCAAGAACGTGCAGGTCTCGCACGGCCTGGCAGAAACGCTCAAGCAATTGGAGTCTGAGACGCCTGAATTCTCTGCGAAGGTAGAAAGATTCATCGATGACCTGGTCAGCCATTACGTCCTTGATGGTGGCAAACTCGTTGTCGCCCATGCGGGAATGAAGACTGAATTGCAAGGTCGAGCCTCAGGCAAGGTTCGCGAGTTTGCACTGTATGGCGAAACAACTGGCGAGACGGATGAATTCGGACTGCCAGTGCGCGCCAATTGGGCTTTGGAGTATCGCGGCGAGGCGCGAGTGGTTTATGGCCACACTCCCGTTCCTGAACCGCAATGGCTCAACCGCACAATCAACATCGATACGGGATGTGTCTTTGGCGGCAAACTGACTGCGCTGCGATATCCAGAAATGGAATTGGTCTCAGTCGATGCGCGACAGGTCTACAGCCAACCCGCCAAGCCGTTTTTGCCGCCCGACGATTCTGCGCAGCAGGTTATCTCTGCTCAGCAGGAGCATGATGACATTTTGGATTTGGCTGATGCGATGGGCAAGCGCATCATTACCACGCGACTGGGCCGCACGATCACGATCCGCGAGGGCAACGCTGCAGCTGCGATTGAAGTGATGAGCCGGTTTGCGATCGACCCGAAATGGTTGATTTATCTTCCGCCAACGATGTCGCCTGTGGAAACAAGTCAGTGTGATGGATTGCTCGAGCATCCAGCCGAGGCATTTGAATACTTTCGCAACGCCGGCGTCCAGAAAGTCATCTGCGAACAGAAGCACATGGGTTCGCGTGCCATTGTCGTTCTTTGTCGCGACAAACAAGTTGCACGACACCGCTTTGGTGTTGTTGAAGATGTCTGTGGTGTCTGTTTTACTCGCACCGGTCGACGATTCTTCATAGATGATGCACTTGAAACTCAATTCATTGCGCGGCTGGTTGCAGCTACGAACGCTTCGAATCTGTGGGAAGAATTATCGAGCGATTGGATTTGCCTGGACTGTGAGCTGATGCCTTGGTCAGCTAAGGCACAAGCACTCTTGCGCGAGCAATACGCGGCAGTTGGTTCTGCGGCGACTGGCGCTCTGCCGCATGTTGTAGCTGCGCTTGAGAGAGCTCATAAACGATCGATCGATACGACCTCCTTGTTGGAACGGTTTCAAAACAAGGAGCAGTCAATTAAGCAATACATTCAGGCCTACCGCCAATACTGCTGGCCGGTGCAGTCGATCGGTGATTACAAACTTGCCCCATTTCATATTCTGGCGTCTGAAAATGCGGTCCATGCTGACATGGATCATCTCTGGCACATGCAAATGATTGCAAAGCTCTGCAGCGCTGATGCAGAATTGTTGTTGGCAACGCCGTATCAAATGGTTGATTTGGCAAATGAAGATGAACTGCGATCCGCAACTGACTGGTGGACTCAACTTACAGACGCCGGCGGCGAAGGGATGGTCGTGAAGCCGTTGGAGTTCACCGCGACTTCACCTCGTGGATTGATCCAACCCGCAGTGAAATGCCGCGGCCGCGAATATCTTCGAATCGTTTACGGCCCAGACTACACTGCGCCGGAGAATCTTCAACGTTTACGCGAACGGGGTTTGTCTGCCAAACGATCTTTAGCTATTCGTGAATACGCATTGGGAATCGAGGCACTTGAGCGCTTCATTCATCATGAACCATTGCGACGTGTACACGAGTGCGTCTTTGGCGTCTTGGCCTTAGAAAGCGAACCGGTGGATCCGCGGCTATAGAAAAACTGTGCACCGCGGATGCAGAAACTGCGTATCTAGCTTTGAGGTTGCGTAATGAATCAGATCAAATTGACTGTTCGTGTGCTAATTGCATTGTTCTTTGTTTGCTGCGGGGTACGACCAGCACTTGCAAACGATGACATCCACACTGCTGCCTGGGCAGGCAACCTTGAAAAACTAGCAGCATTGTTGGATCACGATCCGACGTTGATTAGGAGTCGCAATTCCGAGCAAGAAACCCCACTTCATCGAGCTGCAGACGCCGGCCAGGCTGCCGCTGCAGAACTGCTCCTAAAGCGCGGTGCCGAGGTGAACAGCCAAGCCTACAACCAGTTCACACCACTGCATCTCGCTGCGAATGCCCAGGTAGCCAAAGTTCTCATCAAGGGAGGCGCTAATCTGGGGCTGATCGATGCCTGGGGAAAAACGCCGTTGCAAATGGCCATTCAAGAACGAAAATTGGATGTCGTTGACGCAATACTCGGATCAGGTCAGAAACTGGACTTGTTGTCTGCTGTCATGCTCGATAAGCGCGATGCAGTGGTTGAGATTCTTGCCAAAGAGCCACATGCACTTGCAGACTTGAATGGAGGGTCGGATTTGTGGGGAAACGTAACTCCGTTGGGGATAGTTGCTGGGCGTGGTGACAAGGAAATGGTCGAGCTTTTTCTCAAATCCGGTGCTGAAGTGAATAGCGGCACTTTTATGCCTAATGCCGGCGGTAATGCAACGCCTTTGTGCAATGCAGTTTGGGGGAATCATCCCGATATCGTGCAATTGTTGTTCGATCACGGCGCGAGTTGGCAGGGAGCCGGAGGCAAGTTTTACGACTCTATCTTCCACTATGCAGTTCAGAATTCTGATCCCAAGATTGTTGACCTGTTCTTAAAGCACGGGGCAACTTTGGAAACGAAATGGCCCACAGGTGTTCCACGCACATCCTTGCTGAGCGTGGCAGCGCAAGCTGGCAGTGTCGAAAAGGTGAAGCTAATTTTGGATCATGCACCTAATGCATTTACCGACCAGGAAAAGCAGATTGCCATGCTCGATGCTGCAGAAGCTGATCACTTTGAAGTCGTCAAGTTTTTTCGAGATCAAGGGGTGCTGTACGACATCGTGACCGCAACAATCGTTGGCGACGCTGAGCAGGTTCACGAATTCGTGACCAAAGATCAGAAATTGGTCAATGCAAAGGATGATCGATTTGGCCGTCCAGTGCTTTCGTGGGCCATAAAACATCGCAGGCATGATATCGCATTTCAATTGATTGACCGTGGAGCCGATGCAAATGCTCGCACGGTTCGCGAACAATTCTATGGTGAGACGCTTCATTTTGGACCTGTCGGTCCGGACGAAAAACTTAAACCACTTTCGGTGGGAGAAACTCCGCTGGTGTTGGCGATACAGATTGGTGAACAGGAGCTTGTACGACGACTTTTGGACGCAAGCGCAGACATCAATGCCCGCGATTGGGAGGGAAATACCCCTTTGCATGCTGCCGTAGACAATTCAAACCTCACGGCCGTGAAGTTATTGATTTCTCATGGCGCGGACGTCAATGCCAAGAATAGTCGTGCGAGCACTCCATTGCATGAGTCTTATCGCTCAGGCGAAATCGCTCGTGTTCTGGTTGAAGCGGGTGCTGATGTGAATGCCGTCAATGAATTCAACGCAACTCCATTGGATTGGGCTGTGGGGTGGAAGGATTCAGGCGCCATGCAAGTGCTGTTGGATCATGGAGCAAAATTGACATTCCCAGTCGCATGCATTGTCGGCAATACAGAATTTGTAAAATCAGCGATCGAGGCCGATCCAGCTCTTGTCGACAAACCATTAGGAGACGACCCCACCGAAACTTCTCTGGTTAGAGCGGCGATGAATGGTCAAGTCGACATTGTGCGCATCTTGCTCGAACATGGAGCGACGGTCAACTTCAAAGACGGTCGACGTACCACTCCTCTGCATGCAGCCGCCGAAGGTGGCAGCGCCGAAGTGACCCAGATGTTGCTGGATCATGGCGCGGATATCACCGCCAGTAATTATCAAGGCACTGCGCTTCATCGCGCGGCGATGTATGGCAGGCTGGAGGTGGTAAAGCTGTTCATTGAGCGCGGGGCTAACGTAAACGAGGAGGCAGACGGCGGCGGCTGGACTCCGTTGCACGCAGTAGCATCATGGTCGGATAGCGCTGAGGTGGCCGAGTACCTTATTGCCCATGGAGCTGACGTGAATCATCGCTTATTGCGAGGAGGCGAGACGCCATTGAACTCAACAACAATGCAAGGGGGCGTCAATGTGGCTCGTGTGCTATTGGCCCATGGCGCCAATGTGAACAACAAGGATAATCGTGGTGAGACACCGTTGACTCAAGCGTTGCGTCATAATCTTTATGAGGATGAAGATGCGACCATCAAGTCCAAACGCGCCCAACTTGTTGAATTGCTAAAGTCACATGGTGGCGTTGAGTGATAACCATTTTTGAAGCGTGAACCTACGCGATCGGCAATTATATCGGTCCTTCGGCCTCGGCTTATGCGCGATTTCCCAATCCAATTGCATCGAGTACTTCAGATTCGGAGATTGCGCACGCAGTCGCCCAGCGACCCAGTTCCAGCGGATCAACCCGGCGTTCTCCCCATTCAGACTTTGCTACAAACGAATGTGGTTTCTTAAGTTTGATTGCCAAGGCTCGCTGCGTTAATCCAGCGGATTCCCGCCACTCTCGCAAGCGCTTGCACAGCTTTCGATAAGCTGGATCATGTTGAGCCTTTGCACCCATTCAGGGAGCAAGGTACGATTCCCCGTGTTTGTGCCAGAATGGGGAGCAATGGTTTTCACATGAGTACAGCAGAAGGAGTCGGGCATTCGTGCGATTGAACAAACTCGACGACATTCTTTTTCCTATTGAAGAGCATCCCGTATTTGCTCGCGTGCGTGGCCCGCGCGATTACACGGATATACCGATCTTGGGCAAGAAGGCAATTTTCAACACAGTTGCCAAGCGAGTGGTGGGTGTGGTCGGACGCGGATACCGAGTTGTGACAAATCGTCAGGCCCTCGATTGGGGAATTGATTGCTGCGCAACTGTTTTTCCGAAGACAAAACCTTTGGAATGGAAAGTCAATACGATTGATGCGCCGCGTACCGGCTCGTATTGCTACATCGAACTCATGCATCACTCTTCCGTGCTGGATTTCAGCGTGGTCTTGCCTTCGTCGAAGCCAGAAGTGTTCGGGCCGTTCATACGCATCACGAATAGTTACAACACACTCCGTGCGCTTGCATTCGATATCGGCATTTATCGCAAGGTTTGCAAGAATGGACTGATAACGCCGAAATCAGTTGTCCAGTTCAAGTTCACACATTCCAAATCAAGTATGGGTGACACGATCCATTTCCAAGTCAAACGAGAGCAACTTGCTGATTTGAACAAGGCCTTCACTGGATTTGTTAACACACTATCGAGATTCAGTGTCGCAAAAACACAATGTGCTGCGCTCACTTGCCAAGCGTTGCAACTTCGAGCGCCTACAACGCCAACAAAGAGAAATGAAGAAGATTGGCACAATCTCTCGGCATACATCGACAATCTCATCGATCGATATGTTGCTGAACTCGGAGAAAACGCTTATGCCGTGTTAAATGTCATTACCGATCTTGCATCCGCGCCACCCGAGAACGGATTGGTTCGACGTGACCGTCATGGCCTTCAACGCCTAGCCGGCACATGGGTTTCATCATTTACCGAGCAATGTAAGCAGCCCGATTTCAGCCTCGATAAGTACTTCGAAAATTGACACTCGACTGCGTCCTACACTTGCGATTTTCGTTCGGATTGCTCAATCGTAGAAGCCAGCCATAGGCTATTCCACATGCGGGTATTGCGCAGAATTTGACGAAAGTGCTTCAACGTGAACGGTCGTTGGCGGATTTAAGGTTATCCCTTCAGGTAGAATTGGCGTGACTACTCCACTTCCCAAAACCTTCCCAGAGGGGTCCAGGTTCAAGCGGCGCGAAGATTCGTTCTTCGTTTGGCCGATTGGTACCGGCGAGGTCCGTTCCGACTTGTTGCGGACGGATTGCTCGAACCGGCGCCCTTAGAAGACGGTCGATCGGCATTCATCACCGGCGATTCAATCTCTGAATCGGAATTTCGCGAAGAGGCTGCACACCGCGCTGCCACATAGAGTTCCTGGGAATCGGCACACGGTTCTCCTTAGGGCGCACGATCGCCAAGACGTGGGCAGATTGAATTCATTTCAAAGATCGCGGGTTCCTGTGAACTTTGGCTTTTACCGGTTCCGGCATGTTGTCCTGAACTCTCCAATTGTACCGCTTGACGTCACAACTTGGACGAACATGTCGACATCGCCAAGTTGGTCAACGCTTCATTCTTATCCTTTAGACCCTGATGCTGCCGGAATCGAATCGAAAGATAAAAGACATAGGGAGAATGTTTTACGCCCTCTCCGGCCCGCATCAGCATTCCCGCCTCCACTCCATATTCCAAATCACTCAGCAACGTGCGTTTGCCTGGTTTGGGAATTTCGCGAGATCCCCAACGCTCAAGGATGTGCTCAACCCGTAATGCGCCATTCACATTCGTTTCTGGCACGCTCGAACCCTCAAGAGAGGGAATGGGATTAGAAAGAATTTCGGCAACGACTTGCAAGCGATCTGACCGACTGGATTCCGACTTTGTACCGATGGTTTTGTAACCTTCATCTGTCAATTCGATGACGATCTCGGGCGGCGCCTCGTCCCAACGTCCATAATTTGAGAGTACCCGACGCCTGTCAAAGCGATCTTCAGGATTAAGGCGTCGAAACTCGACAATCATGTCCACGGCCGCAGGCAGTGCACCGCTTCCCCGGGACGCCTGTGCCTCCGTCGCGTCGCCTTTCCGTGGGTGGTGCACTATTAGCACGGCAGCGCCCGCTTCAGTTAACGCGATCATCGGAAGCATGGCTTCGTCCACTTCCGAACTGTCGTTTTCGTTCCGAACAGGCCACATCTTCGAGATTGTGTCAAACACGACAACTTGGAAGCCTTCTTCTGCGATCAATTCTGCCAAGTATCGAATGAAGTCCTCCCATTCGGCGCGAGTTGCTCTTGACCTGAATGGTTTGAAGATCATTTCAACGTGCCTGTCAATTTGAAGTTCGTCGCGCCGACGTTTCCAATGGCCTGGAGATTCTTCAGAAATGTAGAGCACTTTGGCTGGAAAAATTTCGCCACCAATACACTCACCTGTTTTCCCCATTGCGCGAATCAAGTGCGCTAGTAGCGTGCTCTTACCAGATTTCCACAAGCCAAGGAACAATGTGATGTAGCCTTTTGCAGCCAACCCGAACCAAATCCATGGAGGAGATTCGGGTGCAACAAGTTCAGTAATGTTGATTGGTTTCCATCGCGCGCGATTAGCATCGCTCTGACTCTGCAATACTCCCTGGCGAGAAATACTTCTGGCAGGATTATCCTGCAAGCCATTGTGCTGCTGCTTCTTGCCACGCGATGGCGTCGCTTGAATCGGCGCAAAGCTCATACAGTTGCTCCAAACCGCAACGCAGCAACCGAACGATCGACGTCATTCTGATTCAACACGCTTCCGAGTTGTTTGAAGTTCCGTAGCTCTAGCGACACAACATAGGGCGATTCGTGACCTACTGATACGAGCATACGCCTGATTGTGGATATGTCTGCCGCGCCCATGCCTATCACATGAAATAAGGCCATTCGGGCGATGTTTTTCCAACGAGTGGGTCCGAAATCACTGGGTGAAATCGATGCTACATGCGGCCCAATTAATTCCGGCGCAAAAAGCAAAGCTGCGAGGATAATTGCTTGATTGCGATCGCGACTATTTGGAACAATGACACCGAAATCTCGGCGGTTTGATGTTGAACCGTTTTGCCGACAAGAGTGGCTGCCATGAGCGAATTGCGACTTCATTGCGTCGCCTCCGCGTCTGGGAAGGATGGGCCAATTTTCGGGCAAATATGTCGTAGTTGTTGCCTTGGATGGCATTCAACATACAATCGCATATCGATGTCCTATGCCCGCCGATCGTCTGCCGACGCGACGGGCGTTTTTTTAAATGGTAAAAGAGTTACTTGCAGCCGGCGGCGTCAAGAATCGCCGTGGCCGCGGAACGTTGCCGCTGACGCTGTGATCTATTTGGGGTTGGGATTACGGCACCGCGACGCGCGGCGGTTACTTGATCAAAAAAGCGTTGGAGAGCTTCGCGCGATGTTGCGAGAGTGCCGCCATACTGAAAACTTTCTAAACGTACGCCGGCGCAGCCCTTCATAGCCCACCGCCAAATCGTACTGATACTCACTTTTTTCCCGTTTCGCTTTGGCAATTCGCGGGCGGCGTCAGCAAACGTAAGAATGCGTTCTGAATCGATGTTGATTGGCATGCCACCATAATGCATGGCATTGCCAAGATTTCCACGGACGTCAAATGTCAGTTGATGGATGTCTCATGTCAAAAGGGATGGGTCAATCCGATAGTGAGTTCTGGTCCCAACTCTTGTTGTTAATACCTTAATCAATTCGCTGGGAAGACCGTTGATCATCCTGTCGGGTCTGGTGATAGTTGGACACTGTTTACAGATGTCTTTACCTCTGACCCTTGCGCCCCGAGCCTCAACAATGCACTTCACACAAATCCATTGATCAGGTGTTATCTCCAAATTCTTGCCATCCAAAGTGACAGTGCCGTTTTCATGAAGTATGAATCGCGGTAGTTGTTTCCCGGAAGATGGTGCTAAGAAAAACTCCAACGGCTCTCGAAAACGTCGTCTCCACTCATCGTCCTCTAACTCGGTTCGCTGCGGGATATATCCCTCAAATTTTTTCATTCGTCCAGCTAGAATCAGGGCTTTTTCGGCTAATAGCGCATATTGCTCACGCAGTAGAGTTCGTTGACGGTATTTGATCTCAGTGAACTCGTCGGTTCCGTCTGGGCTTCGGATATGAACGCAAATATCTTCTATGGCACTTAAATCCGAGATGAGTGGATCATCGCTACTTAACCACGCATCTGGATATTTGCAGACTGTGTCGATTCGGTGCCCTTCCCCATTTCGCACAACCGCTATTTCTTCGCCGTGCCAAAACCGCGTTACCGTGACGGAACACCCGTTGCTAAATCTCAAAGTGCGCCTTTGCCGAATGGGCTTTGCCATTTCCATCAAACGCATGACTCGACTCACCCTCTCTTTGAGAATCTGAGTCTGACCAATCCGTAACTCCTCAGACAGTTCACGAAGTGCACACGCGAGACGTTCAACAGGCGATGATTTACAAACTATCTCCACAGCCAGGGTTTTTGATGGGGTTTTTCTAATTGACACCTTCTCACCTGTCCTTTCGTCTAATTGGCCTCCGGCCGGCGCGGACAGGTGATGAACGCGCGCGGACGGAAGCACATTTGTCCGGAGCGACCGGACTATCGCGGAAAATCATATTCAGACCGCTTGGGCCATGACCTCCTTAGCGCGTTCAAAATCCGCCTCGGCATATACCTCTGTGATCGCCGCACTCTTATGCCCGCACAAGATTCGTGTCAGTTCCAATCCATGCCGTTTTCGCATGAGCGTTGCAAAGGAGTGTCTCAATTGGTGCGGGTGCCACGAGTGTTCTGCGTTCCATTGACGTACTTGGCCCAATTGTTCTGGCGTTAACCGAGCCTTCCACTGGCGATTCGATTCGTCTTCACGTTGCGCCAAAGAATCAGGCAACGGGAATGCAATCTCACACGCACGGGCGATCGCACGGCGATAGCTGTCGACATCGTATCGTTCGGCCGGTGGCCGTTGACGCCAGCGCCGCTGCGCTCGTTCTGCACGAAGTCGTTGACTCGGAGTCATCGGAGATTTCCGATTCGCACGCCGTTCTTCTTGGCGCTCGAACTCCGCCTCGGCCGGACTGAAAAGGTATGCCGTCAATGGACGACCCGTCATGAACTCACGAATGATAGATTGGGCCTTGTCGTTGAGATAAATCACACGTTCATGACCATGATGGGCGGTCTTATGTGTTGCAGGTCGATACGTCCAGATCTTTCCGGTTGTCTCGATGTCTTGCAGACGCATCATGACAATTTCGCCAGAACGCGCGCCGCTCTGCCATTGCAATTCGATCATCGCAGCGACCTGTCGCGAAACATGTGGCAGCACAGCGTCGACGTAGGCGCGGGGAACCGGTCGCACCGGTTCACTTTCATGGGCTTCCGTGCGACCGCGTTTCAATCCTGGCATTGCATCGAGGGCATGCGAGATATTCGATGGAATCATTTCGCGCTCGACACCCCAACGAAAAACCAGTTTGATTCGAGAGATTTGCCGGTTGATGTATCCGCGGGACCAGCGATCTCGAATCATGACTTCGCGAACCGCGCGTAATGCCAAGGGGCCGAAATCCTTCGCAGGGGAATCACCATAGAGCTTGCGAAGTGGTTTGAACGCCTGAACAAAGCTGTCGAGCTCTGAAGTGGGAGTGCCATTCGGTGAGCGATAATGGATTTCGGCATGACGCCAGAACCCAGCCAGAAGTTCATCAACCGTAAGCGGATCATCATCGGTGGCGCGCAGTGGAAGAGAGCGGCCGTTGGCGAGCCATTCGCCGACCGCACGTTCGTAGCGCTGGCGGCTGGCTTCGCTATTGTGTTCACCGAGATAAATGTCACGACCATCAAGCGTGACAATCGCTTGGCCGGAGGCCTTGTGAAGGCGATATTTGGGGATTCGAGGGGAACGAAGACGGGGCATTTTGCGACTCCAAACATGCTCGAATTGAAAAACGGTATGTACCGTTTTTTCGAGCCGTTTCAGGCCGCGCTCCCCAACGTTGGGGAGGTACGCTTATTCCAGCGTTCAGCGTGCTTTTCCGTTCAATAGCGGGGACGTCATATTGGGAGTTGGAGAGGCGAAAGTGATGTCTTTTTTGTCAGTGGTGGAAGCAAGGCAAAAGCGCGATTTTGGCGGCAAAAGCGGCCTCAAACTGATGTCCCCCCTGGGTCTACCCTGACATCGGTTTTATTGAGGACCGTAGCGCTTTGGACAACCGAATTTGCGATTAGGCCAATCAAAAGTTATTTTCAACTAATCAAAATGCCAAGCAGTCGAAACCCCTCACTAAGCTGGTTTTGACAACTATTCCGGTTGTTCGTTTAGACCAATTTCCAAATGATTGCAAATTAGAAAAGCTGGGTCGGTGCACTTACCATTTCGGGATGCTTAGCAGAAGGGTCTGCGATTATCGACCGATCCTTGTGCTATGTTGGAGTCATCTGGCTTTCGTTGTAAAGCCTCACCGTTGGTTCATTCCTTGTTGTGGTTGCCTGAGCGATTGCCGTGATTATTGAATCGACCAGAGGCCGTTCCTGACCCCGACCGTGTCCGGCGTAAGATCATGTCGTGCATTGCCTGTCCTGCAAATACGATCTCTCCAACCTCACTGAGCATCGCTGCCCGGAGTGCGGTCGGGCGTTTGATCCACAAGATCCTATCACGTTTGAAACGAGGAACGTGCGAAAATGGCGTCGATTGACAAAGATTGGAGCGTTGATTTTCCTGACCTGTGCCGCGCTCATGGTTGCGTGTTTCAAACTGCTCGTTTATCCGAACGGAGGCGAATCGCCGCTTGGTCTGATTTGGTTGTTAATGCTGGCCGTCTGTGCTGTCTCACTCCTCTTTACGTTTATCGTTGCTCTGCTGGCTGTTCCGGATAAGTTCTTGCCTCGGCGCTAGTCATCAATGCGTTGCTTTTCCTGCCAATACGATCTGTCTCAACTGACTGAGCATCGTTGCCCGGAGTGCGGGCGAGCGTTTGATCCGAATGACTCAAATACTGTTGGTTTGGCAGCTTCAGCACTTGAGATCAAAGAGAATCGAACCGGAATTTTTATCTTGGCTGTCTTTGCATTGATCACGCTTTTGGTCACCCTGTTCATGACCTTCGTGGATTGATTTTCGCCACGGGGTTTCATGTGACGCACAAAGGCCGTAGAGAAGAGATATAGAATGATGAGCGATGCGTTGCCTGTCCTGCAAATACGATCTGACTCATCTCACGGCAGGAGCAGCGGGCGAGCATCGCTGCCCGGAGTGCGGGCGGGCGTTTGATCCGAGGAACTCTCAGACGTTTGATGTGGGGCTATCCACTCATTCACGTCGATTCACCTTAAGCATCGCAGTTCGAGCCCTTTTGATCGCATTGACGATCTTTTTTCTTATTGTTTTCTTCCGCAACGTGGGAGCAATTGTCAAAGTGATACTTCACGTTTTCGAAGGCCCTTGAATTCAACCGCGCCCTCCGGACTGACACAGTCCGGCTCACTAACAATTCTTTCCTCTGCACTCTCTGCGTCTCTGCGGTGAATTCCATCTTCGTAATTGATCAGAAACCATCTCTGATTCCTGATCGTGAAACTCTTCTAAACACACGCTTCACCGGATTGACACAATCCGGCTCGCTCTCTTCTGACCTCTGCCCTCTGCCCTCTGACCTCTTCTCTCTTTACGCTGCCATCGCCATGCCGCCTGCGATATTCGTGCTCTGGAATGCTGCTGCGGGGCCGGACTGTTTTCTTGCGTTGAACCAGAACGCAGTGATCCACACCAGGCTTCCCGCAGGCACCGTTGATGGGAATTCCAGGTCAATCACCGTCTTGCTCGTGTTCGTCATCAAGCTCCACTCCAAAGGATCAGCAGGCGGCGTCGCGCCCACGAACGTCATCACCGATGCGCCTTGCACGCCTGACGGCTTGCCGCGACGATCGATATTCTCCTGATCGCGCAGACGAATCTTCACCGTGCGGCCCGCCACCGAAACGATCGACAACTGCGGCGCAAACTCAGGCGGCGGCACCGGCGTCGGCGAAACATCGCGAGGCCGAATCCCCAAATCCGCAAGCTGCGACTTCAAGATCGTCGGAAACGCGCGAACGATCGCGACCAGTTGCCGCGCACCGTTGCCGCCGTTCAACAGATTCTGCTTGGCGGTGTTCTTGGCGATGATCGCAGCGCTGGAGTTCGTGCCATGCTCCGTCGCAGTGGTGTACGCGCTGGCCCACGTGGTGTTGAGCGCGCTGAACGCGGTGGCCTGCCCCGCGGTCAAGCCAAATGCTGTTGGCGTCGCTGAAATTTTAGTCGCGAAATTCGCCGCCCATGAAACCAGATCGGATTCGCGCGTAGGCGGAAAGTACGGAATAGCCATGACATGTCTCCTTGTCGAAAACGAATGGTGTGCGAATGCTCGCAACCCAATCGTTGCGACCGCAATCGATCGACAACATTCCGATGCAAGTTGACCGCACGCGTGCATTTTTTTTGAAATCTCAATCGTTCAAGCCGCTCCCGCACACGGGAAGCGGCAAAAACGATTGAATTAAGATCTTTCTCAATTGTTGAAGAGTCTTATTCAATTGTTTTAGATGCTTGAACGATTGAGAAAGGGTCTTTCTCAGTTGTTCAAGGGTCTTTCTCGATGCTTGAAGATCATCCCGCGATTGGGGAGCAGGAAAACGAGTAGAATAATGACGTGATGCGACGCAGCAATCACATGAAGCGCAAACTCGCAATGTTGCTCGTGCTGCTTTGCGGCGGCGCGATCATCAACATCGCCGCGGCGTGGGGGCTTATAATCTGGATGCCTACTGACGGCGGAGGTTCATCAAATGACGTTGCCTCGCTTGAATTGTTAGAAGAGCATCGCAATCCAAAAGTGCCTGCGTTTGCGAACAAGGGTTTGCACGAATTTGGATGGGAAGAATCGCAAGTGCGCACGAGCTGGCGTGACAACGCGGTTGAAACTCATAGAGAACTTTGGCTGTACGGCTTTATCGATCCACAATCATCGATTCAGAATCGTTTCACCCCAATTGGTTTGCAGGTGGCGGGTGGCTGGCCCTTGCGTTGCGTGGTTGGCGAACGCTGGTATCGCAAACTGGAATTTAGCCAAGGCTTGGTCAAACCACACTGCATCATGTCAGTCGACGCGACAACCTGGCCTCTTGGCAAAGTTCCAAAGACTGTACGATTGCTACCTTTGAAACCACTCTGGCCCGGCTTCGCAATCAACACGATTTTCTATGCAGCAATATTGTGGCTGCTCTTCGCCGCGCCGGGGTTTATGCGCCGAAGGTATCGCATCAAGCGCGGCCTGTGCCCATCATGTGCGTATCCGGTCGGGGCAAGTGATGTGTGCACCGAGTGCGGAAGGCCTCGCCAAGAGAAGCAGCAATGATTGTGTACCCCCTGCTGTGTTTCCTTCACGCCACTTGCATTCCCGTTGGGCTGCTTTTGGTATTTGCTTCGCGACGGCGAATCCCTGCTCACCAATGTTCGAATTGCAATTATGACTTGAGCGGCACGCAGCACTACCAATGCCCGGAATGTGGAATGGAGCACACCTTTCAAGAGAGTCTCCGCTGGCGCTGGCGGCTCGTCATTCTTGGTTCTCTGGTATTCGCATTGCCAATGCTGTTGGATGCTGCAGTTGTAGCAGTTCTAATTCGGTTCGCTATTGCAGATCAACACTAATATGTACGGAGCTGGAAGAGTTTGAAGAAACGAGCATGAAGTCCACCCGTCGCAAACTCGCCATGTTGCTCGTGCTGCTTTGTGGCGGCACGATCATTTCGATCATTTTCATTCGATGGATTGACCCATCTCTGTACGGTGATTCAAATTATCGAAGCATGTTTGATAGTTCGCTGGTTGATCAGGCCAAACGCGACGGCGATGCAATCATGCAGGCAATCGGTTCCTATCGCGCCCAACAGGGCAAGTATCCGACTAGTCTCGAAGAGCTTGTGCCTCGTTACTTAACTCAGCTGCTGAAGCCCGCAGCTGGCAACGACCGATGGGCGTATTGGTACTCGTCCGATCAGGCTCGCTGCGAGCTCAAGTTTGGTACGGGGCCTTCTTACTATCCATGCTGGTACGTCCGTTCGGAAAAGCCCGGTGTTTGGAATGCAGACTTTTGACTTGGAAGGTGCGCAACCAAACAGAAATGAAGTCCCCCCGCCGCAAACTCGCCATGTTGCTCGTGCTGCTTTGCGGCGGCGCGATCGTCAACATCGCCGTGGCGTGGGGAATCAATGTTCTCTCCAATCCATTTTCAGCGCGTTATCTATTTGGAGAGCAGATTTCCAAAGACTCGACAACTTGGCGTATCTGCCTCTGGACACGCATCGGTTCAACTTATTTTCTATCGCAGCATCGCTGGGTACCAACGACGCGTTCGGGAATCATTGGAATCGATCCGACAAGCCTTTTGCCACGGTGGTTTGATGCCTCGCAATTATCGCTTAATCCAAAATTTGAAACTACGTTGGTGGGCGGTGCGGGATTTCCGTTTGTCTGTCTGTATTCCAATCTCGATCTCGACTCATCATTCACGGTTCGAAATTCTCGTACGTCGATTCAACTATCCACGACTATCAGTCCTTGGCCAGCTATCGTGATTCCAAGAAATCTTCCGCTTGGTATCATCCCTAGTGCTTTTGCAATTGATACGTTTTTTTATGCAGGCATCATGTGGCTACTCTTCGCCGCGCCAGGGTTTGTTCGACGATGCGTTAGGGGGGGTCGAATCAATCGCGGCCTGTGCCCATCGTGTGCGTATCCGGTCGGGGAGAATGAAGTTTGCACCGAATGCGGCGCCCCCAAGCAAACGAAGAAGTAATCATGAAACGCCCCCGCGGCAAACTCGCTATGTTGCTCGTGCTGCTTTGCGGCGGCGCGATCATCAACATCGCCGGGGCATGGGGGTGCTGTGCATGGCGTTGGGCAACCATTCCAGTGAATCAGCCAGGACCTTAACTATCCCACAATAATATGACCATACTTATGCATCAATTGACAGTGTTTGTCTCAACATTGCTGTTTATCTCCTTACTCTGTGCTATTTGCAAAGCGCCGCGAATTATTGCGCCTCTGAGCCAACACATCAATGGGGCCTGAGACGGTCAGAGCGGCTTCAAAACAGCATCAAAACTCGTATCATTAGGAGCACACGCTGACATCGTAGAGGTGTGTGCCCATACAGGTCATTTTGCAAGATTGTGAGGCCGCGCTGATGCACTCATCGACGGTGTCCGATGAGACATGGATGCATTCAAAGATACAACCGTAGCGTCGACGCGACCATAGATAAGGTGGCTGTTGAAAGTATATGCCAAGGCCGTGACGCCGCTAAAGTCGACACCCGATCCGGTCTCCTGAGTGATAACAGCAATGGCCTTTCCATCCGAGCCTTGCCAGAGGCGCAAGCTGCTATCAAGTGCTCCGGAAGCGATAACAGATCCGTCGAATGAATACGCCAACGATGTGACTGTGTTGTTGTGCACAAGCGTAAATAATGGTGCTCCAGTCGAAACATTCCACACGCGAACCAAGTTGTCATAACCACCTGATGCCAACTGCAAGCCGTTGGGTGAGAACGCAACAGAGGTAACAAGATCTCCATGAATCAACGTGCGGACCAATGTGCCGTCTATCAAATTCCAAATTTTGACTGTGCCATCCCATCCTCCAGACGCAATCGTTTTGCCATCGTGCGAGAATGCAACGGAAGATGCATGGTTTCCATTGCCATCAAGTGTTTGCAAAAGCAGGCCAGTTGACGGCTCCCAGAGTTTAATGGTTCCTTCACTGCCAGCCGAAGCAAGAATCTTGCTATCGGAAGAAAACGCCACTCCGTTGACGCCGAACGAATCGCCGTCAATCACGCGGAGCAAGGTTCCATCGGGTAAATGCCATATACGCAAGGTGTTGTGGGCGAAGTTATCCGGATATTCACTGCCAGAAGCGAGCATCGTGCCATTGGGTGAAATCGCTAACGCATTGACCGGACCGGTGTGGCCAAGCAATTCTCCGGCGGACGCGCCATTGCTTACGTTCCAAAGTTTGACAGACGAGCCTTTACTTGCTGAAGCCACCAATTGATCATCCGGTGAAACTGCCACCGCAGTAACTGAATCCGAATGAGCATTAAAAGTTGCAAGTGGATGCAAATCCCTGCTCCAAACTCGCAAAGCGGAATTGCGATCGCCAGATGCGATCGTTGATCCATCCGGAGAAAAGGCAACCGCGAACACTCGCGCGTTATCAGGAACTGAAGCGATCACCGTGCCGTTGAATACATTCCAGGTTTTGATCGTGGTATCGCGACTGCCGGTAACGAGTGTCAGTCCGTCCGGTGAAAATCCCACCGCATGCACAATATTGCTGTGGCCCATTAACTGCCGTATCACTGTTCCGGTAGCGCTGTCAATGATCTGCACGTTTTGATCGCCAGCGGACGCCAACAACGCACCATCAGGCGAATAGGAAAGTGCATTGGCGTGGGAGCCAGTGATGACATCATGAAGAAGCGTCAATGAAGGAATCGACAGGAGCTTCACGCCGATACGTCCAACGGCAAGTGTTGTACCATCAGGAGAAAACTTTACGGAATGTAGACTGTTGTATGCGGAAGTGCTGGCGAGTTTCACTCCTGAATGAATGTCCCAGAGCGACACTGAGTTTCCGCCGCCAGTGGCTAGGAGTTGTCCGTCTGATGAGATGTCAACCGAGCCGCCAACCGTGTTGAAAACTCGCACTAACGAGCCATCAAATACGTTCCAAATTCGAACATCCGAAGCAGCAATGGCAAGCCACTGCCCATCGGGTGAAAAGGCGATGGAAGTGACTGCGCTTCCGACAGGAATTGTTCTCGCAGCCAGACCTGTTTGAGCATTCCAAAGCTTGGCAGTCCAATCGGCGCTACCGGTAGCGATGAGTGCGCCGTCGGGCGAATAGGCTACCGCGTTGATCGACAACTCATGCCCACCGCGAATCCAATCAAATGAAGGTGCAACTTGTGCGACGACGAATTCATTGGTAACAATGCCTTGTGCCACAATAACGAGTGCCGCAATTAATTTTCGACAAGTGGATGTCATCGTCATTGCTCCGTTGGTGTGTTTCAGTTGATGTGGAGAAAACTGATTCTAAAAGAGTATGTTCTGGCCAAGGAAGACCAATGCAGATCCTTCCCAGCACCAAACTGAATAAGAAAAGTGCCCCATGCAGAACTTTCCGGCATTCTTTCAGAACTCGATATTTGAATTACTCTGAAGTGCTGACCAGGTTTTCAGCGCGCACAATCAACGAGCGTCTCAGCTTCGTGAAACAGACTTTGATTTTCCTCATTCTTGGAATTAAGTTCCTTTTGCATCAGTTGTTGCGCGAGACTTAAATTTCTGCACGCTGATTCAATCAAACCCATCCGCCACTGTGCCATGGCAAGCACCGCGATGTCGACCGGATGAGATTCTCCATTGCGTTCAAAATGCATCGCATCGCATTGCTGCAATGTGCGTAATGCGGATCTGTAATCTCCCATTCGGTATTGAGCAACACCAAGAGTATTGAGCAGGTTGTAATCGTTGGGCCTGATTTTGCAGGCAAGTTCGCTTGCTCGAAGCGCTATTCGATATTTCTCAAGGGAATTACTCGCGACGCGCGCAATGCCCCACGCCGTGGAGTTCAGCAAGGTGGGTTGATCGCCGCGGATTTTGACCAATGCGATGGCCATATTTCGGATTGCTTCAGGCGTGCTGGTTTCTGTTTGCAGGTGTGCAATGATGTCTTGGGAGAACACGAGAGACTGAAACAAATGATCGACAAGAGTTATCGTTTGAAGCATTTGGTCTCTTATTTCGTATCCGTTCGGCGGGACTTGCGTCTCAAGCGCAAATACAGCGGTATTTGTGCCGGTGCCCACCAGTCTTGAGCCATCAGGCTCGAATCCAAGGCTCGTGAAATTAGAATCAAGACAGTTCAGAGCAATCATCGTTTCACATGAATCGGGATTCCAAACTCGAAGCATGCCTCCTGCTGATCCTGTCGCAATTCGTGGCAAGCGCTCATTCGGGGGCGCAAATGCCACAGACCAAACTGCTTCGTTCATGCCTGCAAGGCTCTTCACGCACTCTCCATTTCTCAAATTCCATAATCTTGCCGAGCCGTCAGCTGATCCGGAGGCCAGCTGCATCTGAGATGAGGAATCCTGATTGAAACATAGACACATGACTCCGTCTGTATGACCGCGCAGTTCGTAGCGCCGCTGACCTGAAAAGGAGTCCCAAATGCGTATCAAATTGTCAGGCTTTGTCGAGACGGCTTTGTCTTCCGTGCCTGTGCCGGACGCGGTTGCGATGATTGATCCATCAGGACTGAACACCGTACAGCGCACCGGCCCCTGGTGAGCCTTCCATTGTTGAAGAGTTTTTCCATCAACAGCTTGCAACAAATGAATTTGGCCATCGATCGTCCCAACGGCCACGCGCTTTGCATCAGGCGACCACCCCAACGATCGAATCTCACTGTTCAGGCAAGGACTTGTAAGAACCACTTTGCCTGTTGCAACATCTAGGACAAACATGATTTCATCCTGACCCCCCACAGCCGCGAACTTACTATCAACGCTGAAGGCTGCTGCTCTGAGAAATCTCTGCGTTAAGATCGATGTCCATAGTTGATGGCCGGTTCGCGCCTCGAACAGGCTGACCGAACCCCAGCCCAATAGCAATACATGCTGGGCATCCGGCGACACGATCCCGCCAACTGATTCGGAAAGCCCATGAACAAAGAACGGTGCTGACCTTACTCTTGCATCCCACACTTTTAGCGTTTGATCATTACCGATGGTGATGACGCTTTTGGCATCATTGCTGAAGACTGGCGATCCTCCCAGCAACGTGGCGCGTGGTTCTGGAGAATCTTCATCGTATAGAGCTGTCTGTTCGTTTCCCGAGGAGCGTGCAAGGAGGATTCCGCACTCGCTTCGCGAAAGCGCGTTGACCGTTCTGCTTGAACCTCCAAAACGGGCTATCTCATGGCGGGTCAAAACATCAAGCAATGTTGTGACGCCTGGAATGTCGTCTCCTACAACAAGTCCACTGCCCATCGCCATAGACGAAGCACTCGCTTGCCAAACCGTTTCCTTTGTTTGCATGTCCATCAGAACGGTCTCATAGCGCATGGGTAACAAGTACATGATGTGTTGGCCATCCGGAAGTATGTGAATATTTTCAGGTGTTGCATCCATAACGGAGTATGAGTCTCGTTGCGCGCCGCTGTGAGATTCCAGAAGCGTGACTGCAAAGGAATTCTCCAACCCGACGGCCACGGTATTGCCATCGGGTGAAAATGCATCGCGTGAGACCGTAGCGTGTCCAGGCCGATTCCAATACTGATGGCCAGTCATCGGATCAAACATGACTAATGACTTAGCGAAGCTTGCTAGCAGCAACCTATGATCCGCGCTAAATGCAAGAGACGTCGCAGCACCCTGGGCCATCTTGATGACATGCCGCAAAGCGCCAGTTTGAAGATCCCAGATGCGAATGGTTTCATCATCTGCAGATGAAGCAACCAGCTGATTGTCCGGTGACGGCGCGGCACATCGAATCTTTCCAATGTGGCCACGCAATGTTTGCCGGCTTTGGTCGGCAAGTTGGTTGAGATAGCGCCACTCCCAGCCGCGCCTGTCGGTCGAGGTTTCATCAAGACTTTGCCGCGCCAGGATCAAATCATGATTCTGCAGCGCCGCCCACGCCGCGCCGACCTCACTGCGATATGCCTGGCGTTGGGCGATTTCGCGTTGCGCAACTTCTCGCGCGGCCCGCCATGCCATGCCGATAAACCCGATTAGTAGCGCCAAGAATGTAGCTGTAATTCCGCCTACCACGGCCTTGTTACGCTTGGCGAATTTGCGTCCACGGTAAAACGCACTGGTGGGCCTTGCAATAATCGGCTCATCCGCAAGGTGGCGCCGGATATCGGATGCAAATTCAGACGCTGACTGATATCGTCGTTCCGGTTGTTTCTCAAGCGCTTTGCTTACTATTGTGGCGATATCGCCCCGAAATACCGGACTAATTGAACTGAGTCGTTGTGGTTCGGCTTCCTGAATCGCGCGCATCGCTTCAACGATTGAGCAATTGGCGACGTCGATCGGCAGGCGGTTCACGAGTAGTTCGTAAAGGATGACGCCAAGGGCATAGACATCGGATCGCGAATCCACCGCCTTTGGCTTGCCTGAGAGCTGCTCAGGACTCATATAGGGCAACGTTCCGATCAATTGTCCAACGTCGGTTTGCAGCGAGGTGATGCGTGCATCCGATTCGGTGGTGCGGGCGATTCCGAAATCAAGGACTTTCGGCCGCGCCAATCCATCCTCAGTGGAAACAACTACCAAGATGTTGCCCGGCTTGAGATCACGATGCACGACGCCTTTCAGATTCGCGTGATGCACAGCGTCACACACCTTGGCCAATAACTCCATTCGCTCACGCACGTCCAACCGGTGTTGATCCGCATGCTTCGTCAGTGGATCACCGTCGATGAACTCCATTGCGAAATAGGGACGCGCGTTTTCGTCGTTTCCCGCAATGCCGGCTTCATAAATCTGGGCGATCCCTGGATGATGCAGCTGGCCAAGAATATGTGACTCAGCCTGAAAACGACGCAGCAATTGAGCCGACACGCTCCCGCTGCGCATCACTTTTAGCGCAACCGTTCGCCTTGGGTTTTGCTGTAGTGCCTTGTACACGGTACCCATGCCGCCCTCGCCTATCTTGCGGAGCACCTGATAATCACCAATGCACTGCGGAACCGTTTCTAACTCCACCAGGATCGGTTCAGATTGGACGTGCATGTTCCGCACAAGATCTGGAAAGAGCTCGGCGAGCCCCCCGCTCACCGCTGCATTCTTTAATAGTCGGGGCTTGTCGTGCCAGTACAGCAGCGATTCAACGTCATCGCGAAGCTGCGCGCGATCGGCACACAGCCTATCGAGCAGTACCGATCGCTCGGCCGCATCCAACCGACACACTTCGGCGAAGACATTCATCGCCTCCAGAGAAAAATCATTCTCCCTGTTCATTACGGTCGTCCAATTCCCGTTCTAGCCAGGCACGGGCGCTATACCAATCGTTCTCGACCGTGCGATGCGAAACGTTCAGCAGTTGGCCGATCTCATCACAGGTCAACCCACTAAAAACTCGCATCTCAACCACTTGAGCCTTGCGCTTGTCTTTGGCAGCCAATCGATCAAGTGCATCGTTCAAAGCAATCGCGTTCACCTCATCCCCTGGAGCGGAAATTGACTGGGCGTGCGTGAATGAAATTCTCTGCCAATCACCGCCACGCTTATCAGTCTGTTTCGCACGCGCATGATCGATTACGACTTGCCGCATCGCCGTTGCGGCGATGGCAAAAAAATGGGCCCGATCCTTCCAACTTGCCCCATCCGAATCAATCAGTTTCATGAACGCCTCGTGAACTAGCGCCGTTGGCTGCAACGTGCTTGCTCCACCATCGCGTCGGAAATAACGACGCGCCAATTGACGCAACTCCTCGTATACAGCAGGCAACAGGTGGGCCGCTGCAGATTCGTTACCCTGGCAGGCCAACGATAGCATTTGCGTAAGATTTTGAGCTTCATTTACGGCCATTGCAGCATCTTATCCGAATCGTGTTGGCGACCACGAAAGCGAAACGTAGAGTCGCCGGCTCATTCAACCCCAACGGACCCATATGCGATGTTCGTCTGCAGTCGAATGCATGAAGACTCCTGAACAGCCCCTTTTCAATGAAACTGGCAACATCATCAAAATTTTTTCAAAAAAGTATGTGGGTTGAGAGACCGATTCGCGTGTACCTGATGAAGCACGTATTCGCCACTATTCTTCAGGAAAATTGTATGTTGCACACTTCAACATTTATCGTTGTCTCCGCCGCTTTGGGTTGCGTGGTTGCTCTTAGTACTGAGACTTTTGCTGCCCGATCTGAGTCGCCACATCACATCTTTCCCAGGGCCGTTGCGAAACCCGTTGATCACTTGGGCCTCCATGCACGCGAACTGCAGGGGCACGTGCTAGACCCAGATAAAGTCCAAAGCGATTTTGTTTTGCGATTTCATGAACACCTCCCACCATCATCTGAACAAGGCGGTATCGCCGGTATTGCCGCCTGTCCGCCACGGTTGTGCGGCACCGTGTTCGGCTTCCTTCCTTATTATGCATCTGCCGCCGACATTCGGTGGGATTTGCTCACGCATGTGGGCTGTTTCTCGATGGAGATTGACGGCAACGGTGAGATCACCAATTCGCACAGTTGGCCGTGGACAAACGTGATCAACACCGCGCATGCCAATGGCGTAAAGGTCATTCTCGTCGCCACGATGTTTAACACAGATAACTTGAATTCGTTGCTTGGTGATTCAACGAAGTGGTCCACATTCTGTGCAAATATGAAAATGAAGATGATCGCCGGAAGCGCCGATGGCATTAACATCGATTTTGAAGGCAGCGGCGAGTGGGTGTCGCACATGCCGGAGTTTCTCGCCTATGTCACAAACTTTGTGCATACGCAGATGCCCGGTAGCGAAGTTACGTTCGATGGACCCCCTGTCGACTGGAACAGTGAGTGGAATTTGCCAGCAGTCGCAAACGCTTGCGATGGCATATTCGTAATGGCATATGATTTCTATGGCAGTTGGAGCGTGACCTCTGGCCCTAGTGCGCCGCTGACAGGAGGATTCTACAATGTGAAGTATGCGATTGAAACGCAATATGCGAGCGTTTTAGTGTCATCGCCACAGAAATTGATTCTCGGCTGTCCCTATTATGGCAATCGCTGGGCCACGACGAGCGGCAGTGCGTATTCCAGCGTGATTGCCTGGGAAGACTATCCACCTTACAGCACACTTGAACCGCAATCGCAGACTTATGGGGTGCAATGGGATGCGATATCTCAGACACCCTGGTACGCATATTTTTCAGGCGGCGTATGGAGACAAGTATGGTTCGACAACGCTCAGAGTTTTGATTTGAAGATTCAATACGCCAAATCCAAGAATTTGAAGGGTATTGGCATGTGGTCGTTGGGCCAAGACGGTGCGCTGCCAGGAATGTGGAACAAGATTGCGGCGAATTATCGCGATCCGTGCGCGGGATATTGTGCAGCAGACATTGTGCCAGGTTGCGGAAATCATCTTGTAAACGTTGATGACCTGCTTGCGGTCATTAACCATTGGGGTATATGCCCACCGCAGCCGACATTATGCATCGGCGATATCAATCACAGCCAGAGCGTGAATGTAGATGATCTTCTGGCGGTGATCAACTCTTGGGGACCTTGCCCATAAACCACGCAGATTCTGCACGGCAATACCAGCTGCGCCCATGTGCGGCAGTTGGGGATTTCGCCTTCACTAAGTCGGCTATTTAGAGGCACGCAAGCGCTTCCCACCCACGTGGAAGCAAGCATGAAGTCCCCCAGTGCAAATTCGCCATGTTGCTCGTGCTGCTCTGCGGCCGCGCGATCATCAACATCGCCGTGGCGTGGGGATTCGCAGTCTGCTTCGACATTTATTCGTCAGGTTACGAGTGGATCGAAATGACTTCCGCAGCAGTATCCGGTTGGGGAGAATGAAGTCTGCACCGAATGCGGCGCGCCCAAGCCAGCGAAGAAACAAACATGAAGCACTTCCACCCCCGCCGCAAACTCGACATGTTGCTGCGTTGCCTTTCCTGCAAATACGATTGGAGTAACCTTACCGAGCATCGCTGTCCGGAGTGCGGTGCCATCGTAACTGGCTAACTTATTTGTGATACTGTGGAGTTCGATCGACGATCCTAAACGCTTCAATGCCTGAAGTCGTTGATCGCAACAATAGCGGCGACGATTCACCTTTTGGCAAAAGCCAGCATGATTTTGCCTGCGACTCGTACTTGTCCGTCTTTGCAATAATTTTACCAGCCGACGTATCGACAACTAAGAATGAAAGATTGTGAAGCACAAACCACGGCTTCTTGGGTGCGGGCTCTTCATCATCGGGCAAGAAAATTCCCAAAGCCATCGGAAATTCCCATGCTAAGTTCCCATCGGCTTTGAGCGCGCCGATGCGCTTCTTACCAGATTTGGAAACAAGCATTCCTTGTTGACGGCCGGTCGAAGAAAGATTGAGTGCGCGAAAAAATGGGCTATATTCTTCCGGATAATGCAGATTGGGTAATCTTTTTCCGTTGCTGTCGAAGATGGCGAGCGCGCGATCTTCGTCTTGGGCAAATACCACCACATTTGCCGAACCATCGCCGCGAAAGTCTACTGCAGTAACGCGATCGATATTACCAATATCGGGTCCTTGCCACACCCAGAGTTTTTGACCATGGTTGTCCAGTACATGCATACCCTGATCGCCGTTAAAGCCAATGATTACCTCATCCAACCCATCACCATTCAAGTCAGCTGCCCACACGTCATCAATGCTGCCATCTTGGGCATAGGTCCATAGTGTCTTACCGTTCGTATCAACTGCGCGGAGCGGACTTGTCCAACGTGTGTATGACAATAGATCGCGGCTGACATCGTTATGCAAATGTGCGCCACGAAGAACGATATTCCCCCCATCAATGGAAAATTCCCGCTCAATTTTTCCCAGCTCATTGATTTGCACACATCGCTTGAACTCGCCGGCCTTGAACGCCGGAGCCAGTGCATACACAACGCCACGCTCAGGATCAGACACAATTCCACCGATCAGCCGATCGGGTTCAAATGCAAGTTTCCAAACCAGTTCTAATCCCTGAGCGCTACCGGGTTCTGAATCCGACACGTCCGGTTCTGTAGTCGGCATGGATTGGGCAGGAACGATTGCTGGCGGAAGCGCAGCTTGCGATTGAGTTGGCGAGGATACTGGAGCGGATTTTAATTCACCTGCCCTGAGTACCAGACAGGAGGCGCTGGCAAACATGATGAATTTGACTTGGGCTGACTTCGTCATAGCGATGTTCCTAAATCAGCGTACATTGTGTAATGTGCATTGAATACAATTTTCGATTCATGCCCTATTGGGTAATGTTTCTATTCGCGTTGGGTAGAGTGAGCTATGCACCAAATGCGGCGCCCCCAAGCCTGTGAAGAACCGAACATGAAGCGTCCCCACGCCCACCCCCGCCGTAAACTCGCCATGTTGCTCGTGGTTCTTGTATTCACAGTATGTGCATTCAGCATTGCGCTACTGTCACTTTTCGATAGTGCGGAATTCTTGCACGAGCCACGGTTCGAAACGTTCACAAGCGTAAGCGCCATCGTGGGTATAGGCGGTTTTCTTTTCTTCGCCATCACTTGGGGCGCCACGCTTCCGCCACCTTCAAATCGCCGAGTCAAAGAGGTGTTGCTTTCGGGATTCGCGATTCCATTGCCGCCCGTTCTTTGGGCAGTCGCGCTCTGTCGATTTGCAGCTAATGTTCTGCGTCTGCGCAAGCACACACAGGTCGCAATTTCGATAATTGGGGTATTGATTTTTTGGATGTTGATGATCGAGATGCCGGTTGGGCTTTCCTATCCTTGGGGAGCCAGATTGTTTGCCTTCTTCTTACTTGAACCAATGATGATATTTGTTGCAACACGAGTGTATTGGTTACGAGGAAAGGGTCGTACAACTCAGCGATGTAACATCCGAACATGAAACGCATCCGTCGCAAACTTGCCATGTTGTTCGTGCTGCTTTGCGGCGGCGCGATCATCAACATCGTCGTGGCGTGGGGGTGTGTGGTGGCAACTTCCAGTCTCACTGAAACTTGGGATGAAGACAGTTTCGCCAGTCCAGAGCCGTTCGTTATGCGAATGGCGGGCCGCCATTCTGCGAATTCCCATTCCAAAATTCTACGCTATAAAGGCGCGGCAACCGAATACTTGATGACCAATGTCAGTTTCCTGACAGCGTCTGATTCCTTCGACGCCGATGTCATCGGTGAGATTCAACGAATCCTGGTTATTTCCGGATGGCCATGTTGGAGCATGAGTGGGGAGCGTTGGCAAGAGACGTTGGATGGAAAGGACCCCGATCCGGATACGGATCGCGTATGGTATGAGTGGTCTATCCGCTTGCGGGCGGAGGAGGAAGACCCTCCCAGGATGATCGCACTTCGTCCCGTCTTTCTCGGCTTCGCGATCAACACGATCTTCTATGCAGGAATCCTGTGGCTGCTCTTTGCCGCGCCGGGGTTTGTGCGCAGACGCTATCGCATTAAGCGCGGCCTGTGCCCATCGTGTGCGTATCCGGTTGGGGAAAGTGATTTGTGCACCGAATGCGGAAACCCACTGAGAAGAAGAACATGAAGCCCCGCCGCCCCACACGCCGCAAACTCGCCATGTTGCTCGTGCTGCTTTGCGGCGGCGTGATCATCAACATCGCCGAGGCGGTCAGCATTCAATGCGGATTAGCGGCTAAGAGGTTTGACTTGATTATTTGCACACTTCCACAATGAATAAGAGTTTCTCTAAACGGTTGTTACTTGCAGCAATGGTTTCCCCATTCGCAATGTCACTTTCAGGACCGGTGACCATCGTTGCCACCTGGGGATTCAGGCTTTGGCCGGGTCGAATTGGCGACATGGAAATAGGGTTCGTTGTGGGTGCAATCATCGGATATTTTGGAATCCCAATCTCCCTGCTGCTTTGCATCACCAACTTAAAAATTACCGCACCGGTGGTTTGCATTACGACCATTTCGGCATCAATGATCTTTCCGTTGGTGTATCCATTGGGGATGTTCGGGCCATTGGAATATTTGATTCCAGCCTCGGGAGTGATGATCGTAACCATTCTGGTGGCAGCATTAATATCACGGTTATGTTCGCCATTTCAAACAAGGAATGAATACCCTGTTTGCCCGTCGTGTGGATACAGAATTGGCACGTCGCCACGCTGCACCGAATGCGGCAAACTCCTTCCCTTTAATCTCCGTCCCCGACCATGAAGCGCATCACCTTCAAACTCGCCATGTTGCTCGTGTTGGGCGCGATCATCAACATCGCCGTGGCGTGGGGGTGCTCTCTCTGGTCGCCTTTGACTTCTGAAGTTGAAATGTCCCAGCAGGAATTGAGTGAGCACGCCATTCACGATGGTCTTGATCCGAACGAATTGAGTTGGATGATGGGAAGCATGAGCTCAAGTTTTGGCCTGACAGCATTTGACCATACCTATTTTTCTAAACGAATGCTCGGCACGCCGGCGTTCGGCAGTAATCCCCCGTATGAATATGAAAGCGGATGGCCACTTAGGAGTTTGTTTTGCATATACATGCCCTTCGGCATAAAGGCAAAACATGGATTCTTTCCGCCACACTGTCTTCAGTCTGGGGAGCGCGCAATTCCATATTTACCAATCTGGCCCGGCTTCGCGATCAACACGATCTTCTATGCGGGTGTGCTGTGGCTACTCTTCGCCGCGCCGGGTTTTGTGCGTCGACGCTATCGCATCAAGCGCGGCCTGTGCCCATCGTGTGCGTATCCGGTTGGGGTAAGCAAAGTGTGCGCGGAGTGCGGCGCGCAGGTTCCCTCTCCTTCGCGCGGCAGCGCGTAAACAAATTACAACGGTCGTGAACGCGAGGGAGAGAGCTAGGGTGAGGGTGTTTGTTGTGCGCAACGTGCGATCATGCACCCTCACCCCGGCCCTCTCCCTCAGCTGCCGCGCCCTCCAGTAACTTGTTTGACCGCTCTCGGCTGAGGGAGAGGGTGACAGCGCGCACCGCGGTACAATGATGTCGTGAAGTCCCCCCGCCGCAAACTCGCCATGTTGCTCGTGCTGCTTTGCGGCGGCGCGATCATCAACATCGCCGTGGCGTGGGCGATGTGCGGATTGAGCTTAATCCCGATTTAAACGTCTGTAGCGCGAAAGGACAAAGCTGCCCAACACTAGAGATATTGGAATTATTGCGAAGAGACCAGATGATAGGATTCGTGATGTCCGATTGATGAGACCAGTCGAAAGTGCAATGCCGACAAAGACTGCGAAAATGAGAAGACCTAAGAAATAGAAGTTGAAGAATCGTGTCCACGACGACAGCTGCTTGCGAGGCCCGAAGCTCGAAGGATGGTCCGGATGGAATGCACGGCCGCATTCCGGACAACGATGTTCGCCCTTCAGGTTTTTCAAATCGTAATGACAGGACACGCATCGCATGTTTCAAGTCATTCTAACAGTCGACGCTCGCAATCGTCGCGTCTTGATCAACACGATCTTCTATGCGGTAATGCGGTGGTTACTCTTCGCCGCGCCGGGGTTTGTGCGCAGGCGCTATCGCATCAAGCGCGGCCTGTGCCCATCATGTGCGTATCCGGTTGGGGAGAGTGATTTATGTTCTGAATGTGGCAAGCCTGTGAGGAAGCACGCATGAAGCGCAAACTCGCCGCATTCCTGCTGCTGCTCGTTGGCGGCGCGATCATCAACATCGCCGTGGCGTGCGGGTTGCTTCGCACCTTACCTATAACCGATGGGAGGTTTGTTCCACCTCGGTTATATTTCAAGAGTGAAAACCGTGTGTGGCTCGTTCACGAGAACGATGGAGGCATTCGCGGTCGGCAGATAAAATGGTTCCCTATACCGCGCGAATGGGGAGGGTGGGGAATTCCCGAGAACCCAAGACTTATATTGTCGAGACCAGCTTCGCAATTTGTAATTGATGCAACAATTCGGGAAGCGTATGACGAGTTCCAGTACCTTATGGTCGATGAGCGCGGTTGGCCACAAAGCTCCGTCTGTTTCGTTCACTTGGTCACTCTGCCTGATTCGCGTCACTATTCCGCTTCCGACAAATCACTTCTCACAATTCGTCCGATCCGGCCTGGCTTCGCGATCAACACAATCTTCTATGCAGGGATACTGTGGCTGCTCTTCGCCGCGCCGGGGTTTGTGCGACGACGCTATCGCATCAAGCGCGGCCTGTGCCCATCATGTGCGTATCCGGTTGGGGAGAGCAACGTATGTACAGAGTGTGGCGCCCCCAAACCTTTAAGGAAGCAAGCATAAAGTCCCTCCGCCGCAAACTCGCTATGTTGCTCGCGCTGCTTTGCGGTGGCGCGATCATCAATATCGTCGTGGCGGTTGGGTACAAAAAGAGTGCGAAGGGAGATCAAAATGCGGTATAGCTTGAAATCATTCCCAGAATATCAGCTCGTCCCTGTGAGAGATCGGCAAAAAATCTTTTGGCGCGCCTTGGGATACACCCTTTCTCGACCTCCTTCGGCGATACTCATTTGTAGTGTTAATGCAGTGATCATTGGCGTACTTATTTGGATGGCCCTGTCATTTCGGTTGGGGCCCATAATTTTTTGCGCCGTCCTGCCATTTGTTATGGTGCTGCTAGCTTTATTCCAAGGTGCCGTGATCGCACACACTGCCGGTCCTGTTTTAGAAAAGCTCATTCACGATTTTGCGGATGGAAGGAAATAATTCCTTGGCGATCCCTTCTCCTTGGAAACCTCGACGCATCATGAGCAAACTCGCCATGTTGCTCGCGCTGCTTTGCGGCGGCGCGATCATCAACATCGCCGTGGCGTGGGGTTGTGCGGTGTGGGTGTCAGGTGAAATCTTGGAAGCAATGCCCAGACCCCTAGTATTGAACCTCAGTTGGTCCCATCATCCGCCTGTTCGATTGCTTGGATTCGCCCGAATAAAGACTGGAGTTGCCAAATGGCAATTAGAATGGGTATTCAATGAGGGTCGGGTGCGGCCCGGCTCTCTGCCCTATTGGGTGACAAGTGAGGTTGCGGCTGCAATGAGAGATCCGTCGCGGGGCAATGACATAGATTTAGACGCGCGTGGTTGGCCTCTGGTTACAGCCTATTCAATGGCTGATATGGATCGTGGTGTAGTAATTACTGGTGTTCCCATTCATCCAGAGTCTGATTCCGCCTATGAGGGATTCGATAATGAATATGCGCTGCCCACCGCGCCAATCTGGCCTGGCTTCGCGATCAACACGGTCTTTTATGCTGCACTCATGTGGCTGCTCTTCGCCGCGCCGGGGTTTGTGCGCAGACGCTATCGGGGGGGACGCATCAAGCGCGACCTGTGCCCATCATGTGCGTATCCGGTTGGGGAAAGTAACGTTTGCACCGAGTGTGGCGCCCCCAAACCTGTAAGGAAGCAAGCATGAAGTCCCGCCGCCGCAAACGCACCATGTGGCCGTACTGCTTTGCGGCGGCGCGATCATCAACATCGCCGTGGCGTGGGGGTCTTGCTATTCCCCGGAGTAGAATAGGGGCATGTGGAAGCACCAACCCGTCATCATCTTCAAACTCTCCGTGTTGCTCTCCTGTATCAACATCGCCACCGCGCAAGTCAAGCCACTCCCCAATGTAAATCTCACCGCCGACTTTGGGAACACGGTCGCAGTTTACGGAGATCATCTAGCGGTTGGAGTACAAAAGACTGAACCTCCCACTTCAGGCGCTGTTTACATGTATCGCCGAGATACTTCAGGATGGCGCTTTGATCAATTATTGATTGGAGGAAAGGACGCAAGGTCATTTGGACATTGCATTGCCATTTCTGAAAAACATTGCCTCATTGGCGCTCCTGTGGCAGATGGTGCCGGAATTATGACCGGCGCGGTCTACGCATATGAGTTGGTCAATGGAAAATGGGTATTGCAGCAGAAAATTATTGCGCCGGACAAAGAGCATGCCAAAGACCACGCCCTCTTCGGAGTTTCAGTTTCACTTGATGGCGACCGGTGCGCGATCGCAATGACGGGGCACCCCAACTCAACGCCTTATGCAGCCGTTTACCTGTTTGCGTTCAAAGAAAACAACTGGCATCACACTGACACAATTGTTTCGCCTGCCCCAGACAAACTGACGCACTTTGGCGAGCCAGTTAGCTTGATGGGCGACACATGTGTGACCCGTGTCGACAATGAAGGCAAGCCAGGCTTTGGGTTTGGTCGAGTTTACGTTTTCCGACAAGCAGATAATCAGTGGAAGCAAGAGGCGCGAATCGGTCCGCCTGACGATGAAATGTCAACTGATTTCGGAAGCGAGATTTCGCTCTATCACAATGATTTGATTGTTTGTTTTGCCGACAAGAAAACAATGGAACGAAGTGCTCGTATTTATCACCGCAATGGCAACGATTGGATAGAGCAATGCCGGCTCAAGGAACGAGATGCAGATTACCCTTCGACCTTTGGCGGCTCCGCTGTGATGGGCGATGGAATCGCAGCGTTCGGACCTGGGCATGGTATGAGCTGGTCGCCTATATTCGTTTACAAGCTAATTGACGGCAAATGGAGTTTGTTGCGAAAGCTTACTCAAGAGTTTGCGGTCGGCAAGAAATTGAGAACTTGGGCGATTGCGATGAATGGAGAGACAATTGCCGCGTCCCTACAGTCCGATTTGGAGGGTTTCGTTTTCGTTTTCAACATCGACGGCGAGGGACAGATGTTGCGAGCATCTGATCGACCTGAGTCACCACGTATTGAAAAAAACGTGCTGCCAAAACCTAGACCGAGTGACCCACCACCGATTTCAGGAATTACGCTGGGGAATCCTGGCAACATTTCGCGAGAGTATGCTGGAAAGCTGACACTGGTAGAAGCGAGAGCATTGTTGTTGGATGTCAGCAAAGCTCGTGAAGGATTAGAAAACGATAATCCATTGTCTAGTCGATTGAAATATGAGTTCGAATATTTACTTGAGCGGATTAGAGCATTTCGTCCGCACAAATGAAAATTCATGTGAATGCATTTAACTTCAGACCATGAAGCGCACCAGTTGCAAACTCGCCATGTTGCTCGTGCTGCTTTTCGGGGGCCGCGATCATCAACATCGTCGTGGCGTGGAGTTTTTCATTCGAGGGATTCGATCGGCCTGAACCGCCGAAAAAAAAATCTCTGGCGGCTCAAAACAATCCAAACGAAAACTTGGTTTCGCCAGGTGCCCGACGATTGGGATGGCGCGTTCTACGAACGCACCATTTATGGAATTGGTCGAAATTATTTGGAATGTAACAACCCATTTGGAATCTGCCGCTTTAAGCAAGCGATTTATCGATCGGGTTGGCCATTTTGTAGCCTCGAGTGGGAGTGGCAACAAAAAGATCATTCCATTCTTGGTGTCGAGAATTCATATCTTGGCGCAATCCAGATTGGAGAATACCGCTTACCAATCCGTCTGTTGCCCAGGTACTTCGCATTCAACGCGATTTTCTATGCAGTCATCATATTGCCACTCTTCGCCGCGCCGGAATTTGTGCGCAGACGCTATCGCATCAAGCGCGGCCTGTGCCCATCATGTGCGTATCCGATTGGGGAAAGTGAAGTGTGCACCGAATGCGGCGCGCCGTTCACAGCATTTCCACAGGAAATTACTCATGTTTGAACGACTGACGGACCGAGCGCGCATGACCTTGGCGTTGGCTAACCAGGAAGCCCTGCGCTGGAATCACGAGTACATAGGCCCGGAGCACATATTGCTCGGGCTCTTAAAGGAAGGCTCCGGCCGCGGACCAATACTCCTTCAACGGCTGAACGTTGACTTGCGCAAATTAGCGCGCGATATTGAACAATCCATGAATGTCCTTTCCAGCACATTGGGATCCTAAGCTTAGAATTCCACGTGGACAAGTTGTCGCG
>JADMIO011638326.1_pt1 | contig 83823 bp, 58 predicted proteins | sample 8958161 | NCBI WGS metagenome assembly JADMIO01 (sample SAMN16585339, study PRJNA669376) | soil metagenome | isolation source: Crop rotation soil | place: USA: Cullars Rotation, Alabama | collected 2011 | reverse complement strand
GCCGCGACTTCAAGTCACGTGAATTCCAAGCTTCGGATCCCACTGTGCTGGAAAGGCTGCGGCTGCGGTACTGGTGGCTCGGGGGGATAATCGGGCTCGCGACTCCGCTTGCGGTTTACGGGGCCGTCTTCTGGCATCACGCCCTCACGATCTGCGCAGGGGCCTGGGCGTTCTACTTTCTCGTTCGGGCGGAGGTGAGGGGGGAGAGCAAGGCCGCGATTTGGGCGGGGCTCTCGCTCGGGATCGGCTTGTTCTTCCACGAGCTTTCCCTAGCATTGGCGATCGCTTGCGCCCTCGTACTCGTTCCTAGATGGCCGGTCGTTGCCCGGTTTGTGGGTGGCTTCGCCGGCGCCGCCGTTCCGTGGGCGGCCATGAATCTTCTTCTTTATGGTCGGCCGATGGGACCCCATGTGTCGGGTGCTAATAACGTGCTGGCCTCGCAGGTCTACCGTCCCGGTCTGTTCGACTTGGGGGCGATGTTGGACCGGGCTTCTGTCCAGCTCTTCGGCTTCCCCCCGAACGACCGCGCGGTTTGGGTTATGGCCGCTTGCGTCGTAGGGGCTTGCGTTCTAAGGGTATTCCGGGAGCGTAGCAAGTTCGTTGGCTATGCCCAGTTCGCACTAATCGGCATGCTCGCGGTGATGGCGGCTTCAACTTGGCCGCGCGACACGCTGAACAATGGCCTTTTGCAGACCACGCCGCTTTTCGCCCTGGCACTCATCGGTCGAACATCGGGGCGTTCGGAGCGGGCTCTAATGCTGCGGGCGTGCGTCGCATTTGCCGTCCTGGTGATCCTTAACCCAATTCCGCCCCTCATGGGGTGGGGTAGCCGGTTCCTGGTGACCGTAGCCTCGCCGCTGGTCTGCCTTGCCCTTGCCTCGGCGGAGGAAGATGCGGGGCTTTCGTTTCTCCTTCCGCTGATGCTCCTTGGCGTCTCCTCTCAATTGCGGGGATTGAAGGCGGTCGACGCGGACCTCGCGTATAGCCGAGAAATTTGCCTTGCCGTCCGCTCGTTCGCGTCTACGGTGATCACTCAAACGTCTTGGATACCCCCGGAATGTCAGGCGGCAGACCTTCGAGATCCTCTCCTCCTGGTCGGAGACACGATCTACACCCCGATCGACCGGAAGGCTGCCCGCGCGAAGGCGATCGAGTATCTCAGACGGTACCATCCGCCCAGGGTCGTCTTCTACGGACTACCGGACGAAACCTTCCCGATAGGCGGGGAGATCCAGGGCTCCAGTTACCGAATTAGCGACCGAGGCGCGGTGGCGGGACTTCCTTATACGATGTATACCTACGAAGGTAGATAGAACGTTATTTGTTCGTTTAACGTGGTTCCCCGTAAGTTATGCGATTTGAACGGTGAGCGTTACCTCCACGTTGCCGCGGGTTGCGTTAGAGTAAGGGCATACCGCGTGGGCTTCGTGCATTAAGGTTTCCGCATCTTCCTTGGGGAGAGACGAGAAGGATCCGATGAGTTCGACGGCCAAGCCGTAGGCGTTTGAATCTAATTTGCCGATAGAGACCCGGCCAGTCATGGTGTATTCGCCAAGCTCGATGCCCTTCGCCTTGGCGATGTGGGCGAGAGCGCTGCTGAAGCAGGCGGCGTAGCCGCCGGCAAAGAGCTGTTCGGGGTTCGTCCCCTCGCCTCCGGGGCCGCCGAACGCTTTGGGTATAGAAAGCGATAAGTCGAGCTTGGGATCGTCGGCGACGATTCGCCCTTCCCGGCCGGAGGTCGCGGTAGCCGAGGCGGTGTAGAAAGTCTTCATATGTCCACTACTATCTACGCAATGTTCGACGGCGCCGGCAGAAAAACTCAGCGTATCCTTAAGTTGAGTTACCCCGCAACCGGTGCGGGGTAACTCAACTTGAAACAACTTTACGATGAGGAAGCGGCTCCGGGAAACGGGACCGACCTATGAGACAGTCCCGTTGGGGCCTAGTTCGCCGGAGCCGGGGGAAGGACTTGGGGGCCTCGGTCCCAGTGACGGGTCGCGGCCGAGCTCAAGAATTCGTCCGCGAAGGAATTGTCCGCGTGTTCGGACGAGAGAACAAGGCCGCGTTCGGTGGTCGGAGCCGTGACTTTATCCGTCTTCGGCAGCACCGCCGCGACAAGATCCGACGCGTTTCCGCACGCTGCAATCGCTTTTCCGTGCTTGTACGCTTCACGGATAAACTTCACCGCGTCATCGTCGTCCCCTAGTGCGGCAACTCCAGGACCCCCGCCAACGACGTAGATGGCATCGTAGACGGCGGATGGGGTGTTGAGAACGGTTCGAAGGGGCTTCACTCCGTCCAAATCGCTTAAATCCTTTGCAACGATTTCGACATTCGCACCGGCGGCAACCGCGGCTTCTGAGACGAGCCGAATCGAAGCTACATCGGCGTCCGGCCCGGCAAGCAGGCCGAATTTCATCGCCTTGACCCCCGCTTTGGGTAGATCCTCTTGACTAAGTCCCTTCGCGGTCTTCACCGGCGGCGTCTCCACCGCCTCGGGAATGGCTACCCCAACGTAAGGAGCAACCTTCGCGGCGTAGTCGTGGTCGATCCGGTTAATTTGGGCGATCATCCGCTCGCGAACGTCTACCGAGTCGCATTTACTCAACTCGAAACGGGTGGCAAGGATGAGGTGATCTCTCTCCCATGGTTTGAGGCTATGGAAGAAGAGCGCGGCCTGCGAGACGTGGTCGGAGAAGCTGGGTGAGCGTTCGCGAATTTTAGCGCCTTCCACTCGCTCCGGATAGCTGACGAACCCGTTCTGCTTGTCTTCATCCGGCCGATTGCCGTCAAGCCCGTTCGGGAAGTAGCTGACCCGACCCTTTGGCACCGCGAATTGCATGTGACCATCGCGCTGATTGGTGGCGAAGGGGCAGCGGGGGCGGTTGATGGGCAACTGTTGCCAGTTCGGCCCGCCAAGGCGGGTGAGCTGGGTGTCCATGTAAGAGAAGAGACGGCCCTGGAGGAGCGGATCGTCGGAGAAATCGATGCCGGGAACGATGTTCGTGGGCAGGAATGCGACCTGCTCCGTTTCCGCGAAGAAGTTGTCCGGATTGCGGTTCAGCGTCAGCTTGCCGATTCGCTGCACGGGAACGAGGTCTTCGGGCCAAAGCTTGGTGGCGTCGAGGATATCGAAGTCGAAGTCGTGCTCTTGGGACTCTTCGATTACCTGAATGCCGAACTCGTACTCGGGGAAGTCTCCGCGCTCAATCGCCTCGTACAAATTTCGGCGATGGAAGTCGGGGTCTTTACCCGCCAGTTGCTGGGCCTCTTCCCAGGCCAGCGAGTGCAGGCCAAGCAGAGGCTTCCAGTGGAACTTCACGAAATGAGAGACGCCCTCCGCATTGACCAGCCGGAACGTATGCACTCCAAAACCTTCCATGGTGGCAAAGGAGCGGGGGATCGCTCGGTCCGAGTGGACCCACATGATCATGTGGAGCGATTCTGGGGTGAGCGAGATGAAATCGTAGAAAGTATCGTGGGCCGAGGACGCCTGGGGGATTTCGTTGTTAGGCTCCGGCTTAACGCTATGGATCAGGTCGGGGAACTTGATCGCATCCTGGATAAAGAAGACGGGAATGTTGTTGCCGACGAGGTCCCAGTTGCCTTCGTCGGTGTAGAACTTGACCGCGAACCCGCGTACGTCACGGGCCGTATCTGCGGAGCCCCGGAATCCGGCGACGGTGGAGAACCGAACGAAAACGGGAGTTTCCTTGCCCGCTTCCGCGAAGAGTCCGGCTTTCGTGAGGTTCGTTAGCGGCTCGTAATTTACAAAGACGCCGTGGGCGCCGGAACCGCGGGCGTGCACCACGCGCTCAGGAATACGCTCATGGTCGAAGTGGGTGATCTTCTCGCGAAGGACGAAGTCTTCGAGGAGCGTGGGGCCGCGAACGCCCGCTTTCTCCGAGTTCTGATCGTCCGAGACCCTTACTCCCGCTTGCGTGGTTTGAAAGGGGCACCCTTGGATGTCGACCGGCCCCTGGAAAGGCACTTCTTGGGTAGGAACATCTTCGGAAACTTTTTGTTTGGGAGCATCTTTGCGAGGCATTGTCGTACGACCCGTAACCTCTCCCCTCAGTTCGTACATTAGGTGTCGGCCTTTTACCGGGAGACAGGACGCTCTAGATATCGAACAGAGTCGGCTGCAAGGGAGGTTGGAGATCGAAGAAGTTGCTCAGGCCTACCCCGACGAGTCGATAGGTCGTTTTGGGATCAAGCTCGACGCGGTCGAGGAGGCCGACGGCAATCTCCACCAACTCGTCGGCGGAGGAGATCGGAGTACCCGGAGTGTGGCTGCGCGTGAGAATCTTGAAGTCGCTCGTCTTGAGTTTGAGGACAACCGTTCTGGCCGGACGGCCCTCGGCTTCGGCGTGCATCCAAACCCGTTCGGCGAGGCGGACCAGCGTCGAGGCGGTGCCTTTTAGCTCAACGTCGCTGGAGAACGTATCTTCGGCGGAGATCGATTTGGTTGGACGGTCGGAAACTACTTCGCTGTGATCGATGCCATACGACAGTTCGAACAGGCGAAGTCCCGAACGTCCGAATGCGGTCTCCATTCCGGCCCGGCCGTAGCTGCGAATCTGTCCTACGACTTGAATGCCCATATGCTCGAGCCTCTCCTGAGTGACCTTGCCGACTCCAGGCAGCTTTCCCACCGGCAAATCGACGAGAAATCCGTCGACCTCTTCGGGACGGATCTCCATCAGTCCGTCCGGCTTTCGCCAGTCGGAGGCGATTTTGCTGAGAAACTTGTTCGGCGCGACGCCGGCGGAGGCGGTTAAGCGAAGCTCTTCGCGGATCTGAGCCCGGATGGCCCCCGCGATCTCTCGTCCTTCTCCTTTGCCCGAAACGTCCAAGTAGGCTTCGTCGAGTGAGAGGGGCTCGATGCGATCCGTATGCCGGAGAAAGATCTCGCGGCAAGCGCCGGAGACGGCGCGGTACCGGGTGAAGTCCGGCGGAATGAAAATTGCGGCAGGACAAAGGCGCTCGGCGGTAACCGCCGGCATCGCCGAGCGGATCCCGAACTTTCGCGCCTCATAAGAGGCGGCACACACGACCGAGCGACTTCCTCGCCACGCGACCACGACCGGCTTGCCGCGAAGGTCCGGATTGTCGCGCTGTTCCACCGATGCATAGAAGGCGTCCATATCGACATGCACGATCTCCCGCCCACTCATTCCACCTTGAGTATTACGCGTTTATTCCGCCAGCTTGACTAACGCGTCTCCGGCGACACGATAGACCGTCCATTCATCCATTGCAACCGCCCCCTGGCGCTTATAGAACTCGATGGAGGGTTCATTCCAATTTAGAACCCACCACTCGAAGCGGCCGCAGCCGCGCTCTACCGCGATCCTTGCCAACTCCTTGAGAAGCGCTTTTCCAATGCCCAAACCTCGGTATTCCGGCAGAACGAACAGGTCTTCCAGGTAGAGCCCCGGCTTGGCGAGGAAGGTGGAGTAGTTGTGGAAGAAGAGGGCGAACCCGGCAGGCACGCCCTCCACTTCCGCGAAAGTTACCTCCGCCACTCGGCGCTGCCCGAAGAGGGTTTCCCGAAGCGTTTCCTCAGTCGCTTTCACCTCGTGGGACAAGCGCTCGTACTCGGCGAGCTCTCGAATAAAGCGAAGGATGAGAGGCGTGTCTTCGGGAGTTCCGGAGCGGAAGGTGATGGCGGACATTCGTTATCCTATGATGAGCTAGAACGCCATCGTCAGCGCCTGCGGCCGGGCACTTGCCGGGATTTCAAATCGGCCCGCGACCGGCTGAAGGGTCTTGCCGCCCAATCGCACCACTTTCGCTCCTGAGACGGTAAGGAACGCCACGACGGTGTGCGGATCAAGCTTCGCGCGCAGGGCGGTATTCGTGGCGATTGCCGCTTCGGTTGCGCTGAAGTGTCCACCTTCGATCTCGGCATCGAGGTTTACGCCCCTGATGCGCAGCGAGATTCGACGCCGGACCCCATCATGGGGGATGAAACGATATTCTTTGCCCGTTTGATGTCCGACGCCCGCAAAGCAGAACCGGCCGAAGATCGGGTCGTCCGAGACAAGGGTGCGCGCAGCTCGGAGGTAGCCACAGTAGCCGAGGTCGGTCTCGCACGAGTAGTACCAAGCCCCCCGTCCATGGGGCTGACCGAGCCATGTTTCGCCGTAGGATGCGGGTTCGAAACCGCCGCCCGTGCCGCCATCGTTTTCCCCGCCGGGAAACCAATAGCCAAACGAAGAGTCGGGAGTACCCGCGTTCATGAGCGCCCAGGAGCTGAGAATGGATTGGAATCCGGACCGCAGGTACGGCGCGGGGTCTTTCGCGTAGTGCAGACCATAGTCGAGCACGCTCGTTCCGCCCATGGGCGCCATGTACGAGAGGGTGTAGCCATCGCCTCCGCCGCCCCGGTAGTCGCTGCCCAGCAGGTAATAAGCCGGCTCGATGAAGCCCCGGCAGAAGATGTTGGCGGACATTTGTTCGTCCATGAACCGGCGCGCTTTCTCCGCGGGGATCCCCAATGCTGCGCCGTCGCGCATGGCCAAGTCGGCCAGTACCTGCGTGGATTCGAACCCGGTGGAGTCGAACGCGTACTCGGAAGCGAAGAGGTCGACCGAGTTCACCACGAACTCGCGAACCTTACGGCTCCAGAATGCCGTCATCCGATCCGCTTCTCTCGTTCGCCCGTTTCGCCGAAGGTCGGCGATGAGGGAAGGGATAACGATTTCGTTGTAATATCCGGTGCCGTAGGCCGACCAGTGCACGATCTTGTCGGGAACCGTGAACATTGCGTTAGCGGTGCCGTAGGCTCGGTCTAGGTATTCGGCCGGCCGCAGCGCGGTCTTGATCTCCGGATGCTGGGAGGCGATTCGGTACATCGCGTAGTACATCAGAATGATGTGCGGGTAGTCATAGCAACGCCACACATGGTCCACACCCTTGGTCCGGTCCTTTTCGGTGCTTGCGCGAAGGGTCTTCCAATCGGGAATACCATAGATCGAGTAGGGATACAGCTCCTGGGTGGTCTGCTGGAGTCCGCCCCACACGAACTTTGAGATGTACCGGTCAAGAGCGGTGACCTCGGCCTGCACCGGGAACTCCGCGTTCTTACTCGCAATATAGGCGGGCTTCGCAAGACCTGGGTCGTCACAAGTCACTTCGTAAATGCGCCAACCTTTGATGTTGTCGTAATGGTCGGGGTCCAAATAGGTTCCGCCTTTCAGGTTTCGCTCGCGGAAGAGGCCGTCGTACCAGAGCGCGTCGTTCTGTACTTGCGCCTTCGTCAAGAAAGCGGCACGCTTCTTGATGAGCGTCTCCACAGGCTGGCAGGCGAAGAACTCAAGGTAGGTTTTGGCGTCGCCCTGGCGGACGGTCAAGCGGTTTTCGCCCAGCCGGCGAAACTTGACCTGATACAGATCGTAGCCGTTACGGCGCCCCACCCGGCGTACGTCGGTGTCCTTCGGAAACTCGCAATCTACTCCGTCGACTTTTCGCGCGGAACGTAGGGCGAACTGGGCATAGAGGTCGCTCGGCGCCGTCATCCCCGGCGCAACCTGCACGTCGAGTCCTCCGCTTTCGGCGAGAAGATCGCGAATCTCTTCGTAAGACTTTGCCCACTGGAAGGAATAGCCGTACTCCGCGCTTCCGTGTGGCTTAAGGGTCAGGGAAGTATGGGGCAGGCGCCAGGTTCCGTTGTGCGCTGCGATGTCGGCCGCCTCGGCACTCGAGTGAAGGAAGATGCGATACCCGTCGGGGCGGCCGGAACGCCAGTATTCGGGCGCGGTGCCCTTGAGGGGAAGCATGGTCAGATACGGAGCGGCGCTGTCGCGCCGCATCCAGAAGAGGAACGATCCTGCGCCCGAGACAAAGCTGTGCTTCAGCACGGAGGTCTTCGCCTCCTGGTCGAACCGCGTCCTCATCGGCAGCGGCGTGCTAAGGCTGCCGACCTCCACCGGTTTGTCGGTCTGATTGCTGACCCGGAAATGCCAGAGCAACCGGTCACCCTTTATTTCGAACCAGCTACGCGTGGCAAGTGCCGTCCCCAACCGCCACTCGGCGCCTTGTCCGTCGCCGATTTGGGTCAACTGCTCCGCAGCCGGGCTCTGCCAGGGGCCGTTGGATATTCGAAAGGTGGCCTGTACATCCCCTAAACCTGCTCCTTTCGCCACGAAGTCCGTAGCATGCGGATCTTGCGGACTCTGCAGCGAAGTTAGCTTGCCGCCGGAAAACGCGACCTTGAACCCACGCCCCGCTTGGCCAAAGCCAAGGGCCGACAGCGGACAGATCAGGGCAATTCCAACAACACGGGACAAGATCATGCCGTTTAGCATAATATGATTTGGCGCTAAACGATATCTCTGGGGGAAGATTTTTGTTCCAACGTACTCCGCTGGGCGGCTGTCACCTCCGAAGGGCGGCACCCTTCCCACCATGCTCGCTTGGGAGGGCGCCGTCCGTGTGGCAACCTACCGGGAGAGTTGTAAGAGGGCGAACGCGTGAAACGGTCGCCCAAATCAGCTAAGAGGATCTGGTCCTTAGAGCGAATGGCATGCGCCGGATGTGCGCTGGACGAGCTTCATTGGGATGAGTATTTCCCGCGCGTCGCGCATGGGGAAGCGCTTCGCGAGCCGTTCTAAAACCAGGCGGCCGGCGGCCTCGCCGAGTTGGGCGAAGGGTTGAGCGGCGGTGGTGAGGCCGATGAGGTCTAGGTAAGAGGCGGGCTCGTTGCCGAAGCCGGTTACCGCCAAATCTTCCGGCACGCGTGTTCCGTCCGCACGGAGTCGCAGAAGCAACGTGGACGCGACGCCATCGTTCGAGCACACCACGGCGGTGGGCCCGGCGTCGCGCAGGAGCCGCACGTACTCGCCGAAGGCCGGCTCGGAACGGCCGTAGGGCAGAACCGTCAACCGATCTTCGATCGGCAGGGAGGCTTGCTGAAGCGCCTCTCGGTAGCCGAGCCAGCGATTGTGGACGCTTTCCGCAAATGGTTCATCGCCCAAGAATGCGATTCGGCGATGCCCCTGGGCAATCAAGTGTTCGGTAATCATTCGCCCACCCCCCTGGTCGTCGAAAAGCACGCAATCCGACTCGAAGCCGAACACCCGGCGGTCGACTAATACTAAGGGCTTTTCGCCTCGCAGCTGGGCAAAAGGCGCCGAATCGAGCGCGCCGTGCGGCCAGATCACCAACGCGTCGGTGTCCACTTCTCTGAGCCGGGCCAGCATCGCCGCGCATTCGGCGTCCGTCGGACCAAAGTCGATCCGCAGCATGTTGACGCCGGCGGCCCCCAAAGCTTCGTTCAGACCCCGAGTGACGCCCTCCACAACGTAGCCAGAAGGACGTCCGAAGGTCACAAGGGTGACGCGCCGCCCCACAACCCCCGAATTCTTCGGTTCGGCGACGTACCAGCCACTTTTGCCGATAGACGCGATCAACCCTTCGGCTTCCAGAAGTCCGAGCGCTTGGCGAACGGTGCCCCGGTGTGCCCCCGACTCCAGCATCAACACGCGTTCCGAAGGGAGCCGCCCACCGCCATGGTTGTAAGCCCCTCTCGCGATCGACGCCCGGATCTGATCGGCGATCGTTTCGTAGCGGTGCAAGGGAGGTCGGACGGACATTTGCTCCGGTCAGTATAGAACAGAGCACTGGTATATAAAGCATAGACCAGACTTTAAGAATGCGTAAATAATCTCAATTTTTGTGTAACACCATAGTATGAATTGACTCATAATGGACCAGCCAACGAAGGCTTACTCTCTTTCTTGTTCATAAAATTTATACCAATCTGGTACAGATTTGGAGAAGTGAGTAAGGCCATGTCTAAAAGAGGCAAGCCATTATCATGAAACGAGCGTTCACTCTTATTGAACTCCTGGTGGTTATCGCGATCATCGCCATTCTCGCCGCCATCCTTTTCCCCGTATTTGCTCAGGCAAAGGAGGCCGCGAAGAAGACGGCCTGCTTGAGCAACATGAAGCAGATCGGGACGAGCCTGCAGCTCTATCTCAGCGATAACGACGACATGAACCCCGGTGGTCTTCAAACGATCACCGACAGCCGCAACAGCGGCACGGACAACCGCATTCCGATCGACATGCAACTTCTTCCGTACACGAAGAACGATCAGATGTGGACGTGCCCAAGCGACGGATCCCGCGACACCGCGGCCTCGAACACCGGTATTTCTTTCTGGGATAACAATTACCGGGCGAAGGCGATTCGCCGCTCCTATGCGTATTTTGGCGAGATCGTCACGAAGGACGGCATCGCGAAGGGACAAAGCCCGGACTTCAACACCGGCGCCACCACTTACAACAATAACAATCCAAGCCCGCGCACCGGTAAGAGCGGCACGATGTACAGCGATCCGTCGAACACGGTAATCCTGGGCGAGGTTTGGGCGGCTACCAACCTCAACGGCGTTTCCGCAACCGACAGTGCCTACGTGGGCAGCCCGAGCGGCTCCCTCTTTACGGGCGACGACTACTGGAAGCTCGCCGGTCGCGACTATACGAGCACGGCGGGCGGGAACTCCCTTGCGCCGTCCGGTAAGGATCCTTCCAAGTACAAGCCGAGCAAGGGCCATACCGGGGGCGGATCGTTCGGCGGTGGCAACTACGTATCGGTCGACACCTCGGCCAAGTTCCGCACCTGGAGCCAGGTTCGCGCGAACGACTTCTACATGTTCAAGATCGATAAGTCCGCGGCCGGTACCTACACCCCGTAGGATAGGTTCGCTCCTCATTATCAAGGCGCCGCCGCCGTCGATTCGACGCGGCGGCGTCTTCCGTTTCTCCCCACGCCCGCATGCCCCTCCCGATCATCGCCCTCGCCTCGACCCTTCTGGCCCAGACGCAGCAGACCCCGACCGCTTACCTCGTCGGCTATTCCCATCTGGACACCGAGTGGTGCTGGACTTACCGGCACAGCATTCTCGATTGCATCCCAAAGACCCTCGACGAGAATTTCGCCCTATTCGAAAAGTATCCGGGCTACACCTTCAACTGGACCGGCGCTAAACGCTACGGCTTTATGAAGGAGTACTACCCAGAGAAATTTGCCCAGCTGAAAGAATACGTGCGAAAGGGCCGCTGGGCGGTAACCGGCTCGGCGATCGACGAGTGCGATGCGAATATCCCTGCCCCTGAATCGATCATTCGGCAAGTTCTCTACGGAAACCGTTTCTTCAAGCGGGAGTTTGGGGTCGAGAGCAACAACTACCTTGTGCCGGACGTGTTCGGATTTCCGGCGTCGCTCCCTTCGACGCTTGCCCACGCCGGGCTGAAGGGGATGTCGACCTGCAAGCTGAGCTACTATCCCGATACCAGCAGCCCCATTCCTTTTAACGTCGGACGCTGGGTAGGACCTGATGGCGCCTCCATCGTGGCCGCCCTCAATTGCCAGAGCTACCACACCCAAGTTCGCGAAGATCTCTCGTTGGGGAAGACGCTTCTCCCGCGCATTCAAGACCAGATCGCGAAATCCGGCCTTGCGCTCGATTACACCTACTATGGCCAAGGCGATGAGGGCGGCTCGCCGGGCGAGGAGTCGGTGAAATGGGTCGAGGAGAGCAAGAAGGGCGCGGGGCCGGTCCGCATCGTCACCGGTCCCGCCGACCGGATGTTTGACGAACTGACGACGGGGCAGCAAGCCGCGCTTCCTTCCTACGCGGGAGAGTTGCTGATCTCCAAACACTCGGCGGGAACCGCCACCTCCGGCGCGACGATGAAGCGGCTAAACCATCGGAACGAGCTTTTGGCAGATGCCGCCGAGCGCGCCGCCGTCGCCGCCCAGCTTCTTGCGGGAACGCCGTATCCGCAGTCGCGGCTGACCGACGCTTGGGAGCGATTCTTGGGCGGCCAAATGCACGACATCCTTCCCGGCACCGCAATTCCGCAGGCCTATCCGTTCGCTTGGAACGATCAATTTATTGCACTCAACGAGTCGGCAGACGTAGTCCGCTCCTCGGTCGGCGCGGTTGCCCAGGGGATGGATACGCGGGTGAAGGGAAAGGCAATCCTGGTTTTCAACCCGCTCGCCATCCCTCGGCAGGATGTGGTGGAGGCTGATCTTGGCGGAAATGCCTCGTCGATTCACATCTTCGGGCCGGACGGGCGGGAAGTTCCCTCGCAGGTTGAAAACGGAAAGCTCTTGTTCCTCGCGACGATGCCTTCGCTTGGATTCGTAACCTACGACATGCGGAATTCCGGGAGTGCCGTGAAGGCCGCGGTTAGTGTTACTCCCGATTCTTTGGATAATGCCCGCTACCGGGTTCGACTCGATGCCTATGGCGACGTGGCGAGCATCTTCGACAAGCGTGGAGGGCGAGAGCTGCTCTCCGCCCCCGCCCGCCTCGCTTTTCTGTACCAAAAGCCGACGCGCCATCCCGCCTGGAACATGGATTGGGACGATCAGAAGAAGGAGCCGGAGGGATACGTGGACGGTCCGGCCAAGATCACGATCTTGGAGAAAGGGCCGGTTCGCGTTGCTTTGAAGATCGAAAGGGAAGCACAAGGTTCGAAATTCGCCAGCATCGTGCGGCTAAGCGCGGGGAGCGACCGGGTCGAGTTTCAGCAGATGGTCGATTGGCATTCCTCGGAATGCAGCCTGAAGCAGACTTTCCCTCTGGCTGCGGCGAATCCGAAAGCCACCTACGATTGCGGCATCGGAACGGTCCAGCGCGGCAACAACTGGGAGAAGCTGTACGAAGGGCCGTCACAACGTTGGTTCGACCTGACCGACGCGGCGGGCGGCTTCGGCGCGTCCGTACTGAGCGAAGCAAAGTACGGTTCGGACAAACCGGACGACCACACCGTGCGCCTTACGCTGCTATACACGCCGGGCGTCCGCGACAACTACCAGCACCAGGGCACGGCCGACTGGGGCCGTCACACGATCAACTACGCGTTGACCGGGCACGCGGGCGATTGGCGACGGGGAAACACTCCGAACGAGGCCGCCCGCCTCGTTCAGCCGCTGATGGTCTTTTCGGTGGCTTCGCATCCGGGTTCTTTGGGTAGAAGCCTTTCGCTGGCTCAGGTGAGCGCTCCAGGCGTATCCGTGATGGCGATGAAGAAGGCGGAGGATTCCGATGAGACGATCATCCGAGTGCTTGAGCACGATGGGAAGGCGGTTTCAAATGTACGGATCCGCTTCGCCCGTCCGGTCCTCGCCGCCCGCGCGGTGGATGGTCAGGAGCACCCGCTCCCCGGCGCGGTCCGGGTAGAGAACGGGGCGGTCGTGATCGATCTCAAAGCGTACGCGCCGAAGGCGCTCGCGCTTCGGTTTGCCCCCTCGAACTACCGCGAGCTTCATTCGACCCCGGTCTCGCTTCCGGTCAGCGACGAGGTGGCGCGGGACTTCGACGGCGCAGGGCGAACTCTTCCCTCCGATCTACTGCCGCGGCGGCTGGAATCCGGGGGCGTTGATTTTCGGTTGACGAAAGGCGTTCGCGCGCAGGGGCAGAAAATCTCACTGCCCAAAGGCCGCCGACTCTATCTCGTCGCCGCTTCGGCCGCGGGCGATCGTCCGGCCACTTTCCTCCTCGACGGCAAACCGCAAACTCTCAACATTCAAGCCTGGGATGGCTACATCGGCCAATGCGACAACCGCCAATGGCAAGGCGCCACCGAGGACGAGAAAACCTTCGGCTGGTCCCACTCGCTTCTCGGTATCAGCCCCGGCTACATCAGACCCGCCCCCCTCGCCTGGTACGCCGACCATCGACGGCTGGCCGATGGCACAAACGACGCGTACCGCTTCGCTTATCTCTTCCGCTATGAGCTGCCTGCCAACGGAGCAAAGACCCTTACCCTGCCCAACGATCCCCGAATCGTTATCCTCGCGGCAACCCTCGCCAACAAACCGGGAGACGACATTTTGCCGCTCCACCCTATGTTCGACGTGAAGTGAGACGGGTGTTACGGGTTCAGGGATGTGTTCGTGCTCCCGTAACCCGTGAGCGATAAGGCATCCAGTTTTGGTATTGAAGTTCGCACTTCGGGAAGGCGGGAAGCTGGGATCAATAAGAATGATTACGATCTTTGAACCATTCGCCTTCCACACCCGCCTTCCGATAGTGGCGTGTTGGTTAGAAAATTGACCGTGCGAACGGTAGAAGGCGACCTGCTCGACCAACCGGTTGACGTCATCGTAAATGCTTGGAATCGGAACACCATCCCCTGGTGGCTCCTGCTCCCGCAGGGGGTGAGCGGGGCGATCAAGCGGCGGGGTGGGACAACCCCGTTTAGGGAAGTTAGACGGTATGGCCGGCTGGCGCTCGGGCAGGCGGTGGCCACGTCGGCGGGAGGGCTCCCGTTTGAGGGGATCATCCACGTGGCGGGCATCAACGACCTCTGGCGGGCCAGCGAGCGCTCGATTCGCGACTCGGTACGCAACGCATTGTCGCTCGCTCTCCAAAATGGATGGCGGACCATCGCCTTCCCCGTCCTCGGCGCCGGCTCGGGCGGCTTCGATACGGAGAAGGCGGAGGGGATAATGCGGGACGAGCTAGAGAAATCGGACGCCGAGCTCGAGGTGGTCGTCGTCCGATTTCGCGGTTAGCCTTCGGTCGCGAACTGCTCGCCGAACCAGCGGCTCCACTCCGGCTCCGCCGTCGCCACGGCGGCCGCGGCCTCCTCGCCGAATAGGTAGAACCGAACCGAGAGGTAGGTCTGCTCGCCCATTCCCATCGCGGAGAGGTGGCAAACTCCCGTCCCCGGCTCGCTGACAAGGAGCATCGTTTCCCCCTGGCCGACGATCTCAACCTTGCCCACAAGGGCGGGAGCATCCGAATGCACCTCTTGACCTTGCGCCGCGTCCGTCAGTCCAAGCTTGGCAACCAGCGCCGCCCAGGCTTCCGACTCGCCGGCATTCGCGACTCCCGAGACGTCGAACGCCGCGCCGGGCTGGCCGGGGAAGTGCTGCAGCGACAGCCGGAGGATGTTGAAGAAGGCGTTCCAGCCCTGCTCCACGGCCTCCCATTGGCTATCCCAATCATCCGTACTAGCGAACCAACTATGGACCACCCGGACCACGCATTTGCCGCCGGACTTCGCTTCGACGGTCCACTCGGTGGCTACCGGTGGCGAGTCCTCGCCCATTCCGTCCCCATCTTTGGTAAAGCTTCGCGGCGGATCCCACTTGCTGATCGTCGAGGTGGACTCCATGCCCATTCCGAAATCGGAAGTGACCATGCCTCCTACGCCTTCTTCGACCTTGGTCGGTACGAACCAGGACGAGATGCCCGGACCGGTGGCGATTGCCTGCCAAACCTGTTCGGGCGTGCCCGGAACTTCGACTTCTACTTGAACGGATCGCCGTCCGTTATCTCCTACATTGACGCTCATGACTGCTCTCTAACGGTGTTTTCGGATGGGGTGGGGTGGGCGGCGACGATCAGCCGGTGCGATCGCCCGCCCGGGGACGATGCATCGTGGTACCGCGCGGCTAACGCGGTTACGGCCTGGGTAAGGTCGGCGGTAAACGCCGCACGCTCGGCGGCGGACCGAAACCGGATTTCGGTATCTATCGATAGAGTCGCGAGGTGCTTGTCTGCCTCCCGCGCTCGTCGAACGAGGTCGCTTACCTCCTGCACCACTCGCGCGGCCAGGGCGATCAGGTAGTTCGCCGAAAGCCGGTCGGCGGTACGGGCGGGGTCGGTAGACGCCAGGCCCATCGCCTTCGGCGCAACCACGTAGGATGCCGCGCTCGCGACAAAAAGCCGTTCGGTAATCCCCCCCCACTTCCGCTGCCCCGCTTCCCGCACCAATAGGTGAGTTTGCAAAGCGTTAAGGTGGTAGTTCGCTTTTTGCCGCGTAAGGCCAATCTTCGCGGCCACCGTCGCCGCCGACGCGGGCTGAATCAACTCGGCCAGCAAACGGCTCCGTATCGGTTCCAACGCGACGGTGGCAACCGCCGGGTCGTGGATGACTTCGAGATCAAGCACGTCCGAAGTCTAATCCTTGACAGGTTTTCTTGTCAAGACGTTTCTAGCTCGATTGTATTCAGCTCAGCGGCAACCGCCGATTTGTCCAAAGCACGCTGTAAAGGCGGGCGGGGGATCAATCCGCGCCCCTTGTTCGATGTCTCTACTTATTGCGCAAAGAGTATTCATCCAAGACGAGAACGAAGCGATGTTAAGAATCCGTCTTCTTGGGCAAGATATTCTTTAGTGCGGTCGATAACCGCATTAACCTCGTCACCGATATCACGTTCCTAAATTACAATTTGTCTTATGGTTGAGAAGATTTGCAGTCATTGCGGAACCACAGTTCTGGTCGGACTTCAATATTGCCCCGGCTGCCTGCGCGCGCTTTCCAACCAAGACGATCGCACGGAACCGCCGGCCGCGCTGACGATCGCGCCCGACGCCAAAGGGACGCGGTTGGAGCGGCTCCAATCCAAGTGGGAAGACGTCGCCACCTGGATCAGTACGAGCTCCGCGCCGGCCCCGAGCGAAAAGGACGATCCTCGTTTTGCCTACAAGATGGCGAACGGGTCCATGACGATGGCGATCTCGGAAAGCTACACCCGTATCGTTTGCCCCAAGTGTCTCCGCCCACAGCGCGCGTCGATCGACCTCCCTCCGTCGGCCATGGTCATGTGCGACGTCTGCCTCCACCAGTTTCCCGCCTCCTTTGCCGCCGAGTTCCGAAAGGGCGCCGACCTCGAATGCTATCAATGCGGCATAACGACATTCTGCGTCAACGGTCTTAAAATAACTCACTGCCCGAACTGTAAGACAAGCGCAAAGAAAGTCCGCGATCCTGAGAAGGCAAAGGTGATTGCGTTCGCCGCCGCCGTCGCCTTCTTGCTCATCGCCGGGTTCACCCACGCCGTTGCCACCCAAACCACGTCGCAGTATCTCCTCTGGGTCTGCGTCGCCTCCGTCTTCACTTTCTTCGGTTTTCTCACCCTGGTCGCCCTCGGATTTTGAGGCGGCAAACGGGGGTGTAGATCGCCCGCTATACTGTTTTCGCCGATTGGTGACGGATCCGATCGGCCGTGGACGACATTCATTGTGCGGACGATCGTGATCATCGGAGGAGGGGCATCGGGGGCGCTTACGGCCGCGATGCTCCTCCGGCGCCTTGGGCCGGAAGACAAGATCGTTATCGTCGATCCCTCGCCCCATACCGGCCGCGGACTGGCGTATGGCACGTCGGACCCTTGCCACCTGCTCAATGTTCGCGCGCGCGACATGGCGGCATTTCCGGACGATCCCGGCGGCTTTTCCCGCTGGCTCGTGGCAAAGGGACTGGCAACTGAAGAAACCGCCCTCCTAACGTTCGCCCCACGCGCCGCGTTTGGTGCATATCTCGGTGAAGTGCTGTCGTGCGAGCGGGAACGATCTCCGGCGAAGCTAACGATCGTTCATGAGTCTGCGAACGCGCTTGAAAACGGAACCGGGCTAACGGTCGTTACGGACGGCGGGCGAAGGATCGATGCGGACCACGTCGTCCTCGCCACCGGCAACTTGCCTGCACGCACTCCGCGTGCGTTGCGCCGGGTTGAAACGGACCCTCGCTACATCGCGAATCCGTGGCGGGGCGCAGCCTTTGTTGACGTAGAACCCGAAGACTCCGTCCTCATCGTGGGGACTGGGCTAACGATGGTCGATACGTTTCTTTCACTGGCGGCGAAGGGACATCGCGGTAGAGTGTTCGCCCGGTCTCGCCGGGGGTTACTGCCAAAGGCGCACGCTCCAAGTGTCCGTCGATCCTTTCCGATCGAGGAGGTCGGCGAGGATCTCCTCCCGTGGGTAATCGATTTCCTACGCGGAGAGGAAGAAGGTGATTGGCGGGGAATGCTCGACGGTATGCGGCCGCATACCATGGATCTGTGGCAGCGGCTTTCGTGGTCGGAGAGAGCCCGTTTCATACAGAAGCTTCGCCCCTTCTGGGAAGTGCACCGTCATCGGATCGCCGAACAAGCGGCGTCGGCTTTGGAAAACGCCATGAACGCGGGATTCCTAAGCGTCGGCAAGGGCCGAATCTCCGCGACCGTGCCCTCTGACCGGGCGTTTCACGTCGAATTCGCGGATACTTCGGAGACGCTCTCCGTACGATGGATTGTAAATTGCACGGGACCGAACCTAGACGTGCGGTCGGAAAAGATCCCCCTGTTAGAGTCGATCGTACAAAGTGGGCTAGGAAGCTATGACCCCTTAGGATTGGGGCTTATCGTGGACGATGCCGGAAAAGTTGGCCCGTCGGAACGTTTGTGGGCATTGGGCGCCCTATGCCGAGGCTGTCGATGGGAAACGACCGCGATCCCGGAAATACGCACTCAGGCCGCCCGCATTTGCCAAGAAGTTATGAGAGATGCCGAGTGGATTCGAACCACTGAATAACGGTTTTGCGGACCGTTCCCTTCGGCCTCTTGGGTACGGCACCTTACTCAACGTAGTCTTTCTACCAAACTCCTATCCTGATCCCCAAGACAACTGAGTTGATAGTCCATCGGTTCGATAGACTATTTTTGGCGGTCGCGTTTCGACCAGCGGATTGTTCGGTCCAGCTACATTCCGGGTGAGTTTTAGATGAGTGCACCGTAGTAAACCATCTGCCGAAAAGGCTGGTGCTTCATTTAAACTCACTTCGGAAGAACTTCGCAAAGACTGCGACCGAGTTTAGCGAAGAAGTGAAGGTTTGCGGACGGCCCTCCGCTTTTGAGCAGAGGCCCGTCTGCCTCCCAGAGTGAAACACCGTTACCAAGAAAGCGGCCCCTGCTCCTCCGAGTAGGTACCGGTCGGACCGTCCGGACCCAATAAAGCGAGTCGCACCGGTTCGCGCGCGCCCTCTTCTACCGTGCGTGTTCCCTGAAAGTTATTCAGGTCTGTAGCCGTGTATCCAGGGCAGGCCGCGTTGACTTTGATCGGGGTCGACGCAAGCTCGATGGCAAGCTTAAGGGTTATCGCGTTAAGCGCGGTTTTGGTTGCCGAGTAGATTCCGTAGAGCGATCGCACCGGGTTTGCCGGGTCGGCAGTCTTTTGCAGCGAGCCGAGCGAACTGGATACATTGACGATCCGGCCGGCCGGCGCTTCGCGAAGAAGGGGGAGCATCGCCTGAGTCACCGCAATCACCCCAAACACATTCGTTTCAAAGAGCGTGCGCACTTCGTCTCGTGAAGCCGTGCTCACGTAACCTCGTTGGACGATCTCCTCAAGCGGCGTCCCCGGCTCCCCGGTGTGCGAAATGCCGGCGTTGTTCACCAACACGTCAAGCCGCCCGAACTCGTTCCGCACCCGCTCCGCCGCCGCCTCGACGGATGTCTGATCGGTTACGTCCAGTTGCAAAGCGACCGCGTCGGGGCCGATGCTCGCCGCCGCCTCTGACCCCTTGCCAAGATCGCGAGATCCGAGAAGCACGGTAAAGCCATGTCCAGCGAGATCCTTGGCGATTTGAAGTCCGATCCCCTTATTAGCCCCGGTAATGAGCGCGACAGGTTTAGTATTCATAGTTTGTTTCCTTCGAATACTACGAGAGAATCACCGCGATCTTCAGCGGTGGCGCTAAGCGACATTTTGGAATTCTACGGGGCCGCCGTGAGTCGAGTAATTCGAGACCAGTCGCCACATGCCCCTTAATGGCAAAGGTGATGCGAACTAATATGTGGTCACTTCTTTGGACTCCATACTCCTTACGAAAGCTGCCTCTATAGATATTCCGAAATTCTGAACCATAATTTCTTAAGCCGATTTCTTGTCGGCAGATCAGGCATGATTTGCTCTAAGGTGAATTGCCTAAAATCGCTACTTGGGGGAGAGAGTTATGAGATATGAGCCGGTGTTATATCATTCATTCTCGGTGACCGGCTTTCGTCTGTCCGTTGACCTTGGAATTGTTTGACTAGTGCGGACTTGCCTGCGTGCGTACCCTACTACGGCTTTCATCCGTGTAAATAGAAAAGCGTCAAGGAAGCCCATGTACTTCGCAGCTAAGAACCTCGTAAACTTCGTTCCTCAAGACGAGCCGGATACGTTGGCGGATAATGCTTTGTGGGAAGGCCGAGGATGGAATTGCACCCTCGGCAGCACCACTTCAGACGGGACCGTCCGGAACTGTCCGCCCGAAAACCTCCGCAGAGCAACGGAACTTAGGTCGAAACGCAACACGACACTCCCGAAGGAGCACCTGATGGACCCTCCCAAGAACGCCGGAAGAGTTTTCTCCGGGGCTTACTTCGGAACTGAAGAAGCTGATTGAGGAGTCTTCCAGATCTAAGATCTATCGGCTCCGTTAGAAGGAACCCGACCGATCCACTTAGGAACCCTATGAGCATCCCGCCCTCCAACCAACCGCTTGCCGGAAAACGCATTCTCATTTCGGGAGGGACCACGGGCATTGGCCGAGCCACGGCCCTCTTACTTGCCCGCCGGGGCGCCCAGCTGTTCATCTTTGGCCGGGCCTCCGAACCGCTCCACCACACCCTCGACCTCATCCGTTCCGAGGGGGGACGAGCCGCCGGAGCTTGTTGCGATGTGGCCGACCATTCCGCGATGGAAGAGTTGTTCGCAAAGGTCGAGGAAGCGCTTGGCGGCTTGGATATCCTCATCAACAACGCTGCCCTTCCCGCCAACAATATTTTTAATACCGAAGTTCAAGTGTGGGAGCAGGTGCTCCGGGTCAACGTGCTGGGTTACATGCTTTGCAGTCGATGGGCCGTGAATCTGATGGAAAAGCAAGGCACGGGACACATCGTCGGCATCGGATCGCTATGCATCGATGTCATGGACTCGGGTGCCGACGTTTACGTGGCGAGCAAAACGGCGGTGGCCGGTTTCCTTGGATCGTTGCGCAAGGAAGTAGTGGACCGCGGCATAAAGGTCACCCTCATCAATCCCGGCGGCACGTCCAGCGATATGGTCACCGAAAGCTCCGACGAACAAGCCGCCATGATCGCCGATGGACGGCTACTACGCCCCGAAGACGTGGCCGAAGCGATTTACTATGCGATCTCTCAACCCTCCCAAGTAGACGTAACCGAGCTCACCATCCGGCCGCACCGCCAAAGCGCCTTATAGGCGTTTCCGCTATGGCTTCATGGATCAATTGATTATCAACGCATTTCCTTCCGGGACATCTGTTCCCGGAGAACCGTGCAAGGCCTGCAAAACAAGTTCGGCTTCGCTTAAGTGCTCTCGCACGATCAATATGGCCATGAACTGGTCTCGAAATGAGAATCGCTGTGCTTGCAGAACGGCGCGGAAGTTTGTTCCGTCGCGCCGCCGCCCGTAAAACGGGTGTTCGATACCAAGAGTTTCACGTTCTACAAGACTCCCTTCGATGAGGAGGGACCGGCAGGGCTCAATGTCCCTTCCCCCGGCAGAGCTCGGCACCGTCAGGTCGCGGATGGGAATCCCCCGAATGTCTTGCCCGGAAGAACGAAAGAGCTCATGAGCTTTAACGTTTGCGAAACAGATATCGCTATTGGCGGTGATGACCAGCGTCGCATCGGGCGAGCGATCCAGCGCCTTCAAGTGCCAAGTGCTTTCCGAGCCATCCTCAAAAAGTAAGTCGCGAAGCGATTCCCTAATTTGTTGCCGCTGAATCTGCTCGTTAAGAATTTGAATTTCATCAACGAGTCGGGCACGTTCCTGATTCGCCTCGTGCCGAAGAACCATGCTCACCAGCTCCGTCCGGCTGAGATGTCCCAGCTTGCCTCGAATACGCGCCCAATAGGTGCTGATTGTCGCGATACTTAGGCCAAGTGACTGAGCAATCTGCTCATCCGTGCGCCCCGTCAGGCTGTGGTCGAGAACCGCGCGCTCCCGTTCGGACAACGTAGCCAACCGGGCCTGGCATTCTTCGCCCTTGTCGGCTCCCATGAGCTGCCAATGCTGTCTTCTAGGTTGCTCTGCCGGTATATTTAGCATGGTCAATGGTTCAGGGCCATTGCCGCCGCCCTAAGGAAGCTGGTTGCCGAGAGCCAATAACATCCTGGCCGCTTACTATTTGGCAGGTATGTATCCATTTTGTATAAGCGACCTCCCACCTCTGGGAGTAGCCATCAGACCTCCCGCCCACGAGACCCGCCTCTATGAATCTCACTCCAAAGGAAAACGAAATCTTGTTACTGGCTGCGGAAGGCAAAACCGACAAGGAGATTGCTCAGCGGTTAGGGGTTACAAGGGGAACCATTGCCACGCACTGGACTCGAATGAGGGAACGTACCGGCGCGGTAAATCGCGCGCAAGTGATTGCTTTGGACCTCGCCCGGATTTACCGCGAATCAGAGGCGGAGCGGGCGCGGACCTCGCAGCTTTACCAGTCGCTCATCGAGAACCTTGAAGACTTCGCGATCTTCCTGATGGATTCGGATCGCAAGATCCTCAGCTGGAACCCCGGGGTCGGAAAGATCCTGGGTTACGAACGGGAACAGTGGATAGGCTTAGCGGGCGATATCCTTTTTACGGCCGACGACCGGGCAAAGGGAGCGCCTGAACTAGAACAGAGAACCGCCGAACGCGAGGGCCGAGCCCTGGACGATCGGTGGCACGAGCGAAGCGACGGCAGCCGATTTTGGGCCTCCGGCGTCATGGTCGCCGTCCGAAATCCCGAAGGGGAGCTGCTGTGCTACTCGAAAGTGCTTCGCGACTTAACTCAACTCAAGCGCTTGGAAGAACAACTTGCCGCCGCATTAACGAATAGATAGTACGACTTTCGGAGGGTGCCACGCGCTCGCTTCTTTGGTGGGCGTTTAGGGTGTGTTGGTGATCGAGGGTGCCGGGCGCGGCGGATCTTGAAGAAGGTCGAGCTCCCGAAGCAGGTTTAGCAGCCGTTTATAGGGAACAGGATTGCCGTGGTAGACGGCGTTCTCCGACCACTCTCTAAGTTTTTCGAGAACAAAATTCGTTACCGGAAGCAAATCCTCGATCGGATAGGCGGTTCCAGTTGGAAATCTGTTTATCTTTTCGGGAGTGGGAGCCAATTCCGCTATTAATGACTTTAAATATTCGTTGGGAGATTTGCTTCCAAATGGAGCATTGGCAAGAGCCTCGTGAAGACCGGCCGTTAGGCGGCGACAAACTTCTTCGCTCCTGGCGTTTAACGCGCTTGCACTTTCCTCTCTGGGAGTGTTTCGCAGACCCGCGCAATTTACTTGTGACATGGCTTAATTCCAACCCAACGTTTGGGAACGATAGAGATCCATCCCCAACGCTCTAGGCGAGGTCCCTCAAGCCTCGTTTTCGATCTCCAGCCGGCTCCGGGTAAATAGCCGACTGCCTTCTCATCCTGTGGTTGAGACAGAATGCACAACTGCATATCCGGACTCCAAGGATAGGAGCCCGGATACTATTTTCTTCTGGACTACTTAACCGATGCCTTCGATTTGCCCGTCGCGGATTTCTTCGGCTTCGCGGCTTTCGGTTCCGCTTCCGAATCTCCGGCTTCCTCATTCGCCGATACCGTAGCTACTGTGTTGAGACGATCGTCCGCAGCGTGTTCTTCCTGAAGCGTCTGATCCAGAAGAGGCACGATCTGGTCCAGCCCAAGTTCGGTCGCCCAGGCGATCAGGGTGCCGTAGCTGCAGATTTCGTAGTGCTCGTTCTTCTGTGCACAAACGATGATGGCGGCGTCGAGCACCGGCCCGGGCGCGACCTCTTCCAGGTGCTCTTCGGCTTCCTCAACGAGGCCCTGAGCGGCTTTGCACACCTTGCCGGTCGGCTTGATTTCCAGCAGCTGTGCAACCTCTTCGAGCCGCTTGATCTGCTCCTGCGTCTGGGTGACGTGCTCATCGAGGGCAGCTTTCAGCTCCGGATTCTCGGCGGCCTTCGACATCTTGGGCATCGCCTTGAGAAACTGCTTCTCGGCGTTGTAGAGGTCTTTAACGGTGTCTTCGAAAAGTTTCTGTAGAGTGTCGATCATCTAATTTCTCCCTTGGTAATCCGACTCGGTAATCGGATGGGAAAGACGAAATATCGCGATCCCAAACCCGAGACGCACCCCATTTGAGGGCGGTTCCGGCCGTCGCCGTGGTCAATTTTGCTGACGTGTTGGGGGCAGAATTTCCGGAACTTACCCCCCTGCAAGAGGGTCCTTTTGGACGCAATGGACGAAATGCAAGGTGTCCCGGCTTCGGTGCTTGCGCTTCGAAGCGAGCTAAGAAGGAACAAGACTCGCAGGATTGAGAGTTTTGTCGCGGGTTCGGAGTGCGTCGAGCTGATGCTCGGAACAGACTCGCTGTGGGCCTTAATATTGAATGAGGACGGGAGCGGCATGGCCCTGCGATGCGCGTGGGCGCCCGGAACTCCGCTTGAGATCGAAAGTTCCTCGCCAGGCGAGGTAGTGCTGCGATCCGCGTTTGGCGTCTATCGAATAAACGTTTCCCTGCCCGACAAGAATGACTGTTTGGTGCGGGTAACTACCCGGCTTACTCCGGCACAGAACCTCTCCGTTCCCTGGTGGCCCCGCGACCTTTATCCCCTCGGGAAGGGCGCAGATCCTCTCCTTGCTAAAGGCGAGGTTTTCGCCGCCCAGAGAGGCCTGAATACCGGTCTGGTTTATGGCCGTCTTGATTCTCAAGGGGGCCGAAGCTTCTTTTACCTCCAGAATTTCACCCCGTTAAACCCGTTCTTCAGACTTACGGCCACCAAGCCCGATGGCGTCGTGGGAGGAATTTGGCCAGAGCTTGGATACCAGGCGCAACCCCTTACCAAGCCGTTGCCCGCAGGCCAGGAAATCGTAATCTCCGATGCGTTCCTTCGCCTCGACGGAGTTGTTCTCCCCGATAGACAGGCGGAAGGCAGATCGTTTTTGGAGCATCTCGCCGCGATCTACCCTTTCCTCGACAAGCCGGAACTTGGTATGAGGGATTGGCCGCAGAAGGCGGCGGCAACCGTAAAGGACCTGTCGGAATCTCCCTTCGCCACGGTGAAGAATGGCGGCTATCGGTTTGTGCGGCCCTACGTAAATGGCGGCGTTCCGGATTCCATGGCGCAGATGTCCGTCCTTGGGATGATAGAGGAGTATCGCCGGTGGTGCGGGGAAGAGCTCCCCGTTCGAGATGAGCTGCGCGCGGGTATTTACCGTTTCTTCGATCCGGACGAAAGCTCGTTCACCGGATTTCTCTCCACCATGCCGCCCCCCGAGGACGAGGGCCTCGTGGACTCTTGGTACCTGTACCATCCGCTCAAGGGATTGGCCTCCCTCGCCAAGTCGGGCGACACCGGGGCTCGTGGGCTGTTCCTCGATTCCCTGGCCCATGCCATCCGGGTAGCCCAACATTTTGCCTACGAGTGGCCCATCAAATTTAATCGGCAAACGCTCGAAATCACGAGGTCGGAGAGTAAACCGGGCGAATCGGGTCAGACCGATACCGGAGGACTTTATGCGTTCGTTATGCTCGATGCTTACGAGCTTACGGGCGACCGCCTGTATCTCGAGGAGGCGGAAAAGGCGATCCGCGCAACGCGGCACCTCGGATTCCAACTCGCTTACCAAACCAATCTTACTTCTTGGGGAGCGGCCGCTTGCCTTCGCCTTTGGAAAGCCAACGGAGACCCATTCTTCCGAGATCAATCCCTTGCATTCCTCGCGAGCTTCTTCCACAACTGCGCGGTCTGGGAATCGGCGATCGGCAAAGTGGATATGACGATCATGTTCTTGGGCGTAACATGCTTGAAAGACGGACCTTACATGGCCCCCTTCGAATGCTACGAATCGTTCTGTGCATTCTTCTCGGCTCTCATGGCCATCGAGGGGGACGAGACCTTTCCCGACGCGGCGAGGTTGATGATGGCCGAGTTCTGCCGCTACGCCCTGGAACGGGCCTGGTGGTTCTACCCTTCGTCCCTTCCGGAAACCGCTCTGGCGCGTGATCCAAAGACGGGCAACATCGTACGGTCGCTCGCCTTTCCCGTCGAGGACCTCTATGTAGATGGCCGGGCGGCGGGAGAGATCGGGCAAGAGGTTTACGGCGCGGGCGCCGCCATCGCCTATGCCACTCGTGCCTTTCATCGCCTTGGGGGAGGAAGGATGCTGTTCTGCGATCATCCGATTCGCGACTTGGAGATCACCGGTAAAGGGGCGACGTTCCGCCTGTGCGGCCCTGCCGGCTCCAAGTGCCAGCTTCGAGTGTTACCGCCGAGCGGAGTGGAGGCAAAGATCGGACGAAAGAAGGCCGATGCGACACGCTTCGAAGCCGAGGTTGGATCGGAGGTTCGGCTTTCCTGGTAATTCACCCAAGCCGATATGCCGCCCCTAACCCCCCGCGATTGCCTCGAAGCGGAAAAACGCCGACAAGAACTCCGTCACGAGTACGGATCAGTACGTAGCGCCGCAAGGTCCCAATAGAAGAGGCAAACGGTGCTCCTACTAACGGCAGGCCGCTTTGTCAAATAAGGATTTAGAAGAATATGTCGACGCAAGAAGCATCCAAACCCACCGAATTCCCCGCGCAGCACCAAGACGTCCGCCCGGGCAAAACCGGTCCCATGACACCCAAGCCCGAAGATTCGGCCGAGAACTACACCGGCAGCGGGAAGCTCCAAGGAAAGGTCGCGATCGTTACTGGCGGCGACAGCGGCATCGGGCGATCGGTATGCATCCACTTCGCGAAAGAAGGTGCGGATGTCGCGATTGCCTACCTCAACGAAGATGAAGACGCTTTCGAGGCGAAACGCCTCGTGCAGCTCGCAGGAAGTCGCTGCAAGCTTTTCCGAGGCGATATCGGCGAAGAGAGCTTTTGCCGCCAGATCGTCGAGGAGACGGTTTCCGAGTTTGGAAGACTCGACATCGTCGTCAACAATGCGGGCGAACAGCATCCTCAGAAGAACATCGAGGACATCACCGAAGAACAACTCGTACGGACTTTCCGCACCAACGTGTTCGGTATGGTCTTCCTGACCAAGGCGGCGTCTCCTCATCTTTCCGAAGGAGCACGGATCATCAACACGACCTCCGTCACCGCGTTCGAAGGCTCAGGAGGATTGGTCGATTACTCATCCACCAAGGGAGCGATGCTTGGCTTCACACGGGCGCTCGCGCAGCAGTTCGCCGAGCGCAAGATCCTTGTGAACGCAGTGGCTCCCGGGCCCGTCTGGACGCCGCTTATCGTCTCTACCTTCGACGAAGAGAAGATCAAGACATTTGGTCAGGACACCCCGCTCAAGCGGGCCGCTCAACCGGACGAAATCGCGCCTTCCTACGTATTCCTCGCGAGTCAAGACTCGACCTACATTACGGGGCAGACGATTCATCCGAACGGCGGAGAGTCTCAGTAAAGAGCCGGCTCCCAAACCGAAGAGGCCAACTTGCGGTGGCCTCTTCTGTTTGAGAGGTCTTACCGGGGCGCGCGCACCTCGAAGTCTTGCAGTGACGCACCATACTTCGTGCCGCGTCTGACGGCAACCATGCGCACATAGCGTGTGGTGACCGGAGAAAACGCGACGTCCTCTTCGCCACCTTCGCTGCTTTCAGTGGAGTAAACCGGACGCCAATTTTGTCCGTCGTCCGAGACTTCAATCCGGTAAGCCGAGGCAAAGGCCCCTTCCCATCCGAAATGGACGCGTCCGATCTTCGACGGTGCGCCGAGGTCGACCGCGAGCCACTCGCCGTCCTGAGCCGCGCCCTGCCAACGGGTTTTGATATTATCGTCAAACGCGAAACGGGCTCGGTGCTCGCCGTCCATCCCAGACGAGGCGAACGCGCGTTTTCCGCGCGCCAAGTCAGGCAGGCGTTCGCGTGGGGCCAACGCGGTGTCGCCGCGCATGAAGGGAATCGGCTCGAACCATCGCGGCCGCCGCACGGTCGTTTTCAGGGTTAGATTTCGCGACGAATCGCCCACCGCGAGCTCGTAAGGCCCCGGGTCCCCGCGCCAGCCTTTGGCCTTCACGTCGCACCAGGCAAAGTCCCGCGGTGAGAGCTCGATGGAGACTTCGCGGCTTTGGCCGCCTTGCAGGAAGACCTTCGAGAACCCCTTAAGCTCACGCACCGGCTTGTCCGTCTGAGGATGGAGATCGCGAACGTAGAGCTGCACGACCTGCGCTCCCGCCCGCTTTCCGGTGTTGGTCACCTTCACCTTAACTGTCAAGCGGTTCGCCACAGGTGACGTCTTCAGATCCGACAGCCGGAAAGACGTATAGCTGAGGCCGTGCCCAAACGGGAACAGTGGCTGAATACGCCGTTTGTCGAAGGCGCGGTAACCCACGTAGATGCCTTCCTCATAGCGAACCCGCCGCCCGTCTCCACCGAAGTTTCCAAAGTCGGGATAGTCTTGGCGTCGCGCCGCCAAGGTGGTCGGCAGATGCCCGGATGGGTTCACGTCGCCAAACAGAATTTGCGCGAGCGCGCGTCCACCCTCCTGACCGGGAAACCACGTTTCGATCACGGCCGGAACGGAGCGCAGCCAAGGCATCAGAACCGGGGTGCCGTTATTCAGGACTACTATGGTGTGCGGATTGGCCGCCGCAACCCTTCGAACCAACTCGTCCTGGTTCTCGGGAAGCTCCATCGACGGCCGATCCCCGCCCTCTCCCTCGGTGCCTCGGGTCGTGACGCACACGATCGCGACATCGCTCCGGCGCGCCGCCTCGACCACCTCGGAATAGGCATCTAGCCCAGGTTCCAGGACGCGAAGCTGAGCGGCCGCGTTGCCTCCGGCTTGGTAGTACTCCGCCCGCAAACGGTAGGGCCGGCCGGCGGTGAGTGTCGCGGTAAACCGGTTTGTCCGAGCGCCGCCGTTGTTCCAATCGTCGATAACCAGCCGGTCGTCCAGATAGAGGCGGCAGCCATCGTCCGCCCGGAAGAGGAAGGTCGTCTCGCCGGTTTTACGCGGGGTAAACGTTCCTGTCCAGCGCGCACTGTAGTTGTCCGTTCCCGCGCCCGTGACCGCGACGTCGAGATCGACCTGAGCCTCCGTGGCGGCCCGCGTAGGGGGACCTTGAAGATCCTTGCCCTTGAAGTATTCGGCGTGGAAGCCGGCGGATCCCGAGCCTGGCGTGGTCACGGTGCCCGGAGGAAAGCCGCTTCCGTTGGAATCGCCCGAGGCGTAATGCACCTCGATATTTCGGCCCGCCCGGGCTCGAATACCCTCGAGGGGACCTACCGAACGAAGCGGCGTCACGCCGGGGCTGCCCTGGGCACCCATCTGCATCCCTCGCGCGGCGGGACCAATGAGGGCGATCGAGTGAATTTTATAGGCGTCTAGCGGCAAAGTCTGCCGCTCGTTCTTCAGCAGCACAATGCCTTCCTGGGCCGCCTTGAGCGCGACCGCTCGGCTCGCCTCGGAATTGACGAGCCGGTGGTCGGGCGGCTTTAGTCCGTCGACCACCCCCGAGCGCAAGACCGTCCGAAGAATGCGCGTAACGTTCTGGTCGATCTGCGCCTGCGTTATCCGTCCGCGCGCCAACGCATCTTTGACGCGCTCGGGAGCCATGATTCCCCGTCCCGGCATCTCAAGGTCGTTGCCCGCGCTGATGGCGCTCGTCGCCGTATGCACCCCGCCCCAGTCCGACATCACCATTCCGTCAAAGCCCCATCCGCGCTTCAATACATCGGTAAGCAGGTAACGGTTAGCTGAGGCGTACGGACCGTTCAGCCGGTTGTAAGACGACATCACCGTCCACGCCCCGCCCTCCTTAACTCCTGCCTCGAAAGCGGGGAGGTAGATCTCCCGGAGGGCCCGCTCGGAGACCTGAACGTTCACCGTAAATCGATCGTTCTCCTCGTTGTTACAGGCGAAATGCTTGATGCATGCAACCGTCCCCACGCCTTGCATCCCACGGATATAACCCACCGCCAACCGGCCCGCCAAAAACGGATCTTCCGAGAAATACTCGCCATTTCGCCCGCCCAGCGGCGAGCGTTGAATGTTCACCGCAGGGCCGAGCATCACCTGCACTCCGGTCCCCTTGTTCTGCGCCTCGATCCCGATCGCCGCCCCCACTCGGCCGATCAGGTCCGGATTCCATGTCGACGCCATCGCTACGCCCGACGGGAACGCGGTCGCGGGACCAAGGGTCGTATCGCTCCCGCCACGCACCCCCTGCCCGGCGTCGGCCATTGCCATGGCGGGGATGCCGAGGCGCGGTATCGGCTGAGTCGTGAATTCGGTGCCCGCCAACAGAGACAGCTTCTCATCCGCACTCAGCCTCCCCATGAGGTCTTTCACCCGTGCGTCGAGCGGCGCCTTCGGATCTCGGTAAGTAGGAACTGCGGGGGAACTTGTGGGAAGAGTTCCGGTTGAGATAAAGCACAGGGCGGCGGAGAGGGCGATGCTCATAGGTTCGGGAAAAGTATCGAGGCGGGGGTACGCCAAAGGCGCACTCTGTACCGGCGGGGTACCGAGTGCGCCCGGCAAAGGACGAGCGCGAAGCGACTAGGGAACGTAGACCGTGCTCGGCTTAGCTACCTTGAACTTGTAGAAGTCATTCGCTCGGACGGCGCCCCAGGTCATTGCTTTGGCGCTACCGTCGATCATCGCATAGTTCGCCAACCCGCCGTAACCCGGAGTGGGCTTGTATGCGTAATAGCCGGCGCTCGTGCATCCCGGAGGAAGGACGTTGCCGCCGGTTGCCGTCGGGTTGTCGGTGGTGGTCGGAGTTCGTCCCGCAAGCTTGACGACGTCGCATCCGTTCGCATAGGAGCCGCCCCACTGGCCAACCTTGGAGTTGCCGCCGAGGTCCCAGATTTCGGCAAACGCGACCGTGTTCGAGGGCTCGTCGAACGACGTGGCCGACCGCAAGGGATTGGGAGTCGCTCCCACTTCCAAGAGTCCCGATCCGATACCTGTATTCAGGTCGTACCCGTTTGCCTGAACGGTGTTGATCGGCCCCATATACTCGAAGCTAAGCGGAATGAACTTGCCGATCAACAGGCCGTCCGGGAGGTACTGCTCGTCGTTCCGGTTCGCCATATGGGTGTCTCCGGGCGCATTCCAGATCTGATAGTTCTTGGTGTACGGATACATTAAAACGTGCGCCGGGCACCACTGCAGACTCGCGGGCGTCCGATTCACCGTCGGAACGCCCTTATAGGCAGCGGACGGAATCATATCGTCGTAGTCCCCGATGTACAAGTGCAGGCCGATCGCGATCTCCTTGGTGTTGCTGAGTGCGACGGACTTCTTGGCCGCGAGTTTGGCCTGGGCAAAAACGGGGAATAGGATAGCGGCAAGGATCGCGATAATCGCGATGACGACGAGAAGTTCAATGAGAGTAAATGCCTTTCGTTGCATAATGCGGTCCTTCGTTGGATGCACAGGCGATTAGAGCGCCTGCTGTACGCATTGTACGCAAAATATCAGTTAATGATCGTATAATTCCGGAAAATCCGGAAAAGTCTAGGATTATGGAAAACATAGGTTGGAAAGCAATCGAGGAGGGAATACGCCGGCAGATCGCCGAAGGTGTTCTCGCGCCCGGATCACGTCTGCCTTCGGGCGAGGAGATCGCGGTGGCGTGGGGCGTCAGCCGTCACACTGCCCATCGTGCCCTGGAAGAGCTCCAGCGGCAGGGCCTTGTGGTTCGCCAGAGGGGGATGGGAACGGTGGTCGCTTCGATGGCAGCCCAGCCTCGGTCCCACTCCGTCGCTCTTCTCGTCGACGTGCTTCTGCCGAATGCGAACCATCCGTCGTCCGACCTCCTTCGCGGCTTGTATGACGGACTTGGGGAAGAAGTCAACCTCATGCTCGTCGACGCCAAGGACGACCCCTCGATCGAGTCTCGACAACTGCAGCGGCTCCCCGAGCGGGCCGACGGCATTGTCACCATCCCGACGCTAAAGGCCGACTCGCTCCCCGCGCTGGCGCGGCTCGCCGCCACCGGCTATCCCCTCGTTCTGATCGACCGAGTTCCGCCCGAAATCGCCGTGGACGCGGTGATTACCGACAACGAAGGGGCGGCTACTCGAGGAATGGAGACCCTCATTTCGCGGGGCCACCGCCGCATCGGATTCATGTCGTTTCACAAACCGACATTCAGTTCGGTGCAAGACCGCTACGCCGGTTACCGCGGTGCGATGCGAGGGATGGGACATCCGGATGAGACGAGTGATGAGCTGACCCGATGGTTTCCAATCGCTTCGGACCACGTCCGCCCCGTCTTCGAACGGCTTGTTCAGGACGCGCTCGCCTCTCTACGCAGCGGCCGGGAGCCCATCACCGCCTTGTTCTGCGTGGAAGACAGCGTCGCCCGAGCCGCGATTCTCGCCTGCGAGCGGTTGGGCATCGAACTGCCGCGAGACTTGGAGATCGTCACCTTCAGCAACTGGCTCCCTGACTCGCTCGGCCGTCCGTGGAACATCCACCGGATCGCCCAAGACCACTACGGAATCGGTGTCGCCGCCGCGAAGCTTCTCCTTGAGCGGATCGACGATCCGGCCGGAGAACGAAGGATCGTGCGCGTTCCCGCCCACCTCGTCCTCGCCGACGCGGGCCTCGATTCCCCCACCTTGAAACCTGAAGCCGACCGATCGCTATGAATCTCCAAACCCGCCATCTCGTCACATTCCTTTCCCATGGGAGGACCTTCTAGTGCTCCTTCCTTTGGCTATTGCCGCTCCGGAGTCGCTCCAATTAGTCGTGACTCCGATCGACGCCACCACGTACCATGTGGTGGCCTATCCGGAAGGGAAAACTCCGCCCCCGGCAAGCCCCTTTGTGGTTGCCAAAGGTCGCAGGGACGTCAAAGTCACGCTTGGCGCCGATGGTAGCTTTACCCTTCCCGGAAGACAAAATTTTCCGAAGGGAATGATCACCCAGGTTGACGGAAATCTTTCCCTTGTCCTGACCCACGGTTCGACCGAGCGCCTGTACGGCGCGGGCAACTTCGACCGGGACAAGTCGGGAAGCCTTATGCACCCCAGCGGAAAGCAGATCACCGGCAACGGCGTCACCCGCGTACCGTTCCTCTGGTCTACCGGCGGTTGGAGCGCGCTCGTCGCGAACAACGGGCTCGGCGTCTCTTGGAAAGACGAGAACGGCCGATTGACCTGGACCGTTCCCGGCTCCACCTTGGATCTCTACGTCAGCGTCGCTAAGGACGGGTACGGCCTGCTGAATGCTTATTCGCGGCTGACCGGGCGCGCGCCGATTCCCCCGCGCTGGACTTTCGGCTTTCTTATCAGCCGCTGGGGTTACTCCAACGCGGCGGATATTCAGGACAAGTGGCACCAGTTCCGAGATCGAAAGATTCCGGTCGACGCATTCATTTACGACTATGACTGGTTCCAGAACGACTGGGAGTTCAACCCCAAGAATTTCCCTGCCGGCAGCCTCGACGAAATGAAGAAGCTCGGCCTTCGCTTTGTCGGCATCCGCAAGCCTCGTCTGAACGGAGCGAACCAAGACTACGCGAAGCAGCGAGGCTGGGCGCTCCAAAGCCCTCAGGGCGTGGACATGCGTTTCGACATCCCCGAGGCCCGAACCTGGTGGTGGAGCAAGCAGCTTCCGCTGCTTAAGGCGGGCGTGGACGGTTGGTGGAACGACGAGGCCGAACAAACCTACGACGAATTCTTCTGGATGACCCAATCCCAATACGAGGGAGGAAGAGCGGCGGGCCCCCGACGGGTCTGGAGCCTTAACCGCTCTTTCGCCCCCGGAATGTCGCGCTTCGGCGCCGCCCTTTGGACGGGCGATATCGATAGTAATTGGGAAACCATGGCGAACCAGCCGGGCACGCTCCTCAACTGGAGCCTCGCGGGCAACCCGTTCGTCGGCCAAGACCTTGGTGGCTTCATCGGCCAACCGTCACCAGAGCTTTATGCCCGCTGGATGCAGCAAGGCGTCTTCCAGCCTCTTATGCGCGCCCACGGCATGCTCAACCTGAACCGTTGGCCTTGGGCGTTCGGCGAAGAAGTCCTCGATTCGACGAAGAAGGCCATCGAGCTCCGCTACCGCCTTATCCCCTATCTCTACACGCTCGCCGAGCGCGCCTCGGCCACCGGTGCACCGATGGTGCGGCCCCTCTTCTTTGAATTCCCTCGGGACGAGAAAACGTTCGATCTTCGAGACGAGTGGCTTCTCGGTGACCGCCTGCTCGCCGCGCCTGTGCTTACCGAAACGAAGGCGCGCGACGTCTACTTGCCCGAAGGACACTGGTATGACTTCAACACCGGCGCCCCTGTCGAGGGCGGAACGCGACACGTCGAGGCCCCCTTAGACGTTATCCCCGCCTACGTTCGGGCCGGCACTATTCTTCCCCTCGGTCCCGTGGTCCAGTCCACCAGCCTATCCCAAGACAACTCCCTGGAAATCCGCGTCTACCCCGGCGCGGACGCCACATTCACCCTCTACGAGGATGATGGGGACACCTACGGGTACGAAAAGGGCGCGGCGAGCCGCATCCCGTTCCGCTGGGACGAACGCGGCCTGACTTTAACCGTCGGCGCCCGAAAGGGCAAGTACGCGACCATGCCGGCCACCCGCCGCCTCAAGTTCGTGCTCCCCGAGGGTACGTCCCAGAGCATCGATTACGATGGTCGAGAAGCGAAGGTGAACTTCAAACGCTAAGGGTTAGGTAAGCGGGGGCGCCATCTGCAATGGCGCCCAATCTACATCCACGCGATCTGATTGAGCCCGGCAAATCGGCCCCCTCGCCAACGAACGACCGCTGGGTTTCTAGCGTGGGTTGCAGATTCATCTCGTCCAATTTTAGCGGTCCTGTGCAAGCCGGCCGGATGACAACGGCTACTCAGACACCCGGAACTCGAGAGAGAACTCCTTGCCCTGCAGACTCAACTGATAAGGATTCGCGCGGTCCATGAAGAGCAGAGTGCCGGTAGCTGTATCCGGCAACGCGAGTTCGACGGTCTTGTCGTCCTTCTTGCGCCAGGTTCCCTTGAAGGTGATTTCGGGCTTTCCGTCGATTCCGAGGGCCATTGTCTGGTCCGGATTCAACTCAAGATCGAACGAGTGGATCGTCTGCGCCTTTCCGGCCTGACGTAGGCTTCCCGAACCTTTACGCATTCCCTTCCAGTGGGTGAAGGCAATCGCACTCCCATCCCCAATGTTCACGGGCGGCACCGCCTCGACCACTTTCGAAGCCGCCGACGGAAGTGGGTTCGAGGTACTTGGCGCGGCGGTGGCCGGAGCGGCTGACGGGGATTCCGGCGAAGGCGCGGCACATCCCGCGAGCAGTAAGGCAAAGAGGGGGACAGATCGATACATAAAATGTCTTACGTCGATTTGCCGACGTGCGATGGGCTGTTGGGCATCCCAAGCGTCAAGACGATTTGCGCGCCGGAGGGTATCGCAAACTAGATTGCTTGCCGGGTGCCTAACCTAACGGGCAACCCACCTCGTACTGACGCGCTGACCTACCTCCTCAACAATCGTCGAATGACTCGATTTCGATTCCGGCTTTTATCTCTCGTCCCTAGTCAAGACCCTTTTGCGAGCTCCTCTTGAGGCCTTGAAAGCCGGCTTCCTGCCCGGCTTTGGGCCAAAGATTCGAGTAAGGTAACCGCAAGATGGGCCGGAAAGAGAGGCAGGGCTTTTTTGTTTCCGGCGGAACCCTGCCCGCATCCTCTCCCAGCTACCTAGAGCGAGAGACTGACCACGCGCTATTGCGAGCCTTGCTCGCCGGGCAGTTTTGCTATGTGCTCAACTCGCGGCAACTGGGCAAATCTTCACTATCCGTGCGCGTAATCGGTCAGCTTAAAGTTGCCGGAGTGCGGACGGTTTTCCTTGATTTGACGCGAATTGGGGGGCAGACCGCGACTCCCGAGCAGTGGTACATGGGGCTCGCATTTGAGATTGCGCGCGAGCTCAAGTTCTTTCGCGAAGCGGTCGAATACTGGCGAACCCACGCCGACCAAACGTTGGTACAGCGCCTATTCGGCTTGATTCGCGAGTTAGCGTTGCCCGGCGGACCGTTCGTCATCTTCATCGACGAGATCGACGCCACCCGCAGTCTTTCCTTCGATCCGGACGAGTTCTTTGCCGGGATTCGCGAGTGTTATAACCGCCGGGCTTCCGAGCCCGAATTTGGCCAGCTGAGCTTCTGTCTCATCGGTGTCGGTGTGCCGAGTGACCTGGTGCGCAACCGGGCCACGACGCCGTTCAACATCGGAGTGCGTGTCCGGCTCAACGACTTCACTCTGGAAGAACTGAACGCCTATTCGGACGCTCTCGGGGTTCGGGGAAGGGAGGTGATCGCCCGGGTTCACTTTTGGACCGGCGGCCATCCGTTTCTCACCCAGAGCCTTTGCCAATCCGTGGCGGAGCTACCGGAGGATCCCGATCCGGCGGCGGTCGACCGGGCCGTCGAACGGGAATTCTTGGACCCAAAAGCCCGGGAGTCGAACATCAACCTGGCCGATGTCGCCAACCTCGCCCTCCATTACGGCGAGGACCGGCCGCATCAGGCGGTGAGCCGGGCCGACCTGCTCACGATGTATGGGCGCATCCTTGCGGGGCGGCATGTGGTGGACGATGAATCGAACCGGGAAGTCGTGCTTCTCAAGCTTTCCGGTCTGGTGAAATCGGATGGCCGGCGCCTCAGCATCCGAAACCGCATCTACAAGCGCGTCTTCGACAAACAGTGGATCGAAGAGCACATGCCGGCGCAGGAGCTTCGCCGCCAGCGCCAATCGTATCGCCGAGGCGTTTTGCGCACCGCGCTCATCAGCGGTGCGATTCTCGCGATCGTTTCGGGAATCGCCGCGTTCGCCTGGGTCGCGCGCCTCAATGAGATTGAAGCGGAAAAGCGGCTCAGCTACCAGCTTTACGTCGCCGACATGAACAGCCTGAGGCTCTTTTATGAAAACGGAGACGCCGACCGTATCGAAAGAATCCTGGAGCGTCACCGGAATTCTCCATACCGGGGGTTTGAGTGGGGTTTCTGGCTGGCCCGGCACCACGACTCGCCCGAGGAATACGCGCTTAACTATAAAGCGGCGGGCAAGCGGGTCGAGGGACACATTTCCCGCCAGGGCGATCAAGTTTGCATCTTCGATCCGCTTTCGCAGACCGCGACCGTCGTCGATCGAACGTCTAAGCGAACGATCGTTTCCGTACCTGCGGAGCGGGTCGTGCCACTCGCTTCCCGGTGGATCAATATCCCCACGAGTCCCGAAGCGTTCGTCGTTCAGGACATCCTGACCGGCAAGCGGTTGAGTGTGATCGGAAGTCCGGAGTGGGAAGTTCGGCAAATTCACACGGAGGACCATTCGGATCTTATTGCCGTAACTTTTCTCAGCCGATCGCATCCCGGCCTTTGGCGGACCGGCCTGTACAACGTGGTATCTGGGAAATTGGTCCACCGGTTCGTGAACATCGAACATGAAGGTGAGGCGTTTGTGGTGGCCGCTTCGGTGCAGATAAGCTTTTCGCCAGACGGGCGGTTCGTAGCGTATCCTCGGGGGCCGTTCAAGCCGATTCCAAACGATCCCAATCAAGTGTCATGGGCAACGCTTGAAGTCCTCGAATTGCCGTCCGGCAAAGTCATCGACCGATTTCCGGTCTCAAGTTCGGCCCAGAACGTGACGCAGAACTTCGACGGAAGCCGTCTTCTGATTCGGGACGTGGGCGGCATGTACATCCGAGATATTCGTGCCCGACGGTCCACCCCGTGGGTGCCCCAAAACTTTCCGGATGCGCAGGTGGCAAGTGCGATCTTCTCGGAGAATTACTTGCTTGCCATTTTCGATGGAGGTCGTTGTGTGGCTCACGATTTGACCGGCCGAGAACGCGACACCGTACGCGAAGACGTGAACTGGGTGGCGCCAGGTGCCTATGTGGGCCAGTATCTGGCGGGCAGCAGCTCCGTCCGTATCTACGGCAAGGACACTCCGCGTAGCTCGGCGGTGGTGACCGATGGAAGGCGGGTGACCCGGTTTGGCCCTGGAGTGCTGAACATTTTCCGTCTCGGCGACCGGGGCTTAGCGCGGGTCCGCATGAGCGATTTCAAAACGCGGTCCCACGTTCCGGTCCCGGACCCGGGGGCGACTTCTTACACCGGGCGTTGGCTTTTGGTGCACGGCAACACGGAAACATTGAAGTCCGTCACGGGCGATGGAGTGTGCGTGCCGCTGCCATTTGCGCCTGCCCAGTGGTCATGCGGAAAAAGTGCCGACTCGATCTTGTTGTGGCAGGTCAAAGACCAAAAGCTGATCGCTTTCGATGGCCGCCGGCAAGCCGTACGTTGGGAGCGGCCGACCCGAGATCTCATCGGCCTCTGGGTGACTCTGGACGGCTCCCGCGCGCTTGTCGAAACGGCGCAACGGGATGTCGCGGTTTTGGACATGGCGAACGGCAATCTATTGGGTCGGCTGACCGGACATAACCTGGGCACGATCTTCGTGTCCCTCGCGGCGGATGGAAAGCGCGCATTCACGTGCGGAGGAGACGGCACGACGATCATGTGGGACATCACGCATATCCGAAAGCTCATGACGTTTTACGGCAACGGCCAATACGGGATTACCTGCGCGGACCTCTCTCCGGACGGTCGCCGCGTGGCGACCGCCACGCGGTCCGGATCGTGGCAACTTTGGGATGCCTCGAACGGCGTACAATTGCTGGACGTACCCGCATCCACGAGGCCGCTGAACTCGGTGGTTTTTAACGACGACGGCAGCGAAATCGTAACGGCGGGGGAGGACTCCTGGGTCCGGCTATGGCGTTCGGTCCGATCCGATCCTACGACGTACGTGCCGCTGTCCCCGAACTATCTAACCCAGTTGCACCAGCAGTAAGGTGCTCCCAAGTAAACGCGATGAGTACCGCTTTCCAACAAATTCTCGGGCTTGAGGTTGCCGGTCCCGCTCGGTCGTCGCCCCGCGATCTAGGCTTGTCGATGGCGATCCTGTCGGAGCTTCTGGTGGCCAGCGAAGCGTGCGAGGCCGCCCGCCTCCAGCGGAAGGTTGTCAGCTACTCCTCCGACTCCGCCATCTTCCTTCTGTTCGACGAGGGAGATGCGTCCCCGTTCGGCTGCGCCCTGGATCTGTCGGAGATGCTGCGGGATTTGCCGCTAATGTCGGTTCGCATGGTCTTGCATCGGGGCGCGGTCGAATTCGAGCCGGACCGCACACGTCCTTCCGTGGTTATCGGGGAAGGGATCGACGAAGCCCGCCGTCTCTTGGAGGACGCCGTGCCCGGAGATATCTTCGTCTCCGAGTACTTCGCCGAAGGAATGACCGGCCGCGCCCCTCTCCCTAGCGTGGCCTCGCAAGGCGCGGGTCGGTCCGGTCGAATCGAGCCGATGTGTATCGCCATCCTGACCCACACCCTTGAGAACGACTATCGGGTGGCAGAAGCCTTGCGCGCGGCGTTCATCGCCGACGGACACGAGGTTTGGAACGACGAGAACGAAACCAGCGGCGTGGCTTGGGCCAAACAGATAGAGGCCCGAATTCGCGATTCCGATGCGATTATCGCCGTCGTTTCCCATGCGATCGCAAGTAACGAGCTACTCCAATACGAACTAGAGATTGCGGCGGAGGAGCGAAGAAATCGTGGAAGGCCGCACATTCTTCCGGTCTGGGTGGACGAACCCGAAGCCGGAAATCCGCCCCCGGTCCTTCTCTCACAAAGTTTGTACCAACCGGTATGGGCAGGAGAGGGGCACACCGAAGAGGTGATGAAGGAGGTCCGCACGATCTTGGCCGGAGGTCAGGCGGTAAGAGAGGCGGACCGGTTGGATACCACGGGGCGGGAGTCTGCCACGGACGCAAACTACTATGTTCGCCGTGCCGCGGACGACGCATTCGAAAACGCGATCCGAAATCGTGAAAGCATCGTCTTACTCAAGGGTCCACGCCAGATCGGCAAGACGACCTTATTGGGTCGCGGGATCGGTCTTGTGGACAATCTGGGCTGGCGCTTGGCGGCGACCGACTTCCAGATGCTGGCCGCGCGACAACTGGAGTCCGAGCGGGCCTTCTACCGGGTCGTCGTGACCACGCTATGCCGTCAATTGGGATTCGACTTCGATTTCGACGCCGAATGGATGGACGGCCTTTCGCCGCTTCTAAACATGGATCGCTTCATCCGCGATCTGTTGGAAGTCTCCGACCGGCCGCTCGTTTGGTTCATGGACGAAGCGGATCGCCTCTTTTCTAGCCCCTTGGCCACCGACTTCTTCGGCCTCGTACGCTCTTGGCATAACGCCCGCGCGACCGACCCTTCGGGGCCGTGGGACCGACTCACGATCGCCATTGGATACGCAGCCGAAGCGCACCTCTTTATTCGAGACCTCAACAAGTCGCCCTTCAACGTCGGTCGCCGTATCGAGCTTCCGATGTTGACCCGAGAGAATCTCACCGACCTCAATGCGCGGTTTGGCGGTCCACTGTCGGCACCGTCGGAAATAGATGCCCTTTTCGAGCTGCTGAACGGTCAGCCTTACCTTACGCGGCGGGCTTTCGAAACGGTGGCGAACGGACAAATGACGTTCGCAGAGCTTCTCGCCCGCGCCGATCGAGAAGATGGCCCGTTCGGGGACCATCTACGGCGCATCCTCTTGTCGGTGAGCCAATTCCCCGAGGTCTGGGGAGCGTTGGTCGAGTCGATCGTGTCGCCCTATTTGCCACGCGAGTCGGAAGGGTTGCACCGGCTGGTCGCGGCCAATGTGCTCGTCCGTACACCGGGAGGCAAGTACGAGCTTCCTCTTGAGCTCTACCGGCGCTACTTGCGGCGTTACGCCACGGGGGAGGCTTCCTGATGGAAGACCTCCGCTTGGATAGGGTTGCCGAGGACGAGCTTGTCGATGGCCCTTTGGCCTCTGGGCCTGAGACCAACATCACCGAAGGTCTCGTCAGCGAGTTGGTCCGCATGCGCAAGAAACGGAAGATCGCCCAGGAAGGGATCGCCAAAGCCATCGGCACCACCCAAAGCCGGATCTCCCAGTTCGAGAACATGAAGGGAAGCGGCATGACCCTGGAGGCATTCCTGCTGTACGCTCAGACGATGGGAGTCAAGGTCGTCATGGTCCCGGTTCGCAAGAAGAAGGGAGCTCACGACTCCGCCGAGTGCGAATAATCGGGCCAGGTGCCAATAATCGTCCCGATCGTTCTCGTCGACGATGGGGAAGAGCGGAGGATTATATTGTGCTCTTCCACGCAGAAAACCCGAGCGTCGAGATCTCGCCTACTCGGGAACTTGAGCGTCGAATATCACGGAGGGTGATATTCGCCTTTCCGAAACTGTCTAATTTAGCCCGCAATCTTACTAGTGTGTAGGTTCAACGAGGCGATAATTGCCCCGTAAATTCACCTAGAATTCCAGTTGAAGGTTAATCGCCGAAGGCCAAGGCGACCTCCTCTTGCTTCCCCCAAAACGCCGCTTTGCGAGCCTCGCAGTGCGGTTGCTATCCCCTTGTGCTTCGGCACCGAGAACGGGAGATCCGTTATGAACAAGCTCTATCTGGCCTCATTGTTAGCCGGGATTGGCGCGGTCGCCGCCGCCAGCCCGCAAACGACTCATCTGAAATCCCCAGGACATACGCCGCCCCCGCCCGGCCCCGATGCCCGAATGGAGTTCATCGCTAACCTCGGCCAGTGGGATTCTCATGTTAAGTTCCTCGGCCGCTCGCCGGGCGTCGATATGTGGATTACCGACCAAGGCGTGTCCTATTCCTACTATCGTGCGACAGGCGCACCCAAGGCTCCCCTTACCGCGCGCTTTGGAGCGAAACCGGCCAAACCGGCCAACCCGTCGCTGAAGTTCGAGGGTCATGTGGTTCGGGTCGGCTTCGATGGCGCGGACAAGATCGCGCGCACGCAGGGCATGGGGAAGAAGGGCTATTTCCTAAACTATTACGTTGGCAACGACCGGACCAAGTGGCGCGCCCACGTGCCGGTCTACTCGTCGGTCAAGGTGAACGACCTGTACAAGGGTGTGGATCTCGTCGCGTATTTCGACCCTATCAAAAAGCGTCCCCGCTACGACTTGGTGGTCAAGCCCGGCGCCGACGCTTCTAAGATCGCGATGCGATACGAGGGCGTGCAGAACCTGGGCGTCGGTCCGAGAGGAGCCTTGGCCTATAAGACTTCGCTTGGCCAGGTGGAAGAGCGAGACCTCTTCGCCTATCAGCCCGCCGCCGGTTACGACATCGACCGCGGCCGGACCGGGATCGCCAAACACGATGCGAAGACCCTTCAGCGAGTCACCCCGGTCAAGGCCCAGGTAAGGATGGACGAAGATGGGGCCGTGCGCTTCGCCCTTGGCCGGCGGAATGCGTCCGAATCGCTGGTCATCGACCCGATCGTTTGGGCGACCTACCTGAACGGCGACAGTCCCGGCGCATATACGTTCCCATATAGCTTGGCCGTTGGATCGGACGATTCGATCTACGTTTCCGGCCAAACTTATGCGCCCACGTATCCCGCAACCCCCGGAGCATATTCCGCTTGGGCGGACGGAACTTACGCCCAGAATTACGCTTCCCGTCTTTCCTCCGATGGAACGACTCTGCTCAGCAGTACGGTATTCGGGTCGGGCACGGGCAACGAGTATCAGATCATCGTAGCGCCTTGCCTGGATGGCAGCTTTGCGGTGGCTGGAGTTACCTATGGTTCGGGTTACCCCATTACCCCCAATGCATGGCAAGCGACCTACGCCGACAATAACGGGAACGGAGAGGGTTTCGTCACGAAATTCTCGGCCGACGGCGCGATGGTGTTCAGCACGTTCCTGGCCCATGCCTGCTTTCCCCTGGGGATCGCAACGGGTTCGGACGGAGCCATTTATACTGCGGGCGCGGCGGACCCGGCCTTTGCGTCCGGAATCGTCACCCCTAACGCGGCCTACACCTCGATGGCGGCGTATGGAGGGTACTGCGCGAAGCTTCTTCCCGACGGCAGCGGCCTGGAGTTCGGCACGTACACCCCCGGCGCCATTGCAACGGCGCTTGCGTTGGACTCGGCGGGCAACATGTACCTTGGCGGCAACATTGGGGACAATTCCTTTACTGCGACCCCCGGCTCCTTTGGGCCGTTTACGGGCTGGCTAGGTTTCTCCCAAGGTTTGGCGTTCGTCATGAAAATCCATTCGGATGGGAGTCGCTATGACTATTCCGGGCAGTATGGGAGCCAAGTTAACTACGGATACCTCGTACTGTCCGGTATCGCGGTAGACCCCTCCGGAAGCGTCTATATCGGCGGCCACGCAAGGGAGAACACGATTCCGATCACGCCGGGCGCCTATGCGACGACTCGGGGAGGCGGTAGTGCCGACGCCTTTGTGGCTAAGGTGGCACCGGACGGCCGTTCGCTCGCTTACAGCACCTTCTTCCCTTCGATCGACCACGGCGCTACCGACATGGCCTCCATTACTGTGGATTCATTCGGGCGAGCCTGCATTGCGGGGCGGGTAAGCGAAGGGGGGCACATACCGCTTACCTCGGGAGCACTGCAGACTGCCTCACCGAACATGTTTACCGGCTCATATCTGGCTCAGCTCTCCCCGGACGGCCAGAGCCTTGTGTACTCCACCTACTACGGCGCACCCACCATTCCGGTCACAGCGGGCATGAGAGCGTTGTCAAACGACGACATGGCGGTAAGCGCCAATGTGTACAACCTCCCATTCCCGACCACGGCAGGGACGTTCCATCCGCTTCCTCCATCGCCTCTAGGGGTATCGGCTCAGGTTGTCGCCCGCATTCGACTCTCGCCGGGGGAAACGACGATGGGGGTCTCGCCGGTTCAGGGCAACAGCACAGCCCGGGTGACCGGAAATGTATGGCTCCCGGCGAAAGCTACGATGCCAACGATGATCAAGCTCTCGACGACCTCTACCAAGGTCGTCGTGCCCAAGCAGATCTTGGTGCCCGCCGGACAGTTCGCCGGGAGTTTCTCTGCCACGTATCAACCGGTGGATTCGGACACTTCGGTAGATATCCGGGCGACGGTGGGCAGCAGCGTCCTTACGCGAACCGTAACGATCAAGCCAGCGGTTCTGAATGGATTCACCATTTCCGCCGCGAGTGCGGTGGGCGAAAGATCGGTGAGCGGAAAGGTCACGCTCGATGGCGTGGCCGGTCCTTCGGGCGTCACGGTGTCGCTCTCATCGTCCGACCCGTCGGTGGCTAACGTGCCCGCCTCGGTGACGATTCCGAGCGGCAAGCAGAACGCAACTTTCAACTTCAGCACTAACCCGACCGCGTCCGGTTCGACCACAATCCAAGCTCACGGGGATAACGGCCCCTTCGTGGGTTCCCAGACCATCTCGGTAAGTCCGGTTTTGCCTTCCGCCATCGGCCTCTCGATGCCGACGCTGTACAACGGCCAATCTACGGCGGGACGAGTCCGGTTGAACACGGCGGCGCCGAGCGGCGGCCTCACGGTCGACCTGAGCGTCCCGGATGACTACAAACCGTACTTCCCGGCGCAAGTGGTGGTGCCCAAGGGGGCTTCCTATGCCGACTTCGCGGTGAGCATCGATTCGACCTTCGCGGGGCCGGACGCTTCGTTCGCTCTCACCGCAACCGCAAACGGCACGACGGTAACGACCAACGTAAACCTCAAGACGGTGCAGCTTGGCAGCATCCGGGTTTCGCCCGGCACCCTCTATGGCGGCTACTTCGCGACCGTCACCGTCACCCTGAACCACGCGGCTCCGGCAGGCGGGATCACGGTGGACCTGGCGTCCAACTCGCCGTCGGTCATGGTTTCGACGCCGATAACGATTATCGCCGGAACGACCACTGGGTGGGTCTACGCATCGACGCCGTTGGCCTTAGCCGCCGCCGAGACGGTCACGATCTCCGCGACCGCCGGGGGCGTGACGAAGACCGTTCCGATTACGATTCGTCCGCTCCTACTCGCCGGCTTCACCTCCTCGGTGACCACGGTAAAGGGCGGCACCGGAGCAAACCTCACGGTGACTCTCAACGCGCCGACCGTGCAGGACGTTGTCGTCCAACTGCACTCGGACTCGGCATCCGCCTCGTTGCCCGCGACGGTGACGATCCCGGCCGGATCTCAATCCGTAACCGTTCCGCTCGCCACCAGCGCCGTCGCCAACAACGCGAAGGTGAACCTCACCGCCTCCTTCCTCAGCGTCACGAGAACGCTGACGATCGTGGTCTCCAAGTAACTACGACTGGACAGCGTGGTCGCGCAATTGCGCGGCCACGCCTCCGTTCGTTTTCTGGGACCCCTTGGCTCTGCCTCTCTTTCGAGAAGTCTCCTCATGAAAAAGTTTTACATCGCCTCGATCCTCGGCGGCCTTGCCGCCGTCGCCACCGCGGCCCCCCAATCCAGCCATTCGAAACCGTCGGTCCCCGCCGCGAGCTCCCGCCTGGAATTCGTCGCAAACCAGGGCCAGTGGGATTCGCACGTTAAGTTCCTCGCCCGTTCCCCCGGAGTGGATATGTGGATCACCGATCGCGGGGTCACGTACTCTTACTACCGAGCGAAAACCGTCACTAACAAGTCCTTTGCCAAGGGCCTCCCTCCGATGGTGAAGCCGTCGGTCAGGGTCGATGGCCATGTGGTCCGCGTCGGCTTTGAGGGCGCGGAAAAGATCGCGCGCACGGCGGGGATGGGGAAGAAAGGCTACTACCTCAACTACTTCGTCGGCAACGACCGTAGCAAGTGGCGTTCCCACGTTCCCGTCTACTCCTCCGTAAAGGTCAGCAACCTGTATAAAGGTGTGGATCTGGTGGCCTACTTCGACCCGATCCAGAAGCGCCCGCGATACGACCTCGTTGTCAAACCCGGCGCGGACGCTTCGAAGATCGCCTTGCGCTACGAAGGCGCGGAGAAGGTGAGAGTCGGATCGAAAGGGGGGCTTGCTTACAACACCTCGCTGGGCAAGGTCGAGGAGCGCGACCTCTTCGCCTATCAGCCGAAACCCGGTTACGACATCGACGCGGGCCGAACCGGCATCGCGCGGCACGACGCGAAGACGCGGCAACGGGTCACCCCGGTTAGCGTCCGCATGGCGATGGACGTGGACGGCTCGGTCCGATTCGCGCTCGGCGCGCAGAATCGGTCGCAGGCCTTGGTCATCGACCCGCTTGTCTGGGCAACCTACCTGGATAGCATGAATGCGGCTACGTACCCCGTCGCCATCGCGACGGGAGTCGACGATTCGATCTACGTGGCCGGCAATACGGTGGCCACCGATTACCCGACGACGCCGGGAGCCCTCCCGGGGCGGACGTCAGACGGCAATACGTTTAGTGCCTATCTCTCCCATCTCTCCGGCGACGGTACAACGCTTCTCTACAGCACCGTGTTCGGCAGCAGTAATTTGAACGGAGGGCAGTTTGTGTCCGCACTCGCGGTGGGTGCGGACGGAGCCGCCGTCGTGGGCGGCGTCGGCGCAGAGGCGGACTTCCCGATTACCCCTAACGCCTGGCAGCCGGCTTACGGGAGGTCCCGGTTTGGTGAAGGGTTTGCTACCAAATTTTCGCCCGATGGCGCTTCGCTCGTGTTCAGCACGTTCATCGGTGCGGGCGGCAACTCCGTCAGCGGAGTTGCCGAGGATACCGACGGATCCGTCCATGTGACGGGTGTGGGAGTCGGCGGTGGGGTCTCGACTTCGAATGGCCTCAATCCATCCCCGCAGAACCCGGGTGTCGGTGAAGGCTACTACCTGAAGATGAGCTCTGACGGGACCAGCCTCATCTACGGCACCTATTTGAAAGGAGCATTCCCCAGTGCGCTAGCTCTCGACGCGAACCACGACATCTACGTCACCGGTTCGGGTCTGCAGAATCTGGTCACGACTCCCGGCGCGTTCCAGTCGGCGGACGGCCTCTCCGGCGGTTTTCTCGCGAAAATCCACTCGGACGGGAGCCGGTTTGATTACTCAACCGCGTTGAGAGGTTCCGATTCCGGCGCCGTTTATATAACGAGCTTGGCGGTCGATGCGCAAGGACATGCTTTCGTGGTTGGAAACACGGATAGCCAAAACTATCCGACGACGCCCGGCGCCTATTGGACGGAAATGATGGCGAGTACCACGGGGTTCGTCACCAAGGTATCCGCCGACGGAAGTTCGCTGGACTACAGCACTTATTTCGCCCAGTCCGATGGCCTCGGGGTTCTGACGGGCGTCGTCGTGGACTCGAATGGGCGCGCATCGGTCGCCGGCGCCAACTATGGCGAAGTCCCTACGACGCCCGGAGCAATTCGCAACCGTTACGTCGGAAACCAATCGTTCGATTTGTTCTACGCCAAGTTGGCGGCGGACGGCAAGAGCTTGATCTACTCGACTTATTACGGCACCGGCGACGGAGATTGGCCGTGCGGCCTCGGACTCCTTTCGAACGGCGACGTCGCGGCTTTGGTCAGCACGCCCCAGTCCTACTTTCACACCACCGATGGCGTCTATCAGCCTTATACATCCGTGACCGGCGGCTCCGCCCAGACGGTTTCGCGGTTGAATCTCTCGGCCGCAGCGTATATGACCTTCACTCCGAGCGCGGCCAACAGCACCGTTCGGATCGTGGGCACCTACGTGATAGCGAAGCCTTTCGCGAAGGACACGATCCTGCGGATGAGTCCTCCCAGCCTGGTGCTCATCCCAAGATACGTCACCATTCCGGCGGGCCAGCTTTCGGTTTCCTTCCCGGTAACCACGTCGCCGGTCGACGAGGTGACGGATCGCGATATCGAATTCTCCGACGGTACGAATTCGGGCGATGGGGTCTTCCAAATTTTGCCGGCGGTTCCGAATGGCTTCTCCCTTAACGCGACGAGCGCGACTGGACAGCGATCGGTTGTCGGCAAGCTGACTTTGGATGGCGCCGCTGGCCCTTCGGGCGTGACCGTTTCGCTGAGCTCCTCCGACGCCTCGGTCGCGAATGTTCCCGCGACGGTGACCATTCCGAGCGGCAAGCCGAGTGCCACGTTCGTGTTCACTACCAACTCGGTCTCGGCTTCGGGCTCCACGATCATTACCGCGACGGACGCGAGCGGAAACGTGATTGGGACGCAGACCCTGAACGTCAACGCCATCGTGCCTGCCGGCGTTGGTCTGTCCCTTCCCACGTTGTACAACGGCCAATCCACGACCGGACGCATCAAGCTGAACGTCGTCGCCCCGTCCGGCGGCCTCGCCGTCGACCTGACGGTTCCCGACGATTACAAACCCTACTTCCCAGCGCAGGTGGTCGTCCCCGCGGGTGCTTCCTATGCGGACTTTACGGTAAACGTCGACCCCGCGTTTGCCGGGCCGGACGCTTCGTTTGCACTTACGGCAGCCGCAAACGGAGCTTCGGTAACGACGAACGTAAACCTGAAGACGGTGGCGGTTGGAAGTGTCCGATTTTCTCCGGGCACCATTTACGGCGGCTACAATACGACGATTACGGTGACTCTGAACCATGCGGCTCCGGCAGGCGGGATGACGGTAAATCTTGCGTCGAGCTCACCGTCGCTGATGGTTCCTACGCCCGTCATCATTCCCTCCGGAGCGATGAGCGGGGCGGTCTCGGTAGCCGCACAGTTGCCCCTCTCTTCAACTGAGACGGTCACGATCACCGCGACTGCCGGGGGAGTGAGCAAGACGGTTCCGGTAACGATTCGTCCGCTGGTGCTCACCGGCTTTACTGCCTCGGTGACGACCGTCAAGGGCGGCACCGGAGCGAATCTGACGGTAAGCCTTAACGCGTTGACCGCGCAGGACGTCACGGTTCAACTCCATTCCGACTCCGCGTCGGCCTCTCTGCCAACGACCGTCACAATCCCGGCCGGATCTCGGTCCGTGACCGTCCCGCTCTCGACCGGCGCGGTCTCCCAAAACACCAAGGTGAACCTCACCGCCAACTTCCTCTCGGTCACGAGAACTCTGGCGATCGTGGTCTCCAAGTAACCCCACGGCCATAACGCGACAAAGCCGCACGAATCTCGTGCGGCCCCTTTCCGGTTCCTATCGGAGAAATTCCCTGTGAAAACGCTCCATGTAGAAATGAACACCTCCTACATTCAAGTGATCCGCCAACCCTCTTTACAAGCATCCGGTCTTCACTTGACGGGATCCAACCGTGATATACACCAGTCGCGATCCAAGCTGCCACCCCTCTTCACCCCTGGGATTGACTCTCCACAAATGGAAGGTGGAGATCGCCATGATGTGGAGATTTATTAAAAACAACGGAATCACCGAAGGGTTTCACAACAAGATGGAAAACCTCAAAGGCGAGCTTACGGATTCAGGAACTTCGAGACTACCGGCTCAGAGTCACGGTGCCACGCTCTTCAAGGCCAGAACAGAAACTGGGGTGCCCCACGAATGGCATAGAGCCAGGAGTTCCTAAACCAGGGCCGAGAAGGCCGCTTCAGGTTCAAAGTGGATGGTGGGCGGTACAGGATTTGAACCTGTGACCCCTTCGGTGTGAACGAAAAAATTTGCGCCTGAAACCGCCGTTTTGAGTCCACGGCCGTCTCAGAAAGTGCCACTCCGGCGCTGGAAACTTAGTGACCTTTTAGTGACCGGCTCTCGATGACTTTGCTAGCGCGCGATGTCGCAGTTGAAATCTCGCCACGCCCGAGTTGAGTGGTAACGTGGCTACCATTAATTCCTCTTCTACAGGGCGGACATCGGTATCCTGGGCGGTGCGTCCCGAAAATTGCCTGAGATATCTAGCGGGATCATGCCCATCTCTTATCGCCGGGCACTTTCAGTCAGAGTTAAACCGGCGAGATGGAAGAATACATGGAGCATAGCGCAGTTGTGCTCCGTCCTCTGGTTCTGAGTACGGAGCAATAATCGGAAGTCCGCCGCTGAGGAAGTGGCGCAAAGCTCGGATGCTGCGTTCGGCGGGGCACCGTCGAGGCGACAACGCCTCTTTAGTTTTGGACGAAGGCCACGCCTTCAAGGCTAAAACTTTGTCGTACTTACTTCTGCCTGGTTACGAACAGCTCCTGCACGGTACGGCCCCCGATCCACGGCATATATCGCAGGATGCAAGTGACCGGCCGTTGCAGCAAGGACATAAGCGATGTCCCGAGCCGACGCAGGAAGGGCAGCGGGCTTGGCCACCGAAGCAAGCGCCGCAGGGGACTTCGACCGTCTGGCCGTCCCATTGAACTAGGGCGTGACTGCCACGTCCGTAGCAAGACGTGCAGGTCGTACTTCCGCTGCCGCCACAGCCGTAGCAAGGGACGTGACCGTTGCTGCACAGCACGTTATTGCACCGGACCTGGCCCGTACCCAAACAGTTCCCGCAACGGCAGCGGCGAGAGCTTCCGCATGCATAGCAAATATTCATCGTTAAACCTCCTTGAAACTCGCTGCAACTACCGCTTGGGAATCAAATCGCCGAGTCGCGTCGCGAATATGGTCCAGAGCACGTCGGCTCCCATCACGTTGCCCGCCATGCGCACGGGGTTTTCCCATTCGATGCCCCGACCGACTTGGTACATGTACAGATCGCCCACCGCGTCTTCGAACAAGCCGTGGGTGGCCGTCCCGCGGAGAACGTGCTGGCCGGGAATCGCCTGAACGGTGAAGTCGTAGTCGTTCATGTCGAGCACCCGGATCTTGTTTTGGGAGAGCGTCGGAAGAAGAAGATCGAGCGCGGCACGAATGGAGGGATTCAGCGCGCGTTGCCTCGACTTCTCCAGAGAGTCGGAAGTAAGCAAATACTCCTCGCCGACCGCCAAGGGCTTGGGAGCCGAGACGCCGTCGCCGTCTTTCACGCTCAGCGGGAACGCGTCGGCGAACCTGTCTTTCATGAGCTGGAAGGCGGGCTTCCGGCGAATTCCCCGAGCGACGAGGTTGATGGCGATGTAGCGGTGCCCCGACAGACCGAGGCTCGGCCGGTACATGCCGAGCGGCCCCAGCTCTTTAGCGAACAGGTCTTTCATCGCGAAATCCACGCTTCCCTTCTGGTCGTGAATGTACTTCGCGAGGTCGAAGTCGGACGTGAACTCGGGCTTCCGGCTCCAGTTGAGGATCACCTTCACGCCCATCGGGATGTAGTTGACGCGTGCGTTGTTGTGGATGAACGATCGTCCTCCGAAGTCTTCGGTGAGCGAAACGTAGTTGATATTCCCCTCTCGGTCCGGCTTGGCGCCGATCTCGATCCGGAACCACATGGCGCGCTGGGCCGATGCGCTGGACGCCATGCCGGCGGTCATCACCCCGGTCACCATGTGTACGTTCTGCTGGACTTCGCGCGGCGTGGCGTAGGCGGTCCCTTCGAACCCGCCCAGAGTCCGCGTAAGGGCATAGGTATGCCTGGCGGTACGCGCGATGAACTGTCCGCCCTCACGGGAGACGGTTACGATATCCGTCTTACCTTCGAGGTAGTTCATCGTGTACCAAGTTCCGACGATGGTCCGGTGATCCGCCTGCGCCATCGCGGACGTACTGAGGGCGAAGAGGCCGGCGATGGCCGAGTAAATGAGCCAGGGTATTCGCGTTTTGTTCATGTTTTCCTTAGGTGCGTAGCGGGGCGCGTTACTTGCGCACGAGGTAAGCCCGGATGCCGAAGGCGATAACGGCGGTGATGACGAGCTGAGCGATCAGGCTCGACCAGGCGATGCTGGTGGAGGCGTAGCCGCTCGCCAGCCGATTCATCCCCGCCATCGTGTCGCTGAGGATGAAGACGTGGCCGAGAGGCTGCGTCATGAAGCCGTTGTTCCAAACCTTCGGCGGATACAAAAGCTGGAGAAATGCCACGAGGGCCGCGATCTTGAGGACCGACGCCCGGGCCGCCTCCGAGGTCGAAAAGTTGAAGATAGAAGCGATCATCACCCCCGATAGGGGCGCTGGTCGCGGAATTCCGGAAAGATTTTTCGAATAATTTCAGGTCGGAGAGAGGTCCAACTTTTTTCCAAAATCGCTCGGAAAGGCCGCGGAATAGCGCGCTCTTGACCCCTTGAAAGGCTTATGAGGTTAAGAAACCCTGGCGATTGCCACGACCAAACATTTCTGGCACGTTTCCGCGATAGACTTGGAAGAGGAGTTTATCCTTTGATGCGCCCTTCCCTTGCATTTGCGCTTATCGCCACTTTTGGTTTTCTTTCGGTAACGGGACTTCCGGCACAAGGCGGGCAAACCAACCCCGACATGCTTCGAAAAGAAGCCCAGCAGAGCGGCATCGCCCCGGTTCGGGCGCGGGAAGTTTTCCTTGGTCTCCAAGATCTCGTTTTTCAATCGGACGAGTCGGCTGACCAAAGGTGTATCGACGCGAATACGGCGATTCTCTTGGGTTCGACGACCATGCCCGAACTGATCGACCCATTGATGAAAAAGGTGATCGCTTCGGATTGGCTCTCCAAGGCATCCTCGACGGAGCGGACCAAGGTGCTCCTGTCGTACTGCCATTTCCTCATTAACAAGGGCCGTCCAACCGAGGCGAAGCCCATACTGGATGGGCTACGTAAAGAAACGACGCGAGAACCCGCGCTTAAGCTCTATTTCGCAATTCTCTCCGGTTACGCCGCTCAGCAGTTGGACGACCAAAATGGACTGAGCATCGCGGCAAAGGATGCCGATCCCTACATCGATAACCCCAAAATCGAGTTGTGGGTACGCGAAGAAGGCATGGCTCTCCTCCTCCTCGAGAAGGCTCGGATGGCGGACTTTGCCAAAGGGGAGAAGGAGTCGCTAAAGGCTCGCGCCGCAAACGTGGTGGGAGACAATAAGGACGACAACGCATGGTACGTGCGCATCGTTGCCCAGTCGCTGGATCTGCTGCCGCTCTCCCCGAAGGAATTCGCTTGGCTGGAAGACGACATCGCGAAAGAGCACCCTCGAATGTCGCGCGCGGATCTCAAGTTTGAAGCCCACCGCCGCCTCTCCGAAAGGACGATGAACTTGGCCAAGTTATGGCAAATAGAATCGGAAGAAATCGCGAATACCGTGGGCAAAGAAAGGGGCATCCGTAGCTATTCGAAAGTCCAAATGAGCTTGGTGATGGCCACCATGTTCTCGCCCAGGCCAGACGGCTCCTCCCAAAGTCCGGCCACGGAAGCCAAGAACATGAAATCGGCGCGGGAAGCCCTCACCTTCTTGGATGGAGTTCAGGGCGTCTTTATATTGCCCGAGATCTTGAAGGGGATGTGGATTCAGTATTACCACCGCACCCATCAGCCAAACAAGGTGCTGGAAACCTACAAGAGCATCGGAGCCGATCGCCCGGAAAGTCGAATTTCGCTTCTCCCCTTCCTCGGCGACTCAGATCCCGAACTCGTCGCCAAAGACTGGACGGACGGAATAGAAAGGTTTGCTACCAACACTCACAACTTCGCGATGCGCGATCCGGAGGAAGCGCTTCAGTACGTCAGCTCTATGATCTATAACTGGTCGAACTTCGAGTCGATCGCTCGGCGGCGACCGGAGGTTTTCCTTGACGGATATGCGAAAGCAACCGGGATCATCAAGAACGTACCGTTCAAAAAGCGGCCCCGCACGGCGGCGGCATCGAAGCGAATCTACGGTCCGGTGACGCTGCGAGGCATTCAGGCGAAGCTATTGCCGGATCGCCCGATGTTGGTCTTCGTTCGATTCTCGCAGTTGACCTCACAGGACGACGCGGGGAATTACGGCGTATTCCTTCTACTCAAGGGGCAGCCGGTGCGCTATGTTTCACTCGGCGACTCGGACAAGATAGACGCGCAGATCGACGATTGGTCGGATAGCGTCGGCGGAACGCTCAACGTGCGCGCGGGGGCGGATCCGAAGAAAACCGGACGAGTGCTCTACGACGTTTTACTTGGCAAGGTGTTTGGGAAGAATTTGCCCAAGAATCTCCTCATCGTGCCGGACGGCAAGATCGGTATCGTTTCCTTTGCCGCCTTGCGGACGCCCGGCGACGAATGGGTACTGAACCGGTGCACGGTGAGCTACGCGGGGGCAATGCGCGACATCCTCTCTTGGGGCGAGCGACCGGCCAAGGCCGGGCATAGTGCGGTGTATTGGGCCAGCCAATTCAAAACCCCCACCCTCGTAAAACTCGAAGAGCCCAAGGGCGGCATCCGCGCGCTTAAGCAGTTGGATGTGGCGACCGCCGCCCGGCCGATTCGGCGGGGAGAATTCCTGCAGGTCGTTTCGCCGAGCCAGCTCTACGTCTCGACCCACGGATTCGACGATTCGACCTACGAGTCCGATATCCGCGATCTCTCCACGCTCTCGGGGCTCATCCTTCCCGGCGAAAAGACGAGCGACCAGAAGCTGACCGCAGGCGAAATCGCTTCGATCGATCTTTCGGGAACGCGATGCGTCGTTTTGGCCGCGTGCCGCTCCGGGTCGGGCCAACCGTTGCCGGGCGACGGCATCAGCGGTTTGCGGCGAAGCTTTTATATAGCGGGCGCCGCCACGGTGGTTTCCACCGTGGGACTCGCCTATACCGCGGGCCTCGATCCCTTCCTCGCGCGGTTCTACGCGCACCTCAAACAGTCCAAGTCTCCGGCCGCCGCCCTGCGGCTCGCCCAACTGGATATCGCCAAAACGGAGCCGCCTTATAAGTGGTGCGGATTCATCTGCGAGGGGACGCCTTAGCGATGGAGTGTCCGCAGACAAGAATTCGGGATTATCTGGACGATCTGTCCAAATATAGATCGGACCTATACAAGGCCGCCAGGGAATCTGCGAGAAACGCCCTGGAACGATTTTCCGATAAGAAATCGGTCGATTATCGGGCGGAGGTAACTCCCGCCCGAGTATCGCTGGCGGTGGTCGATGCGATAAACCTACTGACGACCGTGTCTCGAATGATCGACGAGTGGGGCACATTGTCGCCCCTTGTAGACCTTCCGGAGCCACGTCTCCCGGAGGTTAAGACCAAGGCCCTGACGGAATACTATGATCAGTCGTTCGCTTTCAAGCAAGAACGACATCTGTCGTTTACCGAGTACTACCGAGAGAAGGTTGGGCCAGAGCACTACGTGGGTCTTGCCGATCCCTTCTATACACAAAAAGGCAGGCTTCGCCGTTGGTGCACCGCGCTGACTCCGGAAAGTCTCGTGGCCGAATTCGTCAGCGACTATGTATTTAATCGCGCTTACGAATATTTTGACCTACGCCACCGCCTTACTCAGATTTTTCGAAACGGAGTTTTGGTCAAGGTGAAGGTTTGGGTTCTTAGGGAGGAGCCCAGCGGGGACGAAGAGGAGGAGGGTTTCGTGACTCCAAAACCCAGGCCGCTCGACGAGGAGGACATGGCGCAACTTTTTGCCATGAAAGTAATCGCCGAAGGATGGACCTCCGCCGAGGATCGCGAACAACTCCTCGCTCACCTGCTCCGATTTGCCAAGGGCTTACCCCTATCCGGAAATACCGACATCCTATTCGAAGTCCTACAAAGCATGGTGGGAGATTTGCCGTACAAGCGAGACGAGATGATCGCGAAGCAGTTAGATGAAAAGGAATTCGAAAGACTGCTTGCTACCGCAAACGAACGAGCTTCGAGCGGCCTGAGGAACGACCCTCGGGGCTCTTATTTCTCGAACAAATTTGACATCCTTACTTTTATATTGCTTGAGTGGATATTCCTTCACGTCTACCTACCATTTGTGCCCCACCAAGCCTCGATCTTCGCCACGGCCCACATGCCCGGGGAATGTATGGATGGCGCAGAAAGGGATCCCAGTATTCAATCCGTAGCAAATTGGATCGCAGTCGAGCAGAAGCGAGCCAAGCCGAATGAAAACATCAAATCGGATATTTCTAAATTTATTAATGCATTTGTAGGAACATGGGTCGTCGTTGCCAAATTCAGAGGTCAAAACCGAGATGTTCTGAAGAGAGTAAAAGGATCTGAGAGGCGGGAAAGGATCAACGTGGAACCTGACCTAGAGGATTTTGAATATAAACATTTAATCGAGGGTGTTGGTATTACTCTCAGCGACGAGCGATTTACTCAGATCGGGGCTTGGCTAAAGAAGAAGGTCGAGGAACGGGAGCGAAATGGCGGGTGAATTGGAATACGTTCCGGACATCATCGAACGATGTCAGCTTGTTTTGAACCGCGAGTGGCTTCGAAGTTCCGGCGGGGATCCTTGGTTTATCGATCGTCCGGTGCTGGAAAACTTCATTCGTCAGGATCAATTATTCTTGGTAATGCCCGAGTCTTGGCGACGGCTCCTGGTGCTCGCCAACATACCGCCGGATGACATCCCGAACATCCCGACGAGTTGGCATCTGACTCTCGACGATTGGAACGAGCTCGCGACGTGGAGCGCCAATCTAGGGCCACGACCAGACTTTACGCGCACGGAAGCGGACGACCTTTGGCCGGGCGAAGAGATCAATGAAGAGCCTCCAAAGGAGACGAAGCCGGACGAGCCTGAGAAAGGTGGGGACTCCCAAGCAGAGGAAGTCAAGAAGGCGATCGAGGACATTGAGGCGGCCTATCGTGGGCAAAAGCGCTTAACCGGGGCGGCGGCCGCAGTCGCGGTTTGTTTGCTTGCCGCTTTCCTGCTTATTCGAGCCGAGAAGCCGAAAGTGGATCAGGTGCAATACCTCGCGTACCTACAGGAGAAGAAGGCGCACGAGGAGGAGAAACAGGCACGCGAAGCCGCTGTTCGAGATCTGCAAGCGTCCCAAATCGGCGAAAGCGACGCGAAGCTCAAACTTTCCGACCTGGAAAAGAACCGTGCCGAGCTGGTCAAGCAGGGCAAGGAGAAGGACGCCCGGCTGTCGCAATTCCAAGATCTCTACGGAGAGTCGCCGATCCCCTTAAGCGTTCTTTCACAAGAACACGCCGCCGCTTCCGGGTCTCAATGGGATAGTCGGCAGCCCGTCTTTACCGCCATTCGGGAGACGAAGCCGGTCTTCACCTGGAATCCCAGTGGTCGAACGGGGACGGTCAGGATGCGCATCGTCGAAGCCAAGACAGGAAAAGACGTGCCCATTCCGGGCGATGTTCCCGCAGCGAGTGGAGAGTTCACAGGGTCCCCACGTCTGCGGCCCGGCACCGCCTACCGCTGGGGACTGGTTGGCGAGGAGCACAAAGACGACCTGCAAATGGCGCCGTTCTACGTATTGGGAACGGAGGACGCGAACAAGGCCGCGGAAGCGCTAAAGAACGCCAAAACATTCGGGGAACGCCTCGCCATCCTTACCAAATATCGCCTTTATGACGAAGTGAAACGTGCGATCGACAAGGAGAAGCAGTCGATCGTAAATCACGCTCCGTAAACATTTTCGGAAATTTTTTCGTTTGCCAGCGGAATCTGGCGCCCCCGGTTCCTAACCCACCGTCGGGCGCCTCCAAGGCCACTCTTTGGAGCTCCGCCCAAAGGGAAAAATGGCAAACACTCTCCAGACCAAGAGCGGCACGATCAAAGAGATCGGCCACCAGTCCTCCGCTTTCATCGGTTCCCGCTACGCCTATGTCCGTCTCGCGGATGACAATGGCGGCGAGACGGACCTTACCGGCATCGTCGTTCTCAACCAGATGGACCCGCTCGTCAAAGTGGGCAGCCGGGTCACCCTCGTTTACGACCGCTGTTGGTTCTCCGACGTGGTCTTCGGGCTGAAGTCCGACACGAAGACCGTGGTTTCCACCGATGTGGGACCGATCCAGTACGTGCGATTCATCGCCTACGGCAACTTCGCCGCCGCGATCGGGCTCACCGTCATCTCGCTGGGTCTCCTGCTGCCGGTGGCCGCCATCTTCGGCGGCATCGGCTGGTTCGTCTGGACCGCCTGCAAGACCCCCAAGCCGGAAGAAGTGACCGCGGCGCTCGGCGCCCCCGCGGCCGCCTAGAAGCCCTCGCTTCGCTCCCCCGAGCCCTAACCACGACGGGTCAGGGCTCCTCAACCCTGCTTCGAAGCAGAGAAATCAATCATGGATTACAAGCAAAGAGTCACTCGAAACACCCCCGCCTGCATCATCGTCGGCGTCGACCAGTCGGGATCGATGCACGGGCAGATGGGCGACGGGACGGGAGTCGCCAAGAAGGAAACGCTGGCCCGCTCCCTCAACAAGCTGATCCTGAACCTCGTTCAGGCGTCCTATATCAACCAGGAGCTTCGCCGCTATTTCGACGTAGCGGTGATCGGCTACGGCGGCCCCTACGGTTCGACGGCGGTTCCCATCTTGGGAGCAGGCTGGAACAACTCCAGCCTCGAAGTTTCCGGCCCTCTCGCTGCGCCCCAGGCGGCCGGCGAGCCGGTCGGTATCGACCTGATCGCCAACAACCCGATTCGGGAAGAGATCCTGCAGGTCAAGGCGTCCAACGGAGCCGGAGGCACGGTGACGGAGGACTACCAGATGCCCATCTGGGTGGAAGCCGCGGCGGCAAACCGCACGCCGATGCGCGATGGGCTGATTGTGGTCAAGACCATTGCCGAACGGTGGGCGATGGCTCATCCCGCTTCCCTTCCCCCGATCGTCATCAACATCACGGACGGCATTTTTACCGATGGCGACCCCTCCGACGCGGTCAAAGCCCTCAAGGAAATCCGCACGAACTTCGGCAGCTCTCTGCTGTTCAACCTTCACCTCTCCAGCCAGCCCGGCCCCTCGGCCTTCCTGCCCAGCAACGTGGACGGGTTGGCCGATCCGTATGCGAAGCAGTTGTTCGATTGGAGCAGCGAATTGCCACCCGCCCTATTGGAATGCGCCCTATCGAAGGGGCGGCGCGTCACCCAGGGAGCCCGTGGCTTCGCCTTCAACGCCGACGCGGTGATGCTTTCGGAGCTGCTGGACATCGGCACCGACGTCCAGATGGGTAACGATGTGCCCTGATGAGCACCGTCACGAAGTTGATCGGCGGATGTATCCGCGCGGTCTTTCGGCGGCCGCTTCGGCAGGCGCTTGTCCAATCGATGCTGAAGGTCATGGAGGAAGGCGCCGTGAAGATCGATCCTAGCGTTACGGTTCCCGCCGTTCCGGAAAATTCGGAACAGCCCGACGGCAAGGATAAGGGGGGCATGATCGGGGAGGGGATTTTCCAATGGAGCCTTCCCAAGGTCGGAAATCCTCCTGAACGGAACGAGGACGCGGCAGGCTCCCGCTATGACCCTGAGACGGGCCGCTTACGACTCGCGGTGGCGGATGGAGCCTCGACAAGTTGGTATTCGGGCGAGTGGGCACGGCTTCTTGTAGAGTTCGCATTGCGACTCGACACGAGCGAGCCGTTCGCCTGGACAACTCAGAAGGAGTGGGAAGAAGGGTTGACGGAGGTCAGGAGGCAGTGGCGGGAGGCATTGCCTCCCGCAAACCATGCGCTCGGCTATCTGAACGAGCTGGCCCGAACGAAGACAGATCGCGGGGCTGCCGCATGTCTCATGCTGGTGGAAATCGACCTGCCGAACGGCGCGTGGCGAGCGGTGGGATACGGAAATTGCCTGCTGGTACAAACCACTCAGGCCACGGTAAGCCACTGTGGACCCTATACCCGTCCTGAGGAATACGACGGATTTACGCCGCTCATCCTAAGCACCGCAGGATTCACGGGCAAGGATGAAAACTTTTTCCGGGCTGAGGGACGATGCCAGGTCGGCGACGAATTCTATCTGATGACCGACGAGGCCGCGAAATGGTTCGTCAGTGATCCTTACGTTTACGGCCTTTCCCAACTGCGAAGGATCAAGCGGGTAGAGGAGGCCGCCCTACTGGTGGAATCGCTGCGCCTTGCGGGAGAGGTTCAAGACGACGACATGACCGTTCTGAGGGCCTGGATTGGAGGGGCGAAAGATGAGTGAGTGGCCGACTCAACAAGACTACGACGCCGCAATCGGTACGCCCACGCTCCGGCATTCGTCCGTGCAAGGATTTACGGTTCGCCAGTATTCCCTCGAAGAGGCAAAAGCGCGGAACGCGATCTTCCTCCGCGGCCGCCCCTATTCGGACCATGGGGCCTTCGCCGTGGTGTACCAATTTGCTCAATCGTCAAACGCTTCGTATGTGTTCCGGGTCTTTACCAAGACCGGAAGCAGCATCAGTAACCTGAGAACCCGTTACGCGGAGCTTTCGAAGCTCACGAAGGGGAAATCGACACCGTGGCTGGTCGACGTGACCTGGTTGGAGCAGGGACTGCTCGTTCAGGGGAAATGGCGCCCGGCGGTCTTGATGGAACGAGTGGAAGGGGTAGACCTTGAGACTTGGCTCCAACGTAACCGAAACGACCGGTCCCGAGTTGTAAGCCTCGCCGATCAAATCCGTCAACTTGCCCGAGAATTTGCTCAGGAGGGAATCGCCCACGGCGATTTGAGTCACCGGAATATCATGGTGACACCTATCGACAAGCTGCGGCTGGTCGACTACGACGGCATCTACTTGGCTTCCCTGAAGTCGAACACCCCGTCGGAAATCGGCCTTCCGGGCATGCAGCACCCTAAACGGACCGCCAAAGATTACGGTCCGAGGATGGACCGATTCTCTCTGCTGGTGCTGTACCTGACGTTGCGATACCTTGCCGACGAACCGGGCAGCATGCCGTCCAAGTGCGACGACGGGTTGATCCTGCTTCCCGCGCACTTCACCAAGCCCGGAGGATCGCCCCTAGAGGCGATGATGCGGAGCCTGGACGACGATGTGCGACGCTTGGCAAAAGCTATCGTCGACGCGGCTCAAAAGCCGGTCGACCAAGTGCCGACCCTCGAAGAAGCATTGGCGACGCCAGCGCCTGTACGGGGCGGTCCACTAGTGGGAGCGACGGCGGCACCTGTACCCGATTATCTGCGAAACGAGAAGAAAACGGTAACGCTTGCGCCGGGCGAAAACCCGCGTTACCTCAAAGATTTGGGAGAAGCCAAGGCGGCCTCTCTACGTCCTGCGAATACTTCTAATCGCCGAGGATGGCTGACGAAGCCCATCTGGCTATGGCTGCTCGCCTTCCTTACCGGCGTGGGCGCCACTCTAGGCGGCTTTTCCGCGAGTCATTCGGTTACAACGGAGTCCAAAGCCCCCCTCCCGGATCGAAAACCGTCAGATCCCACTCCCGGGCCTGGTTATACGCTTAACGAGTTTCAAGTAATCGAGCGACAGGATACGCGCCTCGGCATGGCATATCGGCTGCGTTGGAAAGTTTCCGGTTTGCGAGCCGCAACGTTTTGCATCAATGACGAACCCGCGCGGCGGTGGGAAGTTCCGCCCATCGGCGATACCGTATTGTTTTCCAGCCGAAAGGCGAGACTTTCGATCTCACCCACCGGCGCTTACGCCCCGCTGGGAACCGTTGCCTTGGAACCGGACTATACATACGCCTGGGACAACGACGGTACGGCGCCTCAAAGCGTGCGACGGTCAGAAGGTCCGGCGCTCACCACGCCGGAAGATATCATCGCAATGTTTGCCTCCACGATCGATTATGAGCACCCGAACCGAGCGAACCTGATCGAGATATACATAGAGGAACTGATCCACGTCGCGGACCGACGCACGCTTCGCATCTACCGAAACGCCCTCCCCGCTCATCATGGCTACACATTCGGCGATCCCGAACTCGCCCGGATCTTCGTAAGCCGCTGGTGGTACCGCCCTCGAGGCGTGAGAAACAAGGATTTGCCTCGCCTTTTTTCGGGCTACGAACAGAAAAACAGCGCATATCTGTACCGCATGGAGAACTCGTCATCCAAGAATGTTCCTAGGTAAGTCGATTTATTAGCGAAGCTTTCGCGCAGATGCAGGAGGACGTCAACGAGATAGCAAACATCTCGTGCACTGAACTGACCCTTATCGCCTAAATATTGGCTATGAAGTGACCAATATCGAGAGGGTGGGCGATATAGGATTTGAACCTACGACCCCCAGAATGTGAAACTGGTGCTCTACCGCTGAGCTAACCGCCCGCTCTCTCTTATCCCGCTCGGCGGACACTCGGTGTGAACGAAATTTTGCGCCGTTCTCCGCAGGATTTTGAGTCTACGGTCGTCTCCGAAAGTATCATTTCGGCTCGCGGAACTTAGTGACCTTTTAGTGACCGCACTGCGAAGTCCTCAGAACCTCAGCGCGTCTCTGCAGTTGCCATTTCGTCCCTTTGAATTGAGTGGCCATGGGAGACATGAGTGAAGTTGCGATGGATTTCGTTGCGCTCTCGGTTTCATTTTAAGTCTACTTGCGCCTTTAGATGTCTCTGATTTTCCTTACCGCATCGAGTGACTTTGAGGGATCAGATTTAGCTTCGATCACAGGGAGGGGCTAGAAAGACAGCTGAGCGAAATCACCACGTCACGATGGAAGGGTGTACCCCAATGCTGCATCAAAATCTGTCAAGCGTAACGGCTTTCGTTTACCGTAGTAGGACGGTCCGAACCAAGGAGCAAGTGCACAACCCATGACATTCAAAATGGAGCCAAAGTCAACTTGGAAACGGTACCGCCACAGGACGCAGCAGGGCTACAATAGAGTGAGAATTGCGATTCGTCGGAAGATGCGAGCAGATCTTACAAAGTTCAAACGAATTTGGTAGGGACGGAGCAGTTCGAATGATGCGATTGGCACCGTGCAATCGCCAATAGCGGCGAGGAAATCAGCTCTCATGGCATTCGTGACCCGAAAGCTCCAACCCCCTGGAGCATCTTCAGATAAGCTAGCTGCGATTGACGTGCTCTCGAATCGACCAATTCCTGCAATAAGGCAAATTGAACTCTTCTCGTTTGCTGAGTGGGAAGAGCTCATCGAGGAATGGGCGACAACTGTTGGCCCGAACTATGGTTACGTATCGGTCGAACGCTGGGCTGGATCAGGCGATATGGGAGTCGACGTCGTTGCATACAAAAGCAATCCACCCGCAACTTCAAAGTGGGTTGCCTTCCAAGGAAAGCACTACACTTCGCCCCTCACACCGAGCGAAGCATACGTGGAACTCGGCAAGCTCTGTTATTACACTTACATCGGCGCGTATTCTGTTCCTGACCTTTACTATTTCGTCTCCCCTCGCGGAGTGGGAACAAAACTAGCCACGCTCTTCAAAAAGCCCGACCAACTGAGAAAGCTCCTAATCGAGAATTGGGATACAAAATGCAAGGCGGAAATCACTAAAACGACCCAAGTAGCTTTAACGGGTCCTTTTAAAGTTTACGTAGAACACTTTAACTTTGGGATCTTCCGGACGTTTTCGGCAGCAAAACTCGTCGAGGAGCATAGCAAAACCCAATGGCACGCTGCCCGATTTCAGACAGGTCTTCCACCCAGGGGACCAAATATCGAGCCCCCAGCAGCGATCAACTCGCCGCTGGAAACACGGTATGTCCAGCAACTTCTTGACGCATACGGTGACTGTCTGGGCCACGTTATAGGCAATGTTGAGTCTTTACCTTCAGTGTCTACACAGCATGCAGACCACTTGCAGCGATCGAGGGAGCATTTCTACTCTGCTGAATCTCTCAGGAACTTTTCGAGAGACACACTTCCGGACGGCGAGTTCGAAAGGCTCCAGAACGAAGTCTGTGATGGTGTAATCGATAAGTCCCTTGAGGTTTTCCCGAATGGATTTCAGCGACTCATCGCGACAATACTTTTTGCTCGCCAACTCCAACTCACTAGCCACCCATTAATTCATCGACTGGAAAGCAACGACCGGGCTGGAATCTGCCATCAACTTGCAAACAATGATCGACTGCGGTGGGTTCCATGAGTTTCTTCTTTCAGCGCATCGATGAAGTTCGTCCATTCAATAGCCCTCTCGAAACTGGCTTACGTGCACTCATCATTCTTGTTGAGTCTTATCCCAACGCATTAGACCTACAGCGTCTACTTTTCTTCGACTACTTGCTGGTTCACTCCGAAGATGCTGGAGGGCCAGCCAGCATTCACCCGCCGACACCGCATCGCTCTGGCGAACTTTTGGTGCGACGGTCCATCGTTGAAAAGGGGGTTCTTCTCATGATGAGTCGGCGCTTGATAGATCGCAATACGGATTCAAAGGGCTTTAGCTATGAGGCTTCTGAGCTTGCGCATCCATTCTTAGAGAGTTTGCAGTCCCCATACATTCTTTGCCTGAAAGAATATGCCGTATGGCTGGCGGATACATTTGGAGACAGAACGGACGAAGCGCTACTCTCCTTTTTTAGAGAAAACCTTGATCGCTGGGGCGGTGAATTCGAAAGCAACAATGCCATCCGGGGGGGCTTCCATTGAGTACGCCGGGCTTCATCGTTAGTGAGCTAAGATTTACAGGCGTTGGCATGCCGAACGCAAGCGTAAAATTCAGAGAAGGACTTAACGTTGTGACAGGGCCTTCGGATACAGGCAAATCCCTGATTGGTGAAGCCATCGATTATGTTTTCGGCGGCAGCAAACTGCGCACCGTTCCACAGAAGGAAGCCTATGATCGCATCTTCGTCGAGATAACAAGCGGAGCCGGAGCGCAATACACACTGGAGAGATCTTGGGAAGGCGGAGCAGTGCGACTCTTCGAGACGACGATCGACTCTGTCCGAGATTCCAATAGCGGAAGAATACTGTCCCCACGTCACTCAGGGGACCGAGATGATACCGTCTCGGCGTTTCTTCTAAGCCTCTGCCAGCTCGAAGGTCGTCTGATAAAAACTTCCGCACTCGGGGCGACTCGTACCGTAAGCTTTCGAGATCTAGCGAAGCTCATTTTCGTAAACGAAGACCGCATCTTCTCGAAGCAGTCACCGGTGCTTTCCGGTCAGCGCTCGGAAAAGCCGGTGGATACTTCGTTCTTCAAGTTACTTTTGACCGGCATAGACGACAGTAACGTTATCGAGGAGAAGAGTGCAGCGATAAAGAAGGCGGAGAGAACTGCCAGGGAAGATCTTCTTCGAAGCATGGTTGGCGAAGTTCAGGCGAAGGTTGATGCGCTCTCGGAAACATATGACGAACTGAAACTCAGAGGGCAGGCCCTTGACGATGAGGTAGCAAACGCCTCGGGAATAATGTCGGGCTTCACTAGCAGGATTGCCGAGCTCGACGAAGAAAGATCCTTGATATCCAGAGAAGTTCAGGGAGTCGGAGCTAGGCTTTTGCAAATTGCAGAACTTCAGGCTCGTTTCGACTTACTCGATCGGCACTACGACTCAGATCTGCAACGCCTCCTTGCCATCGGGGAAATTGGCGACCTGTTTTCGCACCTCGACGAAGGGCCTTGTCCAATTTGTGGGTCGCCGGCTAAAGACCACTCCCACGATGGCTTGCTAAGCAACTCAGACATGCGTTCACTTAACGCGGCTTGCCAGGCAGAAATCACAAAGATTGAGGCGCTTAAACGGGATCTTGATCATACGGTGAAGGCTCTGAGTAGAGAGAATCAGGACCTAGAAGATTCGATTACAGGCTCGAGAGTGAGGTTGAAAGAAATCGACGATGAGCTCAATCAGGTTCTCCAACCAAAGTTAGGAATCCTTCGAGAGAGTCTTAGCCGGCTTGTCCAGACCAGGCGAGATATCGATCGAGGCTTGGCTCTCCACGATGAACTAAGTCGACTGAGTGCGAGGCAACAAGAACTCAGCGCGATTCCGAAGAGTCCACCAAAAAGCCGAGAGCCAAAGCCTGCATTAGCTCCCTTAGAAGTAGACCAACTAAGCCAATCGATCGAGGCTCTTCTTCGAAGTTGGAGATACCCCGATCTAGAGCGGGTTACTTTCGACGAGGCATCGATGGACATAATTATCTCTGGCCGGCCTAGGAATACGCAGGGTAAAGGATACAGGGCTATTACCTACTCGGCTTTCGCAGTCGCACTCATGGAGACCGTCTGTGGAGCAAGAAGGGGACACCCAGGGTTCGTTGTCCTCGATTCTCCGCTCGTGACGTATCGAAAACGGGACAAGAAGGAAGTGCCTGCCGGAGAAGAGATAGATGACAATATTGTCCCCGCTTTCTTTGACCAGCTCTCGGCAATGTCGAACGGAATGCAGGTCATTGTTCTCGAAAATGAGGAGCCACAACAAAGTTTGCTCTCTAAGATAGAGTACACGCACTTCACGGGAACCGACTTCGAGCGGGGCGGTTTCCTTTTGCCCAGACCACACTCTACGTAGCTGCCTTAAGATACTACAGTAATACGCAGATTCGACCTATCGCCCTCATCAATCGAAAAGCCATATTGGAGATTTAGGCGCCAACATTCTCCGAGTACTGACCCGGGGTTCTAAATGGTGATGATATTCAACCTTGCCAGCAGTATTGATACGTCAAATCGGAATTTGCTCAAGTGGCAGCGCTTGGTTGGCGGTTACGAGGTTGGGCCGCGTTGTGAACTCGTTTGGCCGTCAGCCAACGAATTGGCGGAGAAAACCGGCGACTATTGTGGCCGCCGGCATAAGTGCTCACCCTGCCCGAGTTGAGGAGTGGCATGGTGACCACTGATTCCGTCTCTACACAGGGCCTTCATTGGTGTTCTACCCTGTATCCTGCTGTTGGTAAGGGTAAGGGTAAGGAACCGGACGATGGTGATCAGATGAGAGAGTGGGCGATATAGGATTTGAACCTACGACCCCCAGAATGTGAAACTGGTGCTCTACCGCTGAGCTAACCGCCCGCTCTCTCTTTTTACTGCTCGGTGGACGCTCGGTGTGAACGAAGTGCTCTACCGCTGAGCTAACCGCCCGGATGGGAAATGAATATTACCATGCGGGCGGATTTGGGCGCTAGAGCTTCGATTACTTGAGGCTGGCCCGCACGGAGCGGGATTGGCCCGCGTGCTTGCCTTCGCCGATCTCCTCGATCAGCTTCTTCGCGAAAGCCGGAATGTCCGCCGGTTTCCGGCTCGTTACTAGGCCTTGGTCGGTCACGACCTGTTCGTCGCTCCACTTCGCCCCTGCGTTGCGCAGGTCGGTCTGTAGCGAAGGCCAGCTGGTAAGCCGCCGACCGCTCACCACATCCGCTTCCACCAAAAGCCATGGCCCATGGCAGATCGCGCCGACCGGTTTACCCGCCTCAAAGAAAGCGCTGGCAAATTCCACCGCCTTCGGCTCCATCCGCAGCTTGTCGGGGTTCATCACCCCGCCGGGAAGCAGCAGGGCGTCAAACTCCTCCGCGGAGCATTGGTCGAGAGTCTTGTCTACGGCCACGCTCTGCCCCCAGTCCTTCTCGTTCCACCCCTTGATCTGGCCGGGGTTGAGCGAAACGACGGTCGTCTGCGCGCCCGCCTCTTCGAGAAGACGCTTCGGCTCGAGGAGCTCGGATTGTTCGAATCCATCGGTCGCCAATATCGCGACCCGCTTTCCGTTTAGTTGTCCTGCCATTTGAATCTCAAACCTCGCTGGGTCCTCTTCCTTAGGCCGGACGCCTTCGGGGGCGGTTCCCGGTCTCGGTTAAAAGCCGAAATTTAGCTCGCTTTTCACGGAACTCACCACTCACTGGGAGGGTCGAGTGGGTCAGACGGGAACGACCATGGTGGACGAGCAGGTTCGAATCGGAGAGGTAGCGCCAGACTTTGAGGTAGGCGCAGGCGTGCGGTTGACCGACTTTCGGGGGGAGCCGGTGGTGCTTGCCTTCTATCCCGAAGAGTGGGATCCGGCGAGGCCGCAGCAGCTCGCTCAATATCGCGAGGCGATTCGGAAAATTTCCGGTGACGCCCAAGTCGTCGGCGTGACCACCGACGGCTTCTGGTGCGAGCTTGAAACTAACGAGGAAGAGAGCGTCCGGTTTCCGCTCATCTACGACCTTGAGGCCGCCTCGCTCTACGGGGTCGCCGGCCGCCAAGCGGTATTTGTACTAGACGCCGACGGCATTGTCCGCTGGTCCCATATCGGTTCCCCCGGCGAGTCTCCCAATCTTGACGAGTTGACATCAAGTGTCGCGCGTGTCAATTGGGCCTCCTTCTCCCGGCGACGCCTTCTCGTCACCGCGACCGCCGCCTCTCTCGCGTTCATTCTTCTACCGCGAATTTCGAAGGCCGTCTCGCCCGCGAAAAGGACGCTTGAGCGAACGATCACCCTGGACGTGAACGGAAAACCGACGCGTGTCGCGATCGAACCCCGCGTTACCCTTCTCGACGCACTTCGCGACAGAATGGGGATGACCGGTACCAAGAAGGGCTGCGACCACGGACAGTGCGGCGCTTGCACGGTGCACATGGACGGGCGGCGGGTGAATTCCTGCCTCGTCCTTGCGATGCAGGCCGAGGGATCGAAAATCGAAACCGTTGAAGGCCTGGCCCAAGGGGACCGGCTGCACCCGGTACAGGAGGCGTTCATCAAGAACGACGGATTCCAGTGCGGCTACTGTACCCCTGGTCAAATCATGTCGGCGGTCGCTTGCATCCGCGAAGGCCACACCGGCTCGGACGAAGAGATAAAGGAATGGATGAGTGGAAACATCTGTCGATGCGGCGCCTACCCGGGCATCGTGGCGTCCGTTCGGGAGGCGGCCGGTAAATGAACGCCTTTGAATATAAGCGCGCGGGAAGCGTGGGCGAAGCGATTCGCGACCATGCCGGCCACAACGGATCGAAGTACCTTGGTGGCGGAACGAACCTCATCGACCTGATGAAATACGACGTCGAGCATCACGCCCGGCTCATCGACGTCACGCGCCTTCCGCTTAACCGGATCGAAGAGCTGCCGGACGGCGGTTTACGTATCGGCGCACTGGTGCGCAATTCCGATTTGGCCGAAGATCGTCACGTTCTTGAGCGGTATCCGGTGCTGTCGAAAGCGTTACTTGCGGGAGCAAGTCCCCAACTGCGAAACCTGGCAACGACGGGCGGCAACTTGCTTCAACGCACGCGATGCTATTACTTCTACGACACCGCGCTGCCGTGCAACAAACGGCAGCCGGGAAGCGGCTGCGGCGCGATCGGCGGATATAACCGAATCCACGCGATCCTCGGCGCCTCAGACCAGTGTATTGCCGTGCACCCCAGCGACATGGCGGTCGCGATGCGCTCTCTCGACGCGGTCATCAATGTGGAAGGGCCCAAAGGCAAGCGCAGCATCCCGATCGCCGACTTCCACCGGCTCCCCGGCGCAACCCCCCAAATCGATACCAATCTCGGACCCGATGAGCTGATCGTCTCGATCGACTTACCCGCGGCAGCGAGATCGACAAAAGCGACTTACATCAAAGTGCGTGATCGACAGTCGTACGCCTTCGCTCTGATCTCCGTTGCCGCAAGTTTCGATGGGGCGTGGAAGGTTCGGCTCGCCCTCGGCGGAGTGGCGCATAAGCCTTGGCGCGCGGAGAAGGCGGAGGCTTTCCTCGCGGGCAAGCCGATGACCGCCGAGAACTATCGCGGCGCCGCAGATGCGGAATTGGCGGACGCAAAGGGGTACGAACACAACGCGTTTAAGATCGAGCTCGCGAAGCGAGCCATCGTCCGGGCACTGAATGAAATCGCTTAGGGTTAAAAAATGCAGCAAGAACAAGGCGGAGAGCAGGCAAACGCATCGGTAGGGAAGCCGATGGACCGTGTCGACGGACGGCTTAAAGTTACCGGCGGAGCGAAGTACGCGGGAGAGTTCGCCGTGGCAAACCTGGCCCACGCGGTGCTTGTACAAAGCACCATCGCGAGAGGAAGGGTGCGCGAAATGGACGTGCGGGCCGCCGAGCGAGCCCCCGGCGTGCTGGCGGTCATCACCTACGCCAATCAACCCACTACCGCGCGCCCGACAAACCCGCCCTCCGGCGACAGCAAAAGGCTACTCGACCCCGAGATTGTCCACAGCGGCCAGAACATCGGGGTCGTCATCGCCGAGACGTTCGAAGAGGCGCTCGCCGCCTCGGAAATGATTCGCGTCGTCTACGATACGGCAAAGTCCGACGCTACGTTTGAAGATCGTCTCGACACGGGCTTTGCTCCCAAAACGGGCAATCGGCCGGCCGACTCCAAACGGGGCGACATCGAAGCGGGTCTGCGGTCGGGAGCGACGAAGGTGGACCAGATCTACCGAACCCCTATCGAACATCACAACCCGATGGAGCCGCACGCGACCATCGCGATGTGGAAAGGTGAGGAATTGCTCGCCTACGATGCCACACAAGGCGTGGCCAATTCCGCCCAGAACCTCGCCGAACAGTTTCACCTGACTCCCGACCAAGTGCACGTCATCGATCCGTTCGTAGGCGGCGGGTTTGGTTGCAAGGGACAATCCTGGCCCCATACGCCGATTGCCGCGATGGCCGCGAAGGTCGTCGGCCGCCCGGTTAAGCTAGAGCTCACGCGGCGGCAAATGTTCACCTCAAACGGTCATCGCCCGCCCACCCGGCAGGCCGACACGTTTGCCGCCGACGAGCACGGCAAGCTCGTGGCCCTTCGCCACGAACACCATAATCACACGTCGCAAAGAGATGAATTCATGGAGCCGACCGGGTCGCTCCACTCGCTCCTCTACAGCTGTCCGAACGTGCTCGTTTCCCACAAGCTAGTGCGCGCCGACGTCCCCGCCCCCACCTACCAGCGGGCTCCGGGAGAATCTTCCGGTTCGTTCAGCATTGAGACGGCAATGGACGAGCTTGCTTGGCAACTCGGAATCGATCCGCTGGAGCTGCGGCTCCGGAACTATGCGGAAAAGGACGAAGCCGGCAACAAGCCTTGGTCCAGCAAGTCGCTACGGGACTGCTATCGCCGAGGCGCCGAACGCTTCGGCTGGTCTGAGCGAAACCCGAAGATCGGTTCGATGACCAAAGAGGGTCTTCTGGTCGGATATGGCATGGCGACCGCCAGCTACCCGGCCAACTTTCGGGCGGCTGCCGCAAAGGCGCGGATGTATCCGGATGGGCGCGTGCTTATCCAGTGCGGCACTCAGGATCTCGGCACCGGTACGTACACGATTCTTACCCAAATCGCGGCGGACGCGATCGGCGTTTCGCCGTCGTTTGTTCGAGTGGAGATCGGCGACAGCAAGCTCCCCGGAGCTCCGACCTCCGGCGGGTCCTGCTCGGCCGCCAGCGCCGGCTCCGCAGTCATGGCTGCCGCCCAAGCGCTCCGAGGACGTGTGATCGGGTTCGCCACCGCCGATGAAACCTCCCCTCTCTGGAACTTAGGTCCGAAGGAGCTGGATGTCAAAGAAGGCCGCATTTCCGCCAAGGCCGATCCATCGAGATCGATGACCTACGCGGAGATCTTCGCCCGGTACGGCAAGGACGCGGTCGAACAGACCGCTTCGGCCCAGCCGGGAATGGAACGCGGTCCCGCTGCTGCCCAGGGCAGTCAGGGCGGCCAGGCAGGTCCTGGTGGCTACACCATGCAGGCGTTCGGCGCCCAGTTTTGCGAGGTGCATATAGACCCCGAACTTCGCACCGTGCGCGTCGCGCGATGGGTCGGCAGCTTTGCGGTCGGGAAGGTGCTCAACGAGAAGACCTGCCGAAGTCAGCTTCATGGCGGAATCGTTTGGGGGATTGGCATGGGGCTCCTCGAAGAAACGATCGTCGACCCTCGTCACGGGCGATTTCTAAACACCAATCTCGCCGAATACCACGTTCCCGTGAATCGGGATATCCCGCCGATCGAGATCATCTTGGTTCCAGAAGAAGACAAACTCGTCTCTCTGGTGGGGGCAAAAGGTGCGGGAGAAATCGGAATTACCGGAGTCGCCGCCGCCATCGGCAATGCCATTCATCACGCAACCGGAAAGCGAGTTCGCGACATCCCAATCACTCTGGACAAGATTCTCTAAATGTAGACCTAGGCGTACGAATTCTCTCGCTTTACAAAAGTCTCGAGGCAAATCGGCGTTTCCCAACCCATGGTAAACGCCGATTGCCCCTCAATTCGTCGACGGAACATAACCACTAGGTAGGCGGCAAGAAGGGATTCACGCGATCCTTCATCGCTTCGATGTGCACGAGCTCAAGTTCTTCGTAGAGCGATTTTTCTAATGTCGCCAGCCCGTAAACGCACTGCTTTTCTCCCATGCGCACGGCCCAGCCCGCGTCCCCCCAACTGTAGTGCCACCATTCGTCGCGGCAGTTTGAGAATCCGGCGGCGAGCATCGCCTCTACCAAGATCATCCGGTTTCGCTGGGCGGTTTCGCTGAGCTCGAGGGCGTAAGTAGGAGCCGCATGAAAGCGGTCAAAGGGAGAGCTCACGTCGATCGGCTCGTTGTTGTCGTCGATGAGCCAGACGTCGACGGCTGCGCCGGTGCAGTGGCCCGGGGGCGCCTTCTGATCGGTGGGCGCCACCCAGCGGCATACCGTGCGCCGAAGCGCCGAATGCTCGCGTTTCGGAAACGCTTCGACCGCAAAGTTCCAGACGCTGTCGTAGATCCGTTGCTGCCTTTCGATCGGCCGCCACCCTTCTACTAGACCCAGGTAATAACCGTCGGGCAGCGATTGGGCCGCTCGCTCACACATCTCGGCCACCGTCTGGCGGACGTAGGGGATGACCGCGGGACGAAACATCCGCACAGAGGGTGCGACTTCGCGAATATCGACCAGCGGTTCGCCGTTTTCGCGTTCGGCAATCAGATTCAGAAGACGAATCGGCTCGGGCCGACCTTTAGAACGATCCCATTTAATCATCGAAGGCTATCTCGCGGCGTGCTCTGCGTCCACGCCGCCGCACAAGCTACCATTCTCCCTCTTCCTACCGCATTTACCGATCGGGCGTTCGCGGACCCGTTTGGCAGACGAAGGAACTTACCTCCCGTCGTTGTCTTCGATACACCGTGAAATGGTCAATCGACTGGCATACGACGTTCATTCCAAGCGTCTCGCCATTCGAGATCATGCTGCGCGGGACGCTGATGTACCTGTCGCTCTTCATTCTGCTGCGCGTGATCCTTAAACGCCAGTCCGGCAACTTTGCCTTGGCCGATCTTCTGCTCATCGTGCTGATCGCGGATGCTTCGCAAAACGGAATGGCTTCCGACTATAAGTCCATCACCGACGGCATCATCCTTGTCGTGACCCTCGTGTTTTGGAACTACGCGATGGATTGGCTCGGATACCGGTTCCCCTACCTGCAAACCTGGGTTTTCCCCGCGCCGCTTCCCCTGATCGAAAACGGACGGATGCTACGAAAGAACATGCGTCACGAACTCATTACCGTGGAAGAGCTGATGGCGCATCTGCGCGAGGAAGGTGTGGAAAAGGTGGAAGAGGTGAAGGCCGCCTACATGGAAGGAGACGGCCAGATCAGCGTGATCCGCAAGGACGACGGCGACGTCCAGAAGCCCAAGAAAAATGCGGCGACTTAGCGCTTTACGAGCTTGTTGAAGTTGCTCTTCTCGCCGGACGCGGTCTCTTCCTGAATTAGCAATCCAAGCTTGCTCTCGTCGAACTTCTCGAACCACTCTTCCCAAGAGATCTCGGCCAACTTGTCTTCGCCGCTGTAGCCCGGAAAGTCGAGGCGAATCAGCCCAGGATCGTCGGTATCGCCGGTTCCTTTCACGCAGCTCGGCTTTGCTTGCCGGGCTTCCGCCCATTTGCGAATCTCGTCATGGTCGATGGTCATGTGTGAAGTAGCCATGGTTGTTCTCCTCTAAAAATAGGCGTGTCGTACGTTCAGATTGTTTCGGGAGGGATGGGTAACCTGCCGGAAGTGGGAGTTGTCATTGTCGTCGTCATCCTCGCCGTGGTCCTCTTCGTGGCCTGGCGGCTCCTCGGAAAGTCCGTACCGCGTTCGCCGGATAAGCAAGAGATTGTCCTGATGCTGCTGCTCAGCTCACCCCGCATACTCGCCTCCGAGCACATGGTGGCGGCGGTGCGAGAGGCATTCGGCAAAGACCTGTCCAACGTAGGCGACGACGCGAAAGAGTTCGCCGTCGTCGAGGGTGCGATCGGCATGATCGTCGTCGACGGGTTCGCGTTCTCGGTGATTTCCGATGGAAACCCGATCGTTTCCGATCCGGATAAGGCGGCAGAAGGGATCACCGAACTGCGCATGCGCACCGCCTTTGCGGAGCATCGGGCGGCGATCATCTTGGGCTGCGTCAATCGGCCGGTCGACGGGACCCGCGAGCAGGCGTACGATCGAATCGGCAAGCTGACCGCCGCCCTGGTGGACGACACCGCGTTGCTGGTGTACGCCCCGGAAGTACAGAGTGGAAACCTAATCAACCAAGAGACCTTAAGGGGATTGCGAGACGGAGATCCGTTAGAGATGATGCGCACGATGACCTTTGATGCGATCGGCCTCGTTGCGGAAGACGACCCGCGCCTTGCCGCCGCCTATGCGGAGGCGAGACGACGATTTCCCGAGTTCGTCGCCGCGTTCCACGCAGCCACCGATCACGAAATGTTTCTGATCAAAACGCCGCTAACCGACGGCAACCACACCGAATACATGTGGGTACGCCCAAATCACATCGACGAAGCGCGCCTAAAGGGCACCCTCATCAGCGACCCTTTCCAGGTTCGCGGCTACCGTCAGGGAAGCGACATCGACATCCCCCACGACGCCGTAGCGGACTGGGCGTTCGTCGGCACCGACGGATCTCCGGTCGGCCTCTTTACCGAACAGATCGTTCGCGACGCTATGCATTAGTCAAGACATTCCGGTTTTCCGGCGGGACACCCAAGGGCCAACGAACTAACGTTAGCCAAAGCCGAACATTATCCATTTGGCTTTTGTGTCTTGCGAATCTTCGCTAATTCACGATCGAATGCTTTTCGATAAAGCGGAGGAAAGTGCTCGAGGGTTACCGGCTTCGTGCGCGCATCGAAGCGGCAGTCGAGCACCGATGCGCCCATGGAATAAAGGTGCTCGCTGAGCCGCACCTCAAAGCGCAAGGACGTTGCCGAGCAGAGGATCCAGCCTTGTTTTGGGATTTCCCCGGCGCTTTCGTCGTCGCCGTTCTTTGCGTCTTCAAAAAGTTGAGCGAGTTGATCCATCGCCCGAGCGCGCCACATGCCGTCCTTGTCGATCGCGCACGCATACAGATCCGGGTGCGATGAGCATTCGATAACGCCTCCCGAAGGTAGCGCGTCGACGTAAGAACTGGCGACCGAAACCTTCGAGCCGATTCCCGAAGGGGTGGCCGGTAAATTGCTAAGAAGAACAATCGATTCGAGCACCCGGCGCGCCGACGGCGTAAGCGCGGCGATTCGAATACTTCTTCCATGAAGAGCGTCTTCTTTCTGTGCGGGAGTAAGGCGGTTGTAGAAGTAATACGATTCTCGATCTGAAACCGCGTCGAATGCATCGATCGGGGCGATCGGAATTCGGTGCAGCCCGAGTCCCTGAAGACACGAATACTCAAGCCCGGTTTGAGCCGGTCCATCCCCTTCGGCATCGACCAACGGAGCGATTTCATCGAGCATCGCGACTCGCCCGTCAGCGTATTTCGACAGCAACCGCGTCGCCTGCTTGCGGTCCCACTTGATCGCCCGAGATTCGCTAGGGCGGCGCGATCTTCCGATGAGAACGCCATCCTCGTCGGTCAACGCTACGCACTCCGAAAGAACCCGCGCCACTCCCTCCGCACGACGGATTTCCAGCAACCCTTGGGCGAATCCGCCTGCCGCCTCGTCCGGAATGCGAGCGATCAGCGGGCGACCCATTCCTTCCGCAATTTGCCTCAAAACGTCTTCCATGAGGGCCGCGACCGGCTCGTTTGCGGTGGCACTCGCCAGCTTGGCGATCTCCGCCGGGTCCCCCGGCTCGTCGCGCAACCCCGCCCAAAAAGACAATGCGGCGGGGCCGGCCTTTGGCCAGATATCCCTGTCTTTCCACTCGTTGAAGTTGGGGAAGGCTTTTGGCTCGAACTCCGGGTAGAGCCGTACTGAAATCTGGTCGGCATCGAAGATCTTTCGGCCGTCGGCGCTGTACACCTTAAGCTCTAAGAAAGCGCGGGCGGCAGACCGGCGCTCGATGTTGACGAGGACGTACGGATTCTCCGAAATCGTCGCGAGGCGGTCCCGTTCGTCGGCTTTGAAATCACTGAAGTATCCGACCCCCAGTAGGCGCATGAGCGGGATCTGCTCCGGCTCGGCCAATTCGCCGATCTTGGCGGTGAAGAGATTCCGATCGGAAACGTAGGCAGCCAGCGATTTGCCACCGGGATCGGGCAACATCGTCTGAAGCTTGCGCGGGCGGTTGGAGAGGTACATGTTGCGCCCGATCTCGAGCTTTGATACCGCCGAAAGGTCGAGTTTCTCGGCAATACGGGAAAGCAGGCGCTTGCATGGGCTGCGGTGCGCGATCTGCGCCTGAAGCTTTTCATCCGTCCGTGGGGCGATGCGACGGGAGCTGATCGGAACGAATAGAGGCGCGAGTTCCGCGTCGTCCGCCACCGGCTGTTTGTTGTCCGGCCACACGTAGGGGCTGAGCACTCGCCGGTACATTGCCGCCAGCTGAGCGGCGTCTTCGCGTTCCTGCCGCAATCGCAGCCCGACCGAGCGCGTTAAGGTCCGTGTACCGTTCTCCTCAACCCATTCGGCCGAGTCCGCCTTGGCGATCAGCCGGATCAGACCCTCGGGATCGCTCGGGGGCAAGGAAACGAAAACTACCTCACTTTCCACCTCTCGCCCTGCCCGAAGTGCCAGGCCGGAAGCGTCGCTGACCATCCGCACGAGCTTCGGCACCGGGTACACGCCCGGCGGAAAAGAAATCTTCGCCGGGTAGCCGGCAAGCAAAAGCAGAGGCAAAATTCCCAACATAGAAAGACAAACAATCAGACGCGCATCAAAAACGAGCGTAACGTAAACCAACTACACGGGAAACGCGAAGCGTGTAGCCGGAGGCTTCAGCTTAATGCCAAACAGTTCTTAGTCGCCTCCGTCTTCCCGCGAAAGCGTTGTCAATTGCCAGAACATTCTCGGATCTAGGTTCAAATGGTCGCCTGCGTGCGCCTCCACCGCTAGCGGGGGAGGCTGGGAGGGGGTGGACTGTCAACGTCACAAGTCCATTAAACGAGAGCGCCGCACCTCTTATTGAGGTTTCGGAGAGCGATGGATCTGGTCGCCGACCGAAACTCAGTCTTCAATAGACTTGTGACGTGGATGGTCCACCCTCTCCCTGCCCTCTCCCGCCAGCGGTAGAGGAGTCCTGCTTGGTCATTTGAACCCAAAAGCGACGCGTTTGCGGCTTGAAGAGCTGACATAAAACTGTTTGGCATTAGGCTGAAGCCTCCGGCTACACGCTTCGCGTTCCCACGAGCACGGTTAGCTAGTCGTCTTCCGGCGGAGTAAGCGCCTTGTTGAGCTCCGCCTGGAAATTTGGGGGTAAGGCGGCGCGGGTGAAGACGCCCTTTCCTCGCCGAACCTGGTGGTCGGTGACCCATGCGTTCCATTCGTATCCGCCTTGCTTGGACTGCAAACTGAAACCGAGAAAGCTAAACGTATCGAGAGCCCAAGGAGCGCTGGAGCCGAATTTGGGTCCGCTTTCCGGTTCCGATCCGTCGTTTTCTGGGTCTTGGATCTGCTTGGCAAGGTCGTCGATCGTTGCATGACTCCACCCGCCTTTCGCGTCTTGACGCGACGCCATGAGCTTCGTAGTAACAGAGCATTGCAGGATATCTCCATACGGCACTCCGTCGACGGACGAAGTAGATTCGATCAGCGCGTTATCATCGCCCCGCTTGAAATTGGTCCCGTGGCGAATAAGCGCTTCGAAAGCGGCGCTCGCGGCGGGCGAGAGGCGTCTCATGGGAAGAGAACCACCTTTCCAAGCATCAACTTCTTGATCGGGGGTTAGGCGGTTATAGAAGCGGCACAGGTCTCGATCTTGGCTAGAGTTAAACGGGTCGGTGGAATCTTCCCCCCACGTCGACCTTACCGCGGTGACGTAAAGTGGTTCCAAGCCGCTTTGTACGGGACCGTCCGATTCGCGATCGATGTATGCGGCCAACTCGTCGAGCGGAATGCTGCCGTACCCGGAGTAGAGCGTGAAAAGCGCCCGCACCTGTTTCCGATCCCATTTGAGCGCGCGCGATTCGCTGGGCATTTGGGCGTGCCCGATCAGGATGTCTTCTCTCTCCTGAAGATCGATTGCTGTGGCCAACGCCTCGGCCACCTTCCCGATCTTGTTCTCGCCTTTCATCGCTTCGCGCACCTCACGTACCGCCTCATCGGGAAGTCGAATGAGCAGGGGTCTCCGTACGCCTTGAGCGATTTGGCGGAGGGAGCTTTCGAACGCAAGGGCAACCGGGTCGCGTTCTTGGGGGTTCGTAAACAGTTCAGGATTAAGCTTGGACGAACTGGAACCGTTCTCCGAAGTATCTAGGAAGACTAAGCCTCCTAGAGCGAAATTGGGAGCCGCGTTTTGCCATTCTTGGATATTTGGCCAAATGAAGGGGGGGCTCCGCATTCGGAAGGTTAAGTTTCACGCTTCCCAATTCGTAAACCTGCTTCCCTCCGTTACCGAAGACGTTTACTTCAACTGAAATACTCGTTCTCGCAAGTCGACTGACTTTTACAAGGACATATGGAAAGTCTGGAATTTCGTTGGTTTGGTCGCGAACTAAAGCGCTGACGAAGCTCAAATTGTCTTTCCAGAAGCCGCGAATTTGGTCGGTGGAGGAGTCGACGCTCTTCGCGAGGAGTTGCAGATCGCCGGCATAGAGCCCAACTGAGCGACTCGGGATTGCTACCTGCAAAGCGCGCGGTTGGCTGCAAAGGATGTAGCGATCTCCGATCTCCAATTTGGCTAATGCGGGTAGGTCGATTTCTCGAACGATGCGAGAGAAAAATCGGAGGGTTGGATCGTCCTTCGCGTATTTTTCGGTTAGAGAGACAGATCCATTTCTAAACGATTCCGCGCTACTAAACAGCGCCGGGAATCGCGAGTTCGCTTTTGTGGGAATATCGTAGTCGGCGACGAGGATCGTTGCTAGCGCTTTTCGCCACATCGCTGTGCGGCGAACGGCATCTTCCTTCTCTTGCTTGCGCCGTAGCGTGACTGAACGAGTAAGCGTGCGGATGCCGCCTTCTTCGACCCACTCCGCCGAATCCGCCTCGGCCACCCACCGAAGCAGACGTTCCGGGTCGGTTGGCGGAAGCGAGATGAAGAGCACCTCGTTCTCGACCTCCTTTCCCGCCCGGATTGCCAAGCCGGACGCGGTCTTGATCTTGCGCACGAGTGCGGGAACGGTGTAAACGCCGGAAGGAATCGCCACCGCGGGAGTTTGCGCGCGCAAGAGGAGGGGTAAGAGAATTCCTAACATCGCGGCCTTACCAAGCTTAACCTAGTTATCTGAATTCGGTTACTCTGGGAGCGGCATGGTTGCGCTTTCGCTTGTTTGTATGTTGGCGGCTCGGGGACAGGCGGCGGCCGCCTCGACCGTGGCTCCTTTGCTGATGCGGCACCCGACGGTGAACGCGACGACGATCGTGTTCGCGTACGCGGGAGACCTCTGGCGCGTACCGCGCTCGGGCGGCGACGCGGTGCGGCTGACGAGCGCGGCAGGTACCGAGAGTTCGCCATGCTTCTCGCCGGATGGCTCGACCGTGGCGTTTACGGGGACTTATGACGGAAACGTGGACGTCTATACGGTTCCGGTAGAGGGCGGAGTGCCGAAGCGGCTGACCTATCATCCCGCTCCCGACGACGTGATCGGCTGGACGCCGGACGGGAAATCGGTAGTTTTCTCCTCAAGCATGCTCTCGAACACCGACCTTCGGCGAATGTTCACCGTGCCGGTGAATGGAGGCGTACCGAAGGCGCTGCCGTTCCCATCCGGGGGCATGGCGAGCTTCTCGCCCGACGGCAAGCACTTGGCGTACGTGCCCCAAATGCATTGGCAGGAGGCTTGGAAACGGTACCGAGGCGGCCAAGCCTACAAAGTTTGGATCGGCGACATGGCCGACTCGCGGGTGAAAACCATCCCATCTAAAGATAGCAACGACTCGAACCCGATGTGGGTGGGATCGAAAGTCTATTTCCTTTCGGATCGGACGGGACCCGTGGGCTTGTATTCGTATGACGGGGCGAACGGCAAAGTCGAAACGGTGGTCCCCGGCACGGGGTTTGACATCAAGTCGGCGGACGCGAGCAAGGATGCGATCGTTTACGAGAAGCTCGGTTCACTGCACTTGCTCGATCTGAATACCAAGAAGGATTCGCTCGTCTCCGTAACGATTCAGGGCGATTTTCCGGAAGTGCGTACCCATTTCAAGTCGCTCGCGCGGTTCGCGGGGAACGGGCGGCTGTCCCCCAGCGGAAGCCGCGCGGTGTACGAAGCACGGGGGCGAATCTTTACCGTTCCCGCCGCGAAAGGCGACGTGCGCGACCTGACCGGAAAGGATGGAGTCGCGGAGCGGTATCCCGCATGGTCGCCGGACGGAAAGACGATTGCTTACCTAAGCGACGAGTCGGGCGAGTACCGCTTGGTTCTTCGCGATACGACGACCAACGCCGAACGGGCGCTCGACTTGGGCGAGGCGCCGGGGTACTACTACGCGCTCGCGTGGTCTCCCGACTCGAAGAAGATCGCGTATACGGACAACAAACACAATCTTTGGTGCCTCGACGTCGCTAGCGGCGCGAACACGAAAGTCGATACTGCGCCCTACGAGGACCCGACGCGGCAGACCGCTCCCTCATGGTCGCCGGATTCAAAATGGATCACGTTCCACCGCGACCTGGATAGCCATTTGAATGCGGTTTTCCTCTATAGCCTCGACAGCGGAAAGCTGACTCAGGTGACGGACGGGATGAGCAATGCTCGATTTCCGGTATTCGACAACGGCGGGAAGTATCTGTTTTTCGTTGCGAGCACGAACACGGCGATGGGCGCCGCGTGGCTGGATTTGTCGAGCTATTCGGCGATCAATAACGTGAGCAGCGTGTACGCGATGGTGCTGGCGAAAGATACGCCCGACCCGATGGCGCCGCAGAGCGACGAGGAGAAGGCGCCCGAAAAGCCGGCAGCGACGCCCCCGACGCCGGCGCCAACCGGAACGAAGGTCGATTTGGAAGGGCTGAACGATCGGATTATTTCTTTGCCGATGCCTTCGGCGAACTATGTTCAGCTATCGTCCGCCGGGGCGGCGTCTATGTTGGCGACGTCGGTCAACGCTATTTCGAGAGTCGTCGACCCGGCATTACCTACGGTTTGGAAGTTCTCGTTCGCGACGCGTACGGCCTCGCCTTTCGCTTCGGGGGTTGGCATCTCCGATGTGACACCGGACGGTTCGAAAGTCTTGCTGAGCGGCCCCGGCGGCGAGGCGATCGTGCCGACCGCCGCTCCGGCGGCTGCTCCGGGACAGGGCCGCCTAGATCTGAGCGGAATGACCGCCCGCATTGACCCGCGAAAGGAGTGGCGGCAGATGTACCACGAGGTGTGGCGAATCCAGCGCGACTTCTTGTACGATCCGCATTTTCACGGCAACGACTTGAAGGCGCTTGAGAAACGATATGAGCCGTTCTTGGCAAACGTAAGCTCGCGCGCGGACCTGAATTATCTCTTTGAGGACATGCTCGGCGAGATTTCGATCGGGCATATGTTCATCTCCGGCGGAGACGTCCCGGGGCAGCTGGGTGTGCCCGGCGGTTTGCTCGGGGCGGACTATTCGTTTGAGAACGGCCATTACCGATTGACGAAAGTTTACAGCGGAGAATCGTGGAACCCTGGTCTGCGCGGTCCGCTCACGGGACCCGGGTTGGGGGCGAAGGCGGGCGAGTACCTGCTGGAAATCGACGGCAAGCCGCTGGCGGATTCGAACGATATCTACGAGGCGCTGGAAGGGAAGGCCGGGCGGCAGGTGCGCTTGAAGGTCGGTCCGACGCCGGACGGCGTGGGCGCCCGCGAGGGCGTGGTGGTTCCGGTGGCGAACGAGCAAGCGTTGCGCAATCTCGCTTGGGAAGAGGACAACCGTCGAAAGGTGGATGAACTATCCGGCGGCAAACTGGGCTACGCCCACATTCCGGACACGAATATCGGTGGCTGGACGAACTTCAATCGCTATTACTATGCGCAAATACGAAAGCCGGGCATGGTGATCGACGAAAGATTTAACCACGGTGGGCAGGTCGACGATTATATGGTCGAGGCGATGAGCCGACCGTTGATGAGCATGTGGACGTCTCGATACGGAAAGGATTTTCCGAGCCCTGCGAGCGCGAACTTTGGACCGAAGGTGCTTCTAATCAACGAGTTCTCGGGTTCGGGCGGCGACTATTTCCCATGGCACTTCCGCCAGGCGGGCGTCGGTCCGCTGATCGGGCGGCGAACATGGGGCGGATTAGTCGGGATTCTGGTGTTCCCAGTGCTGGTCGACGGCGGCCAGGTGACGGCGCCCAATATAGCCTTTTATAACCCGAACGGCACTTGGGAGATTGAGAATCACGGCGTCGATCCGGATATCGACGTGGAGCTGGACCCGTATCTGTGGCGCCAGGGGCGGGATGCGCAGCTTGAGGCGGCGGTGGCGGAGTGTCTGAAGCGGCTCGCGAAGACGCCGGCTCCGGCGATCAAGAAGCCGGCGTATCCCGACCGCACAAAGTTGGGCATTCGTTACTAATTTGCCCAACCCCCTCTTTCGTCTCTTGCGAATGCGGGCTGGCGATGGCCTACGTGGATTCGGCCGATTCGAGTTGGCGGATCCACTTTTGGCAAAGGTAGAGCGGAACGATTCCTACGATGCCGAAAGAGCAGTCGATGAGTTGCCAGGAGAGAGGGATACCTCGGATGGCGCCACAGATGAAGGCGAGGGGGAAGATGAGGATGCAGGCGAGCATTCCCCACTGGATGACCCAGATGTTTCTCACCGGATCTTTGAGGGGGCCGATGAAGAGGAGGGCGATGACGATGTGGGCGAAGGCGAGCCAGTCGTAGCCATAGAAGAGAAACGGAAAGCGGGCCTCGGTATCGGTGAGAGCGTCGCGTACTTGGATGATCCAAGCGGCGACGCCGGAGTATTGGGCGGCGGTTGCGCCATCGGGGACGCCCATCCAATGGGTGAGCATCCGAAGCTCTTGGGGAAGCGGGAACGCGGTAATTCCGCTGAGCGCCAGTCCGACCATGAACCCGACGAGGAGGAGACGAATTCGTCGCCGGAGCCGGTTCGAAGGATCGTTGGAGGGCATTGCCAATATGTTGACGTGTGGCGCGGTTGCGACGTTGCTGATTGCCCGCGAACCGCGATGATCATCATTTTTGGGGGTCCCTATAAGGGATGATGATCATCGTAGGTTCAAATTTGGGGGTTCGTCACCGATGATCACGGATAGGGTCGTGATGATCATCGGCTTTCGTGGCATCCGAGGATGGGGTGGGATCGTTTCGTAGAGTTTGATTCTGTCGTTTTCGCTCGTTCTTGGATGGAGTTCGTATAATTCTCTCGTAGGGGAAAATCATGAGTGACGAGAAACACGACGACGTGGAGATGGGGACGAAGCCGGAGGAGCATCATGCTTGGCTGCAGAAGCTGGTGGGCGAGTGGCAGGTGACCACGGTGATGAACATGGGGCCGGATAAGCCGCAGGAGACGACGACGGGGACGGAAACGGTTCGTTCGTTGGGCGGGCTCTGGGCGTTTGGCGAAGGGCGGTCGAGCATGCCGGATGGATCGCCGATGGAGTACAAGACCGCGCTTGGATGGGACGTCTCCTTCAAGGAGTATCGAGCATGTTGGTTCGCTTCGGTCTCTTCTCACCTCTGGAAATATGTAGGCGCGCTTAGCGAAGACGGAACAAAAATGACTTTGAACTGCATCGGGCCGAACATGGAGAAGGAGGGGGAGACGGCGAATTATCGCGACGTCATCGAGATCCTCGACGACAACCATCGAACCCTGACCTCCTACGGAGAGGGCGATGACGGTACCTGGCAGGAGTTTATGAAGGCCACATACAAGCGCGTCTGACGCCTTAAACGCAATAGAGGCCTCGCACGATGTGCAAGGCCTTTATTTCCCTTACTTCCCGCTGCCTTCGGCGGCGCGGAGCTTTTCCATCGCCCAGGCGGGCATTTCCGCCGATGCAGGGGGCGGCGGGGCTTGGGTGGCGGCCGCGTCGCGCTTGACTTCCCGGGTGGGAGTCTTGTCGCGCAGCCCAAGGAAGAGTCCGACCGCGGCGATGACCACCGCGGCCGAAATCACTCCGGCGATTACCTTGGGAGAGAGACTGCCGTTCATGCTTACTGGGTAGCGTCGTTGGAGAGTCCGGCGTAGTGGGCGACGTTCGGCTGGGCGTACCAGGTGTAATAGTCGGCGGAGCCGTAGGTGCAGTTCGTCTTGACGATGCTGTTGGCGGCTTTCCAGCACATTGGGATCCTAAGCTTAGAATTCCACGTGGACAAGTTGTCGCG
>JADMIO010548854.1_pt1 | contig 83832 bp, 82 predicted proteins | sample 8958161 | NCBI WGS metagenome assembly JADMIO01 (sample SAMN16585339, study PRJNA669376) | soil metagenome | isolation source: Crop rotation soil | place: USA: Cullars Rotation, Alabama | collected 2011 | reverse complement strand
GGCCGCGACTTCAAGTCACGTGAATTCCAAGCTTCGGATCCCACTGTGCTGGAAAGGAGCTTCATAAGTAATATCAATTTCAGCTGCAACACGTTTACGTGTCATAGTTGTGAAATAACCCATTACTGCTTGTGCTTTTGAAGCATCAGCGCCTTCAGCTTTGTTACGAGCGTAAGTGTCAGCGTCAAAAGATTCATACATTAAACGTCTATCGCCTGTACCAGCTGGGATGTTATCAACCATGTACAGACTCATTACATCATCTAAATCTTTTACGAGAGATGGGCCTTCAGCAAAACGACGTTCTGTTGTATCAGCAAACTCGGTAAAATTATTTAGATTGATTTCGGAATATCCTGGCATAAGAAATCAAGGATTAGTAAAATAAAAAATTAAGTGATTGGATCAAGAATTTGGAATTCACCGAGGTTAGATGCTAAGCACTTAACCACTTCCAAAACTTTGTAAGTTGATGCAGTTACTGCTACAACTGTTTCATCTGAAAGATCTACACGACGGCCTTCTAAGGCTGCTGTAAATGTTCCAGTAGTAGATGCTTCAAGGGTTGCGCTTTTGTTTTTTGGAACAAAAACTTTAATACGACCGTTTGTTGCATCAGTTGAAGGTTTGTCAGTATCACAGATGCCAACGATATTTGTAGAAGAAGATGTACCGAGAACAATGTCTGTTCCGTCAGAAGCGAGAAAGTCGCCTTTGTCGTAATCTACAGATGCTTTAGAGCGCATCCATCGAGAGGTCCAACTGCCTCCTTTAGGTCTTGCCATATAAATGGGGGTTTAAATAATAAGGGCTAGATTTGCGCTTTCTGTTGAGGTTGCGATCTCCTCATACGCAAAAACGCACACGCAAAAAATCGGGCGTTTATTTTCTAAACGTCCGCACGAATTGCGCAAAAAGCACGAAGTTTAGAACGTGCCTTTACGCTGGCTTGCGAATGGACCTATGTCTGCAATCAGCCTTTCAAATTTTTAGTTAAAAGTCAAATTATTTTTTCTTTGGTTTCGTCTTTAATGCTTCATCTAGCATTTTCATTGTGATCTCTTCTTTTTCACAACCCCATTTATTAAAGAAAGCTCGACGTTCATGCTCTGCTAACGTCATAATTAAAGTATCATATACCACATCAATATAACCTTTAATCATCACATACAACAAAAGTTCATCATCATTTTCTGAAGCTTCACTTAAATATTCTTCATCAGAAAATACTAAACTTTCTTCTAAAACCATTTGGGTAAAAGATTGAGCGAGTGGTTCGCATCTGATATTGCGCAAGTCAGTAAGAGTCTTTTCACCTTCTACAGGAGGGGCAGACTTCACATTATCTTTAATTTCCTTCAGCTTTTGTTGAATAAAAGCCTTACGAACTTCTGCAATTTCCTTATTCATAAAACTTACTTTTGCTTTTGCCTCTTCAATTATCTGGATAGCACGTTGAATAATATAATGTACGTCATAGTAATTGATATTCTCTCGTAAAAACTCAGCTAAACATCTATAAGCAAGCCCCTCTGCTATTTTTTTTCGATGTTCGTTTGTTCGTTTAACGAAATTATCTTGTCTAGTTTTGTCCATCTTTTGGTAAGTTAGGGATATATTTAGAACGTAAAGTGTCAAAAAACTTTTCAGCTAAATCAAAAAGCTCCGTTTCACTCATATACATTGTGAGTTCAGGGTTAAATCTGATCTCGCACATTTCACGCAATGGCGGTCCATAATTATCCGCCGTAACAATTGCATCGTCTCCTAATGGTTGTACTTTATCCATAAAAGAAAATTAAAAAATATTACGCATTCAAACGATCTGCGTTGATAGTAAACTCCTGACCATTTTCACGTTTTACCGTTACTGTAATTTGATCACGTTTCACGATAAGGGGAACTTTGGCACTCACTTCACCCTTGATCTTAATGTCACCGCCGTCAGGATGATTGCCATAAATGTAGCCTTGGCTATCTTTAAACGCTTTCGTTACTGAACCTTGAGACATAGCCATGACCTTCTTCTCTTCCTTTATAATCTCGACTCTTTCAATGTCAGTGATCTTGGCAAATTCGATCCATTCAATTTCATATTCTTTACGAGAGTTATCATCATATTGAACAACGATTTTATAAACTGGTTTGTCGACCTTACGAGTACCTTCGTCAAAAACATTCTTAAAAAAACGCCAGTCCACAATAATGCCCCATGGAGAATCACCATCTACACGGTAAAGTCTAAAAGTAGCTGTTTTATTCTGTCGCTTTGGCTCTTTCCATTCATGCCACTCAACTTCACTGCGACTGATGCCACCCGCAAACCTTGACTTTTCCGATTCAAGCTTCTTAAACTTCAAGATTTCCGATTCTACAAACCTTTCAAGTTCTTCTTTCGTCATAGTAACAGTGGCAGGCTTACCCTTTGCAGAGTCTTTTTTGACTTCATCCTTGGTCTCCTCAACCTTTGGGGTGTCTGCTTCTGAAAGCGCCTTGTACTCTGTGCGTTCCTCTCCAGTAAGGTTTACCCAACCTTTTTCTTTAAGTTCTTCTAAACGTGACATATTTTATAAATTAAAAAATATTAAAGTTTACCGTCTTTTTTCCACTGTTGAACTGTTGGTGAATCAGGGAACATAGCTGCGTATTTTCTGCGGCCTGCATCCGTATCCGTATATCGTTTATCATCTACATTCGGTTCACGGTACACGGTGCCGATAGGTGAATTGAGTGGGTTAATCTTTGGCTTATAACTGTCAATGAGTAACGCTGCTTTACGCAAACGTTCTGCCTTTTCTTCTGGTGTCTTAGCTTCACCGTTAAACTCTTTCTCTTGAGCTTCAATAGCTTGCCTACGGCTCTCATCACTGCCCGCAAGTTCCTGCAATACCATATCTGCAGCCTTTTTAAGGTTAGCGACTTTTTCGCCAGTGCGTTCTTGCTCAAGGCTTTCAATCTTTTCATATAAAAGACGTTCCTTTTGAGTCATACCTTCAACAATTTCTTTCTTTTCAGCTTCAGTTTTTTGACGGAACTTTTCAAAGTTCAAGTCTTTATTGCGTAATCCTGAAAGCTCTTTTTCAGTTTCAGTAATCTTAGCTAAAAGTTCTTGATATTTTTCGGCAGCAACACCTTTTACTTCGTTGCTGTCACTGTCATAGAACGTGGTTACTACATCATCCATAATTCAATTGGGGTTAAAAAATTAATTAGGGATATAATCATGTGCATCAAAAACCTCTTCAGTCTCAATCCGAGAGGCATACTCTTCTAAACGTTCACGTATTCGCGCTACTCCTTTCGCCTCAAAGCGATCATAAAAGAAACTCTCCGCTACACTTTCTCTAAAAGCGTGATTCGCAATATCTTGCAGTTCGTTGTCTATAAGTATCTTGAAAGCAGGACTCTTTAAAATTTCTTTACATTCAATAAAAAACGACCGTTTATCATTTTCTTCTAACGATTCAATATCTATATAACGTGTATCCTCTAAATGAAAATGAACCCGATAAGGTATCTCTACCTTTGGGGTTTTGGGTTTAAACCACTCTCTAATTTTTTCTATCATTATGCGTTTGCCAAAGTATTAACTGAAGGGCGCGGTAACTCCTTTGGGAGCATCTGCCCTGCTAAACCTTGGTCCACTGCTTCACCCCCAGCCATAGGGGCTCCCATCTGCGGTGATGGGGATTTCATAATTATTTTGTCTGGATCCATGTCACTGTTAATCGCCATTTGTTTTTGTACAAATTCTCTATTCGTAGTATCTGGGAACAGTTCAAGCATCTTTAATGCCGTCTGCTCAAACATAGCCTTACGTAGCTCAGAGGTCTGTTTCTCTACTGGAACAATTTCGATATAGAATTTATGCTTAATGTTCTCTAGCCCTTTTGGGTCAACATATATCTTGCGTATTGGTTCACCTTTTACAGAGCTTAATAGTTCCTCCTCTGCCTCTACCTGGCTTTCATCTGGTAACTCCTCAGAAAATTCGATAATACGTTTACCACTTCGGCCATCTTCAAAAGTGCTTTCAACTGTTTCGCTACGATAAACATTTGCATACTGCATTAATCCGTCTTTAAGACCTGTAATTTGGACATCTACAGGTTTTGTCCAGTTTTGGTTGATGTTAAAGAGACGTTGCCAAGCTAATTCCTTTTCAAAGTTTGTTACACCTAAAAGAAGTAGCCCGAGTTTCATCATGGTCTGCTTCATCAACAATGAAGACTCTGTAGCTGTTCTGCCGCCAGCTTCATTTCCCTGGAAAATAGACGAGACACTGTCATCATCAATGGCGCCTTTAATGTACTGCATCATATTAAACTCAGCAGACGTAACGCCTGTTGGCTGCATAATTGGCACAAGCTTCTCAGGGTGGATACCTTCATGAATTGTTGAAGGATAAAATATTTTCTGAGTAAGTTTTTTGCCAGTCATATTTGCCATTGCGGGGCTATAACTGTTGCGAGTCTTGATAATCATTGAACGCAAGAACTCGTCCATTACTTGCTGATTAAATTTGTTCTTTGAAGCAACAGAACGGCAATAAGCAAAGTTTGGAGAAATAAGTTCAGAGTCGCCTTTAATGACAGGGATCTTAATGCGGCCACCAGCTACATACTGGAGCGGGAACCCAACCTTCAACATTGCTACACCATTTAAAAATATCTGATAGGTATTAGTGAACGGATTGAAGTAATGCAATTCCTCTACCATATTTTGCCTCACCTCTATCATTGACCAGTCAGCATATATTTGTGTCCCTTGGTCATCAGTGGCACGCTGGATAGCAAAAGGAACATACTTGAAACGTTCCCAATTCCCATACTTTGCGAAAACTTCGGATCTTGTACGTTCAAATGAAATACCAATGAACGGCTGTTTTTGCATATCTGGTTCACGAATATTGCCAAGATACACATTAAGACCTGGTACGATCTCCGCTTCACATTGTGAATATAAAGTTTCAATTCTTTCTTTCCATTTCATTTTGCTCAAATCTTCTACATCAAAATTCTCTATTTCTTTAACTGTTCCAGCCTGCTCACAAAAACGTTCCCATACAAAAACATTTCCCTGGTCAATAAGTTCTTTGTAAAAGAATGCACGCTTAGCATCATAGTTTTCGATCTGGCGGCTTTTGCGAATCATGTCTTCAGCAAGCTCACCAACCACTCTGTCGGGTTGATTCGATTCATCATATGCCTCTACATCAGGCTCAAACTTATACTCAAGTAATTGAGATACAAGTGCGAGACTCTTAGAGCGCACAACTGCGCTGTTAGTTCTAACTTCGTGTGGATTAGCTCGTGGTTTTACATAACCGCTCGCTGCTTTTTTATTCTCAAGATACCAACGGTCATAACACATATCATCAAGCTCAGTATAAGGAGCTTGTCGCTGTTCATAGGCAGAGTTCAATTCCTGAATTTGAATATCACGCGCTTTAATTTCTTCGGGCGTATACGGAACTTTCTCAACAGTTTTCTGTTGACCATCTTGGACCTGATATGAAGTTACATTTGGCATGGAATACGCAAAAAATACACGTTTGTTTGGCGAGTTCTTCACTCGCTTGAAACGTGCCGTAACGCTGGCTTGCGCTGTTGATATTAGGCTTTCATTTTTTACCATTAAAGTCAAACTAAAAATACGAGTGCGGATCAAATCCTTCTTCTGGTTCGTTATTAATTTCTTCTTTGTACTCTTCAACAGGATCAACTTCCCAGAATGTAAGACTCAATGCATCTGCATCATCTGGACTTTCATATCCTTCTTTCTTCATTTCATCTTTGCTCATGATTTTGATATGTCCACTCAGTGTCGGTTTATATTTAATAATCAAAAGCTGTTCCCAGTTTTTATGTTTCACTAATTCACCACCGCCTCGTAACCATTCACGGAGACGCCAATACACAACAGAGCGCATATTTAAGAATCGCTCTTTATCGTCAGAATAAAAAGGTTTGTCACCCACATTGACCGCATTCACACGTTTACCAGCAAACGCTAATTCTTGAGCCACATTGGCACCTACACCAAAATTATCTATCCAAATATTTTCAGGTGTCACTCCATACATAAGCATCAACGAAAGTGTTCTTTGAGCTATAGACTTTGGGGTGCTGATAGGTTCACGCAAAGTTATTTTTCCTTTAAAGCGATCACGGATTACCCAAACTGTGTCATTGCTTCCTTGTCCTGACGGGTCGATGCCCATCTTTACCATCCCGATAAATCCGCTGTCCTCTACCTGACGTATATCCTGCACAGTTAACAGCGGAACATAACCTTTTGAATCGACAGCATCAGAAGCTGGTGATTGCCCAAGTATCTGCACACGCCAAGCGTCACTGTCCTTTCCATACTTCTCAGCTATACGATTTGGCAACTCTGCATTAACAATAGGACTTTCAAGAGAATTAAATCGTAATCGCTGCCAGTTCTTTTTATCTTTATTAAAACATTCATGAAAATATCCAGCTAATCGTGTATGCTGCGAAAACAAGATAACGATCACATTGTCACCCGCGAGTAAACCTTCACCGATCTGATACACTTCGTCAGGTATACCACTGGCCTCATCACAAACTGTTAGAATATGCGGGGCATGCACACCAGCTAACGCCTCTGGATTTTCTTTGCGTCCTGTTCTGGCGCGAGCATACCAAGTTTCAGGATACTGTTTTACACGAAAATGCTGTGAGGACCACTCAAAGAGTCCACGCCAACTTTGTGGCATTTTCTGATGCCATAAAGCAAGTTCACGCCACAAAGCATCATACATCTGCTCAATCGTTGGAGCTGTACACGGCACGATTGCTTCCTTGAAACAAAAGACAAACCAAATAATAAGCATCGCTATAGCTGCGGTCTTCCCAACTCCCTGTCCCGACTCAATAGCAATCTTGCGAGAACCGTTACCAGCTAATGCACGTTCTACAGATACGAACAAAAGATACTGCTGCCAGGTTAAATGTTTCCCAGGCATAAAATCTTCAAACCAAAAAACCTCTACCTCTTCAAGAGGACAAGTTTTAATACGTTCTACATACTCAGGCTTCAAAGGTTGCGGTACCAATCCCCACATTTTCTCTACAAAGAAAAGAGGAGACTTTTGAAACTTACGGTATCCATCAATCGCCTGTTTTGGTATTTGCTGCGTCAAATAGTTGGGCTAAATCTACATTCACCGTCACATTCGGTTTGTCATCTATGCGTTTCTTCACCCTGTTGTATTCTTTAATGCCGCCAAGTTTTGCTTTCTTATCTTCATGCTGAGTTACTAAAAACAAAGTCTGCTTATCTACAAACTGGTCGTTAAGGCCTGAATCGGCTAACAAATCATTGATTCTCTTAGAAACCTTTATATTACTCAATAGTTGACTAGCTGCACTGCATGCGGTCTTATACCAATTTGGTTTCTGCTGATCTATGTTGAAACACTGAAGATAACTCTTTACCCCATTACCAAAGAACTCTTCGCTAGATGCATAGAGCTTACAGAATTCTTCTTGTTCTGGGTTAAGCCCCCATTCATTAACAAGAGCGTCAGCTGTCTTCCCCTGTTTTCTTGAGATCCTTTTTCCCATAGTTTTATTTTTACAAGTGGGACGCGCGCTAATTCCAAAAACACGCGTCCTCAACCATGCTATTTTAAGCGCATCTCTACGCTCAAAAGCATCTTGTCACCTATTGGCTTAGATAAAAAGAAATTAAGTGCTTGACTCTATACTCATAATTTGATACAATTGTTACCGATGAATGATAAAGCACGCAAAACTTCAAGAGTAAATATTGTCACTTACCCAAAAGTAAAATATAATTTAGAAAGAAAGGCACAGAAATTAGGTATCAATCTTTCTCAGCTGCTCATAGGGTCTGCACTTAAGCATGATGACAAGGTCGAAATATCTAAATACGAAGCAGAAAAATCAATCGGTAAAGAAATTTAAATCTTAAAACCTAGTAAACAGAACAGCACAATTCATATTCATACACCCAAGATTTCCTCTAATATATCTTGTACGAATAAAGATGGGTATTTGAGTAAATAATGTGCTCAATATGGCTTATTTAAGTCCTCCCCGTGAAATCTTCGTTTATAGAGGTTTTTGTTGTTTTTTGGTGTTTCTATACCTTTTGAGGATTTAATTGAAATCTATTTGGTTCGTTTTTTACCAAATTCTATTATTTTTTCTAAAATTTCACGAGGTGTCATTGGTACCGGTTCAGCTAATGCCTGGTGGTAAAAAACTGTTGATGGTGTTAATCCTGGTAATGTATTTGCTTCAATAATTATCAATTCACCAGTTTTGGTATTCATAAATGTATCGATGCGTGAATATCCTTCAATACTTAAAGCTTCAGCAACAAGTTTTATATTTTTTCGAGCTTTGTCAATTGCATGCTTACTTACAAAAGGCTCTGGTGGCGGTGTCAAGTTGACACCGGTTCCACCCATGAATTTTTCTTCAAGGCTTAAAACTTCCTGGCTGGCAATGGTCTGACTTGGATTCATGACATGCAAATTCCCTTTTGTTCCAAATACACCAACTGTTACTTCAACTAAATCTGTGACCGGCTGCCATGATATTTCCAAATCTTTGAGTACTACTTTATCTGTGATGATAAACTCCTCTACCAGCAGTTCATCCATTTTTCCACTTGGAAGGTCTATCTGGCCGTGGTTTTCGTGGATGGCTTTTTCAGGTATACAGGCGCGGCCGCTGTGGAAAAACTCTACTGCTTTGTGAAACTGGTCCTGGCTATTGATGCGGATAACTCCGGCTGAGCAACCATCACCGCGCGGCTTTAAAATAAGAGGTGTTTTGAAGTTTTCTTTTTCTAATTCTTTCCAGATATCATCAGCTTTTTTCGTTAAATCTGCGACAGTTTTCTTTGCTGTTGTAACTCCGGGTATGTTAGCACTTTGGATAACTATACCTGTTTCATATTTATCCATGCACAGCCTTGAGCTTAATGGACCTGGTCCGTTATAAGCTATCCCTAGTTGTTCTAACTGTTTTTGGATAGTGCCATTTTCCCCTGCTCCCCCATGGAGGCCCAGGAATAAAAATGAGTATTTTTTACTGATATCCTCAAATTTTTCTTCTTCCGGCATGAAAAGTTGTTCTTCAAGATTTTCACTGGATATATTGAGTTTTGCGAAGACGTCCTGTTGTTTTCGTACAAGTTCCTGAAAGAATCCCGGCTGGCTAAAGAGCGAAATTTTTTCTTCAATTTCCTCGACTGTGTGGTGTAAGCAAAGGAATTGTGGAACACGATAAACTCTTTGTCCCAATGAATAAAAGAATGGTACAGGCTTATATTTTTTTGAGTTTTTAAGTTTCATCCAGACATTTGTTCCGCTCATAACAGAGATTTGTCTTTCAGCTGTATTACCACCAAAAAGCACTGGAATGGCTTCACGATTTTCCTCAGCTTCAGATGGGGCATCAATCTTTTTTTCAACTATATAGTTGAGTAACTGTCTATGACTCAGCCCAATAAGGGCGCCTGCCTGGAATAAGAAACTATTTTGCTCCATCCCGCTGATGGAGTTTAAGTCGCTAAACCAAATGGTTCCGTCTTTGAGTATCCATCCATCCATTCTGGCAAAATCACGCATGCCAACAGCCTTGAAGGCTTGTTCTGCCAGTGAGCGGATTTTCTCTGAGAGTTCGTTATCATAGCGTGCCGGCGTGTGATATCTGGTTTCTGCGGTTGCTAGATATTTTTTTCGGTAATTAAAGAATGTATCGGCCTTAAATTCAATTTCTGTTGGGTATAAGGCTACTGCTTCCCCATCACCATTTTCGAGTACAATGATTGTGAACTCCTGTCCGTCGATGTGTGGTTCAATGATTGCTTCTGGCTCGTGACTAAAAACTTCTGGAAGTGCTTCCATAAGTTCTTCTTTATTTGAAAACAGGTGTACTCCAATACTTGAACCTCCATGTAATGGTTTTACTACGTATTTCCCCTCTTGGAGCTCAGGAAGAGACTCTCCTTTTTTTATTACCCAATCAGGGATGCGGTGAAATCCATGCTGTCCGAGTACCTCCTGACATAAGTGTTTGTCACTGGTTGTGCGACATGCTTCCGGTCCTGATCCGATATATTTTACGCCGAAATTTTCGAGCATGGTTTGAAGCTGTCCGTCCTCGCCAAAAATTCCGTGAATAGCCGGAAATACTAAATCAACATTTTGGAGTTTTGCTTTTAATTGATCTTTACTCAAACCTAATTCTGAATCTTTAAGTTTGAAATCAAAGTCCATTGGAGTGTTTGAGTAGATCTGTGTTTCTGAAATTGAAAAAGCGTCCAGCTTTGTGTTGAAGTATATTAAGGATACTTCGTATTTATCTTTATCTAGATTATCATATACAGAGCGGGCTGAGTTTAAGGATATTCCTCTTTCCGCTGATGGTCCTCCACATATGATCGCGATCTTCTTTTTCATTTTTTAGAGTTAGTCGTTTTAATCATTCACGAATACTTCTTCCATTTTTTTTATCTTTTCCTGCAGTTTTGGGTAGTTTGATAATTGAGGGTCTTCAGCAATAAGTTTTTTGGCTGCCTCGCGGGCTAAGTTTAACGTAAGTGCGTCCGATAGTGAAGCCATTTTGAGATCCGGAATACCGCTTTGTCTTACTCCATAAATTTCACCATGGCCACGCAGTTCCAGGTCGATTTCGGCTAGTTTAAAGCCACTGGAGTGTTCAACCATAGCATGGAGGCGTTTTTTGCCATTTTCAGACTTTTTGTTGGTAAATAAGAAGCAGTATGACTGGTGCTCTCCTCTTCCAACACGTCCCCTGAATTGGTGGAGCTGTGAAAGTCCGAAACGGTCCGCCCCTTCTATCATCATGATGGTGGCATTTGGTACATCGATACCGACTTCAATTACGGATGTTGATACCAGGATATTGGTCTTATTTTGCTTAAAAAGCTCCATTATTTCATCCTTTTCTTTGGCTTTCATTTTTCCATGAAGAAGTCCCAATTTAAGCCGTGGAAAAATATGTTCCTGAAGGTATTCAAACTCCTGTATGGCCGACTTTACTTCTAGTACGTCAGATTCATCAATTAAAGGACATATGACAAATGCCTGCCTGCCCATTTTTACCTGTTCTTCAACCCAGTGGTAGGCATCCAGGCGCTTTTTCTCCGGTACTATACGTGTGATGATCTGTTGCCTTCCCCTTGGCAGTTCATCAATGATTGAGAGATCCTGGTCACCGTATAAAGTCATGGCAAGGGTTCGTGGAATTGGAGTTGCTGATAAGCTTAAAAGATGTGGGCTACCGTTACTTTTTAGGATGTCCCTTTGTTTTACGCCAAATCGGTGTTGCTCATCAATTACGGCAAGACCTAAATTTTTGAAACCAATATTTTCCTGGATAAGAGCATGGGTCCCTACCACTGCGTCTACTGTCCCTGTTTTCAGATCGTTTGCTATTTGTTCTTTTTGTGATTGGATAGTACTTCCTGCTATGAATTGTATATTAATACCAAATGGGCTGAATAACTTAAAAAGGGTTTGATAATGCTGACGGGCCAGGATTTCCGTCGGAGCCATGAGAGCCGTTTGATACCCGTGTTTAATCGCGTTGATCATAACTGCCCCAGCGACGACGGTTTTTCCAGAACCTACATCCCCCTGTACTAACCGAGACATCGGGTAGTTTTGTTTAATATCTGAAAGAATTTCGTTCAATGTTCGTACCTGTGCATTTGTTAGTTCAAAGGGTAAATTTTGGAGGAAATTTCTGAGATCCTGATGTTCCTGCATTGGTTTTTGGTCATGCACTGATACGTTCTGCCAGTTCCATTTTTTCTGAAGAGCTTTGAGCTGCAGTAAAAACAGTTCATCGAAACTTAGACGCTTTTTGGCTTCTTCAAGTTTTTCTTCACTGGTGGGGAAATGAACCTCTTTTACTGCTTCATGGTAGTCCATCAGGTCGTTTTCTTTTCGTATTTCTTCCGGCAGAATATCTTCGAGTTTTGAGCCCCATTCTTTTAAAATTGGTTCCAGTTTTTCACGGAGCCACTTAGAGGTTATTCCTTCTGTCTGATGATAAACGGGTATTATCCTTCCAGTATGAGTCTGTTCTTTTTCTTTTTTTGTCTCTTCAAAAGATGGGCTTTGGAGGCTGAGTTTGCCAAAACCGAACTTAGCTTTTCCGGATAAGACTATTTCTTTTCCGCTAACGAGTACCCGTTTAAGGTATGGTTGGTTGAACCAGACTACTTCAATGGATCCTGTTTCATCGCTAAATAAAGCTTTTGTAAGATATTTCCCATTCTTTGTTCGTTTATGAAAGATGTTACTGATAATTCCACGAACATTATTTACTTCGTCTGTTTTTAGTTCTGCGATGCAGGTGTACTGTGATTTATCATCGTAAGTACGAGGAAAAAAGAGCAAGAGGTCCTGCACAGTCTGGATACCCAGTTCCTGGAGTCTGCTAAGATGCGCTTTGGTTGTTCTGAGTGCTCTGCTGATTGGCTGGCTGAGGGACATTGCTGGCGGAATTGTTTATTATATTCAGATTTTGATGGTTTCGGCCACTGATATCTCGGAAGATACCCTGGATACCTATGATTCTCCCCTGTTGATCCTTAATTACTGAAGAGTTGGTTTCAAAGAATTTTGGCTGACCATTTTTTAAACGGACGTAGGGATTGAAATTATACACCTTTTCGTGTTTTAAAATCATCTTCACAAACTCCTCGCGATCTTGTGGATTCACATATAAGTCACGCATAAATTTACTTATCAGTTCTCCGCGTTCATATCCCAACATTTTGGCTCCAGCCGGGTTTATGTCTTTTATACGCCCTGTCATATCTGTTATATAGACCCCATCTTGTACGGTAAAAAATAAGTTTCTATAGCGATCTTCAGTTAATTTTAGCTCTACGGATGCTTGTTCTATCTCTTTTTCCAGCATTCCATTCAATGTCTCCATGTCTTCCAGTTTTGCTTTGGCTTCAGTCCCCTCTTTTGAAAGGTTAGATAATGCGCTTGCGACAATTTTTAGCAGGTTAGCGCAGGCTTCAAATCTTTCGTTGGTTACGAAGCTTAATTCTAAATACATTGTTAAAAATCGATCTAAATCCATCCTCAATCTTCGGGCTTCCTGTGAGCAGAGTTCCATATTAGGATTACCGAAACGGACCAGTCCGCCTACTAAGAAACCATAAGTTTTACCATCTATTCCGATTGGCACTACGAATGCGGGTAAATCTATATATCGTTTAAAGACCTGCGTCTGACCGGTTTTCATACATTTCTCCAAAACCGGAAGCAGTTCCTGATTCAGCTCATTCTCTATTTCAGGGTGTTTCATGACCTCCTGCCACAGATGGCTTGCATGACTGATTTTTGTTATAACTTCACCTTTCAGGTTACGTGTTACACATCCGATACCTGTTGCTTCACTAAAATTATCCTGGATTTTTTCCAGGGTTCTGAGGGAAACGAGATCAGTTAGGGTTGCAATTTTCGCCATCCAGGTTTGTAACCAAAGTAATGGGAATTTTGTTTTACCTCGTTTTCACTTTAAGGAATTTTCTTTTTCCGGCCTGAAGGAGTTTTCCTTCTTTCAGGTCAACTACTATATTTTGATCGACTACTTTTTCTCCGTCGATTTTTACTCCCCCACCCTGTATTAATCTGCGCGCTTCACCTTTTGATGAGGTTAAGCCAGTGATAGTAAGTAATTCTATAATATTTATGGAGTCTTGTGCAACTGTTTTTTCCTCAATGTCGTCAGGTAAACCTTTGTTGGCAAAGATTTCAATGAACTCCTTTTCGGCTTCCTGAGCTGATTTTGAGTCGTGGTATATCTGGATAATCTCTCTGGCAAGGCGCATTTTGAGGTTTCTTGGGTTTTCACCTTTTTTCATAGTTTCTTCCAGTTTTGCTACTTCCTCCAGTGGAACATCTGTGGCCAGCTCAAAGTATTTCATAATTACGCCATCAGGTATGGACATGACCTTTCCATACATTTCTTTTGGGGATTCGTTTACTCCTATGTAGTTTTGCGTTGTTTTTCCCATTTTGAGTTTCCCATCGGTACCTTCGAGGATTGGTACTGTGATTATATCCTGTGGGACCTGGCCATAAGCTTTTTGAAGCGTCCTGCCAGCTAACAGGTTAAAAGTCTGGTCTGTACCACCCAGCTCAACGTCGCACTCTAATGCTACTGAGTCGTAGCCCTGCATGAGAGGGTACATAAACTCATGCACTGAAATAGGAGAGTTTGTTGCCACGCGCCTTTGGAACATGTCACGCTCCATCATTTGAGATACCGTGAATTGAGATGCCAGTTGAATAATGTCGGCAAAATTCAGTTTTCTTAACCAGTCAGCGTTCCAAACAACTTTTACTTTTTTTATATCCAGAAGTTTACTTACCTGGGCAAGGTAGTGTTTTGCGTTTGTTTCCAGCTGGTCCTGGGTTTTGATTACCCGAGTCTGATCTTTACCCGTTGGGTCTCCGATCTGGCCGGTAAAGTTTCCGAATAATAAAAGTATTTCATGCCCAAGTTCCTGAAACTCTTTCAGTTTACGGACTACCACCATATGTCCGATATGCAGGTCACTCCCTGTTGGATCGATGCCGAATTTGATTTTTAGTTTTTTGCCAGAGAGGAGTTTTTTTTCAAGATCGGTTTTTACTAAAACCTCTACAGTCCCACGGTTAAGCAGGTTATTAATTTTTTGAAGATCAGGCTTTGCAGTCATATTAAATGGAATTATATCGAAAATAGGATACATGAAAAACGGCTCAATCAAAAGTTTTATTGGCCTCGACGCTCTAAATTTACTTGTTCTGTTGATGAGGTTTAATTTTTTATTAATCCGAGAAAATATTGGTGGAGCCTTGTTTCGCCAACTAGTTCCGGATGGAATGTTGATGCTAACAGGTTTCCTTCCTGTACTAATACAATGTCCTTTTTGAGTTCAGCTAAAATTTTTGCTTTTCCCTGAACAGACTTAATTATAGGTGCCCGTATAAAAGCTGCCTGAAGGTTTTTTATTTTTAGTTCAGGAATTTCCAGTCCCGTTGAAAAACTGGCCAGTTGCCTCCCATAGGCGTTTCGCTCAACTGTTATGTCCATTAATCCAAGATGCGGAGGTATGATATCGGCCTTGATATGTTTGGCTAAAAGAATGGCCCCTGCGCATGTCCCCCAGATAGGAAAGTTTTCCGTAGCTTTCTTTTGGATTACTTTCATTAACCCAGACTCTTCGAGGAAAAATCCGATAGTTGTACTTTCTCCTCCCGGAATTATAAGTGCATTACAAATTTCCAATTCTTTTATTGAACGGACTTCCTGAGTTTCTGCACCAAGTTTTGAAAGGATTTTTTTATGCTCTATCACTCCACCCTGAAAAGCCAGGATGCCGACTGTTATTTTTGTAGTTGCTGGTGTTTTTTGCATTAGAGATTTTTTCCTCGTTCCTGAAGGCGTGTTTCTACCTGATGCGCCTGGATACCAAACATTGGAGTATCTAAGTCTTCTGAAATTTCAGCAAGTTTCTGCGGGTCGTTGAAGTAAGTAGTTGCCAATACAATGGCACGAGCGCGCTTTGCCGGATTACTGGACTTGAATATGCCTGATCCTACAAAAACTCCTTCGCAACCAAGCTGCATGAGTAATGCTGCGTCTGCAGGAGTTGCTATGCCGCCTGCCGCAAAATTTACTACGGGTAATCTTCCGAGTTTCTTTACTTCTTTTAAGAGTTTTATATCTACGCGCTCCTGTTTTGCGTATTTTGTTAGTGCCCCGTCACTCATTTTTGTCAGTTCTGCTAATTCCTGATGGATCTGTCGGATGTGACGAACGGCTTCAATAACATCTCCTGTACCAGCTTCGCCTTTGGTACGGATAAATGCTGCCCCTTCCTGAATGCGTCGTAGTGCTTCACCGAGGTAAGTTGCTCCGCAGACAAAAGGGACTTTAAAGTCGTTTTTGTTCACATGACGTGTATCTGCTGGAGTTAATACTTCACTTTCATCAATATAATCAATTTCTAATGCCTGAAGAATTTGAGCTTCTGCCAAGTGCCCTATGCGTACTTTGGCCATTACCGGGATAGATACTGCTTTTTGAATTTCTTTGATAAGTTTTGGATCGCTCATGCGGGCTACTCCCCCCTGGGCACGAATGTCCGCCGGGACTCTTTCCAGGGCCATAACGGCTACGGCACCAGCTTTTTCCGCTATTCTTGCCTGTTCAGCGTTGGTGACGTCCATAATAACGCCTCCTTTTAACATCTGAGCTAAATTGCGTTTTACGCCAGTATTGTCAGATATTTTTTCTGGTTTTGATTTGATAGTTTTTTTCATAGCGCCGGAAGCATAGCAAAGTAGCTTAGGGTTTTCAACAGAGAAGGGGTACAATGCCCGCGCATGTCTAAAGATTTATTACAAAAAGAGTCATTTGTTACTGCTCCTGAAGAGGAGGGACAGCGTCTTGATAAGGTTCTGCAAGCGCATTTTCCTGAAAGAAGCCGGAGTTTTTTACAAATACTCATTAAGGACGAACTTGTGGTGGTTTCAGGCAAACCTGCGCGGGCTTCTCACTTGCTTGGGCCAAGGCAGAAAGTTGTTATTACTTTCCCTGAGCCCAAATCTTTGAACTTGAAGGCTATGGATATGAACCTTGATGTTGTTTATGAAGATAAGGATTTACTTGTTATCAATAAACCAGCCGGGTTAGTTGTCCATCCTGGCGTTGGTGATACCCATAGTGAGGACAGTTTGGTAAATGCCATCCTTCATCATTGTGGAAAGGATTTAAGTGGTATTGGTGGAGTTAAACGCCCGGGAATTGTCCATAGATTAGATAAAGATACTTCAGGGCTTATTGTAGTTGCGAAAAATGACAATGCTCACAGGTCACTCACTGAACAGTTTAAAAACCGTGAAGTGAAAAAAGCTTATGTTGCCTTATTAATCGGTCATTTGGAGCCTGTGAAAGGTACGATTGAGGCCCCAATTGGCCGTGATCCGGCTAACAGGAAAAAGATGGCTGTTGTCCGTGAATCGGAAGGGAAAATGGCTGTTACTAAGTACCGTGTAATGGAGTATTTGAAGGATTTTACTTTGGTTGATGTCACTATTCTTACTGGGCGTACACACCAAATCAGAGTTCACTTTACTTCTATTGGGTTTCCGCTGGTTGGTGACCCAATGTATGGCCGTGAAAAAATGAATAAGTATTTTGATAGGGAATATGCCTTAAATCGTGTGTTTTTGCATGCTGCAAAGCTTTCTTTTATTCATCCAAGGACGCAGAAAAAGCAAGAATTTGAATGCCCTCTTCCTTTAGACTTAGAATCTGTTATTACTGAGATGAAGGCTGGTAAATAATGAGTATTTTTGAGTATAAAAAAAATCGGGGAGAAAGTATTTGTTACTCTTCTGGCCCCGATCTTGTATTTGAATATTTACTCAATTAGCTGTTTATAGCTTTGATTTCGAGACGTGTGTAGTTCTGGCGATGACCCTGAGTTTTGCGATAACGCTTTTTTGGAGTGAATTTGAATACACGGATTTTTTCTCCTTTGAAGTGCTCAACAACTGTTGCTTCAACACTTGCGCCATCTACATAAGGTTTACCAATAGTTGCTTCTGTATCGCTTGAAGCTACCATAAGTACTCGATTGAGCTTAACAGATTTACCTGCTTCAGCATCCATAAGTTCTACTTCGATTTTTTCGTTTGGCGTAACGCGATACTGTCTTCCGCCGATTTCTACTACTGCAAACATAAGGAATTTGTAAAAGTGAATTTTTGCTTAGGTACATTATGCAATGTTGGTCAAAAAAGCAAGGTTTAATCCTCACTTTTCACTGTTCAAGGTCTTTTGGAATAATCCCCTGTTTTAAATCTTCACGCTGTTTTGGGGACAATGAGCTGATTTGAGCTACTATTTTTGAAAATCCGGCCGTCGGATTGCCGGGTTCCTGATGACTATTATTGTCATTTGCGGCTTCCATATCTATGTCGTAGGTTATTACTTCCATAGCGGCTGATCCGAAACCCCGAATCTGTTTTCTAAAATCCTCATACTCCCGCAATTTTTTTTGAGTGAGGGCAATTGCTAATAAGTCTAGAATCTGTCCTTTTTTCGGTTTTTCTTCTGTTCCTATAGAGAACATGTTATCGATAAATCTAAACATGCGTTTCTATTAATGGATGTATATTATCAATATTCTGGATTAAATTGTCAATTCCGTTGTAGATATGACAATTTAGTGAGTTTAACCGCCAGGATGTCAAATATATGTTATAATCACTTAATTGGATAAATTATATCTATTTTTTAACCCATATATTTTTATGGAAGAAAAACTTAATTATAACAATCTTTTGTCAGATGTTATTGCGAAACAAAGTGTCATTTTAGGTCCTGGTATTGCTGTCTTAAAGGCACGCAATGTCAAAGAGCTTACCATCACAGATGATGGGAAAGTAACAGATATTAAAGGTGATCCAAATGAAGTTTTACAAAAATTAATTGATGAATATGTAAACCTTTCTGGACTCATTGTAAAAAATGCTTTGGGTTCTGTTTTTGCTAAATATCCAGGTTTAAAAAAGGTTGAATAGCGCTTTCTAATTTTTTATCTACTTTCTTAATATTTTATGTTTAAAAAAATTTTTTATCCTGTGCTTTTTTCTTTAATTATTCCTTTTACTGCTTTTGCCCAGACTACAGCTGATCATGGGAATGGATTAGAAACTTTATTTGAGGAGCACTGGCATGATATTCCTGTTATGCTTGCTTATGTTTTAGCTGCCATATTTGCTTACCGTATAGCTTTTTTATATGGAGGTATTATCGGAAAAGCATTGAATTTGTTTAGTCTTGGTTTGCTCATTGTGGCTGTTTGTACCATTGTCGATTCTTTCCTTCTTCATTTGATTGGAGCTGAAGAATCCACGCTGCATTATATTGTTGATTTTGTTGAAGTAGTCGGCGCAGGTCTTATTACCTTTTCATTTATTCGCCTTCATGCAGAAACAAAAAATCAATTTTCTCCCTCTGAAAAAAAATAAATATCAAATTTCTCTTCAATGCTCGATATTATTTTCTTGATTGTTACTTTATTGGCTGTTGCAGCGGCAATTTTCTCTTATTTGAGGACAAGCCGCCTGCAGACATCTATTAAAGCCCGTGAGAAAGTTATGAATCGACGAATGTATGAGCTGGCTATTCTTAAAGAGCTTGGAGAGCGGGTTGGATATTCTTTAAATGTTCAAAATATCGTTGATGTCATAACTGATTCTTTGCATCAATTTATTGAATATAGCGCTGTTTCTTATATGTTACTCGGCGCTGAAAAGATTATTTTTAAGGTTCATTTAGAAAAATCTGTTTCCAGAAATTTCATTAATGAAGTCAGGGATAGGATGCTCAAATCTTTGTCTGCCTTACTTGATAAAGAAATTAAAAAAGATGAAGTTGAGGAAGTCCTTTCAGGAGCTATTCTGGTTGAAGAGTTTACTGATCCGGTAAACTCTTACTTCAACATTCCTTTAGTTATTGATAATAAGGTGGTAGGGGTTCTGACAGTTGCTGATACTGCTTCTGGGCTTTATAAAGAAGAGGAAATGACTATCCTTTATAAGATTACCCAACAGGCGTCAGAAGCTGTTATGCGTCTGCAGGATGTAGTTAAAACAGAGCAAGGAAAACTGAATGCAATGGTGGAGACTATGGAGGAAGGTGTGATGATGGTTGATAAAGATTACCGGGTTATGGTTGTTAATCCTGCTGTTAAGAAAACTCTTCATTTGGAAAATAAGTCAGAAATTACAATTTTTGATTTTATTGATAACCTTGGAGGTAAATTTGATATTCGTGGAAAACTGGAAGAAAGTATCAAACTGGATAAGGTTATTGAGGTTGACCAATTACTAATTGGAGATCGCTTCTTCCAGATTTTTGTTTCTCCAGTAAAGGCGAGTGCCGGTGTTATTAAAGGACAAATTCTTGGTGGAGTTACTATTTTTCATGATATTACTAAGGAAAAAGAGGTTGAAAAACTTCGTGAAGATTTTACCAGTATGCTGGTGCATGAACTTCGTTCTCCACTGGATGGTATTAAAAAAATGGCAGAATTAATGAGAGACGGTGGTATGGGAAGCGATGCTAAAACTGTAAGTGAACTTACGCCAATGATTTATGATAGCTCCGCCCGTATGCTTGAATTGGTAAGTGATTTGCTTGATTCTGCAAAACTTGATGCGGGGAAATTTATCATTTATAAGGAGCCCACTGATCTAAAAAAGATCATTGAGCAGCGTGTTACTTTTTATGACATTGTTGCTAAAAAAAGTAATGTTACTCTTGAAACTTCTTTTGACCCGAATTTACCAATTTCAGTTTCCTGTGATGCCAAAAGGGTTTCCCAGGTTTTAAATAATCTTATATCTAACGCCATTAAATTTACTTCTGCTGATGGGAAAATTTCTATCCAGGCACTTTTACATAAAGGTAAACAAGATATTGTCGACGAAGGTCAAAAAATCGGATTAAAGTGGTTTGTGCGTAAAGATAACCAGGCCCTTTCTGGCCTGAATGACGCAGTGGTTATTGCAGTAACCGATTCCGGGTTTGGTATTTCGCAGGAAAATATTAAATTACTGTTTAATAAATTTAAGCAGTTTGTGGCTACTGCGCAAAGAGCGGAACATAAAGGAACCGGACTTGGTTTAGCTATAGCCAAAGGTATTGTTGAATCCCATGGTGGTGTTATCGGAGCTGCATCTGAAGAAGGTGTCGGGACAACTTTTTATTTTACTCTTCCAATTGAGGAGGTAACGCTAAAGGAAAAATCATAAAATGATTTAGTACGTCTATGATTCTTTAGATTTCCCTGAATCTAGCTGTTTGCGTTGAACTTATTCATTGTGCTTTCTATTCCTTCGGTAAGATAGCTTTCAATAGCTTTTGCCGATGTTTTAATTATTTGTTTTAATGGAGCTTGTTCTTCTTTGGTAAATGGAGACAGGACAAAACTTGTCGTATCCTGTTGTTCAGGAGCTGTTAATCCTCTGCTTTCTATCCCAAACCGCAGCCTTGGAAATTCTTTGCTACCAAGTTTTTCTACTATGGATTTCATGCCGTTGTGGGTACCCGGACCACCGGATTTGCGGAGGCGAATCTGGCCAAATGGTACATCTAATTCATCAAAAATAACTAAAATATCTTTTGGTTCGATTTTGTAAAATGTTGCAATTGGAGCCACAGCTTCACCTGAAAGGTTCATGAAAGTCACCGGTTTTGCCAGTATGATCTTTTCGCCTTGGACCATGCATTCAGCTATATGAGCTTTAAATTTTTTTTCTATTTTCCATTCAGTGGCATTGAGCTGATTATGTGTTTCATCAATAACCATAAAGCCGGCATTATGGCGGCTGTTTTCATACTCTTTTCCAGGATTTCCAAGCCCGACGATGAGTTTCATTTTAGCGCATTAGAATTGTCTTTCCGGCAATGCGGATACGATCACCTGCTGTGGCACCCATTTTTCGCAGTTCACTATATATCCCCATTTTTTTCAGGAAGTGGTAGATACGTTCCATACCTTCTGGATTTTCGATATCTGTCATATTCATGACCTGCTCTATACGTTCACCATTTACATCAAAGATGCGACGTATTTTTTTACTTGAGGCTTCTTCTTTGGTGCGTCGGAATGTTACTTTCCAGCGGTTTTTTGCAAGGTGTGGTTTGAATACTTTTTCTTCTGCATTGATTACCAATTCATCTGCTGCACGTACTTTTGCGCGGTTTGCGCGGAATTCGCTTACTTCTTTAAACATTTCGAAGACCAGTTCCTTGAGTCCATCACCGGTTGATGACGATATTACAAAGAGCTTCTTTTTGAGTTGAGGCTCTTTTTTCAATAAAGCTTTTTTGAATTTTTCAAGATCTTCAGGAAGAACCGCATCACTTTTACTTATAACAACAATTTGTTCTTTTGCTGAGAGGCGCTTGTCATAGAGGGCCAACTCATTATTAATGACACTAAAATCTGTTATATCGTCGCGGGTTGGGTCTATAAGGTGGACCAATACTTCTGTTCGTGATACATGGCGCAAGAATTCGTGACCAAGGCCTTTTCCTTTGTGGGCGCCTTCAATTAAACCAGGAATATCTGCTACCACGAATGACTCTTTCATACGTTTATCGAATTTACTCATTGCTACTACCCCTAAATTTGGAATGAGAGTAGTGAAATGGTAAGCTGCAATCTTTGGTTTGGCATTGGAAATACGGGAAATCAATGTTGATTTACCTGCTGAAGGAAAGCCGATAATTCCTACATCTGCCACCAATTGTAGTTCCATGCGGACTTTACGGCGTTCACCTATTTCACCCATTTCAGCGAACTGGGGAGCCTGATGTACGCTGCTGGCGAAATTATGGTTACCCAAACCGCCTTTACCGCCTCTGGCAATGACAAATGTTTGGTTATGCTTTTTTAAGTCGCAAATCAGCTCATTTGTCTTGTCGTCTATAAGAAGTGTACCTGCTGGTACTTTGAGTGTCAGATCTTCGCCGTCTTTACCATACATTTTCTTTTTTTGGCCGTTTTCAGCCTCGCCCCCAGTAAAGATTTTTCTATTATTGAATTCAACCAGCGTGTTGATGTTTTCGTCTGCTATAAGGATAATACTGCCTCCCTGTCCACCATCTCCGCCGTCGGGGCCACCACGGGCAATAAACTTTTCACGGTGAAAATGGACGCATCCGTCTCCGCCTTTTCCACCTATGAATTCCACTAATGTTTGGTCGCAAAAAATACTCATGGGCGCAGTATAGCACAACTATTTCTAATTGTTTGACTTAAATTCAGCAAATCCCTACTATTTTGCTGCGCTGAAATCGGGAAGCGTGAGGGCGAGTGGCGGAACTGGCAGACGCGCACGACTCAAAATCGTGTATCAGCAATGATGTGAGGGTTCAAGTCCCTCCTCGCCCACCAATACAAAATGTTAAAATCTATAAAAGTTTTGAAAATATAATCTTTAGGAAAGTAAATTCAACTTTTTAATATACACAAAATGAAAAAGACAATTCTTTTTATTCTTTTTATTGCATTATTTTTGACTGCTTGTAATGCTCAAATGCCACAAAAAGCGAACCAAAATACTCAAATAATTATAACACAGCCTGAAACCACTTCTTGGAAGAGCTACGATAAAAAATATGTGACACTTTCTGGGATACAATATCCAAGTAATTTTTTTATAGATGATCGAAGTGCTATTGAAATTAGAAGTTCAGAAATACCACTTATTAAGAATAATGAATGCTTTTTTAGCAACCCTTGTGCTGAAAAAGGATTAATGATTGTGATTGGTCTTACTAAGCCGTATGGAGCTGAAGGTCTTGAAGACACAAAATATCCAAATATAAAAAGGGTGAATTCAGAAAAAGCTGGAATTCCTCCAGAATCCATAAAAGATTACAATTATCGTCAATATTTATATATTGCCAAAAATGACCAGTACGTAATTCAAATTTATGAAAAAGGTTTTGAGGGCGACTCAGAAGCGATAGTTAATAGTATTTTAGGTTCGCTTCACGAGTAAAATAAATGATGAAATTTCCCATATAATCAAGCATCTTTTCATAGAATCGAAAAATCTTGATCAAAGATTCTAAGCTATCCAATTCGTCTACCATAAATTTCTTTTATTTCTGCTTCTAGTTAATTTATTGCGGAAACCCACGGCGACGATATCACCGTGGGTATTCGCCTCTCTTCATCGTGCACTCTGGGTGCAACGACCTGTCAACTTCTAGCCCAGAGCTGTCTTGCGACTGCTACATGGTCTCGATCGCGTCGACGCTGATGCCCCAGTGGCCGGGGATACCGAGCGGCCCCGTCGGGGAGATCGCGAGGTCTTTCCAGCCGCAATCTTCCGCAGGAACACCGGCGTTGTCGCAGGCAGCTTCGTGGTGGAACCAGAGGTCCTTCGAAGTGTCGGGATCATCCGTCTCGTAGGCGACGAGGCAGGTGCGTTCAGAGTGCGTCTGAACCTGCATCTGCGCCGCGACGACGAGCTGTTCGGACGGATCGATGTGAATCGTGCTGCTCAGGTCCTGAACCCAGGTCGTGTCCGTTGCGGCGACGGGGAGCGAGAGCCCCCACATGGTCGAGTCGTTGGCATCGGGAAGCATGCTCGCGATCGGCAGCACCTTCAGCTCGACTCCCGTGTTGATGGGAGCGCAGAAGACACCGGAGGTGAATTCGACCGTGACTCTTTTCACATCGACGGGTTTGTTGTGCGTGAGGCGAACCCCCGCCCAGTCCCCGTCCTCGAAGAACATCGTACCGTTGTCGCCATCGTAGGGCGCGATGTTCATGGCGCTGCCGCAGTTGCCGCAGGTCGTCAGGGTGACAGCGACGTCGCTGCCACCGGTTCCTCCGCCTCCCGTGCTGCTCGAGGTCGAGCTGGACGAGTCGGTGGTGGAACTGGTCGTCGTGTTCATGCCGCCGGCACCCCCGCTTCCGGTGCTGGTGGTATCGCTACCCCCGCAGGCTGCGATCAGGGTGGCCAGAAACGCGGACACGACGAGATTCGAACGAGATTTCATTGTTGTTGTCCTGCAAACTCACACATATCTGCTATAGATATAGCCCGCTGGTGTTTGCTACCGAACGAGCTATTAAACACATATTAGTTATGTTTAATAGCCTGTCCGGTAGCTAGTAACTTACTGAATTAGAGAGGTGATCATAGTACAAAATACCTTTAGTAGAATCTCAATCTATTGATAAGAAGCTTACATAATTATGGTATTGCACTATGACAACTTTCTAATAAAGTTTGTGTCCAATTGTTAAAGGCCCTTGAGCTCCGAATAAGGGCCGGACTTTAGTTATTGTTTTTATTATTGTCAATATTTGATGTTGTTATTTTTCTTTATCTAAATGGCCCTAGATAAGCTTCTTTAGATTAAAATGATAAAGTTATGAAATTTATTTGTATATTGATGAGTAGCTTCTTCATTTCATTTGATTAAGATATTCAATCGCTAGAAGTGCTGTTTCTAAATCTGTCAGATCACCTTTTTTGAGCTGTTTTTGGAATTCGGACTTTTCTTTTAAAATTACTTCGATGAATTCGTTTTCGTGGTCCATGTTTTGTTTTTCGGAGTGTTTTTGGCAGTTGAGGGCTATGTAGCAGTATTTTTTGCCGGTTGAATAGGCGGACATCCAGGTTTCTGCCAGGAGTTTGAGTTCGCCTTTGTAGCCAGTTTCTTCAAGGAGCTCTCTTTCTGCTGCCTGAAGTGGGGTCTCGTTTGGATCAATGACTCCTCCCGGGAGTTCGTCGAGCACTATTCCGGGACCGGGCCGGAATTCGCGTGCGAGAATTATTTTATTATCTTTTGTGATGGCAAATATCGAGGCCACATTGCCCATACCATCACGAATAAAATATTCTGCCTCTTTGTCGTTCGGAAGTGTGTAGGTTCTTTTCCGGATATCCACATATTTATTTTTGTATTCAGGATCTTCTTTTATCAGCTTCCATGGATTTATCATTTTGGGGAAATTACTATGGTTTAATTATATCATGCTTATATTTGTGCCGTAACATAGGCCACTTTATTGCGTAATAATATTATGAAAGGTATAATTCTTCATTGAGTTAACCCTTTTAACCCTCTAACCCCTTTCACATGAGGAAAAATATTTTCCTGAGTGGTATCATCGTGGGCGTAATGGCTTTTACGATGACCGCACAGGCTTTCCCGGGTTTTGAAATTCCGGAATTTCCGGACTTTGATTTCCCTCCATTCCTGGAAATTGTAGATGCTGTTACTACACCTACAACAGACACTACTCCACCTTTTGCTTTCTCAAGTACTGAGGCTGGAACTATTTCATATACTGGTGATTGTACCAGTGCTACCACAGCTGCTATTGCCGGTGATAATACTGTTTCATTTGATACATTGGCATTTGGTATCCATAATAACTGTGAAATTACCGTTACTGACAGTGAAGGAAACGCCAGTGCGCCACTTGCAATTCCAGAATTTAAAGTAGTTTTAGCATTTGACCCGGGTTGGGTTTTTGATGTTACTGCTCCTACTTTGTCCTTAGTTACAGGTGTATCAGCTACAACTGAAGACAAGACTCCTTCGATTACTTTTTCTTCTAATGAGGCGGGAACTATTTATTACAGTGGCCTTTGTTCCAGTTCAACTACCAGTGCGGTATCAGGTAACAATACCATTACTTTTGCTACATTAGATATTGGTACTTATGGTGCTTGTACTGTCCGTGTAGTTGATGCTTCCGGAAATGTTAGTGCATCACTGGCAATCCCTGAATTCTCAGTTGTTGCTCCACTTCCACCTGCAGTAGCTACATGTGCCGGTTTTACTGATGTCTTTACATCAGATGCTTCATGCGATGCTATAGTTTATGTTAAAGGATTGGGTGCTATGACTGGTAATCCAGATGGTACTTTTGCTCCTGATGCTATTCTTCAACGCGACCAGGTCGCAAAAATTGTTTTGGAGACTTTCAGCCTGTTTGTGGATGGAAGTAATTATTGTGCTTCAAGCATTCCTTTTGGGGATATTGCTTCTTCTGCATGGTCTTATCAATATATCTGTCGCGCTAAGGCATTGAGCCTTGTGACAGGTTATTTGAGCGGCCCAGATAAAGGTTTTTATCGCCCATCACGTTCTATGAGCCGTGTTGAGTTCCTGGCTATCCTTCTGCGTAATTTACCAGATGTTCCAGGTAATAATGTAAATTCTTACTCAGATGTTGAATCTGGTGTCTGGTATTCTGGTTATGCGAAATATGCTAAGGATAATGGTTTGTTCGCCGGTTCAAAACTCTATCCTAGTCAGTATGTAAGCCGTGAGGAAGTTGCACAGGTTATCTTTAAACTTCATACAGCAGGTAAAATTTAATTGGTAAAATAAGCTAAACTTAAAAGCCCTGGCTGGTAATAGTCAGGGCTTTTTTAGATCTGTTTTGATGCTCTACTTTTGAGTGTTAATTATTCAAAAAGTTTTTTCATTGCTTCCTCTTTTGTAGGATATGCCGGGATAAGGGCTGTGATACCTACGGTTTCAAGGATGTCCAATATGTTCTTTGGTGCATTTGCTATTACCATTTTCCCACCGCCACTTTTGAGACGTTCTGACCAGTCTGTTATGTATCCGATGGTTTTACTATTCATATAATCTAGTTTTGTCAGATCAAAAAGCAGGAAGAGTTTTTTGGGGAATTGTTCCAGGAGTTTATAGAAATTTTGTGCCTGTATATCGATATTGCTTTCATCAAGAGCTCCGACAATAGTGATGAGCTTTGCGGTTGAGTCCGGAATCGGTGATTCAATGGCATCTATGGTTACTGTTGTTTCAGGCATGAGTTTTGATTAGTTAATGTAATGTCTTGTGTATTTTCTTAAAGTTTCTGCTTCAACACAATAGCATTTTTTTTGCCAACTTCAGCAGTGAGTTCATCGAGGGTGGCGTTTTTGATACCTTCGACCGAACCAAATTTCTGTAAAAGCTTGATGCGTGTTGATTCACCAATGCCGGGTATTGTGTCTAAAATTGATGAAGTAGTAGCTTTGAGTCTGAGTTTTTGGTGGTAAGTAATGGCAAAACGATGGGATTCATCCCGGATATGCTGAAGCATGTGGAGAATTGGGTCGTTTGCCTCAAGTAGTATCGGATCTGGCCTGTCCGGACGGAATATTTCTTCTTCTCTTTTGGCCAGCGATATCATGGGAATTGACAGGTCATATTTTTTCATGGCTTTTTGAGCTGAACTCAATTGTCCTTTGCCACCATCTATGACAATGAGATCGGGTGTTTTTCTAAAAGATTTATCGGCCACATGTTTGGTTTTGTCGAAGACGATATATTTGTCATCTTTCAGGGTAGGGAAAACTTCCGGAATTTTTTGTAGGTGTTGAAAGCCTACATCTTCAAACTTTACCTGTTCTACTTCTGAGCACCGTAAATAAACGCGTGCTGCTTTTATTTTTTCGATGATTTTTTTCATCACGACAGCCAAATCTACTAATGGTTCGAATTGAATCTTATTGATAAGGAACTTTTTAATATTTTTTTCTTTGTCGAAGGTTAAAATCTGAATATAGCCTTTTACTGCCTTCTCTTCTTCAATAGTGTACCAATCACCCTGCTCCGCTTCTTCTTTTGTGAATTTTTCGATTATTTCTACAAGATGTTTTTTTGAAGCTTTCTTAACGGAAACAGTTGAAAGAGCCTTATTGGGCTTTAAATATTTCAGCCTTCGGGTAAGGGTTTCTTCCATTGAGGCATAATCATCAGGCGATCCTGAAGTTTGCTGATGAAGTTTGAAATGGCGATAGTCTTCCTTTTTAGGGAAACCGTTTTCGAAAACCACCATTGAACTGACGGTTTCAGTCCCCCCGAAATGTGAGTTATCATAACATTCCAGGCGATAAGGTATTTTAGGCAGACCCAGTATTTCCTGGAGAGATTCAAGTGCTTCCTGGCGATTTGTTTTTTCATGACCTTGCCATTTAATCTGACTTTGTCTTGCGTAACTTTGAGCATTGGATAATGAAAGTTCCAGAAGATGATTTTTTTTGCCGCGCTCCGGTATGATCAGGCTTACTTTTTGACCTTTTAGTTCTGAAAGCCAATTTACGATGGTTTCTTGCTCATCTACTTCATGAGGGATTAATACTTCTTTTGGTATGTCTGTAGCCCGCTCGTAGTACTGTTCAAGGAATGAGTTAAGGGCGTCCCGATCTTCTGCTTCCTGGTCACCTGTAGATTTAAATACAAAATTTTCCTGGTCGATAAGTTTTCCTTCGCGTAACTGGAATAAATTGAAATAGATTTTGTCATCCATCACCACGTAGCTGATGATATCCAAATCTTTTTGGTGTGGGTCGCTGATGCGCTGGGATTCCATAATGTCTTCCAGAGCTTTGAGTTTATCCCTGATTGCAGCTGCTATCTCAAACTTTTTCTCTGATGCCGCTTTCATCATGTCCTCTTTTACCTGTACCACTATGTCTTCGTATTTTCCTTCTAGAAAGTCAATAACCTGAAGCACGGTTTTTTTATACTCTTCAGGTGTAACCGAGGTTATGCAGGGCCCGAGGCAGTGCCTTCGATGATATTCGAGCTGTGAAGGCGTCATGGTTTTTGCCTTAAATTCATTGCGTACGGTGTAGTCAATGGCGAGCGGACAATTTTTGAACGGGAAAATCCGCTTGAGAAGTTTAAGAGTCTTTATAACTTTATGAGCGGCTGTTTTGGGTCCGAAATATCTTGCTTTATCTTTGATTACTTTTCTTACGAGATAAATTTGAGGATAATCATCCTGGACCGTAATTTTAATGTAAACATAGCTTTTATCATCCTTCATTAAGACGTTATATTTTGGTCTTAATTCCTTAATAAGGTTGGTTTCGAGTATAAGTGCTTCGAGCTCGGTCCCTACTTCCGTATAGGCAATATCACTAATGTTTTCGACCATTTTTTTTGTTCTCATCCCATGAACATGTTCATTTCTAAAATAGCTGGTTACACGTTTTTTTAGATCCTTCGCTTTCCCAACATATATGACCCGTCCGCCTTCATCTTTCATCCTGTATACTCCTGGATTGTGGGGTATATTTTCCAGAAGATGTTCAAGATACTTCCTTTTCTCAATGTCTTGCTCTACCATGAAATAGTAATTAGTTGCTATCAGTATACATGAATTTGCAGGATTTGCCCGTTTTGCCACCGCAGAGCTTACAGGAAAGTATACGAGCCACACTTTGTTTTTTTGACTTGTTTGATTATCCTTTAACGTTTCAGGAGCTGAAGTTTTACCTGCTTTCAGACAAAACTTTCTCTGATGATGAGATAAAAAATACAGTTGAGGGTGATGACAATATTATCTTGAGGGAGGATTTTTATTGTTTAAAGGGCTCAGAAGGACATATTAACAGCAGGAAAGTACGATCTGTTATCGCAGCAAATTATTATAAAAAACTACGGCGTTTTTTGCCGTTTATAAGGCTGGTTCCTTTCGTAAAAATGGCAGCTGTTTGCAATACTTTAGCAATAGGTTGTCCTACTGCTAAAAGTGATATTGACCTTTTTGTTGTCAGTAAAAAGAACAGGATTTTTTTCGTCAGAACTTTTACTACTATTTTATTTCATTTATTAGGTGTCCGCAGGCATGGTGAAAAAGTTTCCGGAAGGTTCTGTCTCAGCTTTTTTGTGAGTGATGAGAAACTCGATCTTTCAGGGTTGCTCAAAGGCAATGATGATATTTATTTTATGTACTGGTTTAGGACATTGCGACCGGTTTATGGAGAGAAGACTTTTACAGAATTTATTATGGCTAACCCGTGGTCTGAAAAATATTTTTCGAATACTAAAAATGTCTTAGATGAAAGGCAAAGTGTTTTTTGGAATAATGGGAAAATTTTCCGTTTTTTTGCTGTTATCAATGAATTTATTTTTGGTGGTTTCCTTGGAGATATAGTTGAAAAGTTCCTTTCAAAAAAACACTTACTGAGACATCAGAAACGTTCAGTGAATTTAAAGGAAGAGTCATCGGTTATTGTGAATAAGCTTATGTTGAAATACCACAATGTTGACCGTCGTTCTGAATATCGACAGCGGTTTTTTGATAAACTTCAAAAACTTTAGTTACATTTTCTTTTTACGAAGTTTCCTTGGCTTCTTCTCGAAGGTAACTTTTATTGATGTGCCTATAAAGGGCCAGCGTTTACGGAGCGCGTTTTCCAGGTACCTGCGATATGAAAAGTGGAGGGATCTTTCATCGTTTACTGTGTAAACGAAAGTTGGAGGATTTACCTGGGTTTGTTTTAAGCTGTAGAACACTATATGTTTGTTGTTTCCGGCAAATGATGGAAGATGCTTCTGGATGGTTTCCGTATAAAAACCTTTCAGTTCATCTTCATCGATAGTCATAAATCTTTCTTCCTGAATTTTATCAGCAATTTCCAGGATTTTTTCAACATGCGTACGATTTTGTGCTGAGGTAAATACTACCGGGGCCCATGGTAAAAAATCGAATTTACTGCGGAGCATGTGGATCATTTTTTGTTCTTCTTCCTGGCGGTCATCCATTAAATCGATTTTGTTTAAAACCAGCAGTAATCCTTTGTTGGCTTCAATGGCATAAGAAGCTATATGTAGGTCCTGCTTCTTGATCCCCTGTTCGTAATCCAGGATTAAACAAACTACATCCGCTCTTTCAATGGCATCCAATGATTTAAAAGAACTGAGTTTTTCCAGTCCATCTTCAATGCGTCCACGACGGCGGAGACCTGCAGTATCTACTAATATAAACTCTTTGTTATTCCAGGTGATTGGAGTATCTGTAGCGTCACGGGTTGTTCCGGCTACCTCTGAGACTATTACCTTTGGTTTACCCAATAAAGCATTTACTAATGATGATTTCCCTACATTCGGGCGTCCGATAAAACATATTTTTGTACTTTTTGGTCTCTCAATCGTTAGTTCTTCCGGTTCATTTTTTTTAAAACCCATGCCATGAAGAATTTCTGTTGTTTCAGCTTCTAATTCATCTAAGCCTATACGGTGGTATGCTGAAATTAAGGTTGGCTCACCGAAGCCAAGTTTACGGATTTCATTAATATTATCATCAACATCCTTGACATCGATTTTATTCGCTATTATAAGAATTTTCTTTTTAGTCCTTCTCAACAGGTTTGCAGCTTCAAAATCGCTTATTGTTAAGCCTTCTTTAGCATCTAACATAAAATAGATAATATCGGCATCTTCGATAGCCAGTTTGGCCTGACTTACGATATCTGCTTCAATATTCTCTTTTTTCCCATATTCTAAACCTCCAGTGTCCACCATAACTACATCAAGATCAGAGAATTTAGCATGGTGATATAGCCGATCACGTGTTGTACCTGCGATTTCTGACTCTATGGCTAGCCGTTCACGGATTAAACGGTTAAATAAACTGGATTTCCCTACATTCGGGCGTCCAACTATAGCTATAATAGGTGTCTTGTTATTTGTAGTTTCTGACATATGGCGTTTAAAGCCTGCCTATAGTACCCTTAGATCCGGCAGTTTACAACCTGGAATATGGCTTTCTTAATTCAAAAGTACCAACAACTTCAGCGTGATATTCACGATTCTTGTCGAAAATCTGGAAGAAACCCTGATGATGTAAGGATTATAGCCGCTACGAAATACTCTGATGTTCAGGATATAAATACTGCTTTGGCGGCAGGTATAAGCAATATTGGTGAGAATAGGGTCCAAGATGCGGTTAAGAAGTTTCCTTTATTGAGCGGATCTTGTAAAAAGCATTTTATCGGTCACCTCCAGACAAATAAGGTAAAAAAGGTTGTTGAACTTTTTGATATGATTGAGTCTGTTGACCGCCTTGAGTTAATAGAAAAATTAATGATGGAAACTGAAAGAGTGGATAAAAAAATGGATGTTCTCCTGCAGGTGAATGTGGCGAATGATGGGGCTAAGTTTGGATGTAAGGAGGCTGATATTGCGTCATTTATTGATAAAATATCAAAATCTAAAAATCTTCTTTTGAGAGGCTTTATGGCAATAGTTCCATTTACAGAAAATATTGAAGATGCGCGTTTATGGTTTAGAAAAATGAAGGAAATATACGAAAAGTATCAAACACAATTCTTGTCGTTTGATACTTTATCGATGGGTATGAGCCATGATTTTCAAGTGGCTATTGAAGAAGGCGCTACCCAGATCCGAATCGGAAGTTTGCTTTTTAAAGATTGATTTAGGCGGGTTTAGCAGGAGGCGCTCCCGGTTTTACTTCAGCTGGCTTATTATCCAAGATTACATAATTGCTTTCCTTCCCATTGTCATAATGCCAGCTGTCATATGTTGCTTTTAAGTTGGCGTAATTGAACTTCAATGTAGGCTCTTTTGCATCTTTTGTTCTAGATACCTCGGCACAAAATGTGTAGGGAGTTCTGAGGGTGTTATCCGATAGTTTATCCCATTCAACCTGATCATATAATTTGGGATCAATTCCCTTTACTACTTTTGTTACTTCATCAGTTATAAGTTTATAGTATTCCCCAAAAGTTCTTACTTTTGCTGTTTTTAAATATTCTGTATCGTTACATTTATCGGTTGTTTCTTTCATTTTTTTCATGATGGTATCGATGGCATTTTTTGCATTTGGGGTCTGACCTTTTTCAGATTCGATATTTTTTACTTTTTTGTCTTTGTAAAAATTATTCATCCAGTTATCCAAACCAATAGGCCGGATGCCATATTTATTAAACATTACTTCCAGATCTTTTATGGTCGTAGTACTATATGATCTTTCTAAAGCATTTAAATCGGGCTGTAATTTTGTATCAATTGTTTTTAGATCCGTCATTATTGCATCAGTCAGTTTCAATTTGTTATTAAAACCTTTTGAATTTATTTCACTGGTTGGCATATCCTGATATTTTTTTAATAATGCTTTTACTTCCTGATCCACTTTGTTTTTTGCATTATTTATTTTATCAGGTGCATCTTCTTTAACTTTTTCATCATTAGTCGCCTCGAATGCCGGTTTAGGTGCATTGGCTTTATCCCAAATATCTTGTATTCCTGCATCATTTACACTCACTGCAATTTTTTTGCCTTTTTCTAGTCTGAAACTTGCATATGAATAGTTTGGATAAACCAGTGTAGCACCAGGTAAATTTGCCCATTCAATTTTATCCGTTAATTTTGCCCCATCTTTTTCCATGGCGGCCTGAAGTTCCTGGTTGAATTTTTTACCCATATCTTCCGGAGTGGTGATACCTTGCTCTGTGAGTGCTTTCTTTGAGCTGTATTTATCTCGAAGTTCAACCATTTTAGATGTAAATAATTTTGTGTAGTTGAATGCGTTCGGGCTTTTTGAATCAACTGAATCAACAGCACCTTTTGCTTTAAACTGGTCATTTACCCATTGTCCCGGCCTTTCCATGGTAATACCTTTTTTATTGAAAAATATTGTGATCGGAGGCTGAAGTTTATCCGATATGTATGTTTTATCGAGTTTCGCCAGATCGGGTGCTAAATCTTTTTCGAGCACTTTTGAAGCCAGACTCATTTCATGAAGTATATTGAATACTCCCTTTGTAGACATCTCTTCTTTGCTCATTTTGGAAACGTTATCGAAGATTTTTTTCATACCCACTTCTACTTTGTTTCGAGCTTCTTTTACTTCCGGAGATTCAGCATCTGCAGGTTTTTCTTCCGGCTTTTGAGCATCAGATTCCTTTGGTTTGCCTTCACCCTTTTCTTTTTCTTTGGCTTTTTGTTCTTTTGCTTCCTTTTCTAATCTCGCACCTTCTTTTGTTTTGAGCCAGCCTTCAGGTTTTGGTTTATCTACACCATATACATCCACACATCCGATTTTTGCCCATTTTTTCTCATTTACTTCTGCTGTCGCGCGCGGTTCTTTTTCCCATTTTTCTATGTACTTTCTTGCAACTGTTTCAGTTACGCCTGTAACTGCCACCTGCATTTTTCCCCCAGAATATATTCTTTGAAGTCGAATCCCCTGTGGTGTCATGTAGTTAATCGGCAGTAAATTTTGTTCCTGAAGCGGTAATTTTTGTAACTGCAATTTTACTGCTGTCGCAATACCTATTGGGTCGTTGTACATTACCCCTTCGTAACTTAAAGCGAGCCCACGGTTTATTGCCGCATCTGCTGCAGGACGTATTTTATTGAATTTGGCAGGATCTGGTTTTTCTTCGACCGGTGCCTTTGGCTTTTCCTCTTTTGGTTTTTCTTCAACTGGCTTTTGAGGTTTTACTTTTTCCCATTGTGATCTTACACCTGCCTCGTTGATCATTACATTGGGAGCCTTATCTTTTTCCAAACTGAAATGAATTAATTTGAATACCGGGCTGCTGAGTGCATTTCCATCAAGCTTAGCCCATTCAATTTTTTGGGTATATTTTTTGTCTATTGTCCCCACTGCTACATTCACTTCAGCTTCGAATTTTTTCAGATAATCTTCGTAAGTTGTTATGCCAAGCTGAGTGATATAAGCCTTATCCTCAAATCTTTTGGTGACCTCATGAGTTTTGTTGTGGAACTGGGTAATGTATTCGTATGCATTTGGAGTCTCCTTTTTTGCTATATCAGTGATGTTTTTTTCTTTGAATAAATTATCGATGTATTTACCCATAGTACCGATGAAAACCCCATTTTTATTAAATTTTATTGCATTGGTATTTGGATAGACTGAATCGATTGAATAGCATTCATCACCTAACTTTGACAGGTCAGGGCTCATGGCTATAGCAATGTTATTGATCCTTCTTCCTAATTCATAAGCAAATTTATCTGAATTATCATAATGGTTTTTTATTAAATCTTCTTTGCTCATTTTGGAAAACTCTTCAAAGAGAGATTTCATTTCTGCTGATATTTTTCCGCGTAATTCAGTTACTTCTTTTGATTCAACGGGTTTAGATTTATCTTCTGACGGTTTATCTTTTGCTTCTGGCGGTTTCGGTACTTCTACCGGCTTATTTTTTTCTATAAATACACTTTCAACACCCAATGGACGAACTGTTGATTCACCCGGTTTAATAAATCTAAACGCAATATTGTATTCTCCAGCTTTAATACTTATGTCTTTACCAGCAAGTACAGCTAAATATTTTTTATCTAATCCATTCATTGCATTTTTTACTTCTTTTATCAGTTCATCTGAGGTCTGAAATTCTATTCCCTGAGTTTTAAACATCATAGCTTTCATGACTGCATCAAGTGCTTCTTTGGTGTTAGCATCGGCGTTTTTATCAGCATTACTTGAAAGTCGCTGGAGTGATGAGAATTTTATTCGTTTTAACGCTTCCTGTTCTTTTGGCGGTTCTGGTTTTTCCGGTGGTTTTGGTTTTGCTTCTTTCTCAAATGTTACACTCTCAATTCCTGCTTTTTGAACAGGAGATTCATTTGGCTGAACGAACCTGAAACTTATATTGTACTCGCCTGCTTTAAATTTCATTATTTTACCAGCCAGTGCGCTCAGATACTTTCCATCCATATTGTTTACGGCGATCTGAATGGCTGTTTTTACTTCATCAATTGTTTTGAACTCTTTTCCTTTGGTTTTAGCTTCTATTTCAGTAGTAACTGCATCTGCAGCTTCCTTGGTTTTAGCATCAGGATTTTTATCTATACTTTCTGTTATTAGTCGTTGAACTGAATCAAATTTGATTGTTTTTGGTTTGTCGGGTGAATCTGATGGCGCTTCAGGTTTCGCTTCACCTTCTTTTGGTTTTTCTTCAGGTTTTGCAGCTTTTTCTTTTGCCTCTTTTTCCTTCTGGGCTTCATCTGCCTTGATCTGGTCCCAATCCTTACCCAAGATGGCATATAGTTTTCGCATGTTATCGTTTACTTCTTTTCCGGTAAGGAAATTTCCTTCAAGTTTTTCAGGTTCAATTGTTTTCTCTTTGATAGCTTTTTGCTTTTCGCCAGCTTTTTGCTGCTCAAACGGGTCGAACTTTCCGGGTTCGGCCGTTGCTATGAGATGGCATTTTACAAGCTCATCTGTTCGTTCGCTGCTGTAACGTGATTTTAACTTGAGAACTTTTTCAGGCTTGTTTTCTTCAGCTTCAGCATTCTTTTTTTCTGCCTCAGCTTTTTTTTCATCGAGTTTTTGGCCGATCTCAGCTTTTTGCTGATCTTCGCCAAAATAGTAAATAAATCTGTTTTCTTTACTTATTTCAATGACATTTTTGTTGTGTATATTTTTCATATTATTTGGTATCAGTTGTTATTTAATTGGTTGAGTAAATCCTCTGCTTCTTTTTCATCCTGTTTTTCACTTTTTTCTTCTTTGTATTTTCTTATATCCGTGTCATAGGCTTTGTTTATTTCTGTAAGTTTTTTTTGATTCAACTCAATGTATTGAATTTCCATTTCAGGGGTTATGCCTTTTGCAAGTTTTGAATTTTGGATTTCTTTTTGTTCTTCTTCGAGCATCATAATTGTTTGTTGTTCTTTTGCAGGATCGAGCATGGCAATATTATTGATAATTTCCTGCGCAACATTTTCAGGTTGGGCGTGAATGCTTTCTGAGTGCATTATCAATTCTCTGAGGCGATCGTTTTTTATGCGGGAATAATCGAGCATAAAGCCATTTTTTGTGTATATTTATATATCATATTATTTTATCATAAAAAGGCTTTTTGGTAAACGCATAAAGCCGGTGAGCATACCCTAAGAAAAGGCTTTGTTTTAGGCATTTTTTTTGGTATGATGACGGTAACTTTTTTGCTATTCCCATGAAACATTCGACTCGAGCCTTTTTTTCTCTTTTTCTTTTGATGTTCGGGATTACCCCGGTTTACGCACAACAGCTTTCTCTTTTGCCTTATACTGAGAAATCTGCGACGGATTGTGTTGGTATTATTCAGAGTTATGAAGTAACAGGTGACATTGTTTTGGACCAAAAAGCTTTGGATGATTATGCGAGTGCCAAACAGGATGCAGATAATGCCTATAAAGAATATTCAGAGGCGATAGGGACTGATGCTGAGGCTGCAAAAAAACAAGCTGCCGATCAAAAAGCTGCCACAGCAAATGATGCCCAGCAAAAAGCAGGAGTCAGTGATCTTTCTGATCCAACCAAACTTGCTTCGAAAAATGATATTTTAGGATGTGCGATCAAAACTGGAAGAGTTTCGCTCCAGATGGTTCCATATTTTATTACTTATATTTCCAACTTTTTACTCAGTATAGTTGGTCTCATTTCCATGCTCTTTATTGTCCTGGGAGGATATCAGTATATTGCCGGTGGTTTGACTGAACAGAAGGATAAAGGAAAACAATATATATACCATGCCTTGCTTGGTATGGGTATTGCGATTATGGCTTGGGTTATTGTGAATATGATTATTACTATTATTACCAGCTAGTTCATGCCACCGAAAAAAAAACACCAACCTACATTTACAGAAGCAATAACCGGAGTTAAAAATCGTTATGTGAATTTTCGAGCACGTGTCGATAACATGAAAAAGCAAAAAGAAGATGCGCTGGCGCAGCATAATGTTATTCCAAAAGAACCAAAGGATCATATTTTTGTCGATTTAAACCCGACCAGCGTCGCAAAAAGTGCGGCAATGGTTTTATTGATGGTCGCATTATTTTATTTTTTGTTTGAAATCAGAAGTTTGTTACTGATGCTTTTTGTATCATTCCTTTTTGCTGCTGCACTTGATCCGCTTGTTGATATTATGCAGAAAAAAGGCTTACCAAGGTCACTTTCTGTTATTATCATTTATGTTGTGGGTATCGTAATGTCTGCATGGTTTGCGACAAATTTAGTTACTTTACTGGCTGAGCAGGTTTTTGAAATTGCTAAAAATATTACTGCTATTGTGACTAATATTACGAAAGGAAATGTAAACACTCTTCCTTTTGCAGATCAGTTAAGGCCTTATTTTGATCAGTTCTATCAGACTCTCGATTTACAAACTGCAGCAACCCAGATTCAAAATGCTTTGCAATTAGTGGGAAGCCAGTTATTGGGTATTTCTATCGGGTTGATTAATTTTGTTTTGGTACTGGTTTTGACATTCTTCATGACGGTAGAAGAAAAAGCGATTGAAGAGTTTGTCCGTTCACTTTTTCCCTCACGTTACAGCAGGTATATTTCGACTAGACTGGAAGCCGTAAAAGACCAGGTTGGTTACTGGTTACGCGGTCAGATTTTGGTCTCTGTTGTTTGTGGTATTTTGACTTATATTCCTCTCGCACTGCTTGGTATTAATTATGCATTAACATTGTCTGTTATTGCAGCCATCTCCATGGTTATTCCTGTTATAGGAAGAGTTTTTGCCTGGTTGCTGGCTTTCCCTATAGTATTCAACCAATCACCTTCTTTGGCGTTATGGATGTCTGTTGTTTATTTTGTTTTGCAGCAGCTTGAAGCGAACTTCATTATTCCATATGTCATGAACAGAGCCGTTGGATTAAGCCCGATCATATTGATGATTGCGATGATGATTGGCGGTCAGTACCTTGGAATTTTGGGTTTAGTTTTGTCTATACCTGTTGCCACGACTGCCGCTATCTTTGTAAAGGATTATGCTACCCGTGCAAAATAGGCTCTATTATTTAGAGACTTAACTTGTAAGGCAAGGATTATTAAACTCTTTTTGAGATCTTTTATTTAGATTTCTTCTCCTCAATTGCAGTCTTTATAATTTCCAGTGTTAATTGAGCGCATTGCTGCCAACTAAACTTTTTTATTTGTTCATGGCTGTTGTCAGATAGTTTTTTTCTTATGACAGGGTCATCAATTTTTCCAAGCGCTTCAACGATTGAATTTACATCTGTCGGATTGATATATATTGCTGAATTCCCTGCTATTTCCGGCATGGATGAACTGTTGGAAGTTATTATGGGGGTATTGCATTTCATGGCTTCCAATAAAGGTAATCCGAAACCTTCGAAAAATGATGGGTATACCAGTGCTTTAGCATTTTTATAAAAATACGGTTTTTCATCCTCTGAAATAAAACCTGTCTGAATAACATCTTTTGACGTCTGGATGTGAAGCTTTGAAAATATATCTGATTGTTTTTGTCCAACGAGTATAAGCTTCGTATCATTGATTGTTCTTTTTTTGTATTCCTCGAAAGCCAGTAATAAATTTTTCAGATTTTTCCTCGGCTCAAGAGTTGAGAGAAAAAGAAAATAATTTTCCGGAATCTGGTATTTAATTTTTATATTAATCCATGATAAGTCATTTATTTTTGATGAAAAATCATTATCAATCCCCTCATATATTACCTGGATCTTTTGGGATGGTATTTGATAAATTTTTTCGAGATCTTCTTTTGTTGACTTTGAAACTGCCACAATTTTATCTGCCTTTAATATAAGTTTTTTGGCTTTTAACAGCTTAAACCAAAGCCTGCTTTTTCGTGAAAAAAAATAAGGAAAACGTTCAAAGCACAGATCATGTACTGTTTGAACGGCAGTTGTTTTTTTGCTTAGAGCATATGGTCTCAAGTCAGGAAAAACAAAGGCATCTATTTTTAGATGAACTTTTTTCTCTATAAGCTTATCAAGTTTCGGATATCCAAAAAACAGCAGACCGATGTTGAGTATTTTGTTTGGGATATGAGTCTGAATTATTTTTATATTATCTCTGCCAAAATCGGGGATATATCTTTTTTCATTACTTGATGCATTTGCGAACAGAATATAAGTATCACTTGGATCCTGCTTTGAGATATATTTAATAAGGTGATAGATGTAAGTCTCTACACCGCTCCATTTGCCACCCATCAGGGGCCTTACATCAATAACTATATTCATAAATTATTTAGCCAAATGTTTCAGCTCCTGCTGAATTTTTTGGTACATTGCCATGAGTGAAAAACCCAAAAATAACCCTACAAGTAAGCCTAAAGCTACATAAAGAACATAGGATTTTGTGCTTTCCTCTATAACAGTATTATAGAGGGCCAAATGAAAATGTGTGCCTGTCGCCTTATTATACTCTTCAATACTTTTTTGAAGTTGTTCATTTATTATTTTGTCGGTTTTTTCAAGATTATCTTTTTTTGTATCACTATAGGTTATAACGACATTTTGCTTTTCTTGTTTTTTGGCATTAATTTCAATTTTTTTACCGGTTTTTTCTTCTATTGTCTTTAGTAGAGATGGATTTTTAAACCATCCCTGGATTGATTCACTAAAATGATCAGCAGCCTGTACATTTTCGTATATGCTGCTGGATGTGACAGAAGAAGTGTTACTTTCTTCTACTCCTATTGTGATGAATGTTGTGCCGGTATACTGTTCATTTCCAGCGCTGGCACGAAAACCTACTGTAGCTAATAATGTTACTATGGTGATTGAGATTATCTGCTTCCAGTAATTTAAGATGAGTTTTAAAAATGCTGTCATATGATGTTTTTAGGAGATCATTTCTTTATGCCAATTATTCCATTTTTCTTCCACAAAGCCGAGTATTTTCTTTTTAAAAACTTCTTTGTCGAATTCCAGACTTTGCCTTCGCACCTCATGCTGATCAAAGTTGAGTCCCTGGAATTTTTCAAGAGCTTTCATTAGTGATTCTGCCGTCTGTTCATTAAAAAAGGTGCCACTTTCTCCTTCTATAACGGTCTCCGTGGATCCACCTTTTTTATAGGCAATTATGGGACAACCGCTGGCCATGGCTTCCAGAGGCGTGATGCCAAAATCTTCTACCTGGGGAAAGATTAGTGCCTGTGCTGTCTGAAACAGGTTTTCTAAAGTGTCATCATCTACGTATCCCAGGAATTCTATCGTTTCACCTGCCATTGCTTTCAACTCTTTCATTGCCACGCCCTGACCTACTATTTTCAGGGGAAGGTGTAATTTATTGCAGGCTTCAATGATTAGATCAAAACGTTTATAGGGTGTAAGACGTCCCGCTGCCAAAAAGAAGTTTTCTCTTTTTTTGTCTGAAAGATGATATTTTTCAATATCCACAAAAGGATGTATCACCGCTGATGAACGACGATAATATTTTTGGATTCTTTGTTGTACCAGATGAGAATTGGCAATGAAATAATCAACCCTGTCTGCCGTGAGGCGATCCCACATTCTGAGGCGATGGATATATGAAGATCCTAATCTTTTGATTATATTATTCATGCTATAGTCCTTTACATACTTGTGGCTGCCGTCCCAGGCATAACGCATCGGAGAGTGGCAATAACAGATATGTAGTGTCTCTGGTTTTGTAATGATACCTTTTGCACAGGAATGTGAACTTGAGATGACTATGTCATAAGAGCTTAAATCAATTTTTTCGAATATATGAGGGAAAAAAGGCAAAAACCATTGGTGATGTTTTTTTGCCAGCGGGAAGTTTTGTAAATATGAGGTATGGATTGTTGCATTGTCGAAACCTTTCACAACCTCCGGATTGTACATTGATGTATAAAGAGGCGCATTTGGAAATATTTCATGCAGGGCCATGATAACTTTTTCTGCACCTCCGGGACTGGTAAGCCAGTCACAGACTATAGCTATATTTAAGTTGTTCAGGGACATAATGAAAAAGCCGTAGTTAGGCTACATATTACTTTTTTTTTAGATACAGGTAAAGCTGCTACAGATCAAGCTTGAAAACCTTTTCTTCCTCCGGTTTTGGAGGAGATGATGGCGTAGACATTGAGGTATTTTGCTCTTTATTTTCAATTGGCGCTTTTTTTTCAGCCGGGTGCTCTTTCATGAGTTTTGCCAGAGATTTTTCTTGATTACTTGGGAAAAGGCTTTTCAATAGTTTTCCATAAATATCGTTGCTATTTAATTTATCAGTTGCCTGAGCCTTGAAAAGCATTACGACTTTATTTCCAGGATCGCGCTCCAGAAGCCTCTGACATATATGTATTACGTCCACAAACTTTTTTTCTTTAAACCATAGACCTAAAAGTTCAATTACTACTTCTTCATCTTTATTGGCCATTGTGGATCTGTTCTGATTGTCTTGATCAGCAATAAGTATCAGGCGTCCGCTTTTTTGACTTAATAACCTTCTTAAGAGGAAGTATGAACATAATACAAATATTGAAACCGGGATTATCTGGTTAAATTGTAGGAGCAGATTGAAAGAGGCATGAAGGAGAATAGCTATAATTAACCCTTTTAGTACTGTAAGCTTTTTATAAGCTTCGTAGTTTGAAATTTTCAAAAGGTTACCAAAGAATTTTGTAACTCTTTGTTTTTTCCCCATCCATCTTGATTGCTCTACTATGTTCAGTGAAAACTTGGCTATCCCATAATAATAGCCAAAGAAGCCCGAGAAGATCATGTGGGCACAGGTTGTAAAGACTGCGCGGAATAAATAGGTTACAAATAACTGCTGGATACCAAACTGGGAATAAATACTGAATATATAGAATATATTTTCTGCAAATGCGAATCCAAGAGCGGCTACAAGACTGTATTGGATAGATTCATTTATTGTCTGTATCAAAAGATATTTGCGGTCTATGAACCTGACCAAGAATTGTTTTACTATTTCTTCTACTATACCTACAGATATAAAGAGGAATATTAACTGGATGTTTTGGTTTTGGAAGTTTGAATCTAAAAATTTCAGTACATCGAATTGAGGAAACAGCTCCAAAAAGTACTGGAGAAGAAAAACCGGTACGACTGAAAAAATACTTCCTACAAATATAAGAATTTGTATTCCCCGGCGTTTGGTCCTCTGAAATATGATAGATAACCAAATTGCGGCTGGTATAAAAGCCAAAATTCCCGAAATGATATACAGGATGATAGGATTATCCATCTTTTTTCAAAAACTAATTTGTACCTGCGATTGGCTGCAAAAGTGCAAATTTAGCCTCGTCTAAAGTTGGATAACAGTTGATAAGCTGAGTTAAGCCAACTACCTGCAGAATGTCGAGGATATTGCTTTTTGCTTTTGAAATAACAATCTTACCACCACCTTCTGTAACTTTTCCGTACCAGTCTGTGAGGTAACCGATTGATTTACTGTTCATATATTCCAAACCTTCGAAATCGAAAAGAAGGAAAAGATTTTTTGGAGTCTGTTCAATAACCGCATAAATAGTTTTTGCTTTTTCATCAACGTTGCTTTCATCTAGTTGCCCAACGAATTTAATAAGCTTAGCAGCAGTTCCCTGGAGTGATGCAGGAATTTCTTCAATTGTAATCGTAGCTTGAGTCATGGTTTGTTTTTTGTTAATTTTTTATAATATTATTGAAGCACAAGATGGGTCGGACTTTCAAGGTAGTTGGACATTTCTTTGAGTTTTGGATCCTGCAGGAATTTCTTTATTCTTACCTGCATACCTCCACTTTCCAGATCTTTAAACTCAAGTTCATCAGTCCATTCTGCAACGATTTTGGAAAGTCCGCGACCGCGGATACCTGTATGAACGTATGTTGGCTGACGTCTGTCTGTTACGAGTTTTTGTAATTCAGCAGCTGATAATTTTACTTTTCCTGTTCCTGTGTCCTCGACAATAATTTCAATGCTTTCATGAGGAACATTTACGAAAGTTATTTTTACATCTTTACCTGGAGAAGAACCGTGTTCGATAGCATTGTTACAAAGTTCATCAACAACTGATTGAAAACGGAAGGCCCATTGTTCTGAGAATTCAGTCATGTTTTTGATAAGTCCCAAAGTAAAATCACGGATTCCAGAAATGAAGTACGCGTTAGTTGGAAGCGTAATGGTAATTTTCATCGGTTTTGTTTCCAGCGATTCGGTTGTTGGCTGGGTGTTGTTATCCATATGAACTTATAGACACAATATCAATATATTTTATCATTTTTATGCCTGTTGTGTCAAACCTGGGTTTTGGTTCCTTTTTGCAGGCTGCGAGAGGAAGATAATATCTGACTATAGATCTTTTTAATGAGTTCAGGGGGAATTTTTTTCTGTTGAGCCATTGATTTGAGGCTTTCGAGGAGTTTTTGCTCTCTTGAAACTGAACGAATTGGCATATTTAAGCTGTTTTTAATTGATCCGATTTTTAGGATTAAGCTTATTCTTTTGCCTAAGAGGTCAATTATTTTTGCATCAATACTGTCAATTTTCTTACGATATGCGTCGATTTTCTCTGATGGAAGCTTTTGATTCCTGTTAGATTCGCTTGATTTCTTCATGTTAATGTATTAAATTTTTCCTGTTTTATTTCCAGTTTATCTTTTGATTGTGCTGTCCTCCCTGTTTTGGTTTCGTAGCCAAAAGAAGGGTTAAGCACGAGGTGATAAGGATAAATTAACCCCAAGGACCATATGAAGCAATACGATCTCAAGGACATGCTCGAGTCTGCAGTACATTTCGGGCACAAAACTCAAAAATGGAACCCAAAAATGAAAAGATATTTATATGGATCTCGAAATGGTATCCATGTTTTTAATCTTGAAAAAACTAAGGATTGTCTCCTGAAAGCAGTTGAGTTTTTGAAACTTGCTTCAGCTAATGGCAAGACTGTTTTATTGGTTAGTACCAAACCACAAGCTTCACAGCTCATCGTTGATGCTGCGAATGCAACTAAGATGCCATATGTAGTTCATAAATGGATGGGTGGTCTTTTGACAAACTTCTCTACTATGAAACTTCGTATCCGTTATTTCAGAACTCTGAAAGAGCAGGAAAAAACTGGCGAATTTGAAAAATATACTAAGAAAGAAGCTTCTGATCTTCGTAAAGATATTGATAAACTTGAAACAGCCCTTGGTGGTGTGAGTACTCTGGAGAGATTACCTGACGTACTTTTTGTTGCGGATGTTGTCCGTGACCACATTGCTGTAAAAGAAGCGAACAAGATGAAAATCCCGGTTGTTGCTATTTGTGATTCTAACTCTGATCCTGATGGAGTTGCTTACCCAATTCCAGGTAATGATGATGCAATTCGCTCACTCACTTATTTGATAGGTGCAGTAAAAGATGCTATCGTTGATGGCAGAAAATAGTTTTCTATTAGCCAGTTAATTTGATTTTCATGGCAGATCCAGTTCAACCAAATCAGACACCTAATCCAGAGCCTCAACCACAGGCAACCCAGCAAACTCCAGTAGCTCCAGCTCAACAACCAGTTGCTGCACCAGTACAGGAAGTACAACAGGCTGCCCAAAATGTCCAACAGGGTATGCAAAACGCAACGCAATCTGCACAGCAGGCAACTCAGGCTGCTCAACAGGGAGTTCAGAACGCAACACAGGCTGTATCTGGCGGCTTACAACAAGGTATGGATGCATTAAAAAGCACTGGTGTAACTGATTTATTCAAAGCTGCTGAAAATCAACCAAAAGTTACTTCTACTGAAAAACTCTGGGCTATGGTTTCATATATCCCATTGGTTGCCGTTCTGGCACTTCTCATCAGTGGTGAAAGTAAGTATGTTCGTTTACATGGAAGACAAGGTTTATTGGTATTCTTAATTTTCTTCTTCTGTATTTTTGTTTATCTGGTTCCGTTCATCGGGCCACTGCTTGGTGGACTTGTACAGTTTGCACTTTTTATCCTGGGGGTTTTCTCTATGTACCAGGCACTCATTGGCAACTGGTGGAAAATACCAGTACTCGGTGATATCGCTGAGATGATACCGATAGATTTCTTTACTACTATTACGAAAGAGGTTGTCACAGGCCAGGCTGCTCCACAACAGGATATGCAAGAGGCTCAAGATCAACCTCAGCAGGCTGCACAGGAACCGCCGCAACAGCCTACTCCACCTTCCGCTTAATTATTATTTTTTAACTCGTATCTGAAATGTCTGTGTCTCTTGATCAAATCAAGCAGCTTCGTGAAGCAACTGGTGCTTCTATGATGGCTTGTAAAAAGGCTCTTGAAGAGTCTAATGGTGATACTTCTAAAGCAATTGAAGCTTTACGTAAAAAGGGTGAAATGAAAGCTGCAGAACGCAGTGAACGTAGTACCGGGCAGGGAGTTGTTGCTTCTTATATTCATGGTAATGGAAAGCTTGGAGTCCTGGTTCAACTTGCCTGTGAAACTGATTTCGTTGCACGTAATGAAGATTTTGTGAATCTCGCAAAAGATTTAGCAATGCATGTTGCTGCTACTAATCCGCTTACTATTTCTCCAGAAGAGGTATCTCATGAACTAGTTGAGAAGGAACGTGAAATTTGGAGAGCTCAATTGATCAATGAAGGTAAAAAAGAGCAAATGCTAGATAAAATCATGGAAGGTAAAGAAAAGAAATTCCGTGAAGAAACTTCACTTTTAAAACAAGCTTTTGTAAAAGATCCTGAAAAAACTGTTGAACAAGTCCTGGTAACTGCAGTTAATAAGATGGGAGAAAACATTAAAGTTGTACGTTTCTCAAGGTTTTCGATCTAATTGAATCTGTTTAATGACACAATTTTCATCAGTCCAGAAAGCTCTGGCTGCTTTAAAGGCCGGTAAAATGATAATTGTTGTTGATGATGAAAAGCGTGAAAATGAGGGTGACCTTGTTATGGCTGCATCAAAGGCAACGCCGGAGTCTGTTAATTTCATGATGAAAGAGGCACGAGGTCTTATCTGTGCACCTATATCACGTGTGGCAGCAGAGAGACTTTGTTTGCGTTCGATGGTTGCGGAAAATACCGAACGTGCGAAGACTAATTTTACTGTGTCCGTGGATTTAAAGTCCGGTACTACTACTGGAATCTCCGCTTCGGACAGAGCTAAGACTATCCGGGCTTTAGCTGATTCCAAGATGGGGCCGGGCGATTTTTTGAGGCCAGGCCATGTGTTTCCTCTTATTGCTGAGGATGCCGGCGTCATGAAGAGACGTGGTCATACGGAAGCTTCGGTTGATCTCGTGCGCATGGCAGGTTTGGGAAACGCAGCCTTTATTTGCGAAATTGCCCAGGACGATGGGGAGATGATGCGCCTTCCCAATTTAAAAATATTTGCAAAAAAACATAAGCTTGAACTTATTTCGATTGAAGACCTGATTAATTACCGTAGTTTAACAGAAAATTTTGTAGTGATGGATACTGCTGCCAAGATGCCAACAAAATTTGGGGATTTTGAAATGCAGATTTTTAAGACAACTTTTGATAGCCAGGAGGCGATTGTTTTAATGCATGGAAAAAAGAAAAAGGGAGTAGATCCTTATGTGAGAGTCCATTCTGAATGCTTTACTGGTGAGACATTGCATTCAAAACGCTGTGATTGTGGTGAACAGCTTGATCGGGCACTTCAATTCCTTTCAACAACTGAATATGGAATGGTTATTTATTTACACCAAGAGGGGCGAGGAATAGGGTTAGCTAATAAAATTAAGGCTTATCACCTCCAGGATGAAGGGTTGGATACTTACGATGCCAATGTAAAACTTGGTTTTGCTCCAGATTCGAGAGATTATTTTCTTGCTTCACAAATTTTGAAATTTTATAAGATTGATACTATCAATTTGCTTACGAATAACCCGCATAAGATAGAAAATCTGGCTACTTATGGAATTCGGGTTTCTAAACGAGTACCGATAGCAATACCGTCGAATGTGGTGAATGATGAATATTTACAAGTCAAAAAAATAAAATTTCATCATATTTTACCGAATGCCAAAAAGTAATTCGCATGGAGATGTGTATTTTATGCAATTGGCCCTGGATGAAGCTGTTAAGGGAGCCGATTCAGCGTGGCCAAATCCTATGGTGGGCGCTGTTGTAGTGAAAAATGGTAAAGTTATTGCCAAAGGTTTTCATAAAAAGCCAGGACAGGCTCATGCGGAGGTGAATGCCCTTCGTGGTTTACACAGCTCAGAACTTAAAAATGCTGTGGTGTATGTAACATTGGAACCTTGTTGTCACCTCAACAAGAGGACTCCGCCTTGTGTAAATTTTTTGATCAATAATGGCGTAAAAAGTCTTGTGGTTGCGATGCGTGACCCCCATCGTTTTGTGGCTGGTATGGGTATCCGGATGCTTCGCAGCCATGGTGTGAAAGTTAAAGTGGGTGTTCTTGAAAAACAGGCCAGGAAACTCAATGAACAATATTGCTATGCCCAGGAAGAACAACTTCCCTTTGTTGCATTGAAATTAGGTATGAGTTTAGATGCGAAAATAGCAACTGCCAAGGGTGAGTCAAAATGGATTACTGGTGAGAAATCCAGAAAGCATGTCCATGAACTTCGAAGCAGGTATGATGCAATTCTTACTTCTTCAGAGACTGTTTTGAAGGATGACCCTGAATTAAATGTGCGTTATGTGAAAGGAAAACAACCTTTGAGAGTTATATTGGATCGCAGTTTAAAGACTGATATTAAAGCAAAAGTGTATAATGACCCAAATGTTATTGTTTTTGTTACACCGAAGGCAGATAGGAAGAAACTTATTTTATTGCAAAAAAAGGGTATAGAAGTTGTGGTTTTAGATGAAAAGAAGTTTTCTATACGTAATATTTTAAAGGTATTATATAAAAAATCTGTTTTTCGTTTAATGGTTGAAGCTGGCGGGACTCTGGCAAGTGTGTTTTTAAAAGAAAAATGTGTACAAAAGTTATATTTCTTTTATGCTCCGTTATTGCTTGGAGCTGATGCAAAACAGGGTATTGGTGAACTAGGTGTAAAATCCTTGTCTCAGGCAACAAGGTTCAGTGATGTTTCTGTCCATAGGTTTGAAAATGATTTTATGATTGAAGCTTCTTTATGACATTTGGTGAATTTCTGAAATATCTCATGTTAATGATTTTCCGTCCGGGTTCTCTGAAGACTATGGAATGGAGAATGCTGCGTTTACTGAATCGCGACCGTAAGCAGCATGGACTTAAACCTGTACGAATGCAGGAGGATTTACGAAAAGTTGCCAGAAAACATAGTCAGGATATGGCCCAAAAAGATTATTTTGACCATGTGAACATGAAAGCCCAATCCCCCAGCGATAGATTGAGACTTTCTGGAGTTACGGATGTTGTTTCTGGTGAAAACCTTGCAAAGATTGGTGGATTTCCAAACCCTACCCAACATGCTGAAGTTGGCTTGATGAACAGTCCTGGTCATAGGGCGAATATTTTAAATTCCCTCTACAACACTGTAGGTATTGGGGTTATTCAGGATAAAAAAGGTGTGTATTATTTCACACAAAATTTTGCAAAACGTGAAGTTGTTTTTAGTAAAAGTATTCCTGAAAAAATCAGGGTTTCACGACATTTGATTATAAAGGGCCAGACTTTGGGCTCAATCCATACAATACTTTACCAAGTTACGCCTATGGGAAGGCCAGCAGCAATGACACAGTCTTTAGTGAAAGTTACTGATAAAAACTTTAATTTTGCTATTACTTTTTCTGAGCCTGCCAGCTATCAGGTCTCAATTTATGTGAATTCACCTGATTCCAAGCAGTATTTGATGGTGAATAAATTTACCATCAAAGCATACAAGGGACTGTTTACATAATTTTGATTTTGTTTTATAATAGTATGAATACCGTTATTCGTGTTCATGCTCGTTACTGCCCTCGAAAAACTGTTTAACATATCTCCTCCGGAATTTTCCCGTACTTCGTATGCATGGCTTTTGCGTTTTTTACTTAAGCTTGGTTCTGTTGTAGGAACAACTATGGTGGTTTCCATTTTTGTTACCAGATATTCAATCGGTTCATTGCCTTTTGTTTTCCTGGTGCAGGCTTTGTTTACTATCGGCGGGATGTTTTTGAGTTCGATTATCATTCACCGCTTTCAGGTGAGGTACCTGATTGTTTTTCATCTTTTTGCGGGGGCCGCTGTTTTGTTTTTATCGTCGTTTGCCGGGGATAATATGTTTTTGTTTTTAACTTCAATGATCTTTGTTGGAGGTATAACTATTCCCCAGGTACAAATCCTGATTGCTAATTACATTGAAGATTTCTTTACTCCCGGGGAAGCAGTGAGGACGTTTCCGATCATTGAGTCGGCTGAAGTCATTGCGGGTATTGGAGCTGGTTTATTGCTTTCACAAGTCTTTCCGATAGATTTTGGTATTAAGTTCGTTTATGTGTGGGCTGCCTTATTACTTACGCTTTCGTTAGTTATTTTCTTTTTCAAACCTCACTCGCCTAAATTTTTACATCATTTGTTTGAGGTAACCCATGAAAAGAAAGCGGTAAAATCTAAAAATATTTTTACTGACGGTTTTAAAGAAATTTACCGTATCCCGTTCCTGAAAATTTTATTTGTGGCGATGTTTTGCTACTGGTTACTTTTCCAATTTATTGAATTCCAGTTTACTAAAGTTGTCCATGATTCACTTGAGCATGCAAATGTTGAAGGAGAAATGGCACAAAGTCTTGGATCGCTTCATCTGTTTTTTTATTCACTGGCTTTGGTTATGCAGTTGCTTCTGGCAGGTCGAATCATGAAATATCTGGGAACTGCCGGAGGATTTTTATTCCATGCGATTGTTTCTTTGATGGGTGTACTTGGGCTAATACTAGGCTTTGGCCAGTTTACTGCTATGCTGGTGAAAAATAATTATGAAGTCAGTGGTGTAGTATTTAAAAGCTCTTATGAGAACTCTTATTATGCCTTTAAGCATGGCACCCAAAGGTTTTATCGTGAACTTTTTGAGGGTGCTGTTGCCCCTGCTGCAACAGTTTTTGCCACAGCGGTACTTTCTTTATTGAACTGGTTTTTTATTGACGAGCATTTACCTGTGGTTACGAATCTACTGTTGTTTTTTGCCACCATTGGACTGGTTGTTTTATCTGCCATGATGAAAGAGCCTTATACGAATATGGTAAAGCAGCATCTTTTCCATCCGGTAAAACATAGTCCGCAAGAACATGCTTTAGAAATTTTAGCTGAACAAGGCCATAGGGATAACGTAGAGGATCTGATGAGTTTTTATAAACTTACGCATAAAAAATATAAGTCACATGTTTTACATCTGATTACCCAAAAGCCTGATGTAAGAGTTATTAATTTTCTTTTGATGACACTGCATCATAGTTCAGAGACGGAGGCCCTGAATGTCCTTCAGGCTTTACGGCATAATGTTTTGCTTAAACAAAAGCATGCAGCTACTTCACCGTATTTGCGTCAAAAAGTTATTAAGACTCTCCATAATTATTTTGAGAAACAAACCAATGTATTATTGCAAATTGAGGTATTGAGGGCGCTTTATGCAATTGATAGCGGTGCACCGGCATTCTTTGTGAATGTAATTAGCAAGGAAGTACCCGCTAAAGTATTAAGTGAATGCCTGCATCTTATTTCACTTTCTCCGGATGATGAAAAGTATTTTTTTATCCGTAAATATTTAAGTCATGGAGATCCTTTTGTCAGGGCTGAAGCTGTAAAAACACTTCTTTTATCCCCAAAGCTGAAAAATGAAGCACAGCAAATATTTGAAGCTTTTTTGAAGAGTTCATCTGACCAGGAAAAACTCGCTTTTGTGGAAAAACTTTATACTGTACAGACTGAAAAGAGTTATCTGGCCCTGATGAGCTGGATACATGACCAGAACCAGCTGGTGAGATGTTCTGTTATGGCTGCCGTTTTAAAGCAGCATCATTACCATATTGCCCAGACTTTTGCGCATGAACTGCTGCAAGCAAATGATGAAGTATTGAATCATATGGAAAAACTTTTGAGTGATGGTTCAGGCCATTTGAAGCGCGTTATTGCGCAGGCTCTCTTGCAGCAAAGTGCGTTGCACCGGATAAATGTGCAAAAAAAGGATTTAGAATTTATACTTTCTCATCTTACGGCTGATAAACTTTTCCGTTTGTACAAAGCTTATAAAGCTTGTGGTTGTACGGACGAAGCCCAGTATGTTGAAGATATTTTGGAAAATCTCTTTGCAGAGGATAACCCAATTAGTTCTTACATTTTGGCTGAAAAAGCCGTATAATAAAGAAAAACATTGTATCTATGATGAATATCAAAGATAAAAAAATTGATAAGAAAAAAAATTTCACCAGGGTATCCCTGGATGGAGAACTTGATAAAGTAGGTCTTGATAATATCAGGGCTGACCTGGATAGTTTTTTACTTTCAGCTGAAACAGAAAATATTATTTTAGATTTAACTGACTTAGAGTTTATTAATAGTGAAGGCGTAGGTTATTTATTAACGATTCATTACCGTCTTTTAAAACGTGATCTGAAATTGGTTTTGGTGGGAGCTAAAGACCATGTTAAAGATGTACTTGAGGTCATAGGTATGCTTACTATTGTCCCTTATTTTGATTCTTTTGAACTTTTTGAGCAGAGCTTATGATTTTTTTCCGCAAAAGTATTTTAAATAGAGTTTTTGTTTACTTCCTGCTTTTTGGCTTTCTTTTGACTGCCGGAACTTTTGCTTTGTATTCGGTGCAATGGCAGTCAGTTTCTTTGTGGATTTTCATCGGCTCACTTTTTGTTTTCTTGCTCTATTTTATTTTGGTGTATCTTTATGAAATCGTGAGACCCCTCCAGTTAATTTTAAATGAGATGAAGGCACTTTTAGCCGGTAAAAAGTACCGACGTATTTACACCAGCCGTATTGATGAGATTGGTATCATTGCCCATTTCTTTAATGAAGTGACCAGGAGCTTTGAAAAAGTTTCATTGGATATTAAAGAAGGAAAACGTATGTTGAATGAGCTAGAAATTGCCAGCCAAATCCAGAAAGCAATTTTACCTCCCCAAAATCCAAAAGTTCCCGGACTTGATGTGGATGCAAAAACAAGACCAGCTGCCGAACTTGGAGGTGATAATTTCGACTTTTTGACTGTTGGGAATAATACTTTTATTTACGTGGGTGATGTTACCGGGCATGGCGTACCGGCTGCGATTGTTATGACTATGGTTAACACGTTGGTGCATACCCTGGTAAATGTTTATGACAATGCTTATGACATTGTAGTGCAGACTAATAAACAGCTAAAAACTCGCATTAAATCTACAATGTTTATGACGATGTTGATGTTTCGCTGGAACCATATGGAACAAAAATTAAGTTATGTAGGTGCTGGACATGAACATTTAGTTATTTACAGGGCTAAAAGTGGCAAGTGTGAAGTAAGGCCTACTGGGGGTATTGCCCTGGGTATGGTTGCTGATAACAGCAAACTGGTAAAAGAGATTCCAATTCCACTTGAGCAGGATGATGTCGTTATTATGTACAGTGATGGTTTAACTGAAGGCCGAAATATGGCAGGAGAAATGTACGGTCTGGAACGCCTGGTTGCTGCTGTTGAGCGTTTTGCTCCACAATATGGGTCTGATGGTATCGTTCATCACATATCACTTGATTATTCCCGTTTCGTTGAAAACCACAAACAGGACGATGATGTGACACTTATTGCCATGAAACATGTGGGCATAGGCCAGGAAGGTAACTCTTCCATTGCAGGTATTGATACTGCTACTATGTCGTGGGTCGGACAGGAACCGGAGGTTAAACCTGAGAATCCGAACCTTGAGTCACCACTTGTTTAAATATGAAAGTTTCAGATTTTGATTTTTTCCTTCCTGAGAAGCTTATTGCACAGGATCCTGTTTCACCCAGAGATTATTGCCGTTTAATGCTCATTGATCGGGGAAAAAAGGAGATAGAGCATAGGCGTTTTTTTGACCTGGCTAATATTTTGCAACCAGGAGATGTTCTTGTGATGAATGATTCCCGCGTGATCCCGGCACGGATTGTTTTTAACCATGAGGGGAAGGATGTGGAGATTTTTTTGCTGAAGCAGCTCAGTGATAATGTTTGGACGGCTATTGGTAAGCCAGGAAAAGCTTTGAAATTTGGTGCGATATTAGATATGGATGAGGAGTTACAGGTCACGGTGGAGAGCATCGATGAGCATGGTGTGAGGACTTTGTCTTTTAACATGAACGGAAAAAAACTTTTGGATAAAATCCATAATTTAGGGGCAACTCCCCTGCCTCCTTATATTACTCAGAGTGTTTCCAAGCCTGAGGAGTATCAAACTGTGTATGCGCAAAAAGAAGGAAGTGTGGCGGCACCTACTGCTGGACTGCATTTTACTAAAAGACTTTTATCACAACTTAAGCAAAAGGGTGTGGATACTGTTTTTGTGACTCTCCATGTGGGGCTTGGGACTTTTTTACCTATGAAAACCAGGAATGTCATGGATCATCATATGCATTCTGAGTCTTATTATCTTTCTGTTGAAAATGCGGCTAAACTGCAAAAAGCAAAGAATGATAAAAAAAGAATTATTGCTGTGGGGACCACTTCTGTTCGTGTTTTAGAGGCAACGTGTAAAGACGGTATTTTTGAGCCGGGGTTTGGCGAAACGAATATTTATATTTATCCGGGTTATGAGTGGAAATGTGTTAGTGGATTGATTACGAATTTTCATTTACCACAGAGTACTTTGCTTCTGCTGGTTTCTTCATTTGCCGGCAAAGAGTTTGTTTTAAGGGCTTATGATGAAGCGAAACGTAAAAATTACCGTTTTTATAGTTTTGGGGATGCAATGCTGATCCTTTAAGGGGTGCCGTTTGATAGGCTTTTTCCTGGACTCTTGTGGTTAGATTAAGCTGTTTTGATATATTTTGATAATTTTGTCTAGGTTTTACTGTCGGGCTGGAGGTCTGCATTGTTTACTGAAAGCCTTATTTGTGCTAAAATATTAAGATAAATAAAAACCAAAACTATGAAAAACACACTTTCTTTTTTCAATAAAAGCATCTCGGTTTTCACTCTTGCAGTTGCTTTCGGGGCACAAATGTTCAGTGCTTCAGCTGCAGCATTCGATCAGCTCCAGGCTTATGGAGTAGATACGATTGCCGGTTATAGCGCACTTTTGCAGACTACCAAAACTTATCCGAATAAGGATGTGGTTCTTGTAGTAGAAAAACCTGATGGTTCAAGAGTTGAGATTCCGGCGAAGACAGACCAGGGTGGTTTGGCTAAGCTTGATTTGTATGATTATCACACCCGCCATGCTGGAACTTATAAAGTTTCTGCTCATTTTAAAGACCAGGCTGACACTTCAACCAGAAGTTCTTTTACCGTCTACCCTGACGAAGTTTCTACAGACCAGTCTTCGATTGTTGCTTCCAGATCTGTCGCAAAAACCAGTGATGATAATGTGTATGTTACTGTGAATATCCGTGATCAGTATGGTAATCCTTTTGCCGGACACCAGCTTCACGTTATTTCCAGCCGTTCAAATGATTCTATCGATCTTCCTTCTTCGAATGCCGTTACTGATGAAAATGGAAGTTTAACTTTTACGGTTTCCAGCAGTGAAGCCGGGGTTTCAATTTTTTCTGCAGTTGATGTGACTTCAGGTGTTGTTTTAAGCAGCAGGGCCCAGATCGCATTTATGAGCAGTTCAAATTATATAGCTGATGCCGGAGGATCATTATCATCTTTTATTCCGATTGCTAATGCAGCTGCCGGGACACTTCACCATTTTGAGATTGGTGATATTCCAGCTTCTATCAGCGCAAACCAAAATGTAAGTTTCCGTATCACAGCCAAAGACCAGGATGGTGTGACTGTTGAAAATTATACCGGTACCGTCCACTTTTCTTCTGAAGGTTCTAACAGCACAAATGTAACTTTGCCTGAAGATTATACTTTTAAGGCTGATGATTTGGGTACTCATCTTTTCTCCCTGGGTTTGAGTTTTACTTCTAATGGCAGTTATAAGATCGTTGCGACTGATGTCAGCAATACCCTGATTAAAGGCGATTCCACTGTTGTTGTTGGTTCCGGAGGAGGAAATACACAGCAGCAATCTGGAGAAAAACCTACAATTATTGCGCCAACCAGTGGTTCATATAACAGCAATGTCCAGACTGTTACCGGAAGTGCACCTGCCGGAAAGACTGTTAAAATTTTCGATAATGACCAGGAGATTGGCTCTGTCCAGTCTACCAGCAGCGGAAGTTATAGTTTCCAGACATCACCTCTTTCTGACGGTGACCATGAAATTTATGTCGTTGTTTTGGATGCTTCTCAGCAGGTTGCCGGGACTTCAGCTACCGTTACTGTGACTATTGATACAACTCCTCCTACTGTGGATGATGTGGTTTTGGATCCTTCTACAGGTATTAAACCTGGGGATTTGATTAATCTTTCCATGATCAGTGAAGATAACCTCCAGCAGGTTGCCGCTACTTTTAATAATGAAATAATTGAGTTACAACCATCTCCGGGACAAAGCGGTAAATATATTGGTTCTTTTGCAGCTCCTGCAAATCCGGGTATTTATCCAATTGGATTCACTGTGGTTGATCAATTGAGTAATGAAGCTACTTATGAAAATAAAGCTACCTTAACTATTGATGAAAATGGAGGTTCTACTGTTGTTGAGCCAACACAGGAAGTTGTTCCAACACAAGAAGAACAGCCTACACAGGAAGTCACACCTCCAGCAAATCAGCCACCTACACAGGTGTTTGGAGTTACTCCTTATGGTACTGATAAAAAAGTAAACCTATTATGGGAAGCTGCCAACGATGACCAATATGTTGACCATTATCGTATTTATTATGGTTTGGAAGCCGGCAGCCTGGATAAGATCGTAGATACCAAAGATGCCACTCCAAAATGGTACATACCTGAACTCATTAACGGTAAGGAGTATTATTTTGCCATCACAGCAGTTGATAATGAAGGTGTAGAAAGCTTAAACCGAAGTGAACTGGTGAGTGCTATTCCGTTTACATTGGAAGTTACTGTGAGTATTCCTCAGGTTCCTGTATCTCCTCTTGCTCCACCGCCCGTGCTCGATCCTTTGCATAGTGCGGCTGTTGAGGAAACTCCAAAAGTCAGTGATGAAGGACCTGAACTTTTAGGTTTAGTTGCTGCTTCTGGTATATTTTCAAGTTTGGGTTATGAATTGAACAGAAAACGCCGTAAATTAAGGAAATAAGTTCCCCAAAAACTATCTTATAAAAAGCCAGAACGTCGGTTCTGGCTTTTTATTTGCGGCATTGTTATACTTTGCCCGAATTTTCTTTGATGTATGTTTAAAACCTATTTAGCGACTTTTATTAATATCTTTGTTGAAGTGATGAGTTTCGCTTTATTAGCGAGGGTGATTTTATCATGGGTCCCTCAAGCTGCTCATTCTAAACCTGCTCAAATTATAAGAGATGCGACTGACCCTTTTTTGAAACCTTTGAAACGGATGCTTCCGCCGATGGGCATGATGGATCTCAGTCCGCTCATTGCTTATTTTCTGATTGAAGTTGTTCGTAATATTCTTCTTTATCTGATTACTTTCTTGCCGTAGTTATGCAGGTCTATAATACTTTTACTCAAAAAAAAGAGGACTTTAAGCCAGTGAAGAAAAACCATGTTGGTATGTATCTGTGCGGACCAACGGTTTATGATCTGGGACACCTTGGACATGGACGTTCAGCAGTATCTTTTGATGTTATACGAAAATACCTTATTTATAAGGGTTTTATGACAACTTTTGTCACGAACTATACAGACATTGATGACAAAATGATCAACCGTGCAGAGCTGATGAAAATTACTGTTCCGCAACTTGCTGAAAAAATTATTCCTGAATATGTAAAAGATTATGAGTCACTGGGGGTTATGGCAGGCGATGTACAACCGAAAGCCACTGACCATGTGAAAAAGATGATCGAAATTATTGAGGAGCTGGAAAGAAAAGGTCATACCTATGTTATTGAGGGTGACGGTGTTTATTTTGATATTACGACTTTTAAAAACTACGGAAAACTTTCAAAACAGAAAATGGATGAGCTGAAGAGCGGTATCCGCGTAGCAGTGAAAGAGTTGAAGCGTAATCCACAGGATTTTGTTTTGTGGAAGTTTTCCAAACCGGGTGAACCTATTTGGGAGAGCCCGTGGGGTGAAGGACGTCCAGGTTGGCATATTGAATGTAGTGCCATGAGTTCAACGTATCTTGGAGAGACTTTTGATATTCATGGAGGCGGTGCCGATCTTACTTTTCCGCATCATGAATGTGAAATTGCCCAGAGTGAATCTTATACCGGAAAAACTTTTTCTAAGTACTGGCTGCATAATGGTTTTATCCAGGTGAATAATGAAAAAATGTCCAAATCGCTGGGAAATTTTTTTACGCTTCGAGATGTGTTCCAGAAGTTTGACCCACAGGTTGTGAGATATTTGTTTTTGCAAACACATTACCGTTCACCTATTGAATTTTCTGATGCGCTTTTGGAGCAGTCTAAAAACAGCCTGGAACGTGTACATAATTTTCACCAGCGTTTGATGGAATACCAACCAGCTGAAGGAAGCGGTGAAATTTCTACCATGGCCGGGCTTCTGGATATGACGCAAAAAGATTTTGAAGAAGCTATGGATAATGATTTTGAAACTCCGGTAGCTTTGGCTGCTTGTTTTGACCTGGTAAAAGAGGTGAATAAGTTTATGGACCAAAAAACTCTTACCAGATTGGATAAGGAGCAACTGGTGACATTCCTGGAACGTATCGATGCAGTACTTGGCATTTTTGTTCCAACGTCTTCTGCTTCAGTTGATATGGATATAGAAAAACTGATTAAGGAACGTGATGCTGCACGCGATTCTAAAAACTGGAAACGGGCAGATGAAATCCGCGATGAGCTTTTGGCTAAAGGGATTAAGCTTGAAGATAGTCCAACGGGTACTAAATGGAAAAAGGTTTAATGGCAATAAAAAACCCAGTGTTTCGTTCAAAAAGCGACTTATGATATAAAAGTCGCTTTTATTATTTTTATTTAATCATTGAATGGAGTTTCCAGACGTCGCCGGCACCCATGGTGATGATAACGTCATAGGACGACATTTTTTCTTTGATTAAATTTGCTGTAGTTGGAAAATCTTTGCCATCTGAAACCGAAGGGTGGTTTTTCTGGATGGCTTCAACGAGTTTTGTGACGTTTACTTTTTTCATGTCTTCTTCGCTGTCGCGGGCGCGAAGGATGTTGGGGATGGTTACTTCGTTCGCATCGCCAAAGGCCGTTGCAAAACCGTCGAGGAGTTTGAATGTCCGGCTGTATTGGTGGGGTTGGAAGATGCAGAGGATTTTTGCATCTGCTCCGTACTTTTGACGGAGAGCCTTGAGGGTTGCTTTTACTTCTGTCGGGTGGTGGCCGTAATCGTCATAAAATTCTGTTTTTCCGATTTTTGTTATGTGCTCAAGGCGGCGGCCGGCTCCCTGGTACGCGTTTAAACCTTTGAGGGCATGTTCTATATCCAGGCCTAATTCCTTACAGACTACAAAGGCTGCAGTGGCATTGTAAAGGTTGTGGATACCCGGTATCTGGAGACTGAATTCGGTAATTTGCTGACCGTTGGAATAGAGTTTGTTTCCGGTGAGGACATAATCGTTATCTAAATTTTGGCCAAAACGTACGATCCGCGCGTTAATCCCGTCCAGGACTGGAACGATATTTTTATCATCTCCATTGATAACAACGAAACCGTTGCCAGGAACTTTTTTTAAGAATTCGTGAAATGCTGACTGATAATCCTGGAGGTCTTTGTAATAGTCCAAATGGTCTGCTTCGAGGTTTGTTATGACAGCAACATGCGGGTCGTAATCGAGAAAGCTTCTTCTGTATTCACAGGATTCGAGGATCATATGCTCCCCTTTTCCGTATCTTTCATTTTTATTGTCGAGTTCGCGAATATTAGAACCGACTATTACTGTAGCGTCCTGGTTTGCTGAAAGAAATGCTGCGGTAAGAAGTCCTGTTGTAGTTGTTTTTCCATGGGTCCCGCTTATGCAAATAGTTTTTTTCTCAGAAGTTAATTCCCCAACTGCCTGGGAATATGAAATTTGAGGTATGTTGTTTTCTTTGGCCCAGACACGTTCTGGATTTTCCTGGGGTACGGCCTGTGAATATACTACAACATCGGCGTTACCAACATTTTCTGCTTTGTGGCCTACGAATATTTTTACTCCTTCATCTTCAAGGCAGATAACTGTCTGGCTTTCTTTTTCGTCTGAACCGCTCACTGTTTTTCCCATATGCATGAGTAACCTGGCCAGGCCGCTTACGCCCGTGCCTCCGACTCCGATACAATGGATATTTTGTGCTGTTTTGAGGTTTTTCATGGATTTGATTATAGCATAAATTGTCAAAATTCCAGATTTCCATTATATTGGGACGGCTCTCAAGATGTTTTTATGGCTTTTCGTTTTCACCAAACTTCAAATTTCACCAAAATGGTGATTATTGGCGAATTCCTGCTGGTTTCTTATCTTTTGTATACCCTGACTGTTTCGGTTTATAAGAGTTACCAGATTGACCAGCATATTAAGAATTTTGAGGCTGAAAATACTAAAATTGCCGAGGAAAACAGGAAAAAAAGTGAAGAGTTCGAATATTATAGTTCTGATGCTTATATTGAAAAAATTGCCAAACAAAACCTCGGCTTAGTGAACCAGGGTGAGGAGGTTATTATTATCCCAAATTCTGATCTGGGAGCCACTGGAGTGGTAGGCGGGATGACTGAAGATGATGATGTTTCTGGCGATTCTTCGCTGAGTAATCCATCAAAGTGGTGGAAGTTTTTCTTTGACATTCAGCGCTAGAATCAGTAGATTCTTATGGCATTTGATGACGCGGGGTAGAGCAGAGGCAGCTCGTCGGGCTCATAACCCGGAGGTCGGTGGTTCGAATCCACCCCCCGCAACCAAAAAAACTCTGGCTGGGTAGCTCAGTTGGTTAGAGCACGGGACTCATAAGCCCGGGGTCGGCGGTTCGAATCCGCCCCCAGCTACCAGAAAACCCTTCTTATAGTTGATGAGGGCTTTTTTGTTTTATACCGTTTTTCTCATATTCTACAATTCAGTGTGTTGAAACCTTTCGTCAGATTTTTAAGATCCGATGTTGATTTTGGCCCATAAATAATTTATTAGGATCTGAGCTTTAAAAGCTTACTTCAGTTTAGTTTTTATATTTTATGATGCATCGTAAACCACATATTTTGTTTCAAAGATTAATTTTAGTTCTTGTTTTAGCAGTTAGTTTTAGTGGTAATTCAGCATCAGCACTTTTTTTTCCGGATGTCCCTGATAAAATTTGGTTTTCGCCTTTTGTTAATGATTTAACGAAAAAGGGTATTATTAATAGTTCCCAGGCTTTCTATAGACCCAGTGATAGCCTGAATAGAGCTGAGATGGCCCAATTGATAGTGAAAGCATTCAAACTAGACGGTGCAACTCCACAAAAACCAACTTTTACCGATGTTCCGAAAAATGAATGGTTTTATAGCCCGATAGAAACAGTGGCAAAATATGGCATTGTTACTGGCTATATTCAAAACGGCAAACCAACAGGCAATTTTGGACCTGCAGATCTTCTCACGCGTGAGCAGGCTGCTAAAATGATTACTTTGGCCAAACCTTTTGCCCTCGGAACGGATTGTGTAATGACTTTCCCGGATGTATCTAAAAATATGTGGTCATTTCAGTTTATTCAAACGGTCCATAAAAACTCTATTGTTGATGGTTATTTAGACGGGACTTTTGGACCTCATAAAAATATTAACAGGGCTGAAGCTGCAAAAATGATATCGAATAGTCTGAACCCTAAAACAAGGTCATGCGGGACTTCAACTACTCCTACTCCAGACGACCAGACCGATAATGATCTTCCCCCGGTTATAGTTGATCCAAATGATTTACCTCCTGATACGACCCCTGATAATAATCCAACTGACACGGGAAATATTTCACCGACTATTGATACCGACCTTGATGAAATAAAGGATGTTTTTACTATTATTCGTGATCAAACTCTTTTCCCGGTCCAGGGTGAATCTATCAATGATATAGAGGACACTTTTGCTCCGCGTATTCATAAATCTACTATCAGTTCAGGTAATCCTGATGGTGATTATGACTGGCATAGGGGCCTTGATATTGATGCTCCGCTTGGAACTCCAGTGTTGGCCGTTATGGATGGTGAATTTGTGAAGTATGAAGTTACGGAAAGTGGAGGAAATACTGTTTATATCCGTCATAAATTCCCGAATCCTGTTCATTATCTTGGGAAGGAACTTACTTATTATTATACGGTTTATTTGCATCTTGATACTGTGACATCATCACTTTTGGATGCGGATGAACTTGGCGAACATCCGGCAATTACCCAGGGTGAACAAATCGGAACTGTTGGTCATACAGGGGCCGATGTTGATCATTTACATTTTGAATTACGAATCGGGACATATTGTAGTTTGGAGTGGCAGTTGAAAAACCCTCAATCAACCTGCAGTAAGGGTTTCTTCTATGATCCACACATGAATCCATTGTATTTGTTTAAGCCTGTCACTTACGATATTTTGATGGATACTTTGGAAGTTCCGGTTATCACAAAAGATACTATCATTCGCTTTACTGTTCCGGATGAAGAACCGGCATTGAATCGTTTTGAAATTTTATTTATTTCTAAAGGTAAACTTACGACCTCTTATATTTTGGATTTGAATAAACGGTCAGGATTTAATGCAGATACGAATGCTTTGCTTGATGTACAAGATACCAGTAAGCCTTATTTTGCCCCTGTGAAATTTACCGATAAGGATAGTGAATATCATACTGATCTCGTTATTCCTCATTCATTTGTTGAGCAATATCCAGGAGTTGATGAAGGAATTGTTACCGTTACTGATATCTGGGGTAAAACAAAATCTTTAGAGTTGCATTGGAATTAGGGTTTTTATTCAATTTTTCAGGGGCAGAAGTTATGGGGTATGACTTCTGCCCCCCTACGGCTCGTTTAGGTGCAAAGGCTTTTTTGCTATATAATAAGCACGGCTTGTCTCATGAATGTGTCTATGAAGGTTAATATTTTTTCGAAGGAAGAAGAGAGCACGTACCGCTGGTTTCAAAAATACCGTGATGATTTATTTTTACCCCTTAGTAAAAAATTAGCCGAGCTTGGCGTGTTACCGAATCATTTAAGCTATCTGGGGGCTTTTATGATTGTCCCTTTTATTTTTTTCTTTGCTTCAAATCCCTGGCTTTCCGCCATTTGTTTAACTTTGAATGTTCTCCTGGATTGTCTGGATGGTCCTCTGGCGCGATTTAGCCATAGGGCAACAGACCATGGAGCTTTAGTTGATTTGATCTGTGATTATGGAAGTTTTACTGGTGTATTTTTCACCCTGGTATTTTATGGTTTGATGACTCCATTTTGGGCTATATTTTATTTTGTCCAATATGGGCTCATGCTCTATCTGGTTACCTATTGCCGAAGCAAAAATATAAAATTTTTTCCGGTGGTCCGTTCTAAATATTATGTTTATTTGATCCTTCTTTGGCTTCTTATTACTGGGATTAACTGGTTTGATCCTTTCCTGGTACTTTTTGGTGTTTATATGGCTGCTACTAACATTTTTTTAATTGATAGGATCCGATGTTCAATGAAATCTTAAATGCAATTTTGATTTTTTTACCGGCCTATTTGGCGAATGGAGCACCCGTTGTGTTTGATAAATTTAACCTTTTGCCGGGCTTTAAAAAACCAATTGATGGGGGGAGAAAAATTGGAAAAGATTATATTTTTGGTGAGACAAAAACCTGGAGAGGTTTGGTTGCAGGGGTGGTGGTTGGTGCTCTTACTGGTTTTCTTTTAACTCTACTTAGCTGTGGTAATTTTGAAAAATGCGAAATGACCTTTATGGAATGGCTTATGTATGGACCCGGGCTTGGGGCAGTGCTTGGGTTTGGTATTATTGCCGGTGACTTAGTGAAGAGTTTTTTTAAGAGGAGATTACATATTAAAAGTACTGCACCATTTTTCCCTTTTGATCAGATGGATTATCTGGGAGCACTTTTATTGATGTATTTATTTTTTCCTTCTATTCCAGCCATTAATTTCTGGATTATTTTGATTATATCTCCCCTGTTCCCGATATTGGCAAATATCACCGCATATCATTTGGGGTGGAAAAAAGTTTGGTGGTAGAAGCACTTACTTGGTTTTGTAATTTTCGTGCGGAGGGGTTGGTGGTTTGCAGTGTTTTTTTAACGATATTAGATCTGCTTTTTGCAAAGACCTTCACGTTAGTTATTTATTAGACTGGCAACATACTTTTTTATGCTGGCATAGGAACCGCCATTTGGAAGCAGTATATATTGTCCGGATTTATTTTTGCCTGAATAGAGATAGTTTGATGTGCTTAAGACGTTCCCTGCTTTAATATCGAACTCCTGGTATTTTTGCAGCATGGCCAGGCCATCGTAAAAGGCCACATCCGTTTCGAGTTTTTCCTGTATAGATGCGTAAAGTTTGAGAAGTGTTGGAAGGTCCTGGAGAAGATTTGAAGCTATAATTTTGTCTTTTACTGCTTTGAGTATGAGTTGCTGGCGATTACTGCGGTCAAAGTCACTGTTTGATTTGCGGCTTCTGGCGTATTGCAGGGCTTTTTCACCGTTCATATGCTGCATGCCTTTGTCGAATTGCACGACTTTGTAACTGTTATTTTTCCCTGGATATTGGTTGTCATAGAGGTCGTTTGGGACATCCACGTCTATGCCTCCGATAGTATCAATGACTTCAGTGAATATACTGAAATCTACTACGGCATAATGTCTTATTGGAATATTTGTTATGGTGAAAATTGCATCGGCGAGTTTCTGTACTCCATATGCGTGATACAGCTCGTTGATTTTGCGGCCTTTATAACTGAGGTCGCGGGGTATGCTGAGCGTTGTTATGTTTTTGGTCTCAGGATTGATATTAAGCACCATGAGTGAGTCGGTGAGTCCCTGGTTTATACCGATAAGCAATATGCTTGTGGTATTTTCGTCAACCGGCTGGACACTGTTTTCCTGGCGAAGTTTGGTGTTTTTATCTGCCAGTTCATTAATAATTGCTTCCTTTTCTTTGATTAGTGCTTCAAGTTTCTGCCGGGTAGTCTGAAATGAAGCCTGAGTTGCATTGAGCTGGTTGTCTTTTTGGCCAACTGTACCGGCAAGCTGGTCGTTACTGCTATGAAGGCTTTCGACGTAATTTTTTACGTTTCCCAGGTCGCTTTTCATAGCTGATATGAGCTTTTCATTTTGTTCCTTCAGCTCCCCTACTTCATCTATGAGGTTATTGATCTGTTGTTCTTTCTGAAGGATTTTTGTCTGATTGCCTTTTGTAACCATTGAAAAGCCAATAGTCATAATTAAAAGACAGATGACTACCGCACCGAAAACGACCTTAAGATTTTTGATTTGTTCTTCTAATTTATTCATCAGCTGATATCAATGCCAATACGTGCTGAGATTTCCTGATCAACGAAATCTTTTTTACGGCCGTATTTCATACGTGAATATTGGGTTACGATGTCACCAATCTTCTGGTTTGAAGCGGACATGTCGTAAATTGTTTCTAATGAGAACGGACGTGAAGTGGCGTTGTTGATGCTTAATTTGATGTAAGCTTTGTAGTTGGCAATGCCGAGTACATCCTGTTCCGTTAATACTGGTGCGTATTCTTTTGACATATATTCAGCGTCATCGGCACCTACTTTGAAGGACATCATGGTACCAACGTTACCGAATACCGCGTCACGGATAGAGGTATCGTTTTTCTTTTCCAGCTGTTTGATATACTGATTCGCCATGATAAGCGCCAGATGGTATTTGCGGGCCTCGGACAAGATTGAACAGAATGAATCGGTAGCAAAGTTCTGGAACTCATCCACATACAGATAGAAATCTTTACGTTCACTTTCTGGCATATCTACACGGCTCATGGCGGCCATCTGTAAACGGGCTACCATAATAAGACCCAGAAGCTGTGTGTTTAAATCACCGATCTTACCTTTGGAAAGATTGATGAGAAGGATTTTTTGTTCATCCATACATTTGCGGAAGTTGAAGGCAGATTTTGTCTGACCAATCGTATTACGCATGATGGAGTTAGTAATGAACGGACCGAATTTCGCAGAGAAGTACGGGATCATTTCCTGACGTTCGCGTTCACCTGTGTGGGCATATTCATGTTCCCAGAATGAACGTACTACTGGATTTTTTACCTTACTTACTTTGTACTTCATGAACTCGTCGTCCACGAATACACGAGGTACATCGATGAGAGTTGCCCCTTCTTCTTTATCTTCCATAAGTGTCAAACAGGAGTTGCGGAAGTAATGCTGAATGCGGGGACCGAAGATTTCATCACCGAACAGTTTAATGAAAATTTCGGTAGCCTGACTGGATGCCAAATCCATTTCTTCCGGTGAATTTGCTTCCAAGATATTCAAACCCATCGGGCGTTCAACATCTGATGGATTGAATACGATTACGTCTTTTGCTCTTTCTTTTGGTACGAAACGGATAAGTTCTTCAATAAGATCTCCGTGCGGGTCGATGACACATACACCGTCACCGTTTTTCATATCCTGACGGGCAAGCCAGCTTAGGAACACAGATTTACCAGAACCGGATTTTCCGATGACGTAATGATGACGTGTACGATCGTTGCGGAGCATGTATATAGGTTTGGCTGAGCCACGATAGACATTGTTACCCAGAAGTACGCCCTGGGTCGGCATGTTAACAGGAGCGGGAACAATCTTGTATGCAAGCCATTTGATTACCGGGGTATAGTTAAAACGGCTTGATGGCAAATGGTAGATAGAAGCAAGTTCTTCTGCGGTAAAGATAGATTTCTTTTCACCCCACATGAGGAACCTTGAATCTATTAACCTTTTGTTATAGTTGAACTTCATGATGAGGTTGTTCAGCGTATCCAGAAAGATCACACGACGGGTCTGGAACCAGTTCATCTGGGCATCCTTAAATAAGTTCAAACCTAAGGCAATGTTGTTAGTAAGTTCAGTAGACCTGTTTCGGCTGGTACTTGAACCTATGATTCTTATCATAGTGTCAAAGCCCACCTGTCCGGCTTTTTCACCGATCTTTTTTGCAATTTCTTCACGGGTTTGGAGCATACGAACATATCCACCACCTCCATATGGACCCGAACTGCCTTTCGGCTCTTCCTTCGACATCTTGTCGTATCCTAAAAAGATACCTGTGAATATGTTGCCCAAGAAACTAAGACCAGGAATTTTAAATCCTCCCGGTTTTTTACCACTGAACATGGTGTTACCTGCTGCTTCTGTTTTTTTCTGCCACTTTTTATCTTTTTTCGGACGAATAATCATCTGGATGGCAGCCACTTCGTTTTCATCCAGTTTTGAAAAAATGTTGGAAAGATCGTTTAATGGATCGTTTTCCAGATTTTTAAATGTTTTGATCGGATAATAAAATTCGTTTCTTTGATAAGCATAATAACACTTCATGGTGTTACCTTTTGGCTTAAGATTCGGCATTTTCTCAAGAGTGATATCAGCATTTGGATAGTATGAAGTGATCTGTTTATCCATTAAATCCTGGTATTTTTTGTGACAAACCAGATAAAACTCAACTACTTTTTGTTGAGCTATAAGCTCAAAGGAGATGATGTCTGCCCTAAAAAGCCATGTATATATAATGTTCTGCAAACTTAATTCACTTAATTCATGGATGTTGCGATAAAACTGTTCCATGATAGCAATTTTCTCCTTGAAATCTTTTTCTTCAGATTTTTCTTTGTCTTTCGCGGATTCTTCACGAGGAAGCGTAATTTTCATATAAACAAACCTTCTTGATCCAAAAAATACCATATAGGACCAACGCATCACTCCCAGAGCTAACCTGACGCCTACAATTATTAATACTATTGAGAGTAAGGTCTCTAAAGGGTGAGCTAAAGTATAGTCCCACAGTGCTAAAAGATAATCCTGTGCCTGAATATAGAGATTTTGAAAATCGAAATCCATGAGTTTTTATGTTTATTTTTCTTTATATTATAGCAGAAAATAGCCATTTTTCCAATAGCTATGGGGGGTGTTTTCTTTCTATTCATTGATTATAACGCTGTTTTTATCTTCATATGCCTTTTTATGCTTGTGTAAGAGCTTTCTCCGATTACCAGATGGTCAAAAAGAGGTATCTGCAGCTCGTTTCCTAGTTTTAAGAGTTTTTGAGTAACTTTTAGGTCTGCTTCACTCGGCATGGGGTCTCCTGAGGGGTGGTTATGGGCCAGGATAAACCCGTATGCACCATATTCAATGGCTGGCCTGAGCACTTCCCTAGGGTGGAGGATATTAGCATCAAGGCTTCCAATACTGATAATTTCATCATGGATGAGATGATACCTGGTATTTAAATATAATCCCCTTACATGCTCTTTCTGTAAAAAGTGCATATTTTTCAGTAAACCGTAGGCGTCATCTGCATTATGGATTGTTTTTTGAGATTTTGAACCATCAAAAATCCTTCTTCCCAGTTCTACTGCGGCCATGATTTTGGCTGACTGATTTAGTCCGAGATGTAATGTTTTTTGTAGTTCCTGGGGATATTTTGCATTCAGTATTTCTTCATATTCAAAATTTTCCATCAATCTTTTGCTTATCTGGAAAACATTTTCTTTCCTGGAGCCGTGACCCAACAGTAAGGATATGATTTCTTCATCGCTTAGATCTTTTGGCCCGTTGAGGATAATTTTTTCTCTTGGTTTCATAGGTTTATTTATAAAGAGCCGCTATTGCACCAGCAGATTAGCGACTCTTTATGAAATTTCTTTAATTGAATGCTGACTTTAAATCCCTAATTTTTTATGGAGTACAGCAGATAACTCTTCGATTTTAATTCTTTCCTGGGTCATGGCGTCACGGTCGCGAATTGTGACGCAGTTGTCCTTTTCAACTGTTTCGAAATCTATAGTGACACAGAAAGGTGTTCCAATTTCGTCCTGACGACGGTAACGCTTACCTACTGTCCCGCTTTCGTCGTATTCACAAGTAAACTCTTTTTTGAGGAGGTGATATACCTCTTCAGCTTTTTGGGTTATAACTTCCTTGTTTTTAACCAGAGGAAGGATCGCTACTTTAATAGGGGCAAGAGCAGGTGTAAAACGCATGACGGTTCTTACATCACCATCTACTTCTTCTTCGTCATACGCATCCAGCATGATTGCCAGGGCAATGCGGTCCGCACCGAATGACGGCTCCATAACATGAGGAATGATTTTACGTTGTGGGTTTTGAGGGTCGGTATAACTTAACTCCTCACCGCTAAAATTGCTGTGCTGTGTCAGGTCATAATTGGTTCTGTATGCGGCAGCGGCACAGAGTTCTCCCCAACCAAATGGAAATTTATATTCTATGTCTGTTGTTCCTTTTGAATAATGTGAAAGTTCATCTTTATCGTGGTCGCGAAGACGTAAGTTTTCTTCCTTAATGCCAAGGGTTTTACAAACGAATTCCCAGCTTAATTTTTTCCATTCTGCAAAAATTTCTTCCCATTTAGATGCTTCAGGGTCGAAAAAATATTCAATTTCCATTTGTTCAAATTCGCGGGTGCGGAAGGTGAAATTTCCAGGAGTGATTTCATTACGGAAAGCTTTACCAATCTGCCCGATACCAAAAGGTAATTTCATACGTGTGGTGGTAACCACATTTTTGAAGTTTACGAAGATACCCTGTGCTGTTTCCGGACGCATATAGACCAGTGCGCTGGATTCTTCAACTACTCCCTGATGCGTCTTAAACATGAGGTTAAATGAACGGGCTTCGCTAAAATCTGACGATCCGCATTTCGGACATGGAAGTTTCTTTTCTTTAATTATTTCTGATATCTGCTTGAGGGTTTTTCCTACTGCCGCCTCTATGCCAATATGCTGTTCAATAAGCTTATCCCCACGGATACGTTCTTTACATTTTTTACAATCCATAAGCGGATCTGTGAAAGATGCAACGTGACCTGAAGCTTCCCATACTTTTGGGTTCATAAGGATTGAGGCATCAAGTCCGACCATGTCATCACGATCCTGGACAAATGTTTTCCACCAGATTTTTTTGAGATTATTTTTGAGTTCAACACCGTATGGTCCGTAGTCCCATGTGTTGGCTAAGCCACCGTAAATGTCAGATCCAGGGAAAACAAATCCGCGGCGTTTTGCCAGTGAAACAACTTTATCCATCGTAACCGACATAGTTCTTTAATTAATGATTAATAATTTTTATAAAATCTACCTTCTGCCATAGCTTGTTTCAAGCCTATTTTGCTTTGCTCTCAAGCATTAAAGTAAAAGGACCGTCGTTGATACTTTCGATATACATGTGTGCCTGGAACTGTCCGGTTTGAACCGGGACATTTGAAGCCCTGAATATCTCAACAGCTTTGTCGTATACATCTTTTGCTTCCTGTACAGGAGCAGCTAGACCGAAATCCGGCCGGCGACCTTTATCTGCAGTACCATAGAGAGTGAATTGTGAAACCAACAGGATTGCTCCATTTACTTCAAGCAGGGATTTATCCAGTTTTCCTTCTTCATTTTCGTAGATACGAAGGTTAGTGATCTTTTCGAGTAAGTATTTGATTTCGTTTTCCCCATCACCACGGGTAATTCCCAAGTATACTAAAATTCCACGGTCAATTTTACCAATTATCTGGCCGTCTACTGTTACTGAGGCTTTTTGTACTCGTTGAATAAGAGCTTTCATCAGGAGTAATTACTCTTTTTTACCTTCTTTCTGACGATTTCTCCAGTCTAATACTGCGTTTGAAAGTACTTTCATGAATGACTCGGCAGTCTGATGTGTTAAGTTCACACGGGAAACTACCTTAATAGTCATAGGTTTTGCATTTGGGAGGATATATCCAAAATCAATAACTACTTCATTTTGATTTACATGGACTGATACTGCGTTTGAAAAAATACCTTGTTCCATACCAGGTTCAAGTTTGACCTGAATTTCTTTTTTCTCATCTGCCATATTGAATTGGGGTTAGTGATAACTTTTGTTTAGTTTTTCACTGCGGCTTTTTCAGCTTTGTTTGCCAGCTGTCCGCAGGCGGCATCGATATCCTGTCCGATTGTTACACGTACTGTAATTGGAATGCCAGCGGCCTTTACTATATCACGGAAGCGTAAGATGTTGGAACGGTCACTTCCTGATATGCCTTCAATGTAGGTGGCGTTATATGGAATGAGATTCACGTGACAGAGTTGTCCTTTTACCAGTTCAGCCAATTCACGTGCCTCTTCTTCATGATCGTTAATGTCTTTTAACATGACGTATTCATAAGAAACCCGGCGGTTGGTTTTTTCCAGGTATAATTTTATGGCTGTCATGAGTTGTTCCAAAGAATAGCGTCTGGCTATTGGCATAATTTTTTGGCGAAGAGCCTGGTTTGGGGCATGGAGACTGATTGCAAGGTTTACCTGAATAGGTTCATTGGCAAGTTTTTCGATCCCCTCACAGACACCTGAAGATGAAATGGTTATATTACGGGCCCCAATGTTGAGACCATCTTTATCGTTCATTATTCTGACCGATTCCAGGACATTATCGTAGTTCATGAAGGGTTCACCCATACCCATGAAAACGATATTGCTGATTTTTTTGTCTTCTTTATGAAGTAATTGGGCATAAAAAAGTATCTGGTCGGCAATTTCTTCACCAGTGAGGTTACGTCCAAATTTCATGGTTCCGGTAGCGCAAAACTTACAGCCCAACTGGCATCCTACCTGGCTGGAGACACAAACTGAACTTCTTCCGTCCTGGAAGCGCATAAGTACGGCCTCAATTCTTTTTCCGTCCGTCAGTTCAAAGAGGGCTTTCGTAGTACAGCCATCCTTGGATTTCATTACGATAACCGGCTTTACTGAGAAAATTGGGACTTCTTTGGCCAGTTTTTTCTGCAGTTCTTCAGGAATTGTAGATATTTGATCGTAGCTGTCTTTTCCCTCCTGACATACGGCATGCAAAACCTGTTTTACCCTATATTTAGGTAATTTATGTTCGGAAAACCATTGTTCTAATGCTGTTTTTGCAATCATATACTATTTTTGACAAGTCCTGTTGTTGGAGGATAAACAACAGGATTTTAGTGGAGTTTTTTGTTTTTGCAAAGCGAAAATCCCATTTCTTAAATTCTTAATTTTTGACCTCTTTTTGCTTTTGGAAAAAAGTATAGGTCAGATTTTATTTTTTAATATAAAAAATATGCATTTTGCACTTCTCACTGATGTACCCAATAAAGCACTTTTTATTCAAAAAGGACTTAAAAGTGAAGATATTTCCACCCGTATCCATAATGATGTCAGTGAAATTCCTTTGTATAAATTTTTGAATACTTATGATGGTGTCTTTATTGTCAGTGATGATCCTGCAAAATATCACGATTTTTTGAAAGAACTTTTTGATTTTGATGAACAGTTTGTTTCAGTACTTTTTTGTACCAATAAATCTGACCAGATCCAAACATTCATGAAAAACTTTCCAGCGTTTATGTTTTTTTGCGATCCATATCCGTTCAGGAAAATTGCGTTTGAACTTCGATCAGCACTTTATAATATAAAAGAAGTTCTGGATGAGAGCCGTTTTATTTTAAGAGATATCTCTCTGGACGTAGAGGGACATATGGTGAAGATGGGAGACTACGCTGTTTACCTAAGGAATAAGGAGTTTTCACTCCTGCGGTATTTTATGTCTCACCCGGGGAAACTTTTGACGCGAAATACAATACTCGAAGATGTTTGGGACCAAAATACAAATCTCATGACAAATACTGTCGATGTTCATGTAAGTCAGCTACGGAAGAAAATAAAAAAATATACCGGTGCGAGTTACATCAAAACTATCCCTTGCCTTGGCTATGTTTTTGAATAAGAACTAAAAAATAAAAATCGCTTCACTCAAGAACAGTTATTGTTTATAATTCAATATTGTGAATCCTTGTTGAATCTTATGAGCCTTACCCAAGAACTTTCTCTTCCGGAAATTTATACATCGTTAAGCCAGCAAATTGAGCAGCTTCTCGTGCTTTTATCGCAGAAGGAGCGCTTTGTTGTTGAAAGACGTTTTAGTTTAACATCTGACAAACGATCAACTCTTGAAGAGATCGGTCAGCATTTTAATGTTACCCGTGAACGTATCAGACAGATTGAAAAAAATGCGATGCAAAAGCTTCGCCGTAATATAGAGAACTATAATGTTTTTGCTATTAATAATGCGGCTTTTGATATATTGAAAGCTCATGGAGATGTCCTCCGTGAAGATCTCCTTCTGGGAGAACTTTTAATGTCTTACCCAGAAGTAAATGTGGGAAGCGTCGTCCTTTTGCTTTCTCTGGATAAACGTTTTGTGCATGTATTGAATACTATCCATTACCATCCGTATTTTTATAATGCGCAGTACACACAGCCTGTGTTAGAAAAAATCTGTGAGGCAACTATCAGTTACCTTCAGTCTGTTAAGAAGACACAGAAAGTTCAGGATTGTGCCAAGATGCTGGAAACAAAAGTTCCTGAATCTCAGGTTTTACAACATGAATCTTTTGTCTCTCTTTTCCAGATCCATAAGTCCTTCAAATTGGTTGATAATGACCAGGTTGGTTTAAATACCTGGCGCGACATTAATCCTAGGACTTTGCGGGACAAGATTTTTTACATTCTTCGAAAGAATAAGTCACCTCTACATTTTGTTGATATCGCCAACTCTATTGTAAGTACCGGTTTTGATAAGAAGACATTGAACCTGCAAGCCGTCCATAACGAGCTGATACGCCATGATGAGTTTGTGCTCGTTGGCAGAGGGATTTATGCCTTAAAAGAGTGGGGATTTGACCACGGCACTGTTGCTGATGTGATCATATCTCTCCTTTCCAAAAAAGAAAGTATGTCTGAAGACGAGATTATTGAAGGTGTTCTCAAAACCAGAAAAGTTAAACCAATTACCATCATCCTGAATTTGAAAAATAAGCCTCAGTTTGTGAGAGTTGGACGAAAACAGTACACACTCAAAGCGAAAACAGCCTAGTATGTTTTATACTAGGTGTTTTCTTTGATTGTTTTAGATTCTTACAAAGGCTTTTTTATCTTTCTTCCGTTCTTCTTTCATCTGGCGATGTGATGATTTTATTTGGCGTGCCAATTCTTTGAAAACTGCTTTTTCTTCTTTGCCCTTCGCTTTTTTCATGAATTTGAGGATGTTTTTATTGTATGGATCAATGGCAAGATTTTCCTGTGCAACTTCCAATGCTTTATCGAATTTTTTTAACTGGAATAATGTCCTCATTTTTTCAAAATTTTTGTAGAGCGTTTCGCGTTTCAGTTCGATCTTGTATTTTTCATAGACCTTCTTAGTTGCCTCAATGCGCTTTTTTACGATTTCTGATTTTGAGTCAATGCGCAGAAGGCCCTGGTAAAAGAGCAGTATATCTTCGTATTTTTCACTCTGCAGCAATATATGTGATTTATCTATTTCTTCCTGTATCCAACTTTTCCTCAGACCCTTAATAATTTTTTTCATTTCTTCTTCGTGGAGGCCGAGTGTTCGGAGTTTTTCAGCAGAACGTAAAGCGTCCTGGTAATTTTTCTGTTCAATTAAATTTTTTACACTGTTTTTTTCTGTCTGGTAATAGCCCTCCTGCTGGCTTGAAATTTGTTTGCGGTATCCATTTTCCGCTTTAACTATAATTTTTTTAAGTTCAGGATAATCAATGATATATGGCTCCAGATCTTTTAAATGTGCCAAAAGTTCTTCATAACGTTTTTCTTTCCATAAAGGATCTAGTTTATCCAGATCATCACGAATGGCTTTACGGTTTAACTTCTGGACATTTTTTTCTATGCGTGACTTGAGACGGATAATTTTTATATTATCCGGGTCAAAGCGTAAGATTTCCAAACATGCCCTGTGTGCATCGCGCCATTTTTCTTCTGCGATGAGTGCTGTGATGCGCTCATACGCCTCTTTCATCATTTGTTTTGCCTGAGGATCCATAAGTTAATTGTGTAAATTTTGAAGTTCGTTTATCTGTTTTTGAAGGCTCGATATTTCGGCCGTAAGCTCTTCATGTTGTTTTTTTTCTTTTTCTACCAGCTCTTTTGGTGCCCTTTCAACAAAGTTTGGGTTATTGATCCTGGATCCGATAGAATCTGCTTTTTTACTTATTTCTTCAAGTTTCTTTTTCATTCGGATTACCTCCTGTGCTATATCGAACAAGTCTTCAACCGGTAGGTAGATATCGATACCGTTTACATATTTCCAAAGGGCTTTTGGAAGTTTTTCCCCTTTGGCTGCTATTGTCAGGTTTTCGAGGCGTGCCATTCGTTTAATAATGCTTTCTTTGGCCTGAATAAGTTTGGTTTTATTTCCACCATAAATTGTTGCATTAATTTTTCTGGCTGGTTCTACGCCTTTTTCTGCTCTTATAGAACGAATGGAGTTAATAATCTCCATTATGTCTTCCAATTCTTTTGCCTCTTTGGTAAATACCAGTGTTTTATCATATACAGGCCACTCTTCATTTATAAGCATGGTCCCTACTTCCAGATGATTCCATAGTGATTCTGTAACGAATGGAACAAATGGATGCAGGAGCTTCAAGAGGCTTTTGAGGACAAACACCAATACTTCCGGATTCATATGTTCACCTTTAGACATTTCCAGGTACCAGTCACAATAGATCCCCCAGGTGAAATTATAAATTTTTGTACCGGCTTCTGAGAAGTGGTAGTTTTCCATATCAACGTTCACTTCTTTGATGAGTAGCTGCAGTTTAGTAAGTATCCATTTGTCAGCATGGGATTTAATGTGAGATTTCAAAAATTTCTGCGGTGTGTTATCCGGCATGTTCATGAAGGCAAAACGTGCGCTGTTCCAGATCTTATTCACAAAATTTCTGTAACCTGCGATTTTTTCTTCATACAGGCGGAAGTCGTTACCGGCTGAGGTCCCTATTACTAAACTTAAGCGGACAGCATCGGTCCCAAACTTTTCAATCATGTCCAAAGGATCAATACCGTTGCCTGCTGATTTGCTCATTTTTTTGCCGTTTTTATCACGAACGAGACCATGCAGATAGACTTGCTTGAATGGAATTTCACCAAGTGCATAGTTTGTCATCAAAATCATGCGGGCGACCCAGAAAAACAGGATGTCATAACCTGTTTCCAATACGGCTGTCGGATGAAAGTAGTCTAAGTCTTCTGATTTATCGGGCCAGCCAAGGGTGGAGAATGTCCAAAGTCCTGATGAAAACCAGGTATCGAGAGTGTCACTTTCCTGCTCTAATTTGTTTGATCCGCAGCCAGGGCATTTTGTCGGGGCTTTTACCTGAACGATTGGTTTTGAGCAGGTAGCTTTTTTGTTGTCGGATTGGCAGTACCATACCGGCATTCTGTGCCCGAACCAGATCTGACGTGAGATACACCAGTCGCGGAGGTCGTTGAGCCAATGGAAATAGATTTTGTTGAAGCGATCAGGAATGATCTCGATTTTACCTTTTTTTACTACATCAATGGCACGTTTTTTCAGGCTTACTTTTTTATCACCTTCTTTGATTACCGCTTTATTTACATCTACAAACCATTGTTCGGAAACGAGTGGTTCAACCGGAGTACCACAGCGGTAACAAACTGAAAGGTTGTGGACATAGTTTTCTTCGATGCGATCGATTAATCCTTTTTCCTGAAGGATTTTAACGATCGCTTCTCTTGAGGCACGGGCATTTTTGCCGGCAAATTGTTTACCAACAATGTCTGTAAAGTTGCCATCCTGTCCGATGATCTGGACGATCTCTAATTTATGTTTTTTTGCCAGATCAAAATCCAGGAAGTCGTGGGCCGGCGTGAGTGTCATAGCTCCAGTACCAAATTCAGGATCTGCGCTTTTATCTGCAAGGAAAGTTGCTTCAATCGGACCATTGATCCAGTCTATAGTGAAGTTTTTATTGAAGTATTTTTTATAACGTTTGTCATCAGGGTGGGCAACGATGATTTTATCCAGGAATTTTGTTTCCGGACGTGCCGTACCAATTACTATCGGCCCGTATTTGATATAGTAAAATTTTGTTTTTTCTTCCTTAAACTCTACTTCATCATCAGCGAGGGTTGAGGTACAGCGAACACACCAGTTTACAATTCGGTGGCCGCGATAAATGAGGTTGTCATTGTACATGCGTACAAAAACTTCACTGACGGCTTTTGAAAGTCCTGCATCAAGGGTGTATCTTTCGCGGGTCCAATCACAACTTGATCCCATTTTACGTATTTGGTTTCGGATGGTATTTTGGGATTTTTTTACGAATTCATTTACTTCTTCGAGGAATTTTTCACGGCCCATGGTATGACGAGTTTCGCCTCTTTCTGCTACCAGTTTCTCTACTTTATTTTGTGTAGCGATTGAAGCATGGTCAGTACCGGGAATCCACAATGATGGAATCCCCTGCATGCGCTTAAAGCGGATCATGATGTCTTCCACAGCCAACATGGTGGCGTGGCCTAAGTGGAGAGTACCTGTTGCGTTTGGCGGTGGCATGGCAATAACGAATGGCTTTTTGTCTTTTACTTTTTTAGGCGAGAATGAACCTGATTTTTCCCACTTTTTGTAAATATCATCTTCGTATTTTTTGGCCTCGTAGGCTTTTTCGATTTCCTTCATAACTGCAAATTAAAAATCTTTTTAAGTTTATACCATTTTTTTATCTATGCGAAGGCAACTTTGGTGTTATTCCGTAGTGGCTGCCAAATTGACACGATAAGCCGTTTTTGCTATACTTAAGCCAAGAATACACATTCTATCTCTTTGCATTGGCCAATACTTTCTCCAACAGTCCGGAATCGTCACATGAGTCGATAAAGTCGCCTGAATCTTCTCCCAAAGAGAATAAGTCTTTGGATACCCGTGAAATTAATGAAGCTTCAAAGGAGTTTATTGAAGGTGTAGGGGAAATTGTTGATTCTGTGGAAGATTCTGAGGTCTCGGATGGAGAAGTCAGTGAAAATACCGGTAATAAGAATAAAGGATCCCAGGGTTCCATGAAGACCGGTAAAGCAACTCAAACTGCGGCAACTGATGATACAGCTCCTCCGTCGATTGAAATTATGCAGATCCAGATAGCAACCCAGATTAAAAATGAGATCAGAGTACTTGAAAAAGAAATGAGAAGCCTCCAATCGGGGAGTAAATTTAATCCGATGAAGCTGAATGCTACGGTTTCCCGAATTAGAAATTTGAGAGATATCCTTTCTAATCTTGCCCATGTTGCGGCTGAAACTGTTATGGGATGGTGGAAAGAGTTTGTGAAAACTTCCCGTTAGCAATTCCTGGTATAACTTTAAATGTTCTTGTACCATATTGACGTATGGATTTTTTGAAAACGCACAACGCAGCGGAAGAGCTCCATTGTACAAAAGGAAGGTATGCTAATTTTTGTTTTGATTTACTGGAGCTGCTTTATCGAAGTGACGTAAAAACCGACGACGTTACTTCGAGTTTTTTGATTCCGGAGAATCAACAGGGTTTAGGAAAAATTTTAGCGCATCAGGCTGGGGTTGTTGCTGGCGTGGAGGAGGTCCAGTATTTTTTGAAAAAAGAGATTTCTCTTAAGAGTATCCGCTTTGGTGCTTTGGTAAAAGATGGGGATAAAGTAAAAAATGGAGCCGCTTTGGCCACACTTGAAGGACCCGTGAGAGACTTACTGAAAGCTGAGCGGGTTGTCCTGAATACTCTCCAGAGAATGAGTGGTATTGCGACTCAGGCCCATGTTTTAGTTCAGAAAGTTCCGAAGAAAGTTTTGATTGTCCCAACGCGTAAGACCTTGTGGGGATTACTTGATAAAAAAGCTTGTACCCTTGGTGGTGCAGGGACGCATCGTTTGGATCTGCAGGATGCTATTTTGGTAAAGGATAACCATCTGAATGCTATTGAAAAAAGTTTCTCACAGCTTTTTAACCGGTTAACGAAAATTCCTTCGGCGAAATTGAAACAGGTGCGGTTTATTGAAGTAGAGGTAACTTCCCTGGCTGAATTTAAAAAGCTCCTTGATGATTATCATAAGGCTACCATTAAGCCGAATACTTTGTATGTGATGCTGGATAATTTTAAAGTCACTAATGTGAAAGCTGCTGTTAAATATCTTCAGAAACTACCGATTGCTGATTCTGTTTATCTGGAAGCTTCAGGAGGAATCACCTTTAAAAATATTTCTGCTTATGGGAAAAGTGGTGTGCAGATTATTTCCTCAGGTTCACTGACACATTCTGTGACTTCTTTCGACTGTTCTTTTGATTTAAGCTTTAAGAGGAAAGCTTAATTTGGGGCACTCATGAGGTGGAGATGAACATGGAAAACTTCCTGGCCTGCACCTTTGCCAGTGCTTATCTGGAGCCTGTAGTTTTCCAAATCAAACCTCTTCCCAAGGTCACTGGCTGTTTTGAGCATTCTTCCGAGGGCCGGTTCGTCATCTGTTACTGCATCTTTCATGGTAGAGATGTGCTTCTTGGGAATAATTAAAAGATGGGTCTTTGCCCTTGGGCTTATGTCGTGGAAAGCCATGCAAAGATCGTCTTCATGTTCGAGTTTTGAAGGGATTTGTTTTGCTACGATTTTGCAGAAGATACAGTCGGAGTCGAACAGGCTGTCCATGTTGCCAGTATTTTTTTTGTTATCCGGAGGCAGGATGATATCCATATTTGAAAATTAAAAAAGCCCTCATATAGTACGTGAGGGCTTTTTAGAATTCAATTGGATGAGGTCCGGAACTATTTTACCGCCTCTGAGAGTTTGTATACCGCACGACCTACGCGAACGAAGTGTGGATTTTTCTGAAGGTTGAGTGAGATAGTACCTTTCTTTACCTGACGCTGTTTGAGTACGCCCTGGATGATTTCCTGTTTTGTCATCGGGCTCTTTTTGCGGAGGAGATCTTCGATTACATCTGCTACTGTTCCTTTTTTGTAGCCCCATTCTTTCAAGGCATAGAGACCACGACCTACGAGTACGAACTGGTCGTAACGGATAAGTTCGTTGTGAACAGCCTGAGTTGTTACTACTTTTTTATCAAATCCTGATTCTGCGATTTTGTTGGCAATTTCTACGAAGTGAAGTGGAGCTGTAGATTTTTTGAGTACAATGTACGCTTTATCACGGATACTTCGTGGATTGATATGTCTCCAAGAGATAAGACCAAAACCTTCTTTCACACGTTTCATACGTTTGTCTGTCTCGAGTGATGAGGTGATGAGGGCTGGCTCGTATTTCTTAACTTTTTCAAGTTGTGCTGTAATCTCTTCAATGATTGCTGTATCTGGCATTACATCAGCTTTCTTTGTGAGAGTTGAAAGGCCTGTTTCAATGATGCTCTTAATAACATCGAGTGGAACTGAACTGAGTCTCCAGAATGGTTTAAAGACGTTGGTCTTTTCCATACAGATAAGTTCAGGGTTGATATTTAAAGCGAGTTTAACGATATTACCGTCAACCTGCTGGCTGCTGGTAATACGGTTCAAAACTTCTGATACGAGCTTATCTTCAAGGTAAACGCCACCATTTTTGGTAACGATTTCTTTAGCGATCTTGTTAATTGAGCTGAGTTTTGTGTTTTCTACTGTACGGCGAAGTTTTCCGAGAGCGATCTTTTCGATCTGACGGATACGTTCACGAGTAACTGAGAAAGCCTGACCAATTTTTTCCAATGTTTGCTTCGGTTTATTATCAAGACTGAAACGTTTGATAATTACCTCTTTTTCTTTACTTGTCAGTACCATAAACATGTCCTCGATAATTTCACTGAGGTTCATTTTAGTCGCGCCTGCTGCGGCTCCTGACTGGTTTTGCATGGTTGGGTTGCTTGTATCCATAACTCGCAGGTGATTAGATTTCTTATAGTTGCGTTTCGCAGCTTATTAATTATTGGGAATAGTGTCAAGCAAGAAATTTGATTTAACAGCAAACCTATTTTTTAGAATTTTCTTGTCCCAAAAGGATAGTATATTACTTGGGTGTGACCAGTTTGTCAATATCTTTTTCCTTGGCTTTCTGTAAGCCAATTATTTGTTTTGGCTTGTATCTTGTTTCTTTTTATCACTTTTTGATAGTATATGAAGGATGTATATATAGTATGCATCGTGAAATAGCCGATTGCGGAGGGTGTGCAATGGCGCTTGAAGTTATGCCGGGATGGTGGAATTGGTAGACACGCTAGCCTTAGGAGCTAGTGCCCACAAGGCGTGGAGGTTCGAGTCCTCTTCCCGGCACCAAACGAGCTTAATTGATTGAGTTTGGGTCTTTTTCGTTGAAAATCAACTGTGCGTTACGATACGCTGCTTTGAATTCACCAGCTATTCTTTTTTGGTTGTTCTGAAGAGTTTTTACTCGTGCATCGTAGGTTGCAGGTTGTCCTACCGGTAATTTTTCGTGTGTTCCTGCCTGAAAACTGCAAAGGGCTTTGATTTCATCAGGGAAATATTTCAGAAGTTCAGCATTATCCGCCCCATTCAGAGTCCTGACATATGAACCTGACTCTATATATTCAGGTTTTAAAGGAAAACCCTGTTCTGAACATGGGATAGGCATTACATAGTATGACTGCCCTTCCTCAAAATGTTCTGTAATTTTTGCATCCTGAAGATAATAGAATAAACGGGAATTGAGAATACCTTCAGTAAAGGGTTGTTTGTTGCCAGTCAGTTCCTGTACTGCCAGAACCAAATCTTTTAAGTTTATTTTTTCTACCAAAGCTTTTCCTTCGCGGTCTACCAAAGATGCCGGATCTATTTTTTTAAAAGCACAGTCAGCAATAAGACGGATCGTGTTGCACACTTTACGTGTCGATTCACTATAACGTGGTTTTTCTGTATCATCTGGTGTTTTTTTTGCTTCTGCTCCCATAGGTTTTCTTAGGTATATATAGTATTGTAGTTTTTAATCGGCTTTAATTCAACTTTACTGGATCAAAGGTGCTGCGGGGTCTGTTTTTGCTTTTACCGGTGTTTTTGCGTTTGAGTCCACATTTGCATCAAAAACATATTTTTGCCCCGGAATGTTTTTAGACATACCCGGGAGCATGCCTTCCAGGTGAGCAATAACTTCATTAATGGTGTTTGGGTTAGATACTCCTGGGAAATCTGTTAATTTGCTGATTATTGGTTCTAACCCTTGAATACCTCTTTCTGGCACAGACATATGTGTAACACCTTTATCATCTGTATACCGTATGCCTTCAACCAACATTTGTTTTATAGTTACTCCCATTGAGTAGTTATCAAAGGCAACGTAATCTTTGGGATTACTATTAGCGATTGTTGTTTGATATACGAAAGGATTTGTATATGTCGGTGTAAAGGGTGATTCTCCATTTGCCAATTTTTGCGGCGTTGTTGGATTATTATCGATTAATTGTCCCTGCGGACCATTAGGGCCATCAGTCACCAAAATATTCCAAGGTTTAAGATCCGCGTGTATGAATCCTTTATCCTGATATACTTTCACGCCTTTTAGAGCATCAATCATTACTTTGACTGCATCATAGTTTGACATTTGCGGGAGTCGTTTTGACATGTCCCCAGCGTTGGCACCTGTTTCGTAAATTATGACATCTGGTCCAATTTGAAGTGCCTTGTTTAAATATGGAGAGTCCCATTCTTTTACTATTCCTGCTGATTGTTTATCACCTTCAAAGAATGTTTCTCTTCCTTTATGAGCACGTTTTATTACCTGGTATTGAAGTTTGTTGCTTCCTTCAACTACAAAAGCCACATGATGGACGACTCCCATACCTCCTTCTGCAATATATCCACCTTCATATGCAGTAACTTTTTTCCCTTCGGAGTTCGTAAACTCAATCTTATTTCCCTGGATAATCGATTGCATGTAATCGTTATCCAGTGTCGCGGCATTTTCTTTAATGATTCCGTATCCAATCGGGTCTCGAGCTTTCAAACGATCCAAAGCTGCGTCGATTTTGTTGTTTGGATCGATTTTTCCACTTTCTACCCTGGCTGCAGAATCTGCTATGGTCGAACCAAATTTGTCACCCAGGTTAAAGGCTTTTGCATGTAAAAGGTCTGCATCATTTGTAATCTGATGTTCTCTATCAATCGCCTCTTTTAATTTTTCTTTCGTGAAGCCGGTATCAAAATTTGCATCTAAACCTGTATCGTTCACATAAAGTGCCTCTATAGAGTTCGCTATTTGCTTATTTTTTATAAGCTCCATAGCAATTTTTTCTGTCAGTTTGATTTTGCCTTCCATTACATAGGTGTAACAGATGAATTTACCATTGGCTGACTGTAAAAGCAGATCGATAGCTGCCGGATTATTTATATCTATAATACCCCTATCTACCAGGTCTTTCGCTTTCACATAGCCTTTTTCATCTGCCAGTAATCCTTCAAATATTTGTTGTTTTACGGCCGGATCAACTTTTACTCCCTTTTCTTCCGCCAAGACCAATCCTTCATATGGTCTTTGGTGCATGATGCTTTCCAGCACATTGGGATCCTAAGCTTAGAATTCCACGTGGACAAGTTGTCG